>Ga0075276_10000092_pt1 | contig 26762 bp, 24 predicted proteins | sample SF_Rice_5C_80N_4_FD_69770 | JGI IMG/M metagenome (GOLD analysis project Ga0075276, IMG submission 69770) | Rice paddy soil microbial communities from Twitchell Island, California, USA - SF_Rice_5C_80N_405 | ecosystem: Environmental > Terrestrial > Soil > Paddy field/soil | place: USA: Twitchell... | reverse complement strand
GCCGGCGCCCGCCGCCGCCGTGCCGAAGGCGAGCGCCTCGGAGAGGTGGGGGTCGATGTAGCGGCCGCCCTGGGCCACCCGGGTGATGGCGTCGAAGATCTTTTCCGGTTCGCTGCCCTTGGTGATGTAGCCGTTTGCCCCGGCCTTGATCGCGTGCAGCGCGAGTTGCGGCACATCGTGCATGGAGAGGATGAGGATGGGCAGCTCGGGACGCAGGGCGCGCACCTGCTTGATCAGCGCCACCCCGCTCAGCCCGCCCATGGTCATGTCCAGCAGCAGCAGGTCGAACGCCTGCTCCCGCAGCAGCCGCAGCACCTGCTCGCCGCTGCCGGCCTCGGCGGCACAGGCGATGGCCGATTGCAGCTTGATGATCTGCTTCAGCCCTTCGCGCACGATGGCGTGGTCGTCCGCGATCAGCACCCGTATCGTCATGATCCCGCCTCCCGTTCCCCGGATGACGCCATTCTCTGGTAGGGCATGTGCACCGAGACCGTCGTGCCCGCGCCGGGCGCGCTGGTCACGTGGAAGGCGCCGCCCAGGCTGCGCACCCGCTCCTCCATGCCGCGCAGGCCGAAGGACCTGGGCCGCACGGCGCGCGCGGGCTCGAAGCCCTTGCCGTCGTCGTGCACCGTTAGGTGCAGACCGTCTTCGCGCAGCGTCAGCGAAATGCCGAGGCGGCTCGCCTGCGCGTGGCGCATGGCATTGGTCAGCGACTCCTGCGCGATGCGGAACACCGCGTCCACCAGGGCCTGGTCCATATCGCCCAGGTTCTTGCTGGCGCGGAAATCGCAGCGCAGTCCCGTCTGGGCGCGGATCCGGTCGCACAGCCATTCGACCGCCGGCACGATGCCCATGTTCAGTATCGCCGGGCGCAGGTTTTCCGCGACGTTGCGGGCCACCTGCAGCGCGCGCTCGTTGAGCGCGGACATCTCGCGCGCGATCCCCAGCAGCTCGGGGTTGTCCTTGCCGAACTTCACGCGGATGGTGGAAATGGCGAAGCCCAGCGAGGTGAGGATCTGCCCCAGTTCGTCGTGCACCTCGCGCGCGATGTGCGTGCGCTCGGCTTCCAGCGAAGATTCAAACTCCGCCAGCAGGGTGCGCAGGTCCCGGGTGGTGTGCTCGAGCTGGGCGCGCACGCGGCGGCTTTCGGTGACGTCGCGCGAGGAGTTGAACAGCATCCGCTTGCCTTCCACGGTGAGCGGGAAGGCGCTCACTTCCACGTCGATGATGCTGCCGTCGCGGCGCCGGTGGCGAGTATGGAATTGCAGGCGCCGGTCCCCGTCCAGTGCCTGCCGGAACAGCGCCTCGCGCGCGCCCGGCTCCCAGTCGCCCGCGTCCCAGTCGGAAAAGCGCATGCCCATCAGCTCTTCGCGCGCGTAGCCCAGCATTGCGCAGAAGGAATCGCTGGCCTCGATCAGGTGGCCATGCTCGTCCAGCACGTGCACGCCGTCGCTGGCGTTGTGCAGCAGGGCGCGGTTCTTGTTGCTCTCGCGCTCCAGGTCGCGCACGGCGGCCGCCTTGGCCGCGCGCAGGCGCAGCGCCTCGATGCCGAACGACAGGTCGCTCGCCAGCTCCTCGAGCAGCGCAACTTCCTCCGCGCCGAAGCCATGCGGGTCCGCGGAATAGATCGCGAGCACGCCGATGGTCTCGCGCTCGACCTTGAGCGGCAGTGCGATTGCCGAGCGATAGCCGTGCTCGCGCGCCGCCGCGTGCCAGGGCGCGAGGCGGGGATTGTGCTCGATGTCGTGGGAAATGGCCGTCCGGCCGCCGCGGACCGCGCTTCCGCCGGGGCCCTGGCCCCGAGCGTTGTCGCCCCAGCTTGCGCGCGCGGATGCGACGTAGCGGGCGCCGTCGCCGAACTGGGCGACCGGGCGCAGGCTCTTGTCAGCATCATGCTCCGCATAGCCGACCCAGGCCAGGCGGTAGCCGCCCACTTCCACCGCCATCCGGCACACGCCGGAAAGCAGGTCCTGTTCGTCCGGTGCGCGCACCAGCAGCCCGTTGCAGCGGCTGAGCAGCTTGACGGTGCGGTGCAGTGCGCGCTCCGTTCGTTCGGCGCGCTCGCGTTCGGTCACGTCCATCAGAAAGGCGCCGATCACGGGCCCCTCCGCCGTCTGCATGCGGCGCGGCACCAGCACCAGCGGGAAGCGCGAGCCGTCCCGGCGCAGTCCCACGGTCTCGTACATGGGGTTGGCGTCCTCGCCGCGCAGGCGCCGGTAGGCGAGGTCCTGCACTTCCGCGCGGTTCTCGGGCGCGATATTGTCGAACACGTCGGTGCCGAGCATGGCAGCGCGGCCGCCGTAGCCGAACATCCGGACCGCAGCCTCGTTCACCTGCATCACGTGTCCGTCCCTGTGCAGAATGATGCCCACCGGCGACTGCTCGACGATGGTGCGGAGGCGTTCCTCGCTCTCCTGCAGCGCGAGTTCGGCATGCTTGCGCTCCGCGATCTCGCTCAGCAGGCGGACGGTGTTGGCGGTGAGCGAGCCGTGCGCCGAGAGCAGAAGCTCCGTCAGCAGGGGCACGGCGCCTTTCGTGCTTTCGCCGGCCTGGGCCAGGGCGGCTTCGCGCGAGAGGCCGGCGCGCATGTCGAGGACCACCCGCGCGCAGTAAAGGTCATACTCAAGCATGTGGGTCGTCAGGTGCCGCGTGAGAGTGGCCAGCGTTTCTTCCGCCGCCTCGGGCAGCGGCTTGCCCGGCTGCTCGCCCTTCAGGCGCTCCAGGGTCTTGGTGAAATCCTGGTGCCATTCGCGGTGGGACCGGGTTGACTGCTCATCCGGCATGTATTCATTCCAGATCGCCTCCTCGGTGGCGAAGTGGCGGGCGGCGTGTTCGGCAAGTTCGGCCAGGACGCGGTCGCGATTGACGAAATCGGAGGCGGAGGCGACATGGGTGGCCAGTTCGTTGAGCAGCCTCACCAGCACGCGGTGCTGCGCGTCGATCTCCGGCAGCCCGGTGTTGAAACGGTCGTTCCACGGAAAGATGTCGACGGATTTCATGTGTTCGCACCGTGCGGCCGACGCTTCACGCGCAGCGCCATGTCCTTTCCCCTTGCGGTGAAATTGCGCCCCGTGCCGGCGTACAGCGTACTGCGCGCGGCGGCAGCGCGTGCGGCATCTGCATCATGGGCGGCGGCCCGCAAAGGCAATCCCCGCGCGGCTCAGATCACGGCGTATTCGTTCGTCAGCGTGTTCAGGTAATAGTGGAGCAGCAGCCGGTCCGTGCGGCTGGGGTTCACGAATTCCAGCCCGGTGTCGTACATCAGGCTATCCTTCGCTGCGCCGCTGCGGCGCACGATCGCGGCGAGCCTGAGCAATTCCTTGCGGCTTTCGAACATCACCTGGAGCTGAAGCACGACCGGTTCGCCCTTTGCGCCCAGGGGCTGGACGGAGCTGACCGCCGCGCCGCCCACGCTCAGATTGCGTACGGTGACCGCGCTGCCCGCGCCGCCGCGCGGAGAGGAGACCGCCGCGGGGATGCTCAGGTCGGTGCGCGCATGCTTGCGCACGAAGTTGATGGTGACGGAGGCGGGCGCGGCCAGCATGGCGGTGAACTGCGAACCGTCTACCTTGAGCGCCTCGGTATTGAAGGCGAAATCGAATTTTCCGTTGAAGCCGCTCACCCGGCAGGGCGCGCCCGGCCGCAGCGCGATCTGCGCCGGATCGCTCACCTGCAGCGCGACCAGCACCCCTTTCCCGGGAAGCGCCATGACAAACTGCCCCTTGTGCGGCAGCGGCTTTCCGGCTTCGTCGTGCAGCTCGAGTTCGAGTCCCGGCTTCAGCTTGAATTGTTCGAAGCCGATCTCCAGATGATCCACATAGTCTTCAATAACCAGATCCACTTTTCCTCCCCTTTCCGGCAGTTCGACTGCTCTCCCTGCGCCGGCCCGGCTGGCATGTGCCTTCCGTGATGAGTGTATTTATCGGCCGCGGTTCAGTGCTTCGCATTTTAGCGCTAAATCAGCGGTTCCATGCAAGCGATGCGAGAGAGGTATGCGCCGGGCATAAAAGCGGCGGGACGCGGGCGGTTGTCCCGCTGCGCGGGCGGCGCTATGCTGCCTCCCTTGCGCGCTTCATGCCGCGCGATCTTTGACAGGAGTGAACCATGCTCGCACTACTCGAAAAACCCAGGCTGCTGCTGCGTCTCGAAGGCCTCACCGTGTTCATCGCCGCTCTCGCGCTCTACCGCCAGTCAGGCCACGGCTGGACCCTGTTCTGGCCCACCGTCCTCCTGCCGGATTTCGCCATGCTGGGCTACCTCGCCAACCCGCGCATCGGCGCGCGCCTATACAACCTCACCCACGCCAAGCTCCTGCCCGCCGCGCTGGCGGCCACGGGCATCGCCACCGGCGCCCGCCTGCCCGTCGCGCTCGCCCTCATCTGGTTCGTCCACATCGGCTTCGACCGCATGCTGGGCTACGGCCTCAAATACCCGGAAGGCTTCAAGGTGACTCACCTCGGCACACTGGGCGAGGGCAGCAGCAAGGTGGGCAGCTGGCTCACGCCGTGCGCGAAGTGAGGGTGGCTACTCAAGGCAAATTGGATCGAACAGCCGTAGCCCGCATGAAATGCAATGGAATGCGGGGTGGCTTGCCACGGGTTTTGCTGCGTCGCATCCAGGCCATGCTTGCCGCATCCCGGCCGCGCCGCTTGGGCCGCCTGCTAGAGAATCTTCGTGTTTGCGACTACTTGGAGTGACAATGATACGTGCAGTCTTGTTTTTATTTGCAGTAATGGTTGGCGCACCCGCTTTTGCGGCGGCCATTTCGAGCTCGCCGGGCGCAGACGAGACGGCGGATGAGTTCTTCCTTCAGGCATGGACGGTGACTGAGACTATCCCCACCGGGGGGGATGACGAGGCTAGAGATAAAGCAAATATAAGGGCGAGGACCCTGGTCGATGCCGGGCTGGCGCGCGATCCATCGCATGTTGGACTTAAGGTAATGTCGGCCTACTTGCGCGTCATACAACAAAATCCCAGTTGTAAGCTTGCACTTAATGAGGCTGACCAGATCATGCCGCCGGCCAAGCTGGATGAGGTGGTTGAGGCGATTAGAATTGGTAAGGCCGATCCGCGCATACTGTTCAAGGCGCCTGGAGCAAGGAAATATGCCATGCAGCTTGTTCTGCTGTTGTCATTGGTCAAGGGATATTGCACGCATAATCTCTTGCAGTTGAAGGTTTCGAAGACGTACCTGCTTCTTATAGAACAACAGGACCCGGTATCCATGGATGCATCGCTTACGGAAATGCTGGCCGATGATTTTATATCGGGTAACGACTACGCTCCGGCGCGCCAGTATTACATCAAGGCCTACAATCTTGCGCGACAGGAAAGCGCGATGGTGCGGACTCCAGATGCGAAGGCGGATCGCCAGGAAATTGCGGACTATGCCTTGTATAACGTTGCAATTGCCCAATACAAACTCGAAGACTATGACGGAATGCATCATAGCCTCCAGACATTCTGGAACGAAACGCCACGGAGAGCTTACTGGCTGGAGAAAATGAAGAAGGACGAAGATTACGTGCCCATTCTTGCCAGAAAGGATGTGCAGGAGATATGGACCCTTCGTTAGGCAGAAAACCCGAGAAATGCAGTCAGACGCGATGTAATGAGGAGATAGCCCGCCCCCAATTCCCCGCTGTTTCGTCTGCCGCGCCTCACTCCCGGCGCTGGCGCAGTTTTTTCAGCGCGCGCCTGGCCGGGGCGTAGCCCTGGTCGGCGGCGGCGCGATACCAGTTCACGGCTTCGGCGAGGTCTTTCTCCACGTCCTCGCCGTTTTCGTATTTGTAGCCCAGGACGAATTGCGCGCGGGCCACGCCGTGGTCGGCGGCGCGCACATACCACTTGAGCGCCTGCGGCGCGCTTTGCTCGTCGCCCCAGCCGTCCTCGTAGGCCACGCCGGTCTTGAATTCGCCTTCCGGGTCGCCCTGGTCGGCGGCGCGGCGGTACCATCTGGCGGCTTCCGCCTTGTCGGCGCGCACGCCGCGGCCGGATTCGTACATGTAGGCGAGGTTGGATTGCGCCTGCGCCAGCCCCTGGTCCGCCGCGGCGCGGAACCATTTCACGGCCTGCGCCTCGTCGCGCGCGAGGCCTCTTCCATACTGGTACATGAGGGCGAGGTTGTTCTGCGCCTTGGACAGGCCGAGGTCGGCGGCGCGGCGATACCATTTCGCCGCCTGGGCCCGGTCCTGGGTCACGCCCTGACCATAGTAATAAAGCAGCGCGAGGTTGAATTGCGCATCGGTGCTGTTCTGCTCGGCCGCGCTGTGGTACCACTTCACCGCCTGCGCCATATCCTTCGCCACGCCGGTGCCGTTGGCGTAGTCCAGCGCGAGGTTGTATTGCGCATCGGGATCACCCTGATCGGCGGCGCGGCGATACCACTTGGCGGCCTGGGCCGCGTCGGGCGCGATGCCGTTGCCGTTGTCGTAGGCCAGCGCCAGGTAGAATTCCGCGTCCGGGTCGCCCTGCTTGGCCGCGAGCTGGTACCACTGCACGGCCTGCGCCGCATCCGTGGGCACGCCGCGCCCGTGCGCATAGACATCGCCCATGTTGAATTGCGCTTGGCGCAAGCCCTGGGCCGCCGCGAGGCGGTACCACTTCACGGCTTCCTTCTCGTCCCTGGCCACGCCTTCGCCATGCGCATACATCAGGCCCAGGTTGTTCTGCGCTTTGGCCTCGCCCTGGTCCGCCGCCGCGCGGTACCATTTCGCCGCGTCGGCATAGCTTTGCCGCACGCCGCGTCCCTTGCGGTACATCAAGCCCAGGTTGAATTGCGCGCTCGACAGGCCGCGCTCGGCCGCGACGCGGTACCACTTCACCGCCTGCGCGGGATCGGGCGGAATGCCCAGCCCGTCGTCGTACATCACGCCGAGGTTGAACGCGGCCTCGGGCTTGTGCGGCGCGGCGGCGCGATACCACTTCAGCGCCAGGGCTGGGCTATGGGCCACGCCCTGGCCCCAGTCATATAGCACCGCCAGATCGTATTGCGCCTGCGGGTCACCGGCCTCGGCCAGCGGCCGCACGATGCGAAACGCCGTCTTGTAGTCGCCCCGGTTGTAGGCCGCGTTCGCCCGGTCCAGCGGTGTGCGCGCGGCGTGCGCGCCATGCCGCGACGCCAGCGCCGGCGCCGCCCAGGCGCAGGCCGCGAACAGCAGCGCAAGCATAGTCAGTCGTTTCATGCTGCCCCCTCAGCAAGTGTAGCCTCGCGGAAGCCGCGTGCGCCCTCCCCGAGCACACGCGCAATCCGCGCACAGGACGTATTGTGCCACGGCGGCGTGGCGTCCGCCCGCGCACGGCGCGGATGCCGCGGGCGCAGTCCGCGTGAAATGCAATAAAATGTGATACACATCATTCTGCACTTTGCGGTGCCGAATTCAGCCTGCAACTGCCGAGAGGAGCGAAGAGCATGACGACACAACAACAAATCGACGTACTGATCATCGGCGGCGGACCCGGCGGCACGCCCGGCGCGCTGGCGCTGGCGCAGGCCGGCAAGCGCGTGCTGCTGGTGGAGGCCGGTCGCGGCCTCGGCGGCACCTGTTTGTTCGAGGGCTGCATTCCGTCCAAGATCTTCCGCGAGACGGCGGCGCGGCGGCGCGAGATCGCCCGCGCCCCCGAATTCGGCCTGCAAATGGAAAGCGCGGGCGCGCCCGCCATCGACTGGGCCGGACTGCAAACCCGCCGGCACCACATCCTCACCCAGCGCGCGCAGGGCGCGCTGGCGAAGACCCGGGCCCTCCCCGGTCTCGAGGTGGTGTTTGGCCGCGCACATCTCACCGGGCCGCGCACGGCGGTGGTCGAGACCGGCGAGGGCAGGCGTGAAGTGGGTTTCGAGCGTGCCATTCTCGCCACCGGTTCGCTGCCCAGCCGGCCGCCCATCCCCGGCGCCGACTTGCCCGGCGTGCTGGATTCCACGGGCCTGATCGAAATCGGCTTCGTGCCCGAGTCTATGGTGCTGATCGGCGGCGGGCCGGTGGGCGTGGAGATGGCGCAGATCTTCGCCATGCTCGGCGCCCGCGTCACGCTGCTGGAAGCCATGCCGCGCATCCTCGGGCCGGTCGATGGCGTGCTGGCGCAGTTGCTAAGCGAGCGCCTGATTGCCGAGGGCATCACCGTGCAGACCGGCGTCCGGATCGAAGCCATCGAAGCGGAAGGCGCGCAGCACAGCGTGCGCTACGTCCACGAGGGCGAGACCAAGCAGGCCGCGGCGCAGGTGGTGGCCATCGTCGCCGGGCGCCATCCCAACGTCGCCGGGCTGGGACTGGAAAGCACTGCGGTGCAGCACGACCGCCACGGCATCAAGGTCGATGCGACACTGCAGACCGCCGAGCCGGGCATTTACGCCACCGGGGACGTCGTCGGCCAGCCGATGTTTGCGCACTGGGCCACCGCGCAGGTGCTGGCCGTCGCCCGCCACATCCTGGGCCATGACGCACCGTATCCGCGTCCCGAGCACAACAGCGCGGTCATCTTCTCCTATCCGGAACTGGCCATGGCCGGGCTCACCGAGGAAGCCGCGCGCGCCGCCGGCCTCGATGTGGCCGTGGCCGAATACGACTACCGGGGCGATGCCCGCGCCCAAGTCAGCGGCGAAGCGTTCGGCCGCCTACGCGTTGTTTACCGCAAGGACGATAAGACCATCATCGGCGTGCACGCGCTCATCGAGGGCGCGGCAGACCTCATGGGCGAGGCCGCGCTCGCCGTCCGCCATGGCCTGCGCCTGGAGCAGCTCGCCGCCGCCATCCACCCGCATCCCACGCTGACCGAGGCCTTCGGGCTGGTGGCGCTCGGGGTGCGATGAGCCGGAACCGGCACCCGCTGCGCCCTGCTTTCCGGGTGCGGCCGCCGAAGCCATCGACGAGGTGGCGGGTGTTCGCGGCGACGAGGTGGTGACATGGTGCAAACAAGAACAATACAGTGGGGCGCGCGCCTGATTTTCTGGGGCGTCGTCGCGGTCATCGTGCTGTTCCTCGGATGGCTCTTCGTGGTGCCGTACCTGCCGCCGCAGTGGCGTTATCGAAGCGAGATACACCGGACCGAAGCAGCGATTGCCGAACTGGACCAATACAGCAAGGAATACGGCGCTTATCCGACCGAAGCACAATTTCCACTAAGCTCTCCGGATATGTTCTATGTCAGATTGCGCAACGGATACGAGGTGGGATTTAGCGCTGGCTTCGATGAGTCGTACTGGTATGACTCGCGCAGCAAAAAATGGTCGTACGATGAATCATATGTAGATGAACCGGACAGTCCGCGCGGGATTTCCGATTCCGCGGGTCGAGACTGAATTCGGCGAATCGGAAGATCCCGCCCAAGACCCAATTGGGGCGGCATGCTAATCGACGTCGCGCCGGGACCGGCGCCTTCCGTCCAACCCGGCACAGGCCGCCGCGGGCCGCGCTTCAGATCACATTGAAGTCGCTGGCGACGGTGCTGAGGTAGTAGTGCAGCAGGAGCTTGTCGGTGAGGGTGGGGTGGGCGAATTCGAGGCCGGTGTCGAACATCAGGCTGGCGTCGGAATGCCCGCTGCGGCGGATGACGGAGAACAGCTTGAGGGGGTGCTTCTGGCCGTCAAAAGTCACGTGCATTTGCAGCGTGAGCGATTCGCCGGGGCGGCCCAGCGGCTGGATGGAGCTGATGGCCGCACCCCCCAGGCTGAGGTTGCGGATGGTGACCGGGGTGGAGTTGCCCATGGCGTCGCTGGCCACGGTGGCGGGCAGGGCGAGCGGGATGCGCTCATGCTTGCGCGTGAAGCGTATGGTCACCTCGGCGGGGCGGGCGAAGAGGGCGGTGAATTGCGCTGCGTCCACTTTCTCCGCCTCGGCGGTGAAGGAGAAATCGTAGCGGCCGTTGAAGCCGCTCAACTGGTAGCGCGCGCCGGTGCGCATGGCGATCCGTGAGGGGTCGTTGGCGCGGATGGAAACCAGCACGCCCTTGCCGGGATAGGCCATGACGAACTGCGCGCGGTGTTCCAGTTGCCGGCCGCTGTCGTCGTGCACGTCCAACTCCACGCCCGGCCTGAGTTTGAACTGTTCGAAATCGACCCTGAAGTGGTCCGGTTGATCGTCGGTGACGGTCTTCATTGCGTCCTTTCTCCTGCGCCTGCCGGCGGCGTCCTTGCGTCTCGCGAATTGTCGCGGCGGATATTGTAGCGAAAAAGCGCGCCGCGCACGCACGCGCCGCGCGCACGAATGGCCGCCTGAAACCGGGAGCGTCGTCCGATCAACGGCCCGGGTGCTGCGGGGTGCAGACCCGGTCGATGGGAGCGGCGCGAATGGGGTATCATGACGGGCATGGCAGGGGCGGCGATGACAGGCCTATACGCCGCGTACCGCGCTGCGGCGCCGCGCGCCCGCTCCGCTCCGTGTGATGACACCCGTAACGAAACAGAATATGTCCCCCATACTCGTCCTTTTTGTCTTCTTCGCCTGCGGCGTGCTGATGTGGAAGCTCATCACCTGGCTGCCGCCCCGGCTGCGCGAGCCGACGATGATCATCACCGCGACGGCGGCGATCTACGCGGCGTCGTTCTTTCTCGTGGGCATGTTCGCGGTGTACATGTTCGTACACCTGGTGGGGAAATACTCCCACGTGCTGCCGCAGGGCTTCTATTATCCGGTGCTGATCCTGGCGATTGCGATGCTCATCTTCGTGCCGGGCTACGCGACCCGCCATTTCTACCGCAAGTGCCGCCCGCGCACACACAAGCCGCCCACGGTGCGGCGGCTCGCGGGGCGCAAGCCACCCGGCGGGCGCGGCCCGCTGCGTTTCTGACGGCGCCTTCCGCTCACTGCACGCTGCCGAACGAGGGATCGCTGGCGTAAGGCGGGGCGGGCAAGCCGGCCAGGCGGCAGCCCTGGCTCACCGGTCCGCCCGGGAACAGCTCATACAGCGAGCGCCGTCCCTTGCCCTCGGCAAACTGCTCTTCCAGTTCCTTCAGCACCTCGCGCGCGTGCTGCGCTTTGCCGTGCAAGCGATAACGTTCGCGCAGGTAGATGATGATTTCCCAGTGTGCTTCGGTAAGATAGAGGCCTTCGGCGGCCGCCTGGCGTTGCGCCACCAGCGGCGACCATTGGCCGAGATCGTACATGTTGCCCTCGGGGTCGTGCTGCATTTCTGCGAGGGCCTTGGTCACGTCTAGCATGATATTTCCTCCTCTAATGATCCAGCGGTGGACTCTGCTTCGTGCGGTGTCTACACAAACCAGTGTACTCCTTTTGTAAACAATTTCACCCTGATTCCGTATATCAGAATATGCCGAAGCAGCGGCCGGGCGATGCGCATGGCGAGATCCGGGAAGCCGCCCCGCCATGCATGGCAAACTTCATGCATGGCACATACAGCGGCCTGGATACTGCACCGTATGCCGCCGGCAACCGCGTGCCTGCGCCTACTTCTGCCCGGCCATTTGCGGCAGGCGCTCGGGAAGATTGAGCACCCATGTCACCACGCCGCGGATCTTGTCCTGGCGCAGGCCGGCCGGATCGCTGGCGACCATGGGCACTTCGCCCCAGTTGCCCGCGCCGCCGCGCGACACCTTTTTCATCAGCGCCTCCAGCGTGGCCGGGTCGTTGCGCGTGGCGCGGTAGCGCTGCGCGATCTGCAGCCAGCCGGGCCCGAGCACCTTGTGCGTCATTGCGTGGCAATTGTCGCACCCCAGCGTCTGGGCATCGTGCGGCAGTTCCGGGGTCATCGCCAGGCCGGATGCCGACAGGCCGAGCAGGGTGAGAGACAGCAGCGTGCGTTTCATGGTTTTTCCTTTCGTTGTGTTGTTGTACGGAAAATCCTACGCGGGGCGTATTTCAGTCGGATGACACCTCGTATCCGTGCAAATGCTTAATTGCCGGGCCATTTGGCGCGGCGGGCGCCCCTCTGCGGTGAGCGTGCGCTCGCGCCGGGCTGCGCGCTGTGCTCCGCTTTCTGGTAAGCTGCCGCTGGACTGCCATACAAATCCATGCCCAATGAATAAACTCCGTGCCCCGCACCAGTCGCGCGCCGCCATGCCCTGGCGCGTCCTCCTGCCGCTGCTGCTCGCCCTGTGCGCGCTGCCGGCCCACGCGGGCGGGCCCGGCATGGCGCCTTGCGGCGAGCATCCCTGGCTCAAGCCGCCGCCTCCCGCGCTTGACGCCGATCAGCCCGCGCCGCTCTATCTCGAAGTCGTGCCCGCGGCGCGCGCGCAGGCGGTCCAACTCCTGGAGCAGCGTCCCGTGATGCGCGTCACGCCCGAGCAGGCCGAGCGCTTCACCGGCGAACCCGCCGAAAGCTGGGTGCCGGGGCTCACCTTCCTGCTGCGCGGCGTGCGCAACCCGGACAAGGAAAGCCGCTACGCCGTTACCTTCGCGACAGGCGGCGAGGTCATCGTCCACTACGCCGGGCGCAATCCGGGCAAGCCCTACAGCGCCCCCATGGTCGCCGTGCTGGAACAGCCGCCCGCCGCGCTCTATGTCACCTGCATGTCGGGCCAATAGCACGCCAGGGTCAACTCGCCGGATCGGGGAGGTCATGGGGCAACAACGAATCGGAAACCTGCTTGCAGCCTGCATGCTTGCGCTCGCCGCGGCGGGCGCGGCGCGCGCGCAGGACTATCCCAATCTCGAAGACTACCCCGGCGCAAGGGCGGATCGCAGCGCCGAGTGGTACCGCGCCTGCATGAAGGTGAAGGACCTGCAGCCGCCCCGGACGGATGCGCCCTCCGCGCAGCTCGTTGCCGCGCTCGGCGAATGCGATGCCGTGGACCTCTATTACGACACGCAGGACAAGCCCGCCGCCACCCCGGCCGACTGGGACAAGGTGCGCGCCTGCGCGGTTGCCAACGACGATCACGCCGTGCTCACCATGCTCTACGCCAACGGCCAGGGCGTGAAGTTCAATCCCGCGCTTGCGCTGCATTACGCCTGCGGCGGCAACGGCATGGCCATCGACCCGCGCGACGTGGCCGAGGACATGGTGGATCTGCAGTCATCCGCCCATCCCCCGGTGCCGCCCTACGACATCTGCGACAACGCGACCACCGCGCGCGCGCGCGTCCTCTGCGGGCAGATAGATGAGGAGGAAGCGGACAACGCCGACGCGCAGAAGCTGGAGACGCTGAGCCGCAACTGGCCGGCCAGCCAGAAGCAGGCGCTGGCCGCGCTGCGCGCCGCCGCCGCGGCCTATGCCGACGCCTGGGGCGACGAGTCGGACCAGGCCGCGCTCGCCGCCCAGGGCGAAAACCCCGACACCATCGGCGAGGAACGCATGCGCCAGAAAGCGCTCTTCATGCAGGACATCGCGAACGCCGAAAGGGGCATCCTGCCCCATTACACCCGTGCGCAGTACGACGCGCTGGACAAGGACCTCGGCGCGGCCTACATGGAAAGCCAGATTCCCGAGGGCGGCGGGCAGGGCGGCCAAGCCGATGCGGTCGTGAACGCAATGGACACGACCCAGCATGCCTGGCTCGCCTACCGCGATGCCTGGGTCGCCTTCGGCAAGCTGCGCTATCCCCAAGTGCCCGGCTACGCGTGGAAGGCCATGCTCACCGGGCGGCGGCTGGAGCAGCTCGAAGAAGACGACAGCGATGAATAGGGGCGCGCGGCGGCTGATGATGGCGGAATTATATCGAGTCTGAGCCCGTTTCCTGATGACCCCATTTCTTGCTTGCCGCGCTCGATGCAGGAAAGGAACATAAGCCGGAAGACAGCGCCATGGATGGGTCTACCCTGATTTGCAGGAACAATTTTGTGGGAGTATATTCATTTCACCGTTTGCGTCATTGATCTGGACGCGCACGGTGTGCTTAGACACCTGAAAGAACCTCGGCGGTTCCGGCCGTTACGAAGTGCACGGGCAGGCAGTTCCGCAACAGCTATTAATTAGCTATTAATAGCTTGGGGCTTGGTGTTCCGAAAGCGATGCCCAATCTCTTCGCGCAGTTGCAGTTCCCAGCCGGCCTGGAAGAATGGTGGTGCCCATGCCTGATCCTGCGGCAAAACTGACTGAACTTATCGTGCTCGTAACCGTCTGCGGGATCGGCGCGCAATGGCTTGCCTGGCGCTTCCGGCTGCCGGCGGTACTCCTGCTGGCGCTGGCCGGGATCATGGTCGGCCCGGTTCTGGGGCTGCTCGACCCCGGGGCGCAGTTGGGCGCAATGCTGAATCCCTTGATTGGGCTGTCGGTCGCGATCATCCTGTTCGAAGGCGGAATGAACCTGAGGCTGCACGAATTCAGGGAGGCGGGCCCGGGCGTCATGCGGCTGGCAACGGTCTGCGTGGCGCTTACCTGGTGGCTGGGCGCCGTAGCGGCGCGTTTTGTCGGTGGCTTGACGTGGCCGGTGGCCGTGCTGTTCGGCGCGATCACGATCGTCACCGGGCCGACGGTGATCAAGCCCATGCTGCGCCAGGCCAGGCTCAAGCAGCGCCCAACTTCGCTGCTCAAGTGGGAGGGGATTATCAACGACCCCATTGGCGCACTGTTGGCGGTGCTGGTGTTCGAGTACTTCCTTGACACCGAAACCGGCCTTTACGCGGCAAGCGGCGCGGCAATCCTCCAGGTGCTGGCGGAGCTGGCGGCGGCGCTCGCCGCGGCCCTGGTGCTGGGCGGAGGCGGGGGCTACCTGCTGGGGCAGATGTTCATGCGTGACGAGGTGCCGGAATTTCTGAAGGCACCTGTCACGCTCGCGTTCATCGTGTTCAGTTACGTGCTGGCCAATGAGGTGCAAGAGGAGGCCGGACTTCTGGCGGCCACCCTGCTGGGCATCACCATGGGCAACATGCGCTTGCGCAGCATTGACGAACTGCGGCGGCTGAAGGAATACGTCTCGATATTGCTGGTGTCCGGCGTATTCATCATCCTGACCGCCGATCTCGACCCGCACATCCTCATGAGACTCGACTGGCGCAGCGTTGCGCTGCTTGCGGTCATGGTGTTCGTGGTGCGGCCGGTCGCCGTCCTGCTTTCCACGGTGGGGCTCGGCATGCGCTGGCAGGAGCGAGCGTTGCTTTCCTGGATCGCGCCGCGCGGCGTGGTCGCCGTGACCGTGGCGGGCGTATTCGCCACGCGCATGGGCAAACAGGGTTACGCCGACGCCGCAGAGCTGCTGCTCCCGCTGGTGGTTGCCCTGGTGCTGCTGACCGTGGCGCTGCATGGCTCCACCATAGGCTGGATGTCGCGCAGGCTCGGGCTGGCAGCCACCAGCCAGAACGGAATCATGATCGTCGGCGCTTCGGCCTGGAGCATCGAATTCGCCGTACAGATGAAGAATATGAACGTGCCGGTGCTGATCGCGGATTCGAACTGGTACGCGCTGAGCCAGGCGCGTCTGTCCGGCATCCGGACGCACTACGGGGAAATCCTGTCCGAGAATGCGGAAGCTGCGCTGGAGCTCAACGACATGGGCTTCCTGCTGGCCACCACCGTCAACGATGCCTATAACGCACTGGTCTGCTCAAGGTTCGCCAGTGAATTCGGGCGCAATCAGGTGTTTCAGCTGGCCATGCACGTGGCGGATGAAGAGCAGGAAAAGAAGGGGATCAAGCATGCCCATCGTGGCCTGATCGCCTTCGGCTCTGCGGCCACCAAGGAGGAATTGCAGCGCCGGCATTATCTGAACTGGCAATTCAAGCGCACACGATTTACGGCCGAATTTCCGTACGAAAAATACCTGCAGGAGGAAACGTCAGAGACGCTGCCGATATTGTTGTCGCATCCAGACGGCCGCATCCAGATCCATTCAGAACAGTTTCCGCTGAAGCCCGCCGCAGGCGATACCTTGCTGAGCTACGCGCCATCCGGTTAGTCGGCGTCGTCCATGCGTGTACGCGAGCCGGCCGGCATCGCGCATGGCGCTCCGCCCTGCCACGCCGCTGCGCCGCGTTCGCACCTCCAGGATATTGCCGCCCGCAGCCGGTTCAGCGCATTTCCCGCTTGGCGGACATGCCGCGCGCCGTCAGCGCGGGGACCAGTATGCGATTGTGTAGTAAACGCCCCAGATAAGCAGTGCCACGACCACGCCCCACAACCATAGCGGAACGTGGCCGTGCTTTTCGCGAATGCCGGAATCCTTGTACAGGAATACAGGGTCTTCCGCTTGCCTGCTTTCTTGCGCTTCGGTACTGGTATCTGTTTCGTCATTCATTTGCCATTCTCCTGATGACGTGGTGATACTTGCGCCAGCTTTATATCGGGACGTCCGATTTCCATTACCGCAGTTTCGATATTTCCCTCGTCGGCTGCCGCGGAAATGTTCTGCCAGATACGCTTGCGTGCCGCCTGTTCCTGGGCTGGCGCCAGCCCGGCCTGCTGCAATTCCTGCATGTGTGCGTCGACGCGCAACGACTGGATGAAATGCACCGTATCCCATACGTCCTGTGGCTTCAGGCTGCCAGCGAAGGGCGGCATTGCGGTCCCGCCTATGCCGTTCATCACGGTTTTGAAGAGGTGCGCGCCGTCATGTCCAAGCTTGACGCCGCCCATGCTGCCCGCCGGCAGCGTGTAGTTGGCCGGCGTCTCCTTGTGGCCCCACATGTCCATTAACCCGGCCGCCGCGGGGCCGTCGCCGTGTCCTTCCGCACCGTGACAGACCGAACAGTTCGCCTGAAATACTTCCCTGCCGTGCTTGAGCGACTGCATGCTGACTTCAGGCTCGGGCGGCACGATAATTGGCGGCAATACCTTTTCCGTCTGCCAGCGCGTGGAGAAGGTCTTGATGTACTGAATCACCGCGATGCGCTGCTCGGCGGGGATGCTGTACCAGGGCGGCATCGGTGTTCCCCACAATCCGTGACTGATGGTGATGAAGAGGTCCTGATCGGTGGGCAGCGAATTCGCACCCGGCGTGGAGTGGAACTTGAACACGCCAGAGGTAAAATCACGCGGCTTGGTCTTGAAGAACTCCGCGGAAGGGCCCTTGCCGTCTCCGTTTACGCCGTGGCAGCCAACGCAGCGCCGGCCATATACCTGTTTGCCGAGTTTGACCAGTTCGGTCTGGGTATCCGGCGCGACCTGTATCGCCTGGCCGCCGCTCAGGCGGGTTGGCGCAAAGGTTTCACGCCAGTCGCCGATGTTGGTGCCGAGCTTCTGCAGGTAGGCGACCAGTGCCTTGCCATCTTCGTTCAGGACCGGGGTGCCGTCCTTGCCTTTCGTAAACAGCCAGGGAAAGCGCGGCATGATGGAGTCAGGTACCACATGGCGAGGGTTCCAGTGGTGCGCGATGTGCCAGCCATCGGCATATTTGCGACCCACCCGCGACAGGTCTGGACCGATGCGCCGCGTGCTGAGCATCTGCGGCTGGTCGAAGTCATATTCGCCGGCTTGCGCTACCGGGCCCCAGCGGCTGGTCTCGCCGGTAACCGGGCGAATGTACTGCGAATGGCAGTACCAGCAGCCTTCGCGGATATACACGTGGCGTCCGCGCTGCTCCAGCGGGGTGTAGTCTGTTGCCTCGATGGTGTCGCCGGTCGCGATGTCCTGCACCTTGTTGCCTATTTTCTCGATTATCATCGCCGGCCTGATTCCCTGTACGAAAACCGCAGCAAAGAAGAACCCCAGTCCGGCGACAATGAACACTGCAGAAGGCTGACTCCACCAGTCCACGTTTTCACCCGCCGGACGTGCTTCCAGCCTTTCGGTAACTGCGGCAGAAGGTTCGGTAAATGGTTTGCCGTAGCGCGCGGTGCGGTAGAAGTTGATCACCATCAGGATCAGGCCGACATCCATCGTGGCGCCGGCCAGCGTGCGCGTAAACCACCATGGCTTCATTTCCTTCACCGTGTCGACGAAGTTGGCGCCAAATTCGAGCATGCTGCCCTGAATCAGGCCCTGGACGCTCAGGCCGGTAAACATGAGCGTGGCGCCGAAGATGAACAGCCAGATGTGCCAGCTCGCAAGTTTGGAGCTCCACAACTGCCGGCCCGTAACACGCGGCCACACGTAATACATCGCCCCGACCACGCCGATGACGAAGGTGCCGAACACGGTGGCATGCGAATGGCTGATTACGAAGTCGGTGAAGTGGGTAAGCTCCTGCATGCGGCGCAGCGCTTCGGTAGATCCCTGAAAGCAGCCCAGCAAATAATAAAGCGTCGCCAGAAGCACAAATTTGGCGGCATAGTTATCCGAGCTGGAGCCACCGAGAATCTCGCCCCAGCGTCCCTTGGCCGTACCGAACATGTTGGTAACCACCGCCCATACGGGGATAATCAGCATCATGCTGGTCATGATCGAAATGGTCTGGTGCGAGTAGGGGATAGGGCTGAACAGATAATGGTGCAGGCCGACAAAAGGATAAAACAGAGCAATGGTCCAGAAGCCGAGCAGTGACAGACGGTGACTGAACAACGGCCCCTTGGACGAGACGGGCGTGAAGTAATACAGGATCGCGAGGCCGGCCGGCGTGATCCACAACCCGACCACGTAATGGATGAAAAGCCCGTGCAGCATGGTATTGGTAATTCCACTCATCGGCACGTAGGGCAGGATGATGTTGCCGAGGATCAGGTTCAGCACGGTCCAGGTCAGTGCGGCCATGGTGTACCACAACGCGACGTAGAACCCGGATTCCTTGCGCCTGAATACCGTCACCATCACCTGGCAGGTAACGGCACCGAGCACGATGAAACGCAGCAGGCTGGGCAGCCATGGATACTCGTCGGCCTCGAAACCGATGTTGTAACCCATCATCAGCGAGGCCGAACCGACGATCAGGAACAGGTTCCATACGGCGAGCTCCCACCATCCCCACCGCTCGGCCGCCATCGGGCGTCCGCACAGCCGCGGCACAAGGTAATACAGCAGGCCGATCAGCGGGGTCGAGAAGGCGCCGAAAATCACGCCATTGACATGCACCGGCCGCAATCGCCCAAAGGTGAGCCAGGCGGTGCCGCCAAGGAAATTCGGCTAATTGAACTTGATGGATACGAGCAGCCCGACGAGCGGGAATACCGTGAGCCAAACGAGTGACCAGATCAGCCAAGCCTTGACCAGTCTCTTGTTGTAGAAAGAAGCGGCAGCAGATGGAACGTCGGCGGTGTTCATGGCGGCTCCTTTCCGTTACGTCAAAGAGCCCGGCCTTCGCGAACTCAACCATGGCCGGAATGAGGATGCTGCTCAGGACAGAAATTTCACCCTAACACAATGGCTATGTGCAACTCAACAAGAATGTGCATTGCGATCGAAAATAATTGCCACATTCAAGTAATGGTAATGTGCAGGGCCGGTACAAGAATTTTGGAAGGCGGCACAGCGTCGGCAACGGTATGCGGGAGCGATTCAAGAGAATCAGGGGCGGCGCGAGTTCGCCGGAGATGCCTGCAGGGCGTAAGTCGGCGCACCCCAGCAAGTTGAATCTCATATTGCTGGGATCCGTTCCTCACCGTCAGCCTACGGCGATGGCCGCTTTCTGGAAACGAACTAACACCATCGAATGTCGCAATTGGGCACCGAACTGCCGGTCGGTGCTGCTAATGGAAGTGCAAATAGCTGCCGTTTCCTTATGGCAGAAATGGACCCAACTGCCGTTCCGCATCCGGCGCGGCTGGAATGGACGCATTGCCGCGACGCCCGCATCGGGGTAGATTATCCGCATTGGCATGGGTGCGTGAGACCCCTCGTGGCCACGCATACTCGGAGACCGCACATGATCCTGAAGCTGGCACGGGTGTTCAGCGGCTCGGACGCCCGGGTGCGCACGCGGCTGATTGCCATTTACGGCGTGCTGCTGGCGCTCAACGTGCTGTCGTGGATGTGGGCGCTGCTGTCGCTGCGCGATTACCCGGTGCTGCTCGGCACCGCCCTCCTGGCTTACGGCTTTGGCCTGCGCCATGCCGTGGATGCGGACCACATCGCCGCCATCGACAACGCCACGCGCAAGCTGATGCAGGAAAACAAGCGCCCGGCTGCGCTGGGGCTGTTCTTCTCCCTCGGGCACTCGAGCGTCATCGTGCTGGCCTCCGGGGCCATCGCGCTGGCCGCCTCGGCAATGTCCGGGCGCCTCGCGGCGTGGCGGGGCATCGGCGGCGTGATCAGCACATCGGTCTCCGCGCTGTTCCTGTTCGCCCTGGCGGCGATGAACATCGTGATCCTGCGCGCCATATACCGCTCATGGCGTAATGTGCGCCATGGCGGCGTCTACCGCGAAGACGACTTCGACATGCTGATGGCGAAGCGCGGTCTGCTCACGCGCATCTTCCGGCCCCTGTTTCGCACCGTCACCAGCAGTTGGCACATGGCTCCGCTCGGTTTCCTGTTCGGGCTGGGTTTCGACACGGCGACGGAGATCGGCCTGCTCGGCATCTCCGCCACCGAGGCATCGAAGGGGCTGCCCGCGCTTACCATCATGGTATTCCCGGCGCTGTTCAGCTCGGGCATGATCCTGGTGGACACCTTGGATGGCCACCTCATGCTGGGCGCTTACGGCTGGTCCTACCTCAAGCCCGTGCGCAAGATCTACTACAACATGGTCATGACGCTGGTCTCCGTGCTTGTTGCGGTCGTCATCGGCTCCCTCGAAGCCCTGGGGCTTGCCGCGGACACCCTTGATCTGCACGGCGCGCTGTGGCGCGGCGTGCGTGTGCTCAACCACAGCTTCGGCATCCTGGGCTACGGCATCATCGCGATCTTTGTGTTGTGCTGGCTCGTCTCTGCGCTGGTATACCGCGCGCGCCATTTCGACGAAATCAAGATTGCGCGGGCCGAAACCGCGGGCTCCAGCGGCCCGCATGAGACGCAATAGCCAGTCACCGGTCCCCGCTACGCGTCTTCCCGGAATACGCTCCCCACGCCCGGCCGCGAGGAACGCTGGCGGCGTTGCCCAAAGGGTACGTTAAGGCGCAAGGCTTCGCGGAGGATTGCCCCATTTTTGCGGCGTCAGGCCAATTTCCATCATATTTTCAAATGTGCACCGGCTTGTGTGCGCCACTTACGCATTGCTGCGTATTGCGGGCCACTTGGGGCAGGGCTAGAGTTCATCCTCCATGGCGTAATGCGAGGCATCCACCGAGGGTCAGGAGTATGAAATGAACTCGGAGAAGCGCGCCAGGACAGTTCCATCACAGCATTCCGGCGATCCGCCTTCTGCCTGGATGTTTGGGCAGAGTGCCATCCGCGCCGATTGCAGGGCCGAGCCCAGGGAATTGGCGGCTGGTTTTGAAACCGAAAACTCGCTCACGGCCGACGCTGGGCAGCGCCCATCGACAACGAGAGACAACGGGAGTACAACCATGGGAACCGTAAGCACAATCGAATCCGTACCCGGCGCCGGCAACGCGGCGGCCCGCGCGTGGCGCGAACCCGCGGCACTTACGCTCGACCAGGACGGCGTCATCGTGGATTTCAGCGGGCGCGGCGAGGAATTCTTCGGCTACAGCCGCTCGGAACTTGCCCGTCAGCATGTTTCCATGCTGGTGCCGTGGCTTGCCGGGCTGGACTTGTTTGAGAACGGCCAGCCCAATGCCTATTTCAACTTCCTGTGCCATATCGGCCACTCATTTGAAGTGATTCCGCGTCGCGGCGTGGTCTTTCTCTGCGAATTCAGCATAGTCTGGCTGAAAGATGCCGGGCAAACGCTCGTGCGGCTGATTGTGCAGTCGCCCTCCGGAATGGCGGTTTGAAATCCCTGTGTCCACTGGGTCAGTATTGAGGAAAGGACGAGGCGCCGACATGAACAGCAAAGGCCTCCTGACTGGTTTTTCCCGCATCCTCCGGTTCGTGGAGGACTATTCGTATTACCGCCAGGCGGGGTGGCCGCCAAGCAAGGCGTGGCGCCTGGCCAGCCAAACCATTCTCTTCTAAGCCAGCCTGGCGGCTTGAATTTCAGCGGCGCCGATGACGAACACTCTGTCGTTGATACAGCGCGGCTGTAATTGAGGTATAGCGCAGGGGACGGCCGGCTGCAGCCGCGGAAGTTTGCAGCAGATGTATTAAACAGGACTTATCAGGAAAGGAAAGACAATGACTACCGGTAAAGTGAAATGGTTTAACGACGCAAAAGGATATGGATTCATCACGCCCGACGATGGTGGCGAGGATCTGTTCGCGCATTTCTCCGCCATCAGGCTCGATGGCTTCAAGTCGCTGCAAGAGAACCAGCGCGTGACGTTTGACGTGGTCATGGGCGCCAAGGGCAAGCAGGCCGCCAACATCACGCCGGCGTGACGGCTGTGGCCGTGCCCGCGCGCAGAGGAAAGACCTCGCGGCGCGGGTCCGGAAACACCGCCGTGGCTCACGCGGAGGCCGCCAATTCGGGCGCATCCGGCGCGAGCTGCTTCAGACATGCCATCCCCTGGCATGAGGTCTTGACTCCCCCCTTGGTTGAGACCGCTCACTTTCCCCAAGGCCCTGCCCTGGGGATTTTTTTTTGGAGGGCGCACGGCGGCCCGTACGCGCCTAAGCGGAATGCGGTTTGCTTCGTTGTGCTCCTTGCGGATGAAATGACCACACGCCGTGCCGCACGCCTTGCGTCCCACCCCGCAAAACCGGGCGCGCGGCCATGCGGGACTTGTTCCGTGTTTCCTTTACATGTTGATCGCAGGTTGATATGCTGGCCTTGCTTGCGCATGCACATTCCTGCTCCCTCCGGACTTCTCGACAGGGCGCCTACCCCAAATCAAGCGGTGTATCGCAGAAGCAGGGTGCCAAAATGGATTACAGCGGCAAGACGCTCGTCTGCAATGTGCTGTTCCTGGATATAGTAGGCTACTCCAGGAAGTCCGTTGTCGAGCAGATCTCCGTGAAGGAGCGCTTCAACGCGTATCTGGCTGCAGCGATCGAGCGCGTGCCCATCGAGGACCGCATCATCCTGGATACGGGAGACGGGGCAGCAATCAACTTCCTCGGCGATGTCGAAGACGCCTTGAACGTCGCCCTCAGTATGCAGAAAGCCCTGCGGGCGGAGGCAGGGAAGCAACCCGCCCTGGCGATCCGCATGGGCATCAACCTCGGGCCGGTGCGCCTGATCCGCGACATCAACGGCCGCCCCAATATCATCGGCGACGGCATCAATTCCTCTCAGCGCGTGATGGGATTTGCGGACCCGGGCCAGATCCTGGTATCCCGTCCGTACTACGATGCAATGTCGAACCTGTCGTCGAAATATGTGCACCTGTTTCGCTTCGAGGGCGCGCGCACCGACAAGCACCACGTGCGCGAGTATGAAGTGTATGCGATCGCGGCTTCCAGGGCAGCGGGGCTAGGCGCGACGAGGGCGATTGTGCGCAATCCCCTGACCATCTTGGTAATCCCTTTCATGCTCCTGATGGCGTGGATGACCGGCCCATCAGTCCTGCCCCGGTTTCGCGCGGCGCCGCCTGCGGCGCCTGCGCCCCCTGCGTTTGCGCCCCCTGCGGAGCAAACAGCGCGCGCGCGCGCGCCTGCCCTGGCGCAAGCTACGCCCGCGACGGGTACCGCCATCGCGCCTCCGGCCAGCGCGGCGCCGGCCCCCGGCGGACCGGCCACACTGCCGGCACAAGCGCACGCGCAACAGGACCCGCCGCCTTCCGGACAGGCAAGGCTCAGAATTTTCTGTGCGAAAGGCACCGAGGCGCTGGTGGATAGTCGGCCGAGAGGCAAGATCAGGAGATCGGAAATCGTGCTCTGGGTCAACGAGGGCAGGCATTTGGTCACGCTCGTCTTGCCGCCCAAGTCGGTGGAGTATGACCGGCACATCGTGGTGAGGGCGGGCAAGACCACGACGCTCGGGCCGCATGCGTTCTGCGGGCGGCTGAAATGAATGCGCGGCGCGTCCCGCAGGCGATGGGCGTCCGCCATGCATGTGGAGGTGACAGGTCATGACTGAGCAACTGGGACGTTATGTAATGGTGAGCGAGCTTGGGCGCGGCGCGATGGGCATGGTCTACAAGGCCATCGACCCGTTGATCGACAGGCCCGTCGCCATCAAGACGATCAATCTCAACGATGCCCGGGAGGAACGCCAGGAGTACGAGGATCGCTTCTATCAGGAAGCGCGGGCCGCCGGGCAGTTGAGCCACCGCAATATCGTGACCATCTACGACATCGGCAGAGCCGGGGATGTCGCCTACATTGCCATGGAGTTCATTGAGGGCAGCGAACTGCGGGGGGTCCTGGACGAAATCCCGGTACTGCCGGTGGCGAAGGCCGTGGATATTACCTTGCAGGTGGCGCAGGGATTGGCCTACGCCCATGAACACGCGGTCGTGCACCGCGACGTGAAGCCGTCCAATGTCATGATCGCGAAAAATGGCGACGTCAAGATCATGGACTTCGGTATCGCGCGGATGAGCGCCGCGGCCGTGCGCACCCAGAGCGGAATGGTGTTCGGGACGCCGAAATACATGTCCCCGGAGCAGGTGTTGGGCAAGAGGGCCGACCCGCGCTCGGACATATTTTCCGTGGGCGTGATGCTCTACGAAATGCTCACCGGGCGCGCGCCCTTCGCAGGGGACACTATCGATATAGTCGCGCACCACACCCTGCACACGATTCCGCCGCCGCCCAGCGCGGTGAATCCGAACGCTCCGGTGGTGCTGGATTACATCGTGGCCAAGGCGATGGCCAAGCGGCCGGAAGACCGCTACCAGACCGCCCTGGAACTGGCCAGCGATCTGGATGAGTTCAGTGCCGCGCTTGCGGACTCAGGCTGGCGCCCGCCTGCCGGGGCGCAAAGCGCCCCCGAGCCTGAGCCAGTTCCGGCAATCACGCCTTTGGCTGAAGCCGCGGAGGCCGCCGCGACGCAAGAACAGGAAGACGCGGAGAATCCGGGCGGGGCTCCGCCCCCGATGCCTTCGCTCGGCGTATCCTCGCAATTCGATTCGTTCGTGGCGACGATACGCATGGCGGCGATGACCTTTGAGGAAGGTGCGCTCGAAAACTTCACCGCTGGCCTGGACGTAACGCCGGCCAGCACCGGCGGGAAGACCGGCGATACGACGTGGCCGCTCCCCGCGCGCGCAGACGCCCCACAGAGCGCGGGCGGAGGCGAACGCGCCACATCACGCACCTTCCTGCGCACGATGCGCATAAGCGGAACGCGCAGGAATTTTTTGTGGATGGCCGTGCTCCTGCTGGCCATCTTGGCCAGCCTGGTCTTGTGGATGACCTAGAACGTGATCGGTCCGCATGCGGCGCTGCACCTATCCTGCAATAATGCCGGTTTCCGCGCAATGCTTACGACCGGAAAGGGCACCCTGCTGTCGAGGACATGCTGCGCTACAATGTGGCAGGTCATGGTGGCTAAGCGGCCGCCGACCCCTGGCCTTCATGGAGACGCCAAATGGCTAACGTCGCATCACTATTGAAAGAAGAAATTACTCGCCTGGCGCGAAAGGAAATTCGCAGCGAAATAGAAGGACTCAGGAAAGCGTCGGCGCACTACCGGTCGGACATTGCGGCCCTGAAGAAACGTATAGCCGTGCTTGAGCAACAGGTATCCAGACTGGGCAAAGCCGCCTCAAGGACTACCGACGTCGAAAGTAATCAAGAAGTAAGTGGCAAGATACGGTTTTCGGCAAAAGGTTTTAAGACGCTGCGCGAGCGCCTTGGATTGACCGCCAGTGCCACCGGCGCGCTTCTTGGCGTATCCGGCCAAACGATCTATAGCTGGGAAACCGGCAGGTCACGCCCGCGCAAGCATCATCTGGAGCGACTTGCATATCTTCGAAAGATGAGCAAACGTGACGTGGACGCAGTCATCAGGCAACTCGCCGGTTAAACGGCATCAGCGTGACTGCTGTTCGCCGTGAAACGGCCTTTTGGCCAAGGACCGAATGGTCCCAGGTACGGAAGTTTGCAAGTGTCAGCTTTATCGAAGCGAATATTGGAGTTGCCATTACGGGAACATGGTGCATTCGGATCTGATCGCTAGGGCGTTTGAGGAATTTTCCATCGATGTGGCTGCTACGCCAACTATCACACTCCGTGGTGGAAATGCGCTCGATGATTACATGGATCCAGCCCCATTCGACCCATTGGTTGATGAAGTTAGCGAGAGTTACATCGAGGAATATCCATGGGGCATTGGCTACCTTGATGCTGCTTCGTGGCGTCATTACCTGCCGTATTTAATCGAGTTCTCAATCAAGCATATCAATGGCGATCAAGGCGACTTGGTCGTTAACTCCTTCCTGAACTCATTGCGCCCCCCAGATCGAGACCCACCGCGACTTGCCGCTCTCAATTCCGACCAAGAAGCTGTAATTACTACCTTCCTGGATACCTTGGCGTTCAGTGAGCAGTCTGCTTATCAGGACCATGCGTGCCAAGTGCTTGAAGAGTGGTGGGTGCCCAATGCGCTCTACCGGGGACAGCACGAGTAGTGTTCAGTGCGGAATGAACGCCAAAAGTACTTATTGTTAGGATTTACTTATGAACTCCAATGACGATGACCCGCCCGACGGCGAAATGACAAGCGAGGAAGCCCGCATAGCTGCATCTCTGAGCGGTGAGATGGTTCAAAAGATTGATGCTTGTTTGCTCTCCCATGCCAAAATCCGTGAGCGCAAAGTCGCGATGATTGTTGGTTTGGCGATGATGGACAAAAGCCTCCGAGTGCCAGGTCTGCCAGACTTGTTCTACCGTGACAGAGTTAAATCTCTTGTTGCCCGTGGTTTGCTTCTGTCTGAAGGTAATCTTGATTACATGCGTTACAGCGAAGTAAGGCTGCCCGAATGAGAAGCTCGCACCTACCAGTACACGCACATTCTTTGGGAGCGGCCGCTTTTGCGAAGTGAATTAGCAAGGCGTGACGACCGCTATGGGCACACTACGGAAGTAAGCGGCACCGCCAGCAATGGACGGTGCAC
>Ga0075276_10000090_pt1 | contig 26810 bp, 20 predicted proteins | sample SF_Rice_5C_80N_4_FD_69770 | JGI IMG/M metagenome (GOLD analysis project Ga0075276, IMG submission 69770) | Rice paddy soil microbial communities from Twitchell Island, California, USA - SF_Rice_5C_80N_405 | ecosystem: Environmental > Terrestrial > Soil > Paddy field/soil | place: USA: Twitchell... | reverse complement strand
TTCACCACCGTGGGTTGGGTCACGATTGCAGGCGCGGCGGGCGGCGCGGCGGCCACGCTACCGCGCGCGGCGCCGGCCGCTGGAAATAGCCGCAACACCTGTCCGGCGTGGATGACGGTGGGATCGGTAATGTTGTTCAGGGCCGCGACGTCGCGGTAGTCAAGCCCGAAGTTGAAAGCGATGCCATACAGAGTGTCGCCCGGCTGCACGGTATAGGTACGTGGACGCCAGTCCTTTACCAGGGTGTTGCTGTCGTCGACGTAGACCGGCGGCAGCGACTGACTGCGCGGCCCCGCCGCAGGCGCGGCGGGGCGCGCCGCGGCCGGAGGCGGTGCGCTGCCGCCAGATGAGCCGCCACTGGCATAGCTGCCGCCGGAATAGCTGCCGCCGGAATAGCTGCCGCCGGTATAACCGCCGCCGCCCACCGGGGTGCCGTTGGCCGCGAGGCTGTGATCGACGATGGGCGCATGTCGGCCTGAGGGCGTGCTGCCACATCCGCCCAGCCCCAGGGCGGCCGCAACCGACAACACGAGCGCCAGCCGCTGCTTTCCGCCTTGCCCTTGCCCTTTCCCTGTCATGCTTTCCCCATCAGCAAAGGTACGAATTTGACTGCCTCATACCGCGTCTCCCGGTAGCCTTGGCCATCGCGCTCCACCACGCACAGCACCTGCTCCTGTGCCCCCAGCGGCAGCACCAGCCTGCCGCCGGGCGCCAGTTGCTCCAGCAGGGCCTCCGGCACATGGGTAGCGGCGGCCGCCATGATAATGCCATCGAACGGCGCGGCCTGGAGCAGGCCCTGCCCGCCGTCGCCGTAATATGCCTTCACGTTCGCGGCCCGCAATTCCTGCATGCAGGCGATGGTGCGTTCATAGAGCGGCTGCACGCGCTCGACGGTATGCACCTCGAGCGCCAGTTGCGCCAGCACCGCCGCCTGGTAGCCGCAACCGCTGCCAATTTCCAGCACACGATTCAACGCGCTGCCGCCCCGCAGCAGCTCGATCATGCGCGCCACCGTATAAGGCCGGGAAATGGTCTGGCCGAACCCCAGCGGCAACGACACGTCGTCATAGGCGCGGCTGGCGAGCGCCTCGTCGACGAAGATATGGCGCGGCACGGCATTCATCGCCGCCAGCACCAGTTCATCCTTGATGCCCTCTGCACGCAGGCGCTCTATCATGCGCCCGCGCGTGCGCTGGGAGGTCATGCCGATCCCGGCGTAGCGCGTGTTCATCGCACCCCGCCCTGCGCCGGCCGGACGGGCCCCGCGCCACCCTGGGCCGTCCCCTCCTCGCCCAACCAGCCGCGCACGGCATCGAGCTGGCCGTACTGGGTGAGATCCATCTGCAGCGGCGTGATGGAAACACGGCGGCTCGAGACAGCGTGGAAATCGGTGCCTTCGGCGGCGTCTGCCGCCCGCCCGGCGGGCCCCACCCAGTACACCGTCTCGCCGTGCGGGTTGCTGGCCCTGATCACGGGCTCCGCCTTGTGGCGCTTGCCCAGGCGGGTGACCGCCATCCCCTTCAGCTCCTCATACGGCACATCCGGCACGTTGACGTTCAGCAGCCAGGGATGCGAGTGAGTCTTCTTCTCGAACCGCCGCACCAGGTCCAGCACCACCCGCGCCGCGGTATCGTAGTGCTGCTCCTGGGACCCGACCAGCGACACGGCAATGGAAGGAATGCCCAGCAGAAACCCTTCCGTCGCGGCAGCCACCGTCCCGGAATAGATGGTATCGTCGCCCATGTTGGCCCCGGAGTTGATGCCGGAGATGACCATGTCCGGCTCCGTATGCAGCATGCCCGTGACCGCCAGGTGGATGCAGTCGGTCGGCGTGCCATTGACGTAATAATAGCCATTCGGGGCGCGGCGCAGGTTGAGCGGCCGATCCAGGGTCAGTGAATTCGAGGCGCCCGAACGATTGCGCTCCGGCGCCACCACGACGACGTCGGCGATCGTGGACACCGTCTGCGCCAGACGGGCCAGGCCCGGCGCAAAGTAGCCATCGTCGTTGCTGATCAGGATCTGCATGGGTGTGGAACGATACAGTGGAATAGGCAATAATCGCCCGGTATTATAGCGGCGTTTGGGACCATCCGGAAACCCGCAAGCCCACCAACCCGCCCACACGCCACGCGCAAAGGAACTGAATTGGATTTTGTCCGCGACTTCTGGAAAGACACGGCTGGCTTCCTGGTCCAGCCCCTGTTCAACATCGGCAAGACCGACATCAGCCTGCTGCGCCTGGCCGGGCTGGTGCTCATAGGCGTCGTCCTCTGGTATTTCGCCGGCCTGGTGCGGCGGGCCATCATGCGCCTGTCGCACCACCACAACGACCCCGGCGTGTACCTGCTGAGCCGCATTTCCAGCTACATCTTCTGGATAGTGGGCGCGCTCATCGGCCTGAACTACCTGGGCTTCGAACTCTCCAGCCTGGCCTTCATGGGCGGCGCGGTGGGGCTAGGCCTGGGCTTCGGCCTGCAGAATGTCCTCAACAACTTCGTCTCGGGCATCATCATCCTGTTCGAGCGCACGCTCAAGGTGGGCGACATCGTCGAACTGCAATCCGGGCTAATGGGCAAGGTCACCGAGATCAACCTGCGCTATACCCGCATCACCACCAACGACCTGATGGACATCCTGGTCCCCAATTCCGAGTTCATCAGCACCCGGGTGGCGAACTGGACCTACGGCGAACTGGTGCGCCGCCTGCATGTGCCCTTCGGCGTCGCCTACGGCACGGACAAGGAACGGGTGCGCGAAGCCGCGCTGGCGGCCGCATTGAGCGTGGAAGGCACCATCAACGAGGGGGACCGCAAGCCGGATGTCTGGCTGGTCAACATGGGGAACAGCGCGCTGGAGTTCGAGCTCATCGTGTGGGTCGGCATGGACTCCCTTACCCACCCCGCCGCGACACGCAACCACTACATGTGGGCCCTGGAAACCGAGCTGGTGCGGCACGGCATCGAGATTCCCTTCCCGCAGCGCGACCTGCACATCAAGAACCCGAATTTCAAGGTTACCGTGGAACGCTGAGGAAGAGGAAGCGGTTTCGCGCCTGCTCAGCTGCGCACCGGGGCGGCGCGGGCCAGGGTGCCTTCCATCCAGTGCCGGACGCGGTTGGCATCTCCGACCCGGGTAAGCCTGCCCCAGGAATCAAGCAGCACCATGACCACCGGCCGGCCGCCAATCCGCGTCTCCATCACCAGGCAGCGTCCGGATTCGCTGATATAGCCGGTCTTGGACAGGCCGATTTCCCACTTCGCGTTCCTGACCAGCGGATTGGTGTTGCGGAAGTGCATTTGCCGGTTGCGCCCCACGTCCACGTCGTGCGCGCCGGTGGTGGTGGCCTCCTCGATGGCCCGGTAGCGCCGCGCCGCGAGCACCAGTTTCACCAGGTCGTGCGCGGTGGAGACGTTCTTGCTGTGCAGCCCGGTAGGGTCCACGAAATGCGTGTCGCGCATGCCCAGCGCCCTGGCCTTGCGGTTCATTTGCTCGACCACCGCCTGCGTGCCGCCCGGGAAGGTGCGCGCAAGCGCAGCCGCGGCGCGGTTTTCGGACGCCAGCAGCGCCAGCTTGAGCAGCTCGCCCCGCGTGAGCGTCATCCCGCGGCGCATGCGCGAGCGCGATCCCTTGTAACGGTCCTTATCCTGACGCGTCAGCGTGATCTTCTGCTCCATGGGCAGGTGCGCGTCGAGTATCACCATGGCGGTCATCAGCTTGGTGATGGAGGCGATCGGCGCGACATCGTCCGCGCCCTTGGCATAAAGCGTGCGGTGCGCCTCCTCGTCGTATACGAGCGCTATGCCCGAACGCAGGTGAGGCGCGCGCACCTCGTGCGATGCCGCGTGCGCCCGATGCGCTTGCGCTTGCGCCTGCGGCGCAGCCAGGGCCAGCGCCAGGAGTCCGCACAAACCCAGCCACCTCGATGTCTTTCGCGTTGTCTTCATGTCCGCACTCCCTCGCAAGCCCGGCGACGCGGGCTGTCGACCCTTTCGATTTATTCAATGCGCATAGCCCGGAAGATGATGTTACGGCCAGACTGTGCGCACAACGCACAGCCCAAAGGATACATTAATACAATTCTAAATCAACAGGAAAGGACGCCAAGCTAAAGACAATTCGATGAACGGCGCGGTGCCTGGGCCAACCCAGGAACGCCTATTCGTGCGCCTGGCGCTGCTGCAGAGCCCACATCCTGGAATAAACGCCTTTTAATACAATAAGTTCTTCGTGCGTGCCGCGTTCCACGATGCGCCCCTTCTCCATCACGAGTATCTGTTGCGCATCCACCACTGTTGACAGGCGGTGCGCAATGATCAGGGTGGTGCGATTGCGCGCGATTGCGCGCAGTTCGGCCTGGATGGCTTTCTCCGACTGCGAATCGAGGGCGGAGGTCGCCTCGTCGAAAATCAGGATGGGCGGGTTCTTGAGGATGGCGCGGGCGATGGCCACGCGCTGCTTTTCCCCGCCCGAGAGCTTGAGCCCGCGCTCGCCCACGACGGTGTCATAGCCATCCGGCAGCGATTCGATAAAGGCATGGATATGCGCCGATTGCGCGGCCTGGATCACCTCGTCGCGCGCGGCGCCGGGGCGGCCATAGACGATGTTGTAGTAGATGGTGTCGTTGAACAGCACGGTATCCTGCGGCACGATGCCGATGGCCGCGCGCAGGCTGGACTGGGTGACTTCGCGGATGTCCTGGCCGCCTATGCGGACTTCGCCCGCCTCCACGTCGTAAAAGCGGAACAGCAGGCGCGACAGGGTGGACTTGCCGGCGCCGCTGGTGCCCACCACCGCAACGGTATGCCCGGCCGGCACCTCGAAGCTGACATCGTGCAGGATCTGCCGCTCCGGGTTGTAAGAGAACGCCACATGCGAAAAGCGTATCGTGGAATCGGCCGCATCCAGCGGCCGCGCATCCGGCGCATCCTGGATCTCGCGATGCTCGCCCAGCAGGCGGAACATTTTCTCCATGTCCACCAGCGAGTTCTTGATCTCGCGGTAGACAAAACCCAGGAAATGCAGAGGCATGTAGAGCTGCACCATATACATGTTCACCAGCACCAGATCCCCCAGCGTCATGGAGCCCTTCACCACGCCTTGCGCCGCCAGGAGCATGAGCACCGTGATGCCGACCGCAATGATCGCGCTCTGTCCTGCATTGAGGGCGGCCAGCGAAGTCTGGTTGCGCACGGCGGCCTCTTCCCACTTCTCGAGCTGCTCATCGTAGCGCCGCGCTTCGTAGCCTTCGTTGCCGAAATACTTCACCGTCTCGTAGTTCAGCAGGCTGTCGATGGCGCGCGTGTTGGCCTTGGAATCCATGTCGTTCATGGTGCGGCGGAACACCATGCGCCACTCGGTGATGTACAGCGTGAACATGATATACAGCGACAGCGTAACGAACGTGACGCCGGCAAACCACAGGCTGTACTTGTAGATCAGGATGCCGGCCACCAGCCCGATCTCCAGCAGCGTGGGCAGGATGTTGAACAGCATGAAGTTGAGCAGGAAACCGATGCCGCGGGTGCCGCGCTCGATGTCGCGCGAGACGCCGCCGGTCTGGCGTTCCAGATGGAAGCGCAGGGAGAGACTGTGCATATGGCTGAATACTTCCAGCGCCACCCGCCGGATGGCGCGCTGCGTCACCTTGGCAAACACCGCGTCGCGCAGCTCGCCCATCAGCGTGGACATCGCGCGCAGCGCGCCGTAACCGATCAGCAGCGCCACGGCGACGGTGGACAGCGCGTGCATCAGCGCATGCGGCTTGCCCAGTTCGTCCACGATGTGCTTGAACACCAGCGGCACGCCGACGTTGGCCAATTTGGCCAGCACCAGCAGACTGAGCGCAGCGACCACGCGCCCCCTGAATTCCATCAGGTAAGGCATCAAGGTGCGAACGACACTCCAGTCGCCGTGCGGCGCGGACAGGGAAGGAGACGAAGCGGGTACGGCAGTGGGGGAACGCATGGAAATCGACAGAAGACGTTAAGGCAACAGCCGCATTATAGCCGCGCCCGCCGCAGGCGGCACACCCCTCCAAGCCACATGGATATGAGCGCCGTTCGGCGCACCGCAACCGTGCATGGCGACCGCTGGCTGCACGCAATCGGCACAGGCTTTCGGCTGCTCGCGCTGTGCAAGGCGCGAAATCGGGCGGTTTGCCCGCCCTCCGCCCATGGCACGAAATATGCAGGCAGGGCAAGTGCGGGGAGCGCATTCTGCCCCTGGAACCGCCTGGATTGCAAGGGAGTCCCCATGAAGCGAGCCCGTGACGGCGCGGCGGAAATACTCCTGAAACAAACCACGGCTATGCTCCGCTCAGAGCACTTAAACCGCTTAAAGGAATTAATCATGAGACCTGCGAAAGCTACATCCGTTGTGATTCTGCCGGGCGCGATTGCAAAACCTGCGCTCGAAGATGTGATTCAGGCACTGCACCACGTCGAATTCATCCTGTCGATCAACAATGACGCCACCATCGAACCCGGACACCTGAACGGCATGAGCCTGATGCTGCAAAATGCCGAGAAGGTACTGGCCGAGATGCGCGCCGCGCTGCCTTCCGCGCAGCGTGCGCCGAGGCCGCCCGCTGCCGATTCGACCGTGTGGGCCGGCATCGGGCAGATATACACCCCCAGCCACTGATTCCCTCCGCGGGCTGCACGGGAAATTGCACTGCCCGCCGGCCGCCGCGAATGGCGGACGCCTCACTGCGCGGAAAACGGGCGTAACCGTCCTCATCACGACGCCCCTTGCCGGCTGCGCTATTCCCGCCGTTCCCTGATCAGCCTGTATACGATGCCCAGCGAAAGCAGTGAAGCCGCGTAGGCCGCGAGCAGGAAGGCGGAGTATGTCTCCATCTGAAACACGATGAATTCCCGCGAGATTGCCAGGATGGCAATGAGGATGATGGTCTGAGTCTTGATGATGCCGGCGGTTCTGGAGTGCGGATGGACGATGGAGTGACCGAACTCCAGCGCAATGAGCAGCGTGAGCATCATGCCGAACACGCTCTGAAAGGCCCGGTGATCCAGCGTGTCGAACGTGCCGCGCAACACCAGGCGGTAGACCTGCACGATCAGCCCCCACAGGGCCGCCACGATCATTATTGCATTGAGGGTTGCAACGACTGTCGTGATGAGTTGCTCGAAGCGCTGGTATACCGACTTCTTCCCGGCTGTTTCCTCCATCATGCATCCCTCACCATTTCCAAATTCGACGCAATTTAGGCCGGAATTTCCGCAGGAAGTTTCTCGCGCGGCACCGCGATCTTTGTCGGGAAACTCAAATAGGGGTTTGCCTCAGAGCTGGAATGCAAGCCAAAGCAGCAGGCCTTCGCCGAGGTCACGCAACAGGCCCGGCTTGGAAGCTTCATAACGCGCCGATGCCGCGCGCTGCTTTTCGACGAACGCAGCGAAGCGCCCTATATCGGTGCTTGCGTAAAAGGCCACCATCATTTCGTAGTTCAGGAACATGCTGCGCGCATCGAGGTTGGCCGATCCGCACAAAGCCAGGCTGTCGTCGATGACCACCGCCTTCGCATGCAGCATGCGCGGCGAAAGCCATATCCTGCCGCCGGCGGACGCCAGGTCGCGGATGGCACGATGACGCACGAAATCGGCCATCCGGTGATTCGAACGCGCCGGCAGCACGAGGTCCACGACAACGCCGCGCCGCGCGGCCAGCGACAGCGCCATCAGCAATTCGCCGCCCGGGACGAAGTACGGCGTCACCGCGCTGACGTGCCGCTGCGCCTTGAAACACGCGGAAACCAGCAGGTCGTGCACGGTGTCGTCCGATTCGTCAGGGCCGGCGGCAATCACCTGCGCCCGCGGCGCGCCGGCGGCTGGCGATGGTGTGACCGGCGGCGCCGGCAACGCTACGCGCGCCCTGGCGCCGCGCGCGGAGAAAGCCCAGTCGCGTTCGAACAGGGCTCGCGCCTGCCTCGCAACCGGACCCGCAACATCAAACGTCAGGTCCTGCCAGCGGCCATACCGGCTGGAGCCGTCGAAATATTCCACCGCGAAATTGCGGCCGCCGCACCACAGGCGGTCGCCGTCCGCCACTACCATCTTGCGGTGATTGCGCAGGTTTACCCGGCTGCGAAACGGCACGTGCAGAATCGGGCCGAACACCGCGACCTCCACCCCGGCCGCCCGGAGCCTGCGCAGGCTCACCGCGCCGCCCATCAGCCGTCCCGAGCCGTCGATCAGCAGCCGCACGCGCACGCCGCGCCGCGCCTTGTCCATCAGCCTCGCCATCAGCGCCTTGCCCACAGCATCGCGGCCGACAAGGAAAGTGCATATCAGCAATTCGTGCTGCGCGCCGTCAACGAGATCCCAAAGGGCCTGCAGCGCGTGGTGACCCTCTGCGTGGAGCCGCAGATCGCGATAGCTTGCCGCCGGCGGCTGTCCCAGGGACGCCGTCAACAGGTTCAGCCACGCGCCCGTCCCCTCGCCCACTGCGGCGGGCAGTTCGCCGCCGCGATTGGCCGCGTGCAGCAGCTTGCGCGTACCGAACAGAAGGTAGAGGGGCAGGCCGATATAGGGTATCAGCGCAATCGACAGCGCCCAGGAAAGGGCCGCCGTCGGCGCGCGCCGCTGTTGCAGGGAATGCGTGGTCAGCACATAGGTGAGCAATCCCGCCACGACCACCAGGACGTGCACGGTCAGCAGATGCGGCGAGTGCAGGAGTTTCAGCATCGGCTCAGGGCGGGCAGTCCCTTCGGGATTCTCGTGGCGCTATTGTTCCGCAGTGCGCCCATTGCAGCAAGGGCGCGTGGCCGCCGCGACCCTGCCCTCGCCTGCACACCGGCCGCCCCGAGCCCTACTTGATTTCGGTAATGAAGGAATCGCGCGGACGGCGCACCTTCTTCAGGCTGACCAGCCAGTCGTTGGCCGCTTCACGGTAGCCCAGCGGGAGCAGCAGCACGCTGCGCAAGCCACGCGCGCGCAGGTCCAGCAGTTCATCCAGCGCATCCGCGTCGAAGCCTTCCATGGGAGTGCTGTCCACGCCTTCAATCGCCGCGGCGGCGACGGCGACACCCAGGCCGATATAGGCCTGACGGGCGGTGTGCTGAAAGTTCACCTCCGCGCCGCGGGGCGGATAGAGATCCAGCAGCATCTTGCGGTAGTTTTCCCCGCCTTCGCTCTTGAAACCGCGTTCCTCATTCGCGAGGTCGAACATCTCGTTGATGCGCTCCGGGGTATAGTCGTCCCACGCGGCGAACACCAGCAGGTGGGAGCAATCGGTTATCTGGCTCTGGCCGTTGGCAATCGCCTTGATCTTTCTGCGCAGCTCGGCATTGGTGATGACCACCACCTCGAAAGGCTGCAGTCCGCTCGAAGTGGGTGCGAGGCGGATGGCTTCAAGAATACGATCCACTTTCTGCTGCGACACGGCAAGCGCAGGATCCATCTTCTTGGTGGCATAGCGCCAGTTGAGCTTCTCAAGCAAGTCCATAATGTCTGTCTTCCTGTGTGGTGATGGCGGCGCCGTGCCGCCTGCGAGTGCGGATTATAGCAAGCGTGAACGGAAGGGAAGACACGTTCGCCGCAGGGAAAACCCTCGGCGCCCGAACGCCGCGTTTGCCGTCCAGACGCGCCGGAACGGATGCCTTCTAGATGTGCACCCGGCTTCCCAGCTCAATCACGTTGTTGACGGGGATATTGAAATACTGCACCACGCTGCCCGCATTCTTGGAAAGGAACTGGAACAGCCCCTCGCGCCACCGCGCCATCTTCCCGCCGGTGGAGGGGACGATGGTTTCGCGGCTGATGAAATACGACATGGTGAAGGGATCGATGTCCACCTCCGGAATCCTGACGGTCGCCAGGGCCTTGGGGACATCGGGGTTTTCCATGAAACCATAGCGCAAGTGCACCTGCCAGAAACCGTACCCGACATCGTGCACCTCCACCTTCTCCGCCTCCTCGACCCAGGGCACATCCTCGAACAGCACCGTTACCACCAGGTTGGCCTTGTGCAGCACCTGGTTGTGCTTGAGATTGTGCATCAAAGCCTGCGGCGCATTCACCGGGTTTGCCACGAGAAACACGGCGGTCCGCTCCACCCGGGGCAGGTCCGCCGCCGCGATGTTTTCGAGGAAGGCCTCCAGTCCGGGGTCATCCTCGCGTATCCGCCTCAGCAGCAGCTCGCGGCCCTGCTTCCACGTCCACATCGTCACCAGCATGCCCGCCGCCAGCGCGACCGGGAACCAGCCGCCGTTGACGAATTTTATCGAACAGGAGAACAGCAGCAGCGCATCGATCACGATGAGCATTATCGAAATACCCGTCGCGACCAGCAGGTTCCATTTCCAGATGCGGAACATCACGATGAACATCAGCACCGAGGTGATGAGCATGGTGCCCGTGACGGCAATGCCGTATGCCGAGGCCAGCGCCGCCGACGAGCCGAAACCGACCGTGGTGGCGAGCACGGCCGCCAGCAGCATCCAGTTCGCGGCCGGCAGATAGATCTGCCCGGCCTCGCGCGCCGACGTGTGCACGATATGGGTTCTGGGCAGCAGCCCGACCTGAATTGCCTGCTGCGTCATGGAATAGGCGCCGGAGATCACCGCCTGGGACGCGATGATGGTGGCGAGCGTCGCCAGCAATACGGCGGGAATCATCAGTTGCGGCGGAAATGACAGGTAGAACGGATTGGACACCGCCGCGGGATGGGTCAGCAGCATCGCGCCCTGGCCGAGGTAGTTCAACGCCAGGCACGGAAGCACCAGGCCGGTCCAGGCCAGGCGTATGGCGGGCCGCCCGAAGTGCCCCATGTCCGCATACAGGGCCTCCACGCCGGTGATCGCCAGCACGACCGCGCCGACCGCGAGGAACACCCCGGAGCCGCGATCCACCAGAAAGTCGAACGCATGCACCGGACTGAGCGCCCAGAGTATCGCCGGGTTATGCACGATGTGCCAGAGACCCACCGCCCCCAGCGTCAGAAACCACAATACGATGATTGGGCCGAACAGCTTGCCGACAGTGGCCGTCCCGTGCCTTTGCAGCAGAAACAGCAGCACCAGGACGGCGACGGCCAGCGGCACGATGAAGCTCTTCAGTCCGGGCTCCGACACCTCGATGCCTTCTACCGCCGACAGCACCGAGATCGACGGCGTGAGCAGGGTATCGCCGTAGAACAGGGCGGCCCCGAGCGCACCCAGCAGTATCAGTTTCCTGCGCAGCGATTGCGAAGCGGTGGCCGTAACCGCCATCGCCAGCAAGGAGATGATGCCGCCTTCGCCGTGGTTGTCCGCACGCATCACCAGAACGACGTATTTGAGCGTCACCACCAGCATCAGCGCCCAGAACACTGCCGAAATCGCGCCCACGATATTGGAGGAGGAAACCGGCACCCCGCCCTCGCCGAATATGGTCTGTATGGTGTAGAGCGGACTGGTGCCGATGTCGCCATACACCACGCCGACCGCGCCCAGCGCCGGCATCATCAATCCGCTCCGTTGCTCCTGCTGCTCCATTGCCGCTCCCTTTATTTCTTACAGGCATGTTTATTACATCACAGACGCTATTTTATCCGCATACGGGCGCAAGCACAGCATTCTGTCATCAAGGGTCGTGTCACAAAGAGGCGCTGGGCCAGCGGAACATGTCCAGCACACGCCTGGCGATGCGGCACAAGTCCGTGATTTTTCGCCAGGAGCGGGAACCTGCTGACAAGCCACGCTTAAAGGTCTAACATGGAGCCAAATCCATACCGAGCGGGAATGCATATGTTCGAGGTGCGCATACATGGGCGAGGTGGACAAGGCGTGGTGACGGCAGCGGAAATGCTGTCCATCGCCGCATTTCTCGAAGGGGCGCATGCGCAGGCGTTTCCGAGCTTCGGCTCCGAACGCACGGGCGCGCCGGTGGTCGCCTTCTGCCGCATCTCCGACCGGGAGATCCGGCTGCGCGAGCCGGTAATGGAACCGGACGCGCTCATCGTCCAGGACCCCACGCTGCTGCACCAGGTAGATGTATTCGGCGGCCTCAAGCCCGACGGCTACATTCTCCTCAACACCAACCGCGGTTTCGCTGACCTGGGCCTGGGCGACTTCGTCAAGGACCGTCCCGCTCGGCGCACGCGCACGCTGCCAGCGACGGAACTCGGCCTCAAGCACCTGGGCCGCCCCATTCCCAACGTTCCGCTGCTGGCCGGATTTGCCGCGCTGTCCGGGCTGATCCGCCTGGAGTCGGTGCATAAAGCCATCTCGGAAAAGTTTTCAGGAAAGATTGCGCAAGGCAATATCGCCGCCGCTACCGAAGCCTACAACATGGTGCTCGGTGCGGCGGTGCCGGCATGAATGCCGGCATCCCCCAGGATCTCCAAGGAGGCAGAACATGCTCAAGCAGATAGAAGGTTCGCGCGCCGTCGCCGAAGCCGTGGCCATGTGCCGCCCGGAGGTGATCTGCGCCTACCCCATCTCGCCGCAGACGCACATCGTCGAGGCGCTGGGCGCGATGGTAAAGGGCGGCGCACTGCAAAAGTGCGAGTTCATCAACGTGGAAAGCGAATTCGCCGCGATGTCGGTTTCCATCGGCGCATCCGCCGCAGGCGCGCGCGCGTACACCGCCACTGCCAGCCAGGGCCTGCTGTTCATGTCGGAAGCGGTATACAACGCCGCGGGCCTGGGCCTGCCCATCGTAATGACGGTGGCCAATCGCGCAATAGGCGCGCCCATCAATATCTGGAACGACCATTCCGACTCGCTGTCCCAGCGCGATTCCGGCTGGATGCAGCTCTATGCGGAGAACAACCAGGAGGCACTGGATCTCCACATCCAGGCCTTCAAGCTGGCGGAAGAACTCTCGCTGCCTATCATGGTGTGCATGGACGGCTTCATCCTCACCCACGCCTATGAGCGCGTGGACATGCCCGCGCAGGAGCAGGTGGACAGCTACCTGCCGCCGTTCGAGCCGCAGCAGGTGCTGGATCCGCGCGAACCGGTGTCCATCGGCGCAATGGTGGGACCGGAGGCCTTCATGGAGGTGCGCTATCTGGCGCACGACAAGCAGATGCGGGCGCTGGCGCGCATCCCTGAACTGGCGGCGGAATTCAAGCAGATATTCGGCCGCGACACCGGCGGCCTGTGCCATACCTACCGCTCCGAGGACGCCGAGACCATGGTGGTGGCCATGGGCTCGGTGCTGGGCACAATAAAGGACACCGTGGACGAAATGCGCGACGAGGGCCACAGGATCGGCGTGCTCGGCATCACCAGCTTCCGCCCCTTCCCCCTCGCCCCGGTGCGCGCGGCACTCGAGCACGCCGAGCGCGTGGTGGTGGTGGAGAAAGACCTTGCCGTCGGCATCGGCGGCATACTCGCCACCGATGTGCGCATGGCGCTTTCGGGGCTCAAGCTGCATGGATACACGGTGATCGCCGGCCTGGGCGGACGCGCCATCACCCGCAAGTCGCTGCACAAGCTGTTCCGCGAAGCCGAACAGGACAAGCTGGAGCGCCTGACTTTCCTCGATCTCGACCGCGACATCGTGGAAAAACAGCTTGCGCGCGAACATGAAAGACGCCGGTCGGGTCCGGCGGCGGAGGCCATGCTGCGCGACATCGGCACCGTGGCGTCCAGGATCGCATAAGCGCCGGATCGAATACGGCCATTCCGGCGGGCGTAGGCGCGCCGACCGGAATTCAACGCTTGAACCCTTATTGATAGAGGCGAGCCATGACATTCCAGCCTATCAAGTTCTACCAGACCGGCACCTTCACGGTCGGCAACCGCCTGCTTGATCCCGAACAGCGCACCGTGCAATCGCATCGCAACCGCAGCAACGCCATCAACTCCGGCCATCGCGCCTGCCAGGGCTGCGGCGAAGCGCTGGGCGCGCGCTACGCCATAGACGCGGCGATGGAAGCGGCGAACGGCCAGCTCATCGCGGCCAACGCCACCGGCTGCCTGGAGGTGTTCACCACGCCCTATCCGGAAAGCTCATGGCAACTGCCATGGATGCACTCGGTGTTCGGCAACGCCGCGGCGGTCGGAACCGGCATTGCGGCCGCGCTCAAGGTCAAGGGCCGCACCGAGGTGCGCGTGGTCGCGCAGGGCGGCGACGGCGGCACCACGGACATCGGCTTGGGCTGCCTCTCCGGCATGTTCGAGCGCAATGACGACGTGCTCTACATCTGCTACGACAACGAAGCCTACATGAACACCGGCGTACAGCGCTCCTCCGCCACGCCGCCCGCGGCACGCACCGCCACCACCATGCCGGTCGGGCCGGAACCCGGCAACGTCTTCGGCCAGGGCAAGTTTCTGCCGGCCATCGCGATGGCGCACAACATACCCTATGTCGCCACCGCCTCCGTGGCCTATCTGCATGACCTGGAGAACAAGGTGAAGCGCGCCATGGAATTTCACGGTGCGCGCTATATCCATGTCTTCGTCCCCTGCCCGCTGGGCTGGGGTTCGGCATCGCACGACACCATCCGCATCGCGCGCCTTGCGCACGAGACCGGGCTCTTTCCGCTATTCGAGGCCGAGCACGGCGAGCTGGTGAGCACGCTGCCCATCCGCAAGAAGGCGCCGGTGGAGGAATATCTCCGGCCGCAGCGCCGCTTTGCCCACCTGTTCGGCGCCAATCCCCGCGTGGAGACGATCGCAAAGATCCAGGCGCTGGCTGACCGCAACATCCGCAAATACCGGCAACTGCCGGAAGAGGAGGCATGATGGACAAGCCATTTGCAATCACCCTCGACCCCGGCTCTTCGCTCGCCAACCATACCGGCAGCTGGCGCACCAGCCGCCCGCAGTATGTGGACCGGCTGCCGCCGTGCAACAACACCTGCCCCTCGGGCGAGAACATCCAGGGCTGGCTGTATCATGCCGAATCCGGCGACTACGAGCAGGCATGGCGCGTGCTGACGCAGGAGAATCCCCTCCCGGCCATCATGGGCCGGGTGTGCTATCACCCCTGCGAGACCTCATGCAATCGCGGCAAGCTGGACAGCGCCGTGGGCATCAATTCCGTGGAGCGATTTCTCGGCGATGAAGCGATCAAGCACGGCTGGAAATTCGACGCGCCGCCTGCCGCGACTGGCAAGAAGGTGCTGATCGTCGGCGCAGGCCCGTCCGGGCTGTCGGCCGCCTACCAACTGGCGCGCCTCGGCCACCGTGTCGAAATCCACGAGGCCGGCCCGATGGCCGGCGGCATGATGCGCTTCGGCATTCCCAAGTACCGTCTGCCGCGGGACGTGCTGGAAGCTGAGGTGCGGCGCATTCTGGATCTCGGCGTCACCCTCAAGCTCAACACCAGGGTCCCCAACATCGAGGAAAGCATGCGGGCCGGCAAGTTCGATGCGGCCTTTCTCGCGGTGGGCGCGCACATCGGCCGCCGCGCCTATATCCCCGCCGGCGACGCCTCGCACATTCTCGATGCAGTCTCGCTGCTGCGCAGCATGGAAGGCGAGGAAAAGCCGCAGTTGGGCCGGCGCGTGGTGGTCTACGGCGGCGGCAATACCGCCATCGACGTGGCGCGCACGGCACGGCGCCTCGGCGCCACCGAGACCGTGATCGTCTACCGCCGCACGCGCGAGAAAATGCCGGCGCACGACTTCGAGGTGGAAGAGGCGCTGCAGGAAGGCATCATGATCAAGTGGCTCTCCACCATCAAGCAAGCGGGCGACGGCGAGCTCACCCTGGAAAAAATGGTACTTGACGATAAGGGTTATCCCCAGCCCACGGGGCAATTCGAGACCATCGCCGCCGATTCGCTGGTACTGGCGCTGGGCCAGGACGTGGACCTTTCGCTGCTCGACGGTGTGCCCGGCCTGGCGATCAAGGATGGCGTGGTGCAAGTGGATGCCAACATGATGACCGGCCGCGCCGGCATCTTCGCCGGCGGCGACATGGTGCCCTCCGAACGCACGGTGACCGTGGGCGTGGGTCACGGCAAGAAGGCCGCCCGCCATATCGACGCATACCTGCGCGGCACCACCTACCAGCGCGGACCCAGGCACGAACTTGCGGATTTCGAGATGCTGCACACCTGGTACTACTCCGACGCGCCCAAAACGGTGCGCCCCATGCTGGACATCATCCGCCGCCAGTCCAGCTTCGACGAGGTGCAGGGCGGGCTGGACGAGAGCAATGCGCTGTTCGAAGCGCGGCGCTGCCTGTCATGCGGCAACTGCTTCGAGTGCGACAATTGCTATGGCGTGTGTCCAGACAACGCGGTGATCAAGCTCGGACCGGGGAAGCGCTTCGAATTCAACTTCGACTACTGCAAAGGCTGCGGCATGTGCGCAACTGAGTGCCCCTGCGGCGCCATCAAGATGGTGCCGGAAGAAATCTGAGAACACTAACGCGGCCCACCGCAAGCAGCGCCGCGCGGCAACTACCCTGCCTGGCCGTGGGCGCTGCGCATCGCCGGCATGTGCTCGTGCAGCGGCTTGGGATGCCCGTAGAACCAACCCTGCGCAAAGTCGCACGCCATTTCGATCAGGAGTTCGCGCACCCGCTCGTCCTCCACGCCTTCGGCGATAACCTGCATGCCGAGCGAATGGGCGAGCGCGATGGACGATTGCACGATCTCGCGGCTTTGCGGCGACTCCCGCAGCGAGGCAATGAAGGCACGGTCTATTTTCAGCGTGCCGATGGGGTAAGTCTGCAGATGCTGCAGCCCTGAATAGCCGGTGCCGTAGTCATCCAGCGCGAGGCCGCTGCCCAGTTCCACGAGCCGGGACAGGATGCGCGAGGCCAGGTCGGGTTGCTCTATCATCACCGTCTCCGTCAGTTCCAGCTTGAGCTCGGAGGGATGGATTTCGTATCGCACCATTATCTTCAGTATGTCCTCCGCCAGGGTTTCGCTTATCAACTGGGCGGGCGAGAGGTTGACGCTGATAAAGGGCTTAGCCGCGGTGGCAAGTGTCCTCAGCCGGGGCCAGTCCCTGCAGGCCTGCTCCAGGGTCCAGATACCGACATCGCGGATAAGGCCGGTCTGCTCCGCCACCCAGAGAAAGTGCTCGGGCAGGATCAACCCGTCCCGGGGATGTTGCCAGCGTATCAGCGCTTCGAAGCCGACAACATCGCCGGTGGCCAGATTGCAGATGGGCTGATAATGGAGCTGGAATTCGTCATGGGCCAGCGCGCCCGAGATGCCGTGCGCGAGCGCAAGCTTTTGTGTCGCCTCGCCCATCATATTCTTGCGCGCATTCGTCGGGTTTGCAGCGGATTGCGGCTCGCGCGGCGGACCGGCGTAATGCTGCTGGTCGCGGAACCGCTCCAGCACCACCAGAAGGAACAGGCGCATGACCGGGTCGCTCTTGTCCAGCAACTCCCGCACCTCGCGGCGCGGAACCGGGATGAGCACCGTCTCTTCCAGCGTCCTGACCGTGGCGGTACGCGGCCCCTCATCCAGCAGCGCCACCTCGCCGAACAGTTCACCCCCGCCCAGCACGGTGAGACGCACCTCGCGCCCGTCGAATTCTCCGAGCACTTCGACCGAACCCCGCTGCACGAGATAGGCACGGTCGCCTGCGTCGCCGCGGCGAAACACCGTTGCGCCCGCAGGATACACCACCAGGTCCAGGTCGTTATGCATATCGACGCCCTCAGTTCCGGTTGACCGGCGCCAGCGAGCCATGCGCCGCCGCTCCCGGCAGGCGCCTGCCCGCCGGACATGTCACGATACTCTTATCCGGGTGCGCGCTCAATTGAATTTCCGGCCCGCGCCCGCCGCAGCCGCAAACTCAGGCCGGCCGCTGACGCACCAGCAGCACCGGAACCGGCGCATGGCGGATGATGCCCTCCGCTACGCTACCCATGAGCAGATGCTTGAGCCCGCCCCGCCCGTGCGTGCCCGCAACCAGCAGGTCTGCACCCCAGCCCCTGGCGTCCTTGAGGATGGCCTGCGCCACGCGGTCTTCGACGTCCTCCGTCTGCAGCAATTGCACATCCGCCTCGACACCGGCGGCGCGTGCCGCGTTCTGCGCGCGCTTCAGTATTTCGTTGCCGATCTCACGCCATGTCTCGCCGCTTGCGCCCGGATCGGCGACCAGGGCCGCACCCAGCAGCGCGGCCTCATCCACCACATAGACGATGCGCAAGGCGGCATGCTGATCGCGCGCCAGCCCGATCGCCTCCTGCAGCGCCCGGTTCGATGTGGCGCTGTCGTCAATGGCTGCCATAATATGCTTGTACATGATGAGCCGATCGAAGTTTTGATTTGATTATACTTGCTCGCGAGTGTTATATCAGCCATGCGTTTCGCATAGCCGCCACGGCATCCTCATGGCTGAATGCTGATGTGTTCCGGCGCCTGCCCGGACAAATAGCGCTCGTACATGGCGGCGTATGCCGCCTCGATATGCCTGACATACAGAGGAGTATCAAAGGCCGGCATTTTCAGCCGGTTGCGGGCAAGCTTGTCACGAATTTCCCGCAATATGTCCGGCCGCGCTGCCAGTTCGCAAGCGCGCGCCTCGTACGCCTCGAGGTTCGCCGTGACCAGCTCGGGCGCGCCCAGCGCGGCGAGCAGGCTGGTGGCCGCGCGCCCCGCCATGTTTTCGCCGCTGCAGGTCAGCAACGGCACGCCCGCCCAAAGCGCATCTCCGGCCGTGGTGTGGGCGCCATAGGGCAGCGCGTCGAGGAACAGGTCTGCGCTCCGCAGCCGCGCCAGGTGGTCTTCCGTCGACGGCATCATCTGGGCGAAGACTATGCGCTCCGCGCTGACGCCGCGCACTTCCGCTTCCGCCTTCAGATTGCGCATCGCCGTTTCGCTGGCGCGCGACATCCACAGCACGCTGCCTTCCACGCGTTGCAGTATCCGCATCCAGACATCGAACATCATCGGGTTGATCTTGTAGCTGCCGTTGAAGCTGCAGAACACAAAGCCCCGTTCCGGCAGGCCAAGCTCGCGGCGGGAAAACGTGCGGCTGCCAATGGCCCTGGATCTGTCGTGCGGAAGATAGCTGTGGGGCAGGGCTGCGATCTTCTCGACGTAAAACCGGCGCGCCGCTTCGGGGATGACCACCGGGTCGGCGAGCAGGTAGTCGATGAAAGGTGCGCCCATCGTTCCCGGGTAGCCGAGAAAGCTGACCTGCAGCGGCGCCGCGCGCATGGCGAACACGCCGGTCCGGCTGTTCTGGGTGTAGCCGCCCAGATCGATGGCGATGTCAATCTCCATCGCGCGCGCGCGCTCCGCAATGTCGCGGTCCGAGTGGTCGCGCACTTCAATGAACTGATCGAATGCGGTGATTAGGCGCACGGTGAATGCATCGCCCCCATCCGGATCGAACGAGAACGCGATCACCTCGAAACGCGCGCGATCATGCAGCTCAAACAATTCCGCCGCAAGGAGGGAAACCGGATGATTGCGAAAGTCCGCGGAAAAATAGCCCAGGCGGATCTTGTCGCGCCGGGTGCGGCGGGGAAGGCCTGGCAGCGGCTGCTCTGCCGCAAATTGCGCCTGCGCATAGGTCTCTGCCGCCTGCCGGCACAGTGCGGCCGAGCCGGTGACGGACAGTGCATGGAACGGGTCGGCCACCCGGGCGCCGCGCGCGATGCCCGCCTCGATGGCGCGAACCTCCTCCTGCCACCCTGTCCAGTCGCACAACTGCATGCGGGCGTAGAAATGCCGCCCCCGGAGAAAGTCGAAATCCGGCCGGGCCTCCAGCGCCAGCTTGTAGCTGGCCGCCGCCTCCTCCAGCCGCTTCAGTTTTCGCAGCGCATCGCCCCTCGCCACAAGGGCCGGCGCATAGGCCGGCCGGCCGGAAATGGCGCGGTCCAGGCTTGCCACAGCCGCCTCGGCGTCCCCGGTCCTGAGCAGTGCATTACCCCGCCCCAGCCACGCCTCCGCGCTCCCCGGCGCCCGCTCCAGCGCCCGGTCATAGCTGTCCAGCGCGGCCTCGTTCCGCCCCAGTACAAGCAGCACATTACCCTTGTTCATCCATGCGTCCGCGTACCCGGGATCGAGCCGGAGCGCATGTTCGTAGCTGGCGAGGGCCTCGTCGAAGCGGCGGAAATGCAGCAGCACGTTGCCGCGGTTGCTGTGCAGGACCGCCAGATCCGGCCTGAGCCCTATGGCCTGCTCCACGCTCGCCAGCGCCTCGTCCGCACGGTTCAGGCTCTGCAGCGCGAGCGCCCGGTTGTTGAGCACCTCGCAATTTCCCGGCTCCGCGGCCAACGCCTGGTCAAAGGCGGCCAGCGCCTCCTCCAGACGGCCCAGGGCGCGCAGCGCCATGCCACGGCTCACTAGGGCCTCCGCGAAACCGGGCCGTAGCGCGAGCACGCGATCGAATACCGCCAAGGCTTCTTCCGCGCGTTCAAGGTTGAGCAGCGCCGCCCCAAGAAAGGAGGATGCCTCCAGTTGATCGGGATTGATGTCCAGCGCCTGTTGCAGAAGCTGGACGGCATCGGCAAGGTTGCCGCGCTGAAACTCCAGCATGCCCAGGTAGGCGCTGGCGGCCGGATGGGCGGGCAGGACTGCGATCACTTGGCGATAGACCGCGGCCGCCTCATGCAGTTGCCCTTGCCTGTGGAAAGAGATGGCCTGCTGGAACAGGGCGTTCGGATCAGTATGCATGTTCATGACGATAGGACCGCTCGGGGATGGCTGCGTGCGCATGGAAAGCAGGGCCGACACTACCATACGGCGGCACACAGGGCAAACGCCGCCGCCATCTCGCGCGGGGCCTCACCCGCCGCAGCACAGCCTCCGAGCCGTGTCACGCGCCGCGCAGCATCGCGTGAACTTCGCTGATGGCCCTTTCCACGGCTGGCCAGTCGGTCCGCACCTTGAGCGACAGAGCTTCGTGCAGGACATCGCCGCGCTCATCATGCTCGCTCGCCAGTGCGTCGAAGTCGATGGCGATCTCCGGCGGCAGCGCGCCGCTGCGCAATTGCTCTATCCTGCCGGCCATCTGCTCTACCAGACGGTTGTTGAAGGACTGGATTTCGGCAAGAAATTCCCGGCGCGGCATGTGAAATTCGCCGTGCACCGCGGTCCATGCGGGGACGCCGTCCAGGATGCCGGCGCGATTGTCCCAGGCGAAATGGACATTCTCGTCATCCGACCAGATGGTAACGCTGGTGAGCGGAGCGAGGTAGCTCGTATCCAGCACCCGACCATAGAGCAGCCCGTGCGCATCGCCGTCGATGCGTTGCAGCCGCGGGTCGGGTCCGGCGCCGAAGCCGCGGTCGTACCAGGTTTCATATGCCTCCCACCAGGCCGCGGCGCCATCGCCGGCAAGGTATTGCACCAGCGCGGCCGGGACCGGTTCCAGAATGCACGGCAGCATGGTGAGGATGTCTTCGTGCAGGCGCGCCACCGGGTAGCGGCAGTAGCGAGGCGTCCCGCCGGTCCGCGCCGCCTCCGCGTATTCCAGCAGGATGCTGTTGCCGACCGTTATCCAGTATTCGCCCTGCGTCAGGGTATACCACGAGAGCGCGGGATTGGCCGGATGCGCTGCAGACGTGTGGCTTTCAAGCGGGGCAAGCTCGAAGTCGAACAGCATGGCGACAATGACCTTTCTTTTGAAGCGGGAATTGGATCGAACGCATTCTGCCGGGTCGCGCGAGAAATGGCAATCAATGGATGTCGCCCGTCGTGGCGGCGGAGTGGCGCCGCCCCTTCAGCCCGGGACGCGGGTGGAATTCAGCAACGACTCGAAATCGCGCGGCGGCAAGGGGCCTGCGAACAGGAATCCCTGACCGTAATCGCAGCCGAAGCGCTTCAGCATGTCGCGCTGTACGGGCGTTTCCACGCCCTCGGCGATGACTTTCATATCGAGCTTGTGGGCCATGACGATGATCGCCTCGCACAGCGCCTGGTCGCTCGGGTCCGTTTCAAGCTGCCGCACAAAGGACTGGTCTATCTTCAGATAGTCGACGTCGAACCGCTTGAGGTAGGCGAGCGAGGAATAGCCCGTGCCGAAATCGTCTATCGACACCTGGACGCCGGCATCGCGGAACTGCAGCAGTTTTTCCTGGACCGAAAGCTGCGCCTCCATCAGCAGTCCCTCCGTTATCTCAATGGCGATGGCCGACCCCGGCAGGCCCTCGCGTTCGAGATATGATGTCCAGGAAAGGTGGGTTTCGCCGTCATGGTGAATCTGCGCCGGCGATTTGTTCACGCTGATCTGGAATTCCGGCACGCAGTCGCGGCGCCATTTTTCGACCTGACGCACCGCCTCCTTGAACACCCAGTCTCCAATGGAAACGATCAGGCCCGTCTCTTCGGCCAGGGGGATGAATTCGGAAGGGCTGATCATGCCGCGGACAGGGTGTAACCACCGCAGCAGCGCCTCCGCCTTGTGAATGTGGCCGCTACCAAGCTCCACTATGGGCTGGTAGTAGACCTGGAATTGTCCAAGCACGAGCGCCATGCGCAGGTCATTGCTGAGCCGCAGGCGGTTTTGCGCCACCGCCTGCATGTCGGGCGTGAAATAGTTGAAGCGGTTGCGCCCGCCTGCCTTGGCTGCATACATGGCCTGATCGGCGTTTTTGAACAGTTCCTCGAGGTCGCCGGTATCTTCCGGGTAGAGCGAGATGCCGATGCTGGCGGATACATAGGCTTCCTCTTCGTCCAGCATGAAGGGCCGGGAAACAGCGCGTATGATCTTATGGGCAATCCGTTCGATCTGCCGCGCGTCGTTCAGCTCGCTGACTATCACGGCGAATTCATCCCCGCCCAGTCGCGCCACCGTATCGGAATCCCGCACGCAGCGGCTGATGCGCTGCGCGGCCTCGATCAGCAGGTGGTCGCCGACTGCGTGCCCGAGCGCATCGTTGACCTCCTTGAAATGGTCAATGTCGACCAGCAGCAGGGCGATCTGTTTGCCCATCCGCCGCTGCTTGTGCGCCTCCTGTTCCAGCCGGTCGTAGAACATCCGGCGGTTGGGCAACTGGGTAAGACTGTCGAAATTGGCCTGGCGCCAGATCACCTCCTCGGACTTCTTTCTCTCCGTAATATCCGAGAACAACGCGACGTGGCGCAGGATGCCGCCCGCCTCGTTGCGGATGGTATTGATGGAAAGCATCTTCGCATGAATCTCGCCGTCCTTCCGCCGGTCCCATATCTCCCCCTTCCAGCGTCCGGCTTCGTTGATTGCCCGCCACATCTCCTGGTAAAACTCATCGCTGTGGCGGCCGGAGCCCAGCACTGAAGGATCGCGCCCCTTCACCTCGTCCAGCGCATAACCGGTGATTTCCGTGAATGCGGGGTTGACGGCAATGATCCTGTTCTGCTCATCCGTGACCAGCATGCCCTCGCTTGCGTTTTCGAACACCATGGAGGCAAGCCGGCGCTCCTCCTCCGCCTGAACCCGCTGGGAATTGTCCTGCACGATGGCGACGCCGCCCACCGTGGCTCCTGCACCGTCGGCGTATGGCGCGCAGGTCGCTGCGATGCTCAGCTTGCGCCCGGTGAACGGGTTCTCGCAATCGCCCTCGTAATACGCGGTTTCGCCCGCCAGTGCCTTGTGCAGCGCCGGAAGCACGCACCGGCTGTGCAGAGTCTTGAGGTCCATGCCGAGAATGCGCTCTTTCGGCGCCCCCAGCATGTCGGCCAGCAATTGATTGCAGTAAGTCACGACCAGGTTACCGTCGAAATGGACAACGCCGACCGGCAAGTGCGCCAGCAGGCGCCGGTGCTGCTCCTCGCTGGTGCGCAATTGCTCCTCGTGCTCCGCCGTTTTCAGGCGCAGCAGGATGTTATCCATCACGTGGCGGTGCAGCCCGATCAGGCTGGACACCATGAAGCCCAGGTACACGGTGCCCGCAGCGCCCATTGCCGTCAGATATTCGCTGCCATCCATGAACAGGCGAACGATCATCGGAGCCATGACGAGGAGCATGAACGCGATGCCGGCGGCCAGATCCGCGGCGTACGCCACGAGACCGCCGGCGGTCAGCCCGGCAACAATGAAGATGCTGAACATCTGCCCTGCGGCGTCGTGGGCGGGAAAGACCAGGAAGCTCACGGTCCCCCAGGCTGCGCCCGAAATGACAACTCCGGCGCGGAATGCCGATAACGCGGCGCGCACGCCGGCTTCCGTATGCACGTGCAGCCGGCGCACCGACAGGCTGTATCCGGCGCGCAGGAGGGTAATGGCGAGCACAGCCGTACACCATCCAATCAGCACATCGCGGCCGACGGAGTAGCGCAGCATGAACGCCAGCAGTACGGCAAGCATGGCGCTGGACAACAGGGAGACCCTGCTGATAGAAACCAGCCGTTCGAGCTGTGCGAGTTGTACCGCTGCTCTGCTCTTCATCGCCCCCCTTTCCCCCCGTCCCGGTCCGCCCGCCTCACACTGGTGCACGCGCGCCCGGGTGACCTTTGCCGGGGCCCGACCCGCATCCGGCATGCCTGGAGCACGATGGCCGAGTCAAATGGTAACAATGGAGAGAGGCGCAAGGTATACATAGATGCACATACTTATGTTCAGGTAGGTGAATCGACGGGTTCCGCTATGCGGGGCAGAACCCCGGCCCCCGGTCAGACCCGGCAGGCAGCGCTTGCTGCCCTCGCAACAGCAGCTCCATCTCCGCGCGGGGCACCGGACGGCTGATGAGATAACCCTGCACGAGCTCACAGTCGTGCTGCGCCAGGAAATCCTTCTGGGCCTCGGTTTCCACCCCCTCGGCGACGGCCTGGACGCCCAGCTCGTGGGCCATCGCAATCACCGCGCGGGTAATCGAGATGTGGTTGCGGTTCTCGGGAATATTCGCGATGAAGCTGCGGTCTATCTTGAGCTTGTTCACAGGGAAGCGCATCAGGTAGGAAAGCGACGAGTAGCCGGTGCCGAAATCGTCCATGGTGACGATGAACCCCTGGGCGCGCAGCCGGTTCAGTATGCCGACCGCGCGCTCGGGGCGCTGCATGAGCGTTCCTTCGGTGATTTCCAGCTCGATCAGGCTGGGTTCGGTTCCGGTCTGCGCCAGCAGGCGGCGCAGTTGCTCGGGCAAGTCCTCCGACTCGAACTGGCGCGGCGAGACGTTGATGCCGACACGGATCTCGGGCAGGTTCAACGTCCTCCACGCGGCAAGGTCCGCACACACGGTTCTGATCGTCCACGCAAACAGCTCCGAGATCACGCCCGTCTCCTCGGCGATCGGAATGAATTCAACCGGCGAAATGGTGCCCATGACCGGATGCCGCCAGCGCAGAAGGGCTTCCGCCTCGGTGATGCGGCCTTCCTTCAGATTCAATTGCGGCTGGTAGTGCACTTCCATCTGATTCTCGCGTATGGCCCTGCGCAACTGGCTGGTCAGTTCCAGCTTGCGCCGCGAGTCCTGGCGATACTCCGGGAGGAAGAAATGGAAACAATTTCCGCCGGTGCGCTTCGCGCGATACAGCGCCGCATCGGCGTGCCGGAACAGCGGCGCCGGATGCTCCCCGTCGCGCGGACAGAGGGCAATCCCCATACTCGCCGTGAAAAGGATCTCGCGGCCCGCCATTTCGACCGGCTCGGCCAGCGACTGCAGCAGGTTTTGCGCGACACGCGCGGCATCCTGTTCCTGACCCAGGTTCTCCAGCAGGACCACGAACTCGTCGCCCCCAAGCCGCGCCAGGGTGTCTTCCTTGCGCAGCAGCCCGGAAAGCACCGCCGCGGTATGCATCAGGAGACAGTCGCCCGTATCGTGCCCCATGCTGTCGTTCACCAGCTTGAAGCGGTCGATGTCGACGAAGAGCACGCCCAGCAGCCTGCCGCTGCGCTGCGCGCGCGTGATCGCCTGGCTGATGCGGTCCGACAGCAAGGCCCGGTTGGGCAGCCCGGTCAGCGCATCATGCGTGGCATGGTAACGCAGCTGCTCCTCATGCCGCACCTGCGCACTGATGTCGCGAAAACTGCGCACCTGCCCGACCGTCAAACCGTCGAGCATATGCGGCCGGGTGATGCAGCCGACCACGCGGCCGTCGACGAGTTCGATCACGTGATCGTGCTCCCGGTCGGGGTGGGCGTGTTCCTCCCGCAACTGGCGCGCAAACTCCTCGGGTGCGGCCGCAAGTTGCGCCATGATCGCGGCAGCGTTTCCGCCACCCGCGTCATCCCCCCGGATGTTGAACATCCGCGCAAAATTCTGGTTGTACAGCTCCACATTGCCGTCCCGGTTGGTGACGAGGATACCGTCGGCCGTGGCCTCCAGCGCCGCCTTCAGCAGGGAATCGGCGCGCCCCAGGCCCAGTTCGGCCTGCCTGCGCGCCTGCCTCCCGCGCAGCGCACTCACGCCGTATGCCAGTTTCGCCGCCATCTTTTCCAGCACCTGTACTTCTTCCGGATGGAAGGCGTCCACCTGTTCGGCATATATCGTTATCGTGCCTATCATGTTGCCGCCGTGCTTCAGCGGCAGCGCAATGCACGCCTGCAGGTTATAACGGCGCGCCGCATCCAGCCAAGGCGCGATCTGCGGATTGCTCTGAAAATCCTGCAAGATCTGCGTCTTTCCGCTGCGCATGGCGCAACCCGTGGGGCCGCGTCCGCTGGGTGTGTCCCCCCATGAAACGAACACATCGTCCAGATAGCGGCTGGCGCGGCCGGCGCTCGCGGCCGGCTTGATGGACTGCACGCTGTCCGCCTGACCATAGCCCACCCACGCCATGCAGTAGCCGCCGGTTTCGACGGCCATACGACACATTTCGGCCAGCAGTTCCTGCTCGTAATCGGCATTGATCAGGACTCTGCTGCCCGCGGCAAGCAGATCCTTCGCGCGCTGCAGCCGGGTGCGCGCCGCATCGGCCTGCCGGGCGGCGCTCAGGTCGCGCAACACCAGGCGCAGGATCTGTCCCGAATCGAGGCGCAGCACGGTCATGGCGGCCTCCGCCCGGAAGGTGTCACCATCC
>Ga0075276_10000089_pt1 | contig 26829 bp, 20 predicted proteins | sample SF_Rice_5C_80N_4_FD_69770 | JGI IMG/M metagenome (GOLD analysis project Ga0075276, IMG submission 69770) | Rice paddy soil microbial communities from Twitchell Island, California, USA - SF_Rice_5C_80N_405 | ecosystem: Environmental > Terrestrial > Soil > Paddy field/soil | place: USA: Twitchell... | reverse complement strand
TCGCCAGGCTCAAAGATCTGCAACTCGGGACCGACGCGAACTAGGCGGTGGAGCATGCCAGCGCGGGCCAGCGCAGCCGGCAGCGTGGTCTGGTAGGGGGCGGCGGCCTGGCAGAGTGTGACGGAGGTCCTCTTGCCCGCAGCGGCGCAGGCTGCATCGCTCCCTAACGTGCTGGCCATATCGGCATCCTGCAAAGTGCGGTAAGGCCGAGACCGCGGCCGCAATCACTGGCAAAAGTAAGCTGGCGGGAGCCGGCGTCCCACGCCGGGGTTATGGCGTTGCAGTTGCCGCTGGTGAGGCGGCGTACGGACCAGGTCTGAACGTCCGCCAGCCAGAGGTGCCAAACACCGCCTTCGAGATGGCTGAAGGAGAGCCATTTTCCGTCCGGAGAAAGCGCCGGATACCGAGCCGGCTGAGGCAGGGGAAGAACGCTGATAGTGGGCCTTGCTCCTGGATGAACAAGAAGTAGAGCTGGGGCGCCTTTGCGGGTGGCAGCAATAATCAAAGTGCCTGCGGGGGTGAAGGTTTGCTCCCAAACGTCAAGGTCAGGAGCAGTCTCGCGCTGTTCGCCACCGTCGGGAATTCTTCCCGGGCCGAGATGCTTCATCCACAGAATGCCGCGGCCTTGCTGCTCGCGGATAAAGGCGAGGTATGCGCCATTTGCGGAGACTGCCGGAAACTGAGCGTTTGCGATCACACTGTTGGGGATGGGATAGCCGCCCGCGTCCAGAGCCACGACCTGCGGCTCGTCGGAACCTTGGTGCCACCCGTCTACCCAGGTGATGGGTAACTGCAGATCCTGAGCGGGGTTAAAGACATCCGGAGACAACGGCAACAACCGCATCGAAGATTGTTGCATGCGCGCGATGCGGTAGCCGTTACCCAGCATGACGGAAAACGTTGTTGCATCAGCTCTGTCGGCAACAGTGGGGGAAGCCGAGCGAAAAGATCCAGGCAGCGGCGGCAAGCGCAGGGCGTAGGAGTCAAACTCGCCGCGCAAAGCCCTAAGGGTGAAGGCGATAGAGGCGGCAGCGATCAGCACGTAAGCACCTGCAAAAAGAAGCGATTCGCGCCGAGGCCGCCGCGCCTGGCGCGACCAGCGCGCCAGCACGAGCACGATGAGGACCCACAGGGCAAGCAGGAGCCACATTCGCGGCACCGCCAGCAGGGAACGCCAGCGTTCCTCATTCCCTGAGATACGGAATGGGTATGAGAGCAATCCGTAGAGGAATATTGAAAGGAGAGCGAGCCACTTCTTTCCACTCTCAGCCAGGGTGTTCGTACAGAGGACGATGGCCAGAATCAGGACGCAGAGGTGATAGGTGCCGGTCACCGATGAAAGAAGCAAGAGCATGCATGTAAAGGCACCCCATTCGAACAACTCCCTGCGCTCATCCTGCCTGGCGCCGGCGATCAAGTAGAGCGTGAGGATGAGGACGAAAGTCTGCCACAACGGCTGCAGGATGGCGTACAAAGCGGGGTCGTGAACGACGGGGTGAGGATTGAGGTCTGGCTCCGCAATCAGCAACCGGTGCAGCAGTCCGGTGACGGAGTTCCAGCCCAGGCTGTAGGGGTCGTGGCTCTCGCCGCGCAAGGCCCGCGGCAAAACCTCGACGAGGTAGACACGGTTGACCTGCCAGCCTAAGAGCCCAACCGAGAGGAGCGCGACCGCAAGCCCCCCGGCAAGGAATCCCTGCAAGGCACGCCAGCGTTTCTTTCTTAGAAAATACAAAGCAAAAAAGGCAGGAAATATCTTGAGGCCCGCAGCCAAAGCGAGAGTGGCTCCGGACGCCCCTTCCCAGCCGCGCAGATACAGAAACAAAGCAGCAGTGAACAGCAATAGCAAGAGCACGTAATACTGGCCGTAGAGAAAATTGGTCCGTAGCGGCAGTACCGCTAACAGAATCAGGAGAAGTATGCGACGAGTGCCCAGGCGGGTCATGGTGGCCAGCAGGCGCCACACCAGGGCGAGGAAGATGAGGTTAAGAATCAGCCACATGTGCTTGGCGAGCAGAGGCGGCATGCCGGCAAAAGGGACCAGGGGGAACAGGGAAAACGGGGTCAGGGGAACGAACCCGACCAGCGGCTGTTCGATATCAAAGCGGTGCTTCTCGTGCTGCAACCACGTCCAGTCATAAAGACGCGCGAGCGAGTAACCTTCGTGATAGAGGCGGGCAGCCAGGTAGTAATTGGGAAAATCCGTATACAGGGTCTTCCAGGCCGGCCGCAAACTATTCCAGCAGAAACCGGCAAGGAGCAAAAAGATAAACAGCGTTTCCCCAGAAGCCATGAACGCTGCTGGCAGAAGGGGCCGGCGGAGCCGTGGGTTGACCACAGCCGGCATTGGAGAATACCGGGTCTGGGGTGCGGGAGCGGCGTTCACGGCCGGTCTCCTCTGGCTTCCGCAGGCAGAGATAGAGAACACACGCAGCGCCGGCAGATGGGGTTTTCGGTAATCGAGAGTGATTTCCGGAACGCAATAGCCGAATCACTGTTTACGATGTTCTCTAAAGAGTTGTTACTAATGTTGCCCAAGGGAGGGTGAAAAAAACACGGCCGGACGGTCCCGTCGGCTTCTACGACGGCCGACACCCAAGGCGCGTTACACGTAGGAGAGACAGGTTCCGCCAACCCCAGGTGAGCGCGGAAATGATGAACAATGCGCTTTAGCTTCTGCGGGCTTTCTGCAATGAACCCGAAGTCGAAATCTGCAGCGTGCTGCTCTGTCATGCGCTCAAGTTCGCGCTCCAGTTCCTCCACTTCGCCGGCCGAGAGGGCAACGATGGCGGTACGGTCGCCGCTCCAAGCGGTGGGCCGGTTGAAAGCCGAAGAAGTGAGGTCGGCGGCGAGAAAGGAGATCGAATTCAGTTCCAGGACTTTGGCTGTATTAACGGTTGCGCAAAGGTGGCGGTGATTGCTCTTTTGTACGGTGCAGCGGGCAGTCACAGGCATTAGCGGCCGTAAGCGGCGAATCGCGGCAATGCCCTGGGCTAAGCGTTCAAAAGCGTGCGGTCGCTGGCGAATGTACTCGTGCACAGCCGGAGGCCCGTCCAGGGAAACAATGATGTCGTTCACCATGGCGGCGACCAGTTCCGCTTGTGGGCGGAGCAGAAGGCCGGCGGTGAGAAGGCTGACACGCACACCTTCGGCCCGCAGAAGTTCACACAGGGCAGCAAGGTCGGAGTGCAGCTGGGGTTCGCCTCCGGACAACACAACCCAGCGCACCTTCAGATCCCGAAGGGACTGCAGTTGCCGTGTGAGATCGGCGGGAGTGATCTCCCGCACCTGGCGAATGCGCCAGATATCACACATCAGACAGCGGCAGTTGCAGCGGTTGTGGGGAAACAGCACGAGCACCGGCAAGCTGTGAATCCGGTGCTCTTCCAGATTGGAGGCAGGCGAGGAAAGCGGAGCCGTCTCAGAGCTCACAGGCGCACCTGCTTTCCCGCCAGCCGGAGGTTGCGACCGATGTGAGGCGCGGCTTGAGCACACAACCATTGCAGAGGGGCGTGAACGTAGCGCTCGCTGCGGTCTATTCGAATTTGAGCGAAACCGTGAGTCAGGTTCGGCAGGCCGCGTCCAGCCATCTCCGGCGACGCGAGCCGCACCTGCCCGCCTACCATGACGAGTTCTACCCGGGCAAAAGAGGACTGGGCCAGGGCTTCCGCGGGGCTGGCACGGCGGTCCAGATCAGCCAGCGCGAAAAGATCGGCAATGCCACCACGTGCGATTCGACCTTCGCCATTGAGCAGGCCAAGGACGTCAGCGGGACGGGAAGTGACCATTTCGAAGATCAACTCCGGCGGTACCGCGAGCTTGGAGCACGCGAAGGCCATTTCATCGAGCAGATCGCCGGTGCTGGTGAGGGGAGAATCGCTGCCCAGAATAATGCGCCGGTTCGCTTCCGCGACGGAAACGTCTATGGTGCGACCGAGGGTAAACAGGTTTGAACTCGGGCACCAGACCGCCGCAGCGCCCCGCTGCTGCACCAGGGCCCAGCCGGCAGCATCCAGTCCCACCGCATGGATCAGGACCGTACGCCGACTCAAGCATCCGATCCGATCCAGCTTGAAAACCTCGTTGCGACTGCGGGTGTCAACGCCTTCACCAAGATGAATAAAGAAGGGAGCGTCCGGCGGCGTGGCGCGAAAGGCGCCCTTGACATCCTGGCCCATTGTCAGCGAATGGGCCCAGCCGTAAGGTTTCAAGATGCGCACGGGGAATACCGGGTTATCAAATTCCGCCTCGTAGGGATTGTGCTGGCAAACGGTCGTAACGCCGCTGAGAAGATTCTTGATGCCGCCCCACCACAGCCGCACCGCTTTGGGTACCTGGCGGTGATTCCAAACCGGGGGTTGATCGGGCCTGTAGATATCGTGCGCCCAGTTCTCGAAGTTCTGGTAGGGACCATTGCCCAGGCGGGGAAAAAGGCTGAATTCCAGATGGTCGTGGCCGTTAATAAGGCCGGGAAACAACAGATAGCCCTCGAGGTGCAGTTCCGTGCCCACGCGGGATTTGCGGGAAGTGGGCCTCAGGTTCAGTTTGGCGATGCGACCGGCGACAATTTCCACATCGGCATTCACCGCCTCGGTCGGACCGAGCACTACCCGAGCGCCAGTAAGCCGCAGTGTGTGTCCCAGACTTTGTTCCCTGGGATCTGTTTTCAACGAACCTCTGCAAAGCGGTTCCGACTCGGAGCGAAAATGCCATATCAGGGCCGCGGGGATTTGGCTGGCTTCCTCGAACAGTGCTAGCTTGCCGCGCTGAAGGAAGATGCCGCGTTCGGGCTCCCCGAAAGCCGGTTCCTGGCAGCAAAGCAAGCGAAAACCAGAGCGCAGCAGCAGAGCGCAGAGTATTGCCGGCGAATGGCAATAAGCCTCAATTTGGCAAAGACGGCCTTCATGACGGAAGCTGCGGCGCCATCCCCGGACCCCGGCGTCAGGATGAAATTCCGAGATGAACAGATCGGCTCCGCGGCGGGCAATGCGAGCTATCTGCCGCGCGAAATTTTCCAGGTCGGGCAGGTACCCCAAAACAAAGGAGCAGATGAGCAGGTCGGCGCATTGATCCCGGAAAGGGAGTGCGGCGCAGTCTGCCTGCAACAGGCATCCCCTTAGCGCCACTTTATCGGCGGCCTGGGCCAGCATTTCCGGAGATTGGTCAACCCCAATCGCCGTTCCTGCCCCCGCCGCGAGCACGCGAGTTAGCCAGCGTCCCGTCCCGCACCCCAGGTCTACAACGTCTCTGCCGGCGACGACCGGCAGCATCAGCGGGCCAAGAACGCGCTCCTCGAGCGCCAGCAGCGGATTGGGCTCGCCGTCGTAGGTTGGAGCCCAGAGCCGGTAAGCGTCACGCGGCGGCAACAGGCACGATTTTGCCGGGCAGCTCGGAGAAGCTTGCATCAGACGCTCTCGAACTTAGGCTTGCGCATTTCCAGGAAGCGTTGTGCCCAGCGCAGTTCCACTGGCGCGGCATAGAAACCGGACAGATAGCGCCAGGAGCTCAGGGCCTGCAGGGCCCGCCGGCTCCACGCCGGCATGTGGATGTCTTGTACGGTGGGCCAGCGCGCGGCGACCACCACCTCGAAATTGTCAATCTGATGACGGATGCGCGGTTTGAGCCAGGGCGTCTTCGGATCAATGCGCAGCGTAAAGTTCAGCCACCGCTGCGTAGCCCACTCATCCGGGGTGGATGGAAATTCGATTTGCCCGTCCACATCGCCATACATGTGCTCACGCTGGGGCACGGGTGTGTAGTGATAAATGATGATTTCCGAGCGAGGGTTGAGACGCTTGATTTTACGCACGAATTCCAGGCACTCGCGGGTATCACGCTCCGGATCGTGGGGATTGCCGATCACGAAGGAGAACTCAGGGATGATGTCGAAGCGACGAATGCGTTCGGCCAGTTCCAGGGTCTGGCTGGTGGTGATGCCTTTCTTCATTTCCTTGAGTACCCAGTCGGAACCCGACTCCGCGCCGAAAAAGATCATGGCGCAACCGGCGCGTCGGATGGCGTCCAGAGTGGAATCGGAGTAGCGGCCAACGATGTCTACTCGCCCTTCGCACCACCAACGCATTCCAAGGGGTGTCAAACGCTCCATCAGTTCGCGGGTGTGGTCTTCGCGCATGAAGAAATTCATGTCATAGAACTGCACCGAGTCCACGCAGTATTCCTTCGCCAGGTGGCGCAGCACGGCCTCGGTGCGGGCCGGCGATTCCATTTTTTCGCGGCTGCCGTACGCGGGAACGACGCCACAAAAGCTGCACTGGAACGGGCAGCCGATGCTGGCATGGTGCGCGGCGGTGCGTTTGCCGAAGAAGGACGGCAGCACGTATTTGTGCACGGGAAGGCGGTGATAGGGGTACCAGGGAAATGAGTCAGGGCCCTTCATGACCCGCTCGAGATTTTTATGGTGGCCGCCATGAGAATCCTTATAAGCCAGCCCGCGGACCGTCTCCAGGGCGCGCTCGCCGCGCAGCGCGGAAAGAAGCTCAAGCAGTGTATCTTCGCCCTGGCCGCGGACTGCGTAATCTACGTATGCTGCATTGAGCGCTGCATCGGTGTAGATGGAAGGGAAGTAGCCACCCCAGACGATTGGCACTTTGGGATAGCGCGAGCGAACCGTGCGGCAGGTGGGAATGGCGGCCACCATCTGCGGCCCGGGCATTACGGTCACGGCGAAAAGCTCGACCTGGTGTTCGGCCATCAAGGTGCAGATGGTGGCAGTCGGGTCAGGATCGACGTTGCCGTCAACCATGGCATAGTCCTCGCGCCCTTCTAAAACGGCGGCCAGGGCCAGCACCGAAAGCGGAAAGCGGCGGCTGCGGGGACTGGTGGCGCGGGGGTTAAAGAGAATGATCACCGGTTCACCTCCGCCCAGAACAGGTAGAACTTCGATGGTTCCCGCTGCCGCAGCAGTCGGGCTTTAACCGGACGCAAGGCCCAGTTCCAGCCATACCAGGGCTTGAAGATTTTCCAGCGCAGGGAAAGCGTGAACGCCGCTTCGTCGAGCGCAGCGGGGGTGAGGAACTCGCGGCTGGGGATACTGTCGGAGGCGAATCCGAAGCTGTTGGTGAACTTCTGCCTTCGCTCCTCGATCATTCTCCGGCCTATTTCCTCGCGCCGGTAGAAGGGCGAGTCGAGAATAAGCACATGGCCGCGCGGCCGCAAGCAGCGAATGGCCTCCCGCAATGTGGCGCAGTAATCTTCAGAATAGTGCAGCGAAGCATTGAAAATGACGACGTCGAACTGCTCATCCGCGAAAGGCAGGCGGTCCATTTCCGCCTGAAAGCGCGGGAATAGCCAGCCCAGACTGAAGTGGTAATGCCGCGCGGCGCCGAGTCCATCGGTATCGTTGTCCAGGAGATCTACAGCCACCGGAAGGTGTCCGCGCTCCGCCAGCCGATAGCTCAACCATCCATTTCCCGCCCCTATGTCAAGGATGTCCAAGGGTCTCGCCAACAACTGCTCAAGCTGCGGAAGCAGTCTGCGTAACAAGTAGCGGAATGTGACGGCGCGTATGCTCCACTGCCAGCTGTTGCGGCCGGTCAGATCGGCATAAGGCAGGGAGAGGTAGTAACCAGGTGAAGACGATCCCCGCCCTTCCCGAACCCGCACCTCCTGGTATTCCCGCATGAACTGAGAGAAACGCCGCTGCCGATCGGGAGCAAGCGCCCTCCATATGCCCCTGTCCTCTCGTAGAACGAACCCGCACAGGGCGCACGTCTTGTCGGATAATTCGCAAGGATCCAGCAGACCCATAATATGAGTGCACACCGGGCAGCGGACCAACAATACCGCCGCCATTGACCGTCGCGACTCCTCCTCAAGGCTGGTGATGGCAGCCGACTTCACCACGAGATCCTCCGAAATTTGAGCAGCACATGATCAGCAACTTCGCGGCAACCCGGGAGTGAACTGATGCGCGCATCCAGACCAGCGGCGCCGCTCAGAACCCTGGGAAAGCGCCGGGCGTAAGGCTCTACATAGGATGGGGGCACAAATAACCCAATTCCACGCGCAGATACCAGGGAGAATTCCGGCTCAAAAAGGCGGCGGAGAGCTCCTAGCGACGGGTAGCGCACATGGACGAAAGTTCCGGGAGCTAATTCCGCGGTGACGCCCTTCCTGCGCAGGCGGCGAAACGCCTTAGAGAAATTACCGTGTGCCAGCCACCAGCCCGTTTCCCAGGCACAAAAGCGACTTGCGAGACACAAAACGACGTGTCCCAGCGGTCGAATCAGGCGAGCCAAGTTGCGAGCCACGGCTCGCAGGTCGGCCACGCAATTCAGGCCGCCGAAATTGGAAAAAGCGCCATCGTAGACAGAATCAAGCGCCGCCAGATCCTCCGTGGCCAGCACATGAAACCGCGCCGGCAAGGGGCATCCCGACAGGAGGCGCCGCTGGGCCACCTGGATCATGGCCGGCGCACTGTCGAAAGCATCTACCTGCACGCCTCGCCCGGCCAGATAAACGGCGTCCACCCCGGTTCCGCAGTTCAGCTCCAGCACACGATGTCCGGGCAGGAAGGTGGTGGCTAATTCTCGCCAGACAGCAGCGCGCTGAGCGCGCCCAATCAGAGATTCCGTGAAGACTCGATCGTAAGATTCCGCCAGGCAATCGAATGCGGTTTTCTGTAACTGAACGGTCGCTGCCATGTCAGGCCTCGGTCTCCGCGTAGCTGAGTCTTAACCCCTCACGGGCTGTTGCGATCCTCGCCTGCAGATCGCCAATACCGGCAGCCTCGGTCTGTTTCTGAAGGCGGCTCAGTTCCACCTCGCTGCGCAAGAGTTCGTCGGCGAACTGAAAAAAGCGGCGCGAGTGCCGGCCGCGCACCCGGTAATCGCGGTCCGAGCCCTGCTCCCAGGGGGTCGAGGTGGTCAAGCCGGCGGCAACTTCGTCGAAGTATGGAGTTCCCTTGATGGGATAAGCCACCGTGGTAAAGAAAACATCCGGGTCGCTGCTCTTGACGTGTTCCACCGTGGCGAGGATGTCGTTGAGGTCCTCGCCTGGGTATCCCCACATCAGAAACATGCCGGTCTGGATACCGCGCGACTTGCACAAATCCACCGCGTGCTGCACCTGCTCCACGGTGACGCCGCGCTCCATCGCATCCAGAATGCGCTGCGAACCGCTCTCCGAACCAATCCAGACCCGGAAGCAACGCAGTTGGGCAAGCATGTCCACCACCTTTTCATTCAGCCGGTCGGCGCGAGTGATGCATTCGAACGGGAGCAGCAGGCTGCGATCCTTCACCAGCGCCGCATATTCGGCGAGCCAGCCGTGATGAATAGTAAAGACGTCGTCGGCGAACCAGGCCATGTCTGGGGCATAGCGCTGCAGAAGCCATTCCAGTTCGCTGGCGACAGAAGCCGGCTTCCTCCGGCGATGGGTCTTGCCGAATACCTGGTGGCTGCACCAGCGGCAGCGGTAGGCGCAACCGCGCGCCGTGATCAGTGAGACGGAGCCCTGGCCATGGTGAGCGCGCCAGGTCCGGATGTACTGGTCGATATCAATGGTCTCGCGGGCGGGCCAGGGTTGCAGGTCAATATTGGAAATCTGGGCCCGCGCAGCGGTGATGTGGATGTTACCGTCGGGCAGGCGAAAGGCGATTCCGTTCACCCGCTGCAACGCCAGAGCCGAATCCGCGCGCAGCGCGGGAAGCAGTTCCTCCAGCGTGAGTTCGCCTTCTCCGATCACAACCACGTCAGCGCCGGCATCCAGGTATTCCGGAATGTAGGAACCAGGTTCCGGCCCGCCGACTACGATGCGCCAGCCGGTGTTCTTCGCCGCTTTGATGATAGGAACCACAGTGGAGCGCGTCATCAGGTTGGCGTAAATGCCGAGGACCGACGGCGGAGTATGTTCGAGAAGAAACAACAGATCCTGATAACTGGAAAATGTGCTATCGAAGACTTCAACCGCGAAGCCCTTCTGCCGCAGATGAGAACAGAGATACAGAATTCCGAGCGGCGGGTAGGGCTTCATAACCTGGAGCTCCTTGGGGTCCTCTCGCAAGAAGTAGCCGTGAGTGAGTAGAAGGTCCATGCAATGTTAGTCGGCAAATTGGGCGGCCGAAGCCATCAACCCGCTGTGCGCTGTCGTCCGGGTTTGGTTGCGGCAGGTCTTCTCCAGGGCGTAGACGCGGTCCCATAATCTCTGGACCTCGGCCAGGGGCGTGGACGCATCCTCGGCGCGACTCCACATTTCTACTTCCGCGTGCAACACATCGTGGAGCGCGTGGTAGAACTCATCCGTGTAAGCGCCGCGAAACATGACGGCCAGGTCGTCGCTGTCCGACCAGTTGGTCTTAGTTCCCAACTCCTCAACCACCTGCTCATAGAACTTGGTTCCTGGAAGCGGATAGGACACCGACACGCCAATGTCATCCGGACGGGTACGGCGGACCAGTTCAACTGTTTTCTGAATGTCCTTCCATGTCTCGCCGGGATAGCCGAACTGCAGAAAGTAACAGGCGCGAATGCCGTGGTGGAGCAAGTGGTCGCGGGCGGCCGCAATCTGTTCCACTCGCGTATCCTTGTCCATGGCATCCAAAATGCGCTGCGAGCCGGATTCCGCTCCCATCCAGACCTCGGCGCAGCCGGCCCGGCGTAGGGCGGTTACGGTGGGCCGAGTCATCAAATCCACCCGCGATTGCATTTTGAATGGCACGGCCGCATCCAGGCGCTCCACCGAGGCAGCCAGCTCTCCCGCCCAGCTTTGTTTGAGAGCAAAAATGTCATCGGCAAACCAGAGATGCTCGGCTCCGCACTGCTCCTTCAGCAGTTTCATTTCACCGGCCACGCTCTCGGCGGAACGGATATGGAAAGCATTGCCATAGATGGGTTTGGCGCACCAGTTGCAGCGGTAGGGGCAGCCACGGCTGGCTACGAGATTGAGTGAGAAGAACCCGTGCGCCGCCTTCCATGCTTTCCGATAGGGCTCCAGGTCAACCAGATCTCGCGCCGGCAAAGGCAAGCTGTCGAGGTCACGAAGAAGCGGCCGCGGCGCAGTGCGCACTATGTGCCCATCCGGCGGACGCAAGAAAGCAATGCCCGGAATGCGGTCCCAGTTGGGCCAGTAAGCCCCGAGCAGTGCCTGGGCAACCTCCAGCAGGGTATGTTCCGCCTCGCCCAGCAGGACGCATTCACAGCCGCGCTGCAGATATTCGTGAATATTGTCGGAAGAGTCCGAGCCGTTGACCACCACCGGAATGCCTGCGGCGGTGGCGGCACGAATGATTTGGAAGGCTACCTCGCGCATACGGGCGAGACACATCTTGGAAAGGAAATTGAAATTATCCTCGTAGATGGCGACGAGCTGCGGACGATATTGCGCCAGTGCGGCGGCGAAACCCTGCTCGGGATCGTTCAGCATGGTGTCGAAGACGGCAACCGAGATGCCATGCTGGCGGAGCAAAGCGGCGGCATACAGTGTTCCCAGAGGCGGGTAGGGTTGCATCTTGCGCACCTGTTTACGGTCGTAGAACAGGTGGTAAGAATGAGTTAGCAGGACGTCAACCAAGCATTGCCTCCTGAATCAGCAGACCTCGTCCATGCTGTGGCCCAAGGGCTGCCCAGTAAGCAGGGAACGCCGCGTGACCAGCCTTTCAGCGCTGCGCGCCAGCCAGAGCTCCCAGGGGAAAGCGAGATGGTTGGTACGCACGCGCCAGCGCACGGGCGCGGTCAGCATGCGGCGCAGACCGGCGCGCATCCAGGGCGAGTTCTTCGTCGCCTTGCGGATCTGGTTGTGCAGCAGGAAGAACTCCATCATGCTGCGCAAGCGGCGCAATTCCTCGCCTTGGAGCCAAGGCAGAACGTTATGTCCCAGCGGCAGCTCTATCCACTCTTCGAGCGATTGCGGTTCGCGCACGCCCAACTCCCGCAGTTGCGGCCAGATGGGGATACCGGGGTAAGGCGTGAATATGTTGGGCGAAAAGCTGACATTCCAGAACTGCCGCGCGATATCGCCCATAATGCGGAAGGTCTCGATGCGGTCGGCTTCGGTTTCACCGGGGTAGCCGAAAATGAGGTTGAAAGTGAGGTGAATGCCGGCTCTTTCAGCCTTGCGCGCGGTCTCATACATCTGGTCAATGCGCTGGTGCTTTTTGTTCATCAGCGCCAGCACTTCCAGGGAAGCCGACTCCGTGCCGAAGCCCATATGGGTGACGCCGCTGGCCGCCAGCACCTGGACTTCTTCGTCGCTCATGCGGCAAAGGAAGTCGGTGGAGGCCTGAAAAGTCCAGCCAAACCTGACGCCGGCGTCCAAAAGGCCGCGGGCAATGGCCACCGCACGATGTACGTCAACGGGGAAATTGGAATCGAGGAGCGCGATCTCGTCGGCGCGATAACGGTGCGCCAGTTCCACCATCTCCGAGATAGTGCGTGCCGCCGTAAGCGCGTTGAAGCGGCGGCTGTAAAAAACCTGATCCGTGCAGTAATGGCAGGCGTAAGGACAGCCCACGCTGGTGGCGTAAGCTAATTTGCGGACGCCGCAAATGCGGGCATAAGCGTCGTGGTCGGCCAGGTGATACGCCGGAAGCGGCAGTTGGTTGATATTCACTACCGGCCGTTCAGCTTCGCTGACCACCTTACCGTTGGTCTTGTGCGACGTGCCGCGCACTCCCTCCAGGCCGTCGCCACGGGCCAGGCGATCCACAGCCTCCACCAAGGTCAGCTCTCCCTGCCCGCGGACCACAGCGTCCACAAAGTCGGGCTGCAGAGTCTGCTCGGGCAAAAGCGTGGGATGCCAGCCGCCAAAGATGACGGGCAGGCCGGGATGCTGGCGCTTAGTGCGGCGAGCCACGCGGATGGCGCCGCCAATCATGGGCCCGGTCAGGACTGAGATACCCAGGCAGACGGTTTCTGGATCGGCGATCTCCCGCGCGATTCTGTCCTCGTAATTCTCGGTAATGGCGGCATCAATGACGGCGACACGATAGCCGGATTGCAGCAGCGGCGAGGCGAGCGCGAGCAGGCACATAGGCGCGCTCAGCGGCGGGCCATCATAGCGAGGATAGAAAAGTACGACCTTGTTCTTCACTGCGACCCTTTGTCAGCAACTTGCGGGAGCCGGTTCCAGACGTTTTGCGTCCACGCTCGGCTTTACCGCTGACTTCCAGCTCTTCAAATGGCGATGGACCCACAACTCCACGGGAAGAGCGTAAAAATCGTGATCCAGGCGCCAGCGAGCGGGCGCGCTGATGGCGCGTTGCACCGCGTGGATTGCCGGGTTTTCCCGCTGGGCCGCGATCGGCACGCGATCGAATGCCATGCGCAGGTAATCCCTCATCACCTGCAGCCGCCGGTGCTCTTTTCCCTTCAGCCAGGGCAGCACCGTGTAACGTGGAAAAAAGTCAGCCCACCCTTCGAACGAGTCGGGCAGGTCAAGGCCGATCTCCTTCGCCCTGGCCATCACCGGGGCTCCCGGGTAAGGAGTAAAAATGTTCGTCCAGAATTCGGCTCCGGGATAGCGGCGGCACATATCCATCATGAAGCGGACTGTTTCCCGGCGCTCTGCGGGGCCTTCCCCGGGGAAGGCGAAAATGATGTTATAGGAGGGCCGGATCCCGGCCTGCAGGCAGCGCGCGGCCGATTCGTGGATTGATTCCAGATCCTGAAAATCCTTATTCATCGCATCCAGGACTTTGCGCGACCCTGACTCCGCGCCCTGGCAAATCTGCTGCAGCCCGGCACGATGAAGCAGCTTGAGCTCTTCGGCGCTGAGGCGGGCCACCAGGTTGGTCGTGGCCTGAATGCTCCATTTGAAATTGGCCCCGCCTCTGACCAACCCCTCGCCGATCAAGCGGGCGCGGTCCAAGTCAACCAGAAAGTTGTCATCCACCACCCAGAGCAGTTCGAGGCGATAGCGGCGAGTCAGGTCGAGAGTCTCCTCGACGAACTGTTCCGGCGGCAAGGCGTTCCACTTGCGCCCATAAACTCCCGCATTGGTGCAGTAGGCACAGTTGAAGGGGCAAGCCAGGCTGGAGGTGTACATAGCCCAGCGGCGGCCGCAGACCCGTTCATAGGCATCGAAGTCGGCCAGGTGATAAGCCTTGGGTGGCATTTCGCTCAGGGGGCGCAGGGGGCGCGGGACTGTGAACACCAGCTTGCCATCGCGCTTGAAACCGATCCCGCGGACATTATCCAGAGGGTCGCCGGCCTGCAAATGCTGGGCGAGTTCCAGCATGGTGTCTTCGCCCTGGCCGCAGACCACGATATCTACAAATTCGGCCGCCAGAGTCTGATCGGGCAACAGGGAAGGATGCCAGCCGCCAAGGATGACCGGTAAGGAGGGATCGGCAGCTTTGGCGGCACGTGCTATCTCCACCGTCTCCCGGATCATGGGTCCGGTTACAAGCGAAACGCCCAAGCAGAGCGCATCGCGAGCTTCACTGAGGACGCGCTGTTTGAAACCGGGAGTTATGGTGGAGTCAACGATGCGAACTTCATAGCCGGCGCGCAGCAGGGGTGTAGAGATCGCCAACAGTCCCAGCGGAGCGGTCGCTTCCATGCTGGAGAACGACGGGAAGAAGAACACAACCTTGTTTGAGCTCCGCACCTGGTTCCTCGCTGATGACCGCTTTCGCTCTTACCTTCGTCTAGTTCAATTCTGTCTTGATTACGAAGTCACTTCGCTCGTTGTGGTCTGACGGCCAACAGGCGGAAGAAGTTACAGGAAAGATGTCTGAAGAAAATTACGTAACGCGGAACTGTGCAATGCTGTCTGTCCCGATGCAACACCCATAGCATGAGCACAAGAAGCAGACCGGTTTGCTATGCCCCGCCCAAAACACCAACTGAACAGCGTCTGGCTGAGGAGCGCGCAGATCATTTGGGAGTATCGGAGTCAGAGGCGCCGAGTGTCTCGATCCTGGTCCTGACCAGGAATGAGGCGCACAACATTAGACAATCTCTGCCCTTGTTATTGGCCCAGAGTTGGCCCGGGCGGCCCGAACTCATTCTCATTGACTCGGGATCGAGCGATGACACAGTACAGGTAGCGAGCGGTTATCCGCTGAAGCTATATCGCCTTGCCCCAGATGCCTTTCATCATGCCCGCACCCGTAACCTGGCCGCTGAACTGGCGCAAGGGGAGTATCTGGTCTACCTGGCGGCCGACGCTCTTCCCTGTGCTCAAACGTGGCTGGCTGCGCTGCTGCGCAATTTCGCCGACAGCACGGTGGGCGCGGTGTACGGCCGGCATGTGGCTCGGCCGGATGCGAGTATCGAGCGGCGGGATGTGCTGGACACAATGTACGGACCCACCCGCATGGTTAAGAGCGCCGCCTGCAGGGCCGAGCTGGGGTATCGCTATTACCACTTCTCGACCGTGAATTGCGCTATTCGAAAAAAGGTGTGGCAGCAGACCAGGTTTCCTCAGGAAATGAATGTTTGTGAGGATGTCGCCATTGCCGCGCGCATTCTGGACGCGGGCTGGAAAATCGTTTACGAACCCGACGCTGCGGTCTATCACAGCCACGAGTTTTCCGCTGCTCGGCTCTTCCGACGATATTTCGATATAGGCGTCGTCTACCGCCGTTTGAACATCTGGAGCGGCATCAATCGGTCGATGTTGTTCCGCGACGGGCTGCGCTCGGTCCGGGCCAAGCTCGACATTTCCGGGAATCATTACGGTATTGCGGCCAGAGGCTCTGGGGTTTGCCAGGACGCTGCAAAATTCGCCGGTCTGGTGCTTGGCCGGAATGAACGATGGCTTCCCCGGGCTGTGAAACGGCGGCTGAGCATGTTTGGCCTCTTCGAATGCCGGCGGTACTGAAGACTTGTTGTCGTCCCTGGGTTGCGTGCGGTGTATGCATATTGAGACTCGAGCGCTCGGTGAAGTTGTGGTGCTGGTCCCGGAGGCCTTCCACGATGATCGCGGTTTCTTTCTGGAGAGCTTCCGTGCCGATCAGTTCAGAAGCCTGGGACTGCCACATGAATTTCTCCAGGACAATCATTCGCAATCGACGCGCGGGGTCGTGCGCGGGCTGCATTTTCAGTACGACGCCCCCATGGGTAAGCTGATGCGCGTCACCGTCGGATCTGCCTACCTGGTGGCGGTGGATGTCCGGCCGGGCTCGCCGACCCTGGGGCAGTGGTTCGGCATTGAGGCTTCCGCCGAAAACCGCCGCCAAGTCTGGGCGCCAGCCGGCTTTGCCAGAGGCTTCTGCGTCCTCTCGGAAGTGGCGGAGGTGCAGTACAAGTGCACCGCCATCTACAACCAGCAGGGTGAATCCGGTATTCGATGGGACGACCCTGCGCTCGGCATCACGTGGCCGGTTGCCGACGTTAAAGTGTCGGCCAAAGACCGGCGGGCGCCGACCCTGGAGCAATGGCTGCAGTCTCCGACGGCCAGCCGTTTGCAGTTCGCTGCGCCGGCTGAGAGTTTAAACCGATGATGAAAATCCTCATTGCTGGTGGCGCGGGTTACCTGGGCAGCAGCCTTGTTCCGAAGTTGCTGGAGCGGGGATACGAAGTTGATGTGGTTGACTTCTTCTGGTTTGGGAACAACCTGCCGCGCGCCGCCGGCGTACTTCGCAAAGATCTGTTCGATTTGACGGTACACGATTTGCATGGTTATGAGCAGGTTATCTTTCTCGCGGGCCTTTCGAACGATCCCATGGCGGAGTTCTCGCCAGGTAAAAACTTCATCTACAACGCAGCCGCGCCTGCTTATTTTGCATATGTAGCCAAAAAGGCCAAGGTACGCCGCTGTGTGTACGCCAGTTCCTGTTCGGTGTATGGGTACACAGAGAACAGGCTGTACGACGAGGAAAGTCCGGCGGTGGCGCATTATCCCTACGGCATCTCCAAATTGCAGGGGGAACAGGCGGTGCTGCAGCTGCAGGATGGCGATTTCTCAGTAATCGCTCTGCGCATGGGGACCATCTCCGGCTATAGCCCGAGAATGCGCCTGGACCTGATCGTGAACACCATGTTCCGGGATGCTGTGCGCCACCAGTTGATTACGGTCAACAATCCGGCCATCTGGCGGCCGGTGCTGAGCGTTGAAGACGCCGTCAGCGCCTACATTCGCGCCATCGAAGGCGCGCCAGCGGTGAATGGCATCTATAACATCGCTTCCGCCAACTATACAGTAGGCGAGATTGCTGACCTGGTGAAGCTCGAGGTGGAGGCGCAGGTAGGAATTCGCCCCCGCCTATGCATCAAGCACATGGATGAATTCCGCAGCTACAAGGTGAGCATCGAAAGGGCTGCCAACGTGCTCAGCTTTCATCCCCGCGACGACATCCGTAGCATCGTGCAACACCTTTTTGTCCATCTGGACGCCTTCAAGGATTGGGACAACCCCGCCTACTACAACCTGGAGTACTTCAAGACACTGGAAATGGCGTCCAGCGGCTCCAGTCGGATCGCAACCGGAGCCGTGGTCTCGTGAGCGCCGGGACAAGCGGGCTCGAACAGCGCCTTCCTGTCGAGTCGCTTACCTATGTGGTCGGCAAGCGGGCCTTCGACCTCTGCTTTGCCGCCTTGGCTATCATTTTGACCGCCCCTCTAATGCTGCTGATCGCGCTGACCATCAAGCTGACTTCCCGCGGCCCCGTCTTTTTTATCCAAGAGCGCGTTGGCCTAAATGGCAAAACCTTCAGTATGTACAAGTTCCGAACTATGAGCCCGGCGGCGCTTGGAAAAAGCGATTTTTTGTGGACGAGGCGCAATGATCCTCGGCGTACCAGGATTGGTTGCTGGTTGCGCGCTGCCAGCCTGGATGAACTACCCCAATTCTTCAATGTTCTGAAGGGCGAAATGAGCGTGGTCGGTCCCAGGCCGGAGAGGCCGTATTTTGTTGAGCAGTTTATGCAGACCGTATCTCTATACAGCACGCGTCATTATCTGAAGGTTGGGATTACGGGATGGGCGCAAGTCAACGGTTGGCGGGGCGATACCTCCATCGTCGAGCGAGTCGAGCACGATCTCTACTATCTGAAAAACTGGACCTTCACCTTCGATCTTCGAATTATCGTGCTGACCATTCGCCAGCTGTTTTCACAGAAGAACGCGTATTGAACATCAGTCGGGTGCAGCGCAATCTTGCAACTGGGCATGCAGAGCCACGGCGCATCCCATCAAAAGCCACAGCGTTGCCATGACTTCCCCATCGCCCAGGGTGTAGTGCACCAGGGACCCGATCACAAAACCTGCGGCGCTGCCAAACAACGCCAAGGCCAACCCCCGCGAGAACCAGTCCTGTTCACGGGAGAGCTGCAGGTTGCGCACAAGCAGGAGCCCCCAGGAAACGAGCAGCCAGGCCCAGGCTGCCAAGCCGATGATGCCGCAATCAACCGCAACTTGGATGGGCGTGGAATGAAAGTGACTCAGTTTGTAGGGATAGGCCTTGTAGGCCTGCAGGTTCCATTGCAGGCCGTGTGAAAAAACGCTGTCCCAGCCGATTCCGAGCACAGGGTGCCGGAGGATCAGACGCGGACTGTCTTCCCACATCATTATGCGGGCTTGATTTTGTTCGCCGTACCAGTCAGGCAGATCGCGGGCCTGTCGCGTCCAGGCCAGCGTGGCGGCTACAGCCAGCACGATAGCTAGAAACGAAATCCTCCGCAGCTTCTGTCCCGCGCTTTGCGAGAGCATGAGCAACACCGATATCAGCAGGGCAACGATGTAGGCGCGCGTCACGGTTAGCCACAAACTGGTGGCCAGGAGAACGCTCAGACTCCCCAGTGCCACCCGGCCTGGCAGAGAAGGCGCGGTGAGGAACAGCCCGCAGGACAAAGCGGCGAGCACCATGAGCAGCCCGGCGTAGGGAATCGAGTTATAGAAGCCGCCCTGGGCGCGCAAGGGAGTGGCGCGCGCAACCGAAGCCGTCGGATCAGCTAACCAGCCGTCCAGGTGGGCGCGTTCAATAACGACGTCAAAATGTTGCAGAGGGTAGCTGCGCGCGACGTGGAGCTTAAGCTTCTGATCTCGCCGGGTCATTTGCAGCGCACGCCGCCACTGGCTGGGGGTGCGTGTGCGGCGCCCATTGATCTCCTGAATCATGTCGCCGGACCACAGCCCATCGCCGGCCAGCGGACAGTCTCGCCGCACAGTGACGAGCTTGGTGCCGATGCCCACGGTGTATTGCCAGACCGTGCGTATCCCGCTGATTGAACTGGGGACCAGGAGCACAAGAACCAGAAGTTTCAAATTTCGCCTGCTTTGGACTACATCGGGCACAATCAGGATCAGTACCCCCAGACCGAACCACCCCATGCGGGTCCAACTGAGCAGGGGATCATAGGAAAGTAGGGCCGACAGCCCTGCGACACCGAAGAAAGCGAGAAAGGGAAGGAACAAAGGCCGGATTTTCACTCCGTGGCCGATGACGACTACACGGGCGATCCAGCAACCCAAAGCAAGTCGCGAAACAAGCTGTACGAAATGGGGCGCAAAAGGAGCCGCTGCCACTATCACCAGCAAAAGTAAAAAGAGGGCCCGGCGCAGCTGTTCCGCCCAAATTCGCCGCGCCTGAAGCGAGTGCCCGTGGTGATCGAGCTCCGGGATCGCACCGGAATTCTCGTTACAGGCAACCGGACTTAGCATGGCCCCTCCGTGGTGGGCAATCGAGAAGCTTCCGGCCATGGCCCGACTGGGTAGTTCGGCCCCACATAAATTTTGTGTAGCCTTTGCGTAAGCTTGGTGTCCTTCCTACAGCAGTGGAAACAGACCTCTGGGACCGCCTACTGGTTACTTTTTCCGCTTGTGGCAATGACCGCACCCGCGAGCCTCGCCTCGGGCATGTCAAAAACCATGCATCGTCATGCGTGGAAGTTGTTTTGCTTCATCGTGCTGCCGGCCATCTACCTGGGACTGTTGGGCGAGTTCAGCATTGGCGGACGCACCGTGGTTCCGCCGTCATTGATTCTTGTGGGCGGAAGCATGCTCCTGTTCTCGGGGTTCGCGGCTATGCATTTCCGCCGCTTATTGAAATTTCCTCTTGTGCTTCCCGTAACCTGGTACCTCCTGGCGGTTAGCCTGTCAGGGTGGCACAGTGTTTCGCATTTGCATTGGACACGCGGACTGATAGAAGTCTTGCTGGGTTTCTGCTTCCTTTTATTCCCGCATTTGTTTCTACGCAACCGGCGTCAACTCGAGCTTTGCCTGAACGTGCTGGTTCTGCTGGCCATCTCCACCGTCCTCTTTGCAATCCTGCAGACGGTCGCTTTCGCGTCCATACGTGGCGCGCTGGCACTCGTGTACCGCAAAGAGGACCTGTGGTGGATCGTGGGCTGGGGCTGGCGCGGGCGCCTGGCGGGAAACTGGGTACACCCCAGCTATCTAGGTTCGGTGCTCAACGTGGCGGCGCCGTTTGCCCTGCTACGCTATGTTCGCGCGGATACGGCCCCCAAGCTCGGCATTGCACTCATTTGGTACCTGACGCTGGCGGCAGGTATCGCGCTCACCGGCACACGGACACCGACCCTGGCCTTTTTCCTGGCCTCCGCGGTTTTTATAGGCTTGGTGAAAAACCGGCGGCGTGCATGGACTGCACTGGCGTGTGCCGCGGCAGTGGTGATCTCGCTATCCCTGTTTCATTTTCGCTTTGCACCGCCAGATGTGGGATCCACGGCGTCATTGCCCGAGACCATGGCCCTGATGGACCGGCTTGAACTGAGAGGGTCGCGAAAGCTGGCTACAGTCAATATGCGCTGGATTACCGACCGCGAAGCTTTATCCCTGTTTCGCACGAGCCCTTGGTTTGGCATAGGCATGCGAAACTACCCGGATCGGGCCCTCGGCGATCCCATGGCTCAGTTTTCAATTCACAATTCGGTGGTACAGAATCTGACTGAACTTGGAGTGTTCGGCCTGGCGGCATTTCTGGCCCTTGTGGGTGCCGCCCTACGCACGGATTTCCGCCCGAGGCTGGTATCGGTTCCCGAATTGCAGCCCCTGCGCGCCGCCTTGTTCTGTTCCTCGTGCGCCATCTTGCTGGAGAGCCTGGCTGAGAATTCGCTTGCGGTATGGCAAGTCTTGGCCCTTTTCTGGTTAATGCGGGGCATTTCGCTGGTAATCTCGCAACATCCAACAGCGTTTCTCAACTGCGGTGTATCTGCCGGGCGCGCGAAGCGCCAATACCGGACTCGCTCTTCGTCGCAGGAGGGTTCATTCGCATCCTTCCCGATTGCCGCTGGCTAACGCCCTGCATCAACATGCGCTCGAATTTCCGGGCGGAGCTTTCGAAATCATAATTAGTCTGGATAAACTCCTTGGCACTTTCGCCTATGCGAGTGCGCAGAGATGGGTTGCGGAGCAGAAGAATAGCGTGTCCGGCTAGTTCCTCAGCCGTGCGGCCGATGAGAAAATGAACACCATCTTGTCCCGGTATGCCTTCGGCTCCAACTGGTGTCGTGATTACCGGCAATCCCGCGGCCATGCATTCCAATACTTTGGTTTTGATTCCTGCTCCCAAGCGCAGGGGAAGCAGGGCGATTTGCATGCGCAAAAGGAAGGACTGCAAGTCGGACACAAACCCCGCAATTCGAACGGCGGGGTGTCGCGTCACTTGCCGGGGCAGCGTTTCACAGCTGCAGCCTGCTAAATAAAATCTGTACTGCGGCACCGCGCGAGTGACATGAGGCAGGATCTCAGCAACCGCAAACTTCGCTGCATCAACGTTTTCGTCGCGGTCAAATGCGCCCGTAAAGATCAGGGCCGGCTCTTTCCTGGACGCAGCAGGAGTATCCGAACCAGATGCTCGTGAGAACCACGGCTGCAGAACGAAGCGTGGCAGGTCATCCCCCAACTCCGCTATAAGTTGAGAATCCTTGGTGCTGAAGGCGCATATAAGGTCCAGGTCGCGGATAACGGCTCGCTCCCAATTGCGCAGCCGCCACGTTTCCAGCCGCATTGCCGAAGTGCCATTGTTGCCCGCCTTCCTAGCCCAGAGCTGAGAAAGCACGTCGTGAGCGATGCCGGTTCGAATAGCGGTCGAGGGCACATGACCCGCATACTGCCACATGGCCATGTGGTCAAAAATAACCGCATCGAAAGGTTTGCTTTGCAGGGCAGAAGCAATCGCGCGCCGGAAGCGGGGGTGCTTTCTGACCGCGACACACAGGGGCAGAAAGGGTGCTCGAACAATGCCGAGCAGGCGCGAGGCTGCCGTAACGGGGATGACGGTACGGGAAGTGAACGACTGGACACAATCAGCGCCGTAATTTTCAAGTTCGCTGCTCGGGCAAAGGGCCAGCAATTGCACAGAGTGGCGCTGGGCAAGAAACTGGCAGAGATAGTAGCTGATTTTTTGTCCGGCTTGCCGGGCATGAGGCGAGGGCAAGTGCGCCGATAAGAACAGAACATTCATTCCACCAGGCTCGCGGACAATAGCTGGTGGGCGGGTTCGGCATTCGTGTCAGCTGTCCTCTTTTGAGCCACCACGAGGATTCCGCCGCTGACCCACCATGGGTTAATGGCATTTCCGATTGTCCGCACCAGGCGGCCCAGCCGGTTTAGTTCTCCCGGATAATTTCCGCGGAACGCGGGTAAATCAACGTAAAGGCCCAAGCCCAGATTCGCCTCACGCGCATCGTATTCATCGGTACTCACCGCCAATACCTGCAATCCCTCTTCCGCAACAGCACGGGTTATGCCGTGGCGCGTGAACCGATATTCCACAAAGCGCAGATGCCGGCGGCGCACTCGCTTCTGCAGGGCCATGTAACCGGCTCGCAGCGGATGTATGAAGAGTCGCCGCAGCCAGTTGTAGTAGGGTACGGTCAGAAACAGAAGTCCTCCCGGCCGCAGAATGCGCTGCATCTCACTCAAGACCTGCTGCGGACCCGCGGGAAAGTGTTCCACCACGCCCAGCGATATACAGGCATCGGCGAAGTTGTCGGGAAAGGGCATGCGGCGCACGTCGGCGGCAACGGCTATGGCTTGCGGGAAGTGCCGCTTCAACTCCTGCAGGGCGGGGACATAGTTGTCCACTCCAAGTACGCGGTGCTGAGATTGCTGAAGATGAGCAACCCAGGCGCCGTTGCCGCACCCCGCCTCCACGATCACAGGATCGGGGAGGGCTGCCAGTTCATGGGACAGGTGCTGCCGCAACTCGCGATGGCGGCACAGCTCAACTTCTCGCGGCAGGTTGCGCTCCCTCCAGGCGCGTTGCCATTGCTCACAGGGAGCGCCAATGTTGGAAACCGGGTGCGCATGCCGCGGCCAGCGTTGCAGCCTGGGCACTAGCGCCAGAAAATCCTTCCATGCGCGTGGGATCTGGCGCAGCATCTGCGAATCGCCTTTTGCCCACACCATCCGTTGCAGGCAGCGCAACCCGAAATATGGCAGGAAGGCTAACCAGTGCCGCGCTTTGGCGTGTTTCCACATCACGGCCAGCTGGTTGCGCGTATAGAAATACGTCTGGCGGGCTGGACCATCGTTGTGCAGAATGTCGAAAGACTCGCGGTGCCAGACCACAGCCTCCGGTTCGTAAAGCAGGCGGTACCCGGCCCTACGGGAGCGCAAAGACCAATCCAGATCTTCAGCGGAGCGAAAAAACAGCTCATCGAAGCCGCCTATTTCCTGCCAGGCCCGCCGGGAAACCAGCATGGCGCAAGCGCAAATAAAGTCTATTGTTTTTGGCCTATTCCATCGTGCCCGATCCAGCTTGCGATAGCCGACGTGACCGTTGCGGCCCGTCCAGAAATTGAAAGTGCCGCCCGCGAACCAGATTCGGTCGCCAGGCCGCCAGAAAAGTATTTTCGGGGAGACCGCCGCAATGTCCTTTGCGGATTCGGCTCGCGTTACCAGCCGTTCGATGCACTGCGGATTCACAACCGTGTCATTGTTGAGGATCAGGAAATAATCGCACTTCCGTTGCAGGAGCTTGCGCACGCCCTGGTTGTTGCCGGCGCAAAATCCAGCATTGACGGCATTGCGCATCAGGTCTACGGTCGGAAACTCAGCCGCCACAAATTCGCCGGACCCATCGGATGAGCCGTTATCCACGACGACGATATCCAGAGCGGGATAGCTGGAGCCACCGAGCGAACGCAGACACTCCCGCAGGACCTCGCGGCCATTCCAGTTAAGCACCACAACGCCAACACGTGGCCACGAAGCGTGCGGATGCGCCGAGTTGGTGATGCCCCCCGCCTCTATCGGCGAATTTATTGTATCCATGCGCTGGCCTGGCAGTCAGTGCGGCTGGGGTGAACCCGTGCCCGGTCACTCAGGCTTTGCCCAGCCCTCCCTCACCCGCAATGCATGTTGAGGTAGAAAACTCGCAAAACCTCACCGGCAGCCACTGGGCCCACGCAGCACGTCTCATCCCTTCCTTCGGTGCGGCGCAGGTGATGCAGGCAATCACGGGCTTTGCTGTCGCCCGCTTCCTTCTCCCCAGCGAGTATGGGATGTGGAGCCTGTGCGCGGTCGTGCTCTTTTACTGCGCTCAACTGCACCTGGGCAGCATCAATCTGATGCACAAGGAGGTGCCATTCTTGCTGGCTGCTAAGGACGGTCAAGCAGCGGAGCAGGTTACAAATTTCGCCTTTTCACTTTCCATGACCAACTGCGTGTTTGCCGGCGGCGTAATAGGGCTGGCCGGATTTTTTTGGCGGCCATCCGGGGTAACGGTAGCCCAGATTATCCTGCTGGCACTGCTGGTGGTGGCTCAAGAGCTATTCGTTTTTGTAAATTACTGGCTGCGAGCTTACCGGCGCTTTTCGGCATTGAGCCGCTACCTGACCCTGTATGCATGCTGCACTCTGGCGCTGGTTGCGGGCCTGAGTTGGTGGAAGCACCTCACTGGCGTCCTGCTGGCCTATGTATTGGCCGGCTCTTGTGTAGCTCTGTACTTCATTTTCCGGCATAAAATCCGCTTAGCTTATCTTCTGGCGGGGCAGGGTTGGAGGGACCTGGGAAAAGCGTTCCAGCTATTGCTGTGGACGATGATGTTCGTGTTTCTCACCACGCTGGACCGAGCGTTTATCGGTTGGCGGATGGGCATGCTGGCACTCGGGCTGTTTGGTGTCAGCCTGCTGTTATCCAGCCTGGTTTACAACACAGCCGACGCCGTCTTGCAAGTGCTGTTTCCTGCCGCCAGCGCGGTGGCCGCGACCGGTCACTCTGCCGACGAAATCACGCGGCTGTTGTTGAGTACAGCCCGGACCCTCTCTTATGCGCTGGCGGCCCTCCTGGGATTGGGATTTTTACTGTTGCCGGCGGTGGTGCCGGTCATTCTGCCGCGCTACGCTCCGGGCATTGCTGCCGCCCGCATTGTTTGCCTCGGCCTGGCGCCTCTGGTGCTCGGACAGTTGATCAGCGTGAGATTAATCGTCATGGGAAGAGTGACGCGGTGTCTGCTGCTCCAGGGAGCGGTACTCTTCACCAAGCTGATGTTGCTGCTCGCCCTGGGCAGCCCGCAGCTGACCGACGTCGCTTATATCTCAAGCGTGGCCAATCTTCTCTACCTGCTGGCCATGCTTGCGGCCATGGCCCCAATGTCAGCCTGGTTGAGGCTAAGGAGTTTTGTCACCCTAGCGGTTCCCTGGTTACTCGTGGCCCTGATTCTGATCACTGTCAACGAAGCCACGGGGTATGCCGAGGGTTCCGCCGTAGGCGCGCTGTTGCCGTCTACTCTGTACCTGCTGCTCGCATTTCCGCTGCTGTGGACCATACACCAGCGCACCCGGGGAGCCCTGAATGCCTGAGTGCCGAACCAATCTATGGAGCGGTGAACTTCGCAGCGCTCGCTACGAAAAGCTGGACAATCCCGACCGTTTTGACAGAAATTCCCTGCTCTTGCGCTATGTCGGAGCGGGAAAAAGAGTCCTGGAACTTGGTTGTTCAACGGGATACGTCACGCGGCGTTTGCTGCAGCAGAACTGTGCCGTCACTGCGGTCGAAAATGATGATGAAGCAGCCCTGGCGGCCAGGGCAACCGGCGCGACCGTGCTGAACAGAGACCTGAACTCCCCTGACTGGTTCGCCAGCCTCAAGCCGGAATTTGATGTTGCTTTGATGGGGGATGTGCTCGAACATCTGGTCAAACCCTGCGAAGTGCTGCGCCAAGTTCGCCCTCTGCTGCGAACCGGAAGCTACGTGGTGATCTGCCTGCCCAACGTCGTTCACTGGCTGACCCGTCTACAAATTGCACTTGGAAAGTTCAATTACCAGCCCGTGGGCACCCTGGACGCCACCCACTTGCGTTTTTTCACTTTTCATTCAGCACGTTGCATGATTCAGGAGGCCGGCTACCGCGTATTGAAGTTTCACCCCATCATTGGGGGCAGACTGAGCGGGCACTTCCGGCCGGCGTGGCAACTGCTCGCGAAGCTGCGGCCTGGGTTATTTGCGTACCAGTTGCTGATTTGTGCCGAACCCCGGCCTTGAAAATCGCGTAACCTCCCATTCGCAACGGCGTCTGAGCTGGAGACGAGCTGGCATGGTCCAAAATCCTGAATTGCCTTTGCACAGGAATTTCAGCGCGGCCGGTTCTGCATGGCGGCTCCGCTCGAACTGTGCCGCCGTGCTTCAGGCAGCTGCGGACACCTTCCCGGTCCGGGGCGATTGCGGCCTCGTGGATCTGAATGTCGAGATCTACATTGACCCAGACTCTGCCGCGCTCCCTCGGTGGGAGGTGCCCCAGTTTCGCGGCCGGGATCATCTGGTCTTTGCCGATTACGGCCCCGGTGATTCCATGCTCGCCGATCTGCAAGCTCGCCAGGTAATCGGCCGGTTCTCTTTCACCACCGCCCAGGACACGGGCTACTGGAAGCGGGTCATTTTCCCCATTCTGCTGGGCATTACCGCCGCCCCGATTGGAGTTACCGCTCTGCACTGCGCTTGCCTGCAGTACAAGGGCGAGGGCCTG
>Ga0075276_10000088_pt1 | contig 26905 bp, 20 predicted proteins | sample SF_Rice_5C_80N_4_FD_69770 | JGI IMG/M metagenome (GOLD analysis project Ga0075276, IMG submission 69770) | Rice paddy soil microbial communities from Twitchell Island, California, USA - SF_Rice_5C_80N_405 | ecosystem: Environmental > Terrestrial > Soil > Paddy field/soil | place: USA: Twitchell... | reverse complement strand
CTTCAAGTCCACGCAATCGCCGATAAACTCCAGCGACTGCTGCAGCGTGCGCTGCGCCGAAGGTATGGGGTGCTGCGTGAAGAACTCCTGCACCTGCTGCTGGTGCGTGGCGTCACAGAAATTCCCCGCCCCATCCACCACCGTGCCGGTGGAGAAGTTGGTGAGCTTGGCTTCCACTTGCGCCCAGTGCTGGCGGATGAAATCCCAGGCCTGTCCGCGGTTATGGGCGTTATTCATCAGCCCGCCAATGATGTAGGGCGCGTCCTGGGACCGCACCTGCGGCGAAAGTGCATACTCCACGGTGCGCTGCACCAGTTCTGGTGTGCGGAAGTTGGTCAGCGCCTGCATATAGCGGAACGAATCCTCCGGCGAAGTGGCGCTCTGCGCCCGCTTCTGGATGGCGTCATAGAGCGCGGCATCGCCTTCGCGGGTGGCGATCGCCAGCGCCGGATAAATCAGCGTGGGATCCACCGCGCCGCCCTGTAGCGCCTTCTCCGTCAGTTGTCGTGAAAACTCCATCAACTTGGGGTCGTGGCCTATGCCGCCCACCAGGCGCAGCAGGTCGGCGCGGCGGGCGCGCTGCTCTTCGCTGTCGTTGGCCTGCGGCGTCCAGCCCAGTCGTTCGCCCACCGGAGCGAAGGTGTTGCGTACCCAGGCCTGGTACTGCTGGCGGTCTGCCGCGGTAGTCAGGTGGCTGTCCAGGTAGTCCAGTTGCTGGCTCAGTTGCTCGATTACCGCGCGCGTAGGGTCATCCTTCAAGGCTTCAGCCAGAGCCAGATAGTCGCCCGCCTTTACCCGGTCCACCCGCATTGCCGCCCATGCGTCCTCTAGAAGCTGCACCCGCTCCGGTGGCGTGAGTTCCTGCTCGGCGGCGGCCGCCAGGTGGTGCAGGTTCTCGGCGTCATAGCCGGAAAAATAATAGCCGCGCGCGCCCGCGTTGGCGTACACCGGCCCGCAGCCGGTCAGCTCTACCGTCTGCGATTTGCGCGTCAGCAGCTCGCATTTTTCCCGGTTGCCCGCTTTCAGGCACACCGGAATCTGCCACAGTTCGTTGCTCCCGGCATTCAGCAGTTCCCGGTTGCGGAAGTAGCGCGTCTGGCTCAGCTCCACTTTGCTGTTGCCGTTGGAGCAGGAGGCGGAAACCGAAACCAGGGGCACGCCCGGCTGCAGCACGAAGCTGGACATCACCTGGTCCGCGGGTTTCTTCGCCGCCGCCGCAATCGCGGTCCAGAAGTCGGGCGCCGTGGCGTTGCTGTACGCGTGCTTGCTCAGGTAAGCGTTGATCCCTTTGCGGAACAGGCCCGGACCCACATATCCCTCCACCATCCGCAGCACCGCCGCCGTTTTGTCATAAGAAATTACATCCACCAGTTCCAGGGCCTGGGCGGGAGTTTGCACATCCTGATGGATGGGGTGGGTGGAATTGAGCGAATCCACCGCCATGGCCTGCGCCGCTGACTCCACGTCGTCGGTGGCCAGGTTCCATTCCGGCTTCCAGGCCGCGATGGGCTTGGCTGACATCCAGGTGGCAAAGCCTTCGTTCAGCCAGAGGTCGTCCCACCACTTCATGGTTACCAGGTCGCCGAACCACTGGTGAGCCATCTCGTGCGCCACGCCGTCTTGCGCCACCACTTTCTGCAGGAAGTAGGAAGAACTCTGGGGATCCACGAAATAGAGCAGGTCGCGCCCGATGATGCAGCCCACGTTTTCCATAGCGCCGGCGGAGAAATCGGGCACCCCGATTATGTCCAGCTTGCCGTAGGGATACTTGATGCCGAAGTAGTGGTCGTAATAATTCAGAGAATATTCCGCCGCCTGCAAGGCAAAATGCCCTCGCCCCTTCTGTTCCGGCGTGCCGCAAACCCGAACCGGAATGCCGTCCGCCTCCCCCGCTTCGCATTGGAACTCGCCCACCGCCAGCGCCAGCAGGTAAGACGACATTTTCGGCGTAGTCGAGAACTTCACCGTATGCTTGTCCGGCCCCGGTCCGGGTGTGTCCGAGACCGCCTTGCCGTTGGAGATGGCCATATCGGCTTTGGGCACGATCGCGGTGAGCTCAAAAGTCGCCTTCATGTCGGGCTGGTCGAAGCAAGGATAGGCCCGACGTGCATCTGCCGGCTCAAATTGCGTGACCCCATAATCGCGGTTGCCCACCTTGCTCAAGTAAAAGCCGCGCAATTCGTTGTTCAGAATGCCGGTGTAGCGGATGTGAATCGTCGCCGGCCCGGCGGCCAGCCCTTGCGGCAGGCTGAGCGTGGCGGTCTCTGCTTTGGCGTCGGTGCTCACCTGCGCCCTCTGCGTGGCCCCATTCTGGGTTACCGTCGCCTCTTCAAAGCTGATCTCGGCGGCGTTCAGCGTAATCGCCGATGTCGGCTCCCCTACCCGCACGCGAATGGTTTCATCGCCCCCAAATCTGTCGGTTTGGAAGTTGGGCGTAAGCGTGAGCTGGTAGTTTTCCGGAAGCACAGTGCGCGGTAGTTGCTGCGCTCCCGCCATCGCGGCCAGGCAGACCAGCAGCAGAACAAGACTGTTTTTCATAATGTCTCCGACGCGCCAAGAGTCAAAAAGATAGCAGCATGTTGTACGCGAGCGATGTTGCGGAAGTTCAAGGTCGCCGTCTGCGGTTTTTGCTGACTCCCGACTCCTGACTCCTGCCTTCATGAATACGGCGCCGGCAGCCCCAAACTGCGGCGGTACGCCCGCATCTCGTGCTGCTGGTGGGTGCGAATTCTCAAGTCGGAGCGCGGCTTGCCCGTGCACAGCAGAACGAAACCGGCTTCCCGGTCCTGCGAAAAATAAGCGTCGGAATCCGATTGGTCCACCTCGCCCGGCCCTTCCAGGCGCCCGGCGCAGGTCAGGCAGCGCCCCTGGTGGCAAAGGGCGGGCAGCGTTATGCCGGCAGCCAGCGCCGCGTCCCAGATATGTTGCTCGCCGCCAACTACAATGGCGTGCTCGCCCCGCGGCGTCAGCAGCGTGACCCGGAAGACTTTGGCGCTGGCTTGTGACGGGGAATCGTCCACCAGTTCATTCTAAAGGAGAGAAATGTTCCTGCCCGGCCGGGAGTGTGCCCAGCCGGACAGGAAGAAAAGGCACTAAGAGCCGATGTAAAAGCCCCGGTTCTTGCTGTAGGGCGCCTCGCCCGGTTCGCCGCGGCGGAAGTGGCCGGAGGGAATGCTCTTCTTGTCGCGCTCCCAACCCAGCAGCTCGATGAACCAGGCCTCGTGCTCGATTTCCTCGTTAAGGATGCGAGCGGCCATGTCGTAGGTGCGTGGGTCTTTGCCGAAGGTTATGTCGCAAACCGCCTGCCAGCTGCGGATGGCGCAGCGTTCCGATTCCAGCAGCAGGGTCAGAATGTTGACCGCGGTCGGCGGGTCCGGCAGCTTGGCCGCGGCGCAACCGGCGCCGTCATGGAAGGCTTTCAGGTCGTTGGGCAGTTCGCCGCCCAGTTCGTAAATGCGGGGCACGATCAGCTCCCAGTGGGCGCGGTCTTCCAGGCGCGCGTCCTCGCAGATTTCCTTGTAGTCTTCGTGACCGGCCAGGTGCATGCGGAGAATGGTGTAGTAGTAGTAAGTGCTGGCAAATTCGGCGCCCGCATTGGCGATCAGCATCTTGATCAGGTTGTCCACGTCCACGCCGCGGTTGCTGATTACTTCCACGCCCACGCGCTGGCTGATGTCGCCGTGCTTGACCGTTATCTTGTCGTGCTTTTCCGGCATATTTCCTCCTGCCTGGGAGTCTAGCCCAGCCCCCTTGCATCGGTCTAAGATATGGATTCTATGGTTGTGATAGGTTTTGCGTCTGGAGGTAGCAGGTCATTCTCCGCCTGGAATCGAAGTTGAAGGCGGGTGGCCTTCTGCTCTGGCCGGCAGCGGCGCAAGAATGTAGCCCAGGGCGTAAGCCCTGGGTAAGCGGTCGAAACCACCAAGGCCCCCTTCGGGGCGACAGGTAACCCAGGCATCCCATGCAAGTTCACCAGCTGAAATATTTTTGCGCCGTCGCCCGCAGCGGAAATTTCACCCGTGCCGCCGAACACGAGCACGTGGCCCAGCCCTCGCTCTCCCAACAGATCCTGAAACTGGAAGACGAGCTGGGCGCCAGGCTCTTTGACCGCCTGGGTCGCACCGCCCGCCTAACCCAGTTCGGACAAACCTTTCTTCCTCGTGCCGAAGCCATCCTCCGCCAGCTGGGCGCCGCCAAGCTGGAAATCCAGGAAATGGCCGGCCTGGAGAAGGGAATGGTCGTGGTGGGCGCCATTCCCACCCTGGCTCCCTACTTTCTTCCCGACCGCCTCACCAGTTTCGCTTTGAAGTATCCCCAGGTGCAGGTGAGCGTGGTCGAAGAGATCACCGCGGTGCTCCTGCAGGGGCTGCACGAAGGCCGCATTGACCTGGCGCTCGCCGCCCTGCCGGTGGCGGGCGAAGGCCTGGTCTGCGAAGAACTGCTGCGCGAGCCCTTGTACGTGGTGCTGCCGCAGCGGCATCGTCTGGCGGCGCAGCCCGCGGTTGCCCTCAAGCAGATTGAAGACGAACGTTTCCTGCTCCTCAAGGAGGGCCACTGCTTCCGCGATAACACCATCGCCGCCTGCCGCCGCGCCCGCCTGCAGCCCAACGTGGTTTTTGAAAGCGGACAGTTCGCCACCATCCTGGCCATGGTGGCCACCGGCATGGGCGTTTCCCTGGTGCCGGCCATGGCGGTGGAGCCCCGCAAAGGCTGCAGGTTCGTGCGCGTCGCCGACCAGAGCGCCTGCCGCCGCGTGGGCATCGTGCGCCTCAAGCAGCATTTTGCCACCCGCGCCCAGTGCGCCCTGCTGGAGCATCTGCGGGAGAGCGTACGTGCGCCGCGGCAGATGGCGGCAGGCGATTGACTTGTGCTCTTGCCGCCGAGTCATATATGTCGAGGCATATAGCAGTACGTCTGCAAAATACGAAGCTTCAATACTGTCATGTTGAGCGAGGGCGCATGCCCGAGCCGAAACGTCCCTGCACGGACCGGTTGCCAAGAACTGCCGATAGGAATTTCTACTGGCTCATTCAGAGCGAAGGGAGAACTCCCTCACGCGGTCGTTACGGTTTCGACAAGCGCGGGGGGTCTTCGACGTGGACCGATTCGCAAGCGAATCGTCCGCTTCGCTCAGAATGACAGTACAAGGGGGATGCAGTGAAGGCAGGCAATGGCGATTTGCCCCCATCACGCCGGCATGAGATACATTGAATGGTGAGGAGAAACACATGCCCGCGCTCAAAGTCGGAGACCCGGCGCCCGAATTCGAATTGCCCGCGCTCATCGGCGGCATCAAGCAAAGGTTTCGCCTGCGCGATTGCCGCGGCAAGAACAATGTCGTGATCGCCTTCCACCCCCTCAACTGGACCCCGGTTTGAGCCAGGCAAATGGCGGCCTACAACGCGGAGCTCGCGAAGTTCGCCGCCTGCGATGCCCAGGTCGTGGGCATTAGCGTGGACTCCATCTACAGCACCACCGCCTGGGAGAAGCAGATCGGGCCCTTGGACTACGCCCTGGCGGCCGATTACTGGCCCCACGGCGAGGTGGCCCAGAAGTTCGGCGTCTTCCGCGAGAAGGGCGAGTTTGCCGGCATCAGCGAGCGCGCCATCTTCGTAGTGGATAAAAACGGCAAGGTGGTATTCAGCAGGGTCTATCCCGTCGAACAACTGCCGGACACGGCCGAGCTTTTCCCGGTGCTGCAAAAACTCAAATAGTTCAGAGTTTCTGGGAAGCCCGCATTTCTGAGGTGCCTTCTAGTCTTTTTCTTCCGCGCGCGGAAGGGCAACGGGAATTCGCGTACGGTGGCCGGCGGGGTCTATCATCTCCCCGGATGTCACTCTGTACTTTTTGTCCAGGGTGTAGTCGAAACGCCAAGTCGAGCCATTGGCCAGTGAAGTTTGTTTAAGCCGGTAATTTTCGTAGTACTGGTTCATCAGCAGTTGATGTCCCGAACCATCTTCTACGGTTAGCATCCGGTTGTACTCATAGGTGTACCGCCTGACCAGCTTGCCGCCCTTCAACACTTGCCGCAATCTGCCGCCGTCATCGTAGGTGTATTCCATCTGGTGGCCGGCATTATCGGAAGCGGCGATGATGCGATCGCCTTCATCATAAGTAAACCGTATCTGTCGCCCATGCGGCGAGGTGAGTCGAATGAGACGGCGGGAGGCATCGCGGTCAAACTTGATCTGCTCGCCGCGGGCATCGTGCATTGCTTCCAGCGCCCCCTGCTCCAGATTCATTGCCCAATAGGCTTCCGGAAATTGGTCCACGCTGCCGTCGTTGAAGGTCAAATCCCAGCCATCTCCGTTCCAAATTATTCGTGTGTGGTAGAACACTCCCGACGTGCTGGTGTGTTGATAGACGGCATCGCGATACCCTGAACCCAGGGAGATTCGCGGGTAATCAATGATGCTCCCATCGGCCAGCATGAGGTTGAGATAGGTGTAGGGATTGCGCTTCCCGTAAGGCGCGATTTCGTAGGGATGGCTGCCGCCCGCGCCGAAAGAACGAAAACCTGTGCCCCAGGAGGCGTAGGTGCGGGTCAGGGCCAATGGCATCGTGTCGAGGAGGAAGAGGTCGGTCTGCCTCAGCACAAACCTTCCCGAACCCAAATCTACCTCGTAGCGTTCGATCGGCGTGTCGTCTGTCAGATGAGGCGCGCAGCTTGACTTCTCGCCTCGAAACTCTTCACCGCCCGGCGAGGTTGGCTGAATCACCAGGCAGGGATAATCCGAACTCGACGGCTGGGTCACGGCGACTTCCTCAGGCACAAACGGCTGCAGCGGCGGCACGGGCGCGGTCGCCGGATACACCGTCACCACGCCGCGTGTTTCCAGGCCGCGGAAGCTCTCCCGCATGTTGTCCACATCGTCAATGCCGGAGTAGTTGTAGTACAGCACGCTGGTCGGGTCGCTGCTCTCCGGCAAGCGGAAATAAAGCATGCCCATATCCCGCGCCAGCAGCTTGTGCAGCCTTTCATCACGCAGGCGCGGGCTTGGGGAGTAGCCGTAAAACTTAGGATCGAGGCGCGCGCTGGAAATTACCGCCAGATTGTCCTCCCAGTAATTGAAGGCATACGACCAATCCCGCGCGTACATGTCGCGATCGGTAAGCGCGATGACCACCGCATTGCGGTCGGCGGCCAGTTGCGGCAGTTTGTGCTTCAGCGCGGCCAGCATTTCCTCTGTTACCGCCTGGTTGCGGTGCACATCAACCACCGACTCATCCAGCGGCAGCGAGGGCAGCAGTGTTACCGCCACCCCTAGCTTCCCTTGGCAATAGCCGGCCAGGTCCTTAAGCGAAAGACCCGCCAGCGTGCCGAAACTCACCAGGTACACTCGTCCCCGCGCCTGCAGGTCGTCGGTGTGATACGTGGGCGCTACCAGCAGGTCTATGGGATGGAACTGGTAAGGAGCGGTCGCTGTAAGTGACGAATAGCGCCACGCCCCGGCGCTGCGATGGATCACCGCCTGCAGCATTCCCACGCCGTTCGGCCCCACGATGGGCGTTACGAGGAAACCCGAGCCGCTATCGCCGCGCCAGCTTGTGTAGCCCAGCACTAACCCGGTGCCTCGGATTGGCCCGCCCAGCGCTTGGGTCAACGCGGCCGACCTGGAGGCGTGCGCCAGCGCATCGCGGTAAAGGAACGAAGAATGTAGCTGCCTGAAGTTGCGAATCGCGCTGCTCACTGCCACCGTCAGCGGAGCTACCAGCAGACACAGCACAATAAATATCAGCCGTCGCCGCATTCGGGGGGAGAACCGGACTTTGGCAGGTGGTGGGGCCAGGCACGGTTTGCCGCAGCGCACGCAAAACTTGGAATCGTCAGGCAGGTCAAGTCCGCAATTACGGCAGTACATCCGCAACGCCTCGGCAACGCCTTAGGCTAACCAGCGTTCTGGTTTGCGTATTGTGCACACAAGCAGCGCTGGAATCCATATAATTCTCCCCCGGTTCCGTCCTGCCACACCCTTGGTGTAATCTGTCCGTTCTTTGCGCATCTGGCGCGGGGAGCGGAAATGCGACGGCGGGCCACAGCAATCCTCATTCTCACCACAGCTTTTCTCATTTTTGGAGCCGGCGAGGAACGGGAGCGCGCCCAGGCGGCCCAGCCAAAAGCCTCCCCCCCGGCCATCGCCGGTTTCCATGATGCCGCCCAGGAGGAAAAATGGGAGAAGCTCTTCCTGGCCATCCCTGATCCCAAGCAGGCGGAAGAGCACCTGCGCATCCTGACCTCAGCGCCCCACATGGCGGGCACGCCCGAAGACAAAAAAACCGCCGACTACGTTGCCCAGCAGTTCCAGCAGGACGGCCTGCAAACCGAAATTGTCGCCTACAAAGTCTGGATGAATTACCCCAGGGAAATCAGCGTGGACGTGGTGGCGCCAGAGGGCGTCCACATGCACGGCCCCACCCGCGAGCACGTCAGCGATGACCGCTTTCAGGATGACCCCCGCGTGGTCACCCCCTTTACCGAGTATTCGCCCTCCGGCGACGTCGAAGCCGAAGTGGTCTACGCCAACTACGCCCGTCCCGAGGATTTCAACAAGCTCAAAGAAATGGGTGTGGATGTGCGCGGCAAAATCGTGATTGCCCGCTACGGTCAGAACTTCCGTGGGGTTAAAGCCTACATCGCCCAGGAACATGGCGCCGCCGGCCTCATCATCTATTCCGATCCCATAGACGACGGCTACTTCAAGGGCGAGGCTTATCCCCAGGGGCCGTGGCGTCCGGCTACTGGTGTGCAGCGTGGGTCCATCGGCTACATGTTCGAATTCGCCGGCGATCCCACTACACCCGGTGTGGCCTCGGTCGCCGCACTGCCCGAATCCGAACGCATTCCCCCGGAAAAATCGGCGGCTCTGCCGCGCATTCCCACCACCCCGCTTTCCTACCAGGACTCTGAACCTATCCTTGCCCACCTGGCAGGCAAGGTTTCGCCGCGCGATTGGCAGGGTGCCCTGCCTTTTACCTATCACCTGGGGCCGGGACCGGTGCGCGTGCGCATGCATCTGCAGCAGGATTACCAGTACCGCACCATCTGGGACGTCATTGGAACCATTCCCGGCAGCCAGCAGCCCGCGCAATGGGTGGTGGCCGGCAATCACCGCGACGCCTGGGTGTATGGGGCGGTGGATCCCAACAGCGGCACCAGCGCCCTGCTGGAAGCGGCGCGCGGCCTGGGTGAGTTGCTGCACGCCGGCTGGAAGCCCAAACGCACCATTGTGCTGGGCAGCTGGGATGGCGAAGAACAGGGCTTGATCGGCTCCACCGAATGGGCCGAGCAGCATGCCTCCGACCTGGCCAAGGCCGCCGCTTATCTCAATGTTGACGTGGCCGTTTCCGGAGAAAATTTCGGCGCCTCCGCCGTTCCCAGCCTGAAACAGTTTATCCGCGATGTCGCCAGGGCGGTCCCCAGCCCTAAAGGTGGAACCGTTTACGACGCCTGGCGGAAGGCCCCGGAAAAACGCATGGGGCCAACCCAGGAACCCAGTTCCGCCGCTCTAAGCGGCTCGCAAAACCGTCCTCCCGCCGCGGAAGGTTCCGGCCCGCAGGTGGGCGACCTGGGCAGCGGCTCCGATTACACCGCCTTCCTTCAGCATCTGGGCGTCCCCTCGGTGGACATCGGCTCCAGCGGCCCCTATGGCGTGTATCACTCCACATTTGACGACTTCGAGTACTTCCGGAAATTCACTGACCCCACCTTCGCCTACGAGCAGGAGATGGCGCGTGTCTACGGCCTGGAGATGTTGCGGCTGGCTGGCGCTGACGTCCTGCCTTTCGATTACGCCCAGTACGGCAAGGAGATCGAGACCTACTTGAAGGCAGCCCAAGCCAAGGCGCAAACCCGGTTCGGCCAGGACGCGCTCGACTTTGCCCCCGCCTTCGCCGCCGCCGCCCGTCTGCAGGCGGCCGGAACTGCCATCCACAAAGTGCAAAAGAATGCGCAACCACGTGAAGCCGAGCTCAACCAGGTGCTGCTTGGCGCCGAGCGCGCCTTTCTCCTTCCTCGAGGACTGCCCAACCGTCCCTGGTACCGCCATGCCATTTATGCCCCCGGTGTCTACACCGGCTATGCCGCGGTGGTGATTCCGGGCGTAAATGAGGCCCTCGATGCCGGTGACCGCCAGCGTGCCCGCCAGGAACTGATGGAGCTAACCAGCTCCGTCAATCTGGCAGCTAAAATGCTCCAGAATTTCCGTTGAAAGAAAATTTCAAAACCTCCCCTTTGCGCCCCAAGACGCGCTAAACTAGAGCCCTCTGGCCGGACGGTTTAACTGATTTTGTTCGCGGTCTGGCCACCCGGCTGGCCTTACTGCGCGTCTAAGCACAATGCCTCGTTCTTTCAGGTAGCCGTCCACCTCCAGACCAGCTTGAGGAGAGCGCATGCCAGTTGCACGTATCATTTCTTCCAGCTTCGAAGATGCGCTGAAGTTTGCTGACTATCTCCGCCCTCTTTTTGACACTGTGGAAATCGCGCAGCCGGGACGCGCCTCCGAGACCGCCGTGGACCTGGAAGTGAATCTGGAACTCTGCACGCCCGAGCATGCCTGGCAGCAGATTGCCGAACTGAGCCGGCAGCCGGAAAGCGAAATTTTTGTCGCCTCCGGCGCCCTGTTTTCCGAAGCCCAGGCTGAGCACCAGCAGAGTCCGGAGATGGAGCTTGCTCCCCAGCCGGAGCCGCCTTTATCGTCGCTCGCGGCCCCTCCGTCGCAGGAATTTGAAAATGCCGGCTGTGAAGTGGACGCCGCCATCGTCCAAGCCAGCGCGGCCGCGGTTAAGGCTGCCGGCTCCAACGGCTCCGGAACCCACAAGTCTCATTCCGGGCCAGTTCCGGAACACGAACTCAATTGGCTGGGCCGCACGCGGGAATCCTTGCGGCAGTGGCTGGCCGTGCGTGCCCTGCTGCGCGAAATCAGGCAGATGCAGCAGCAGGAAGTGGCCCAGGAGCAGCAGCGGCAGCGGCACATGGCCCTGCAGTTCGAGCGCGAACGCCGGGAGCGCGAGGCGCAACAGTTGGCCGCTATGCGCGCTACCGCTCCACTGCTCGAGCCCCTGGTGGCAGAACCGCAGCTGCAGGCTTTAGAAGAGTCCGGGCCAGGGGAGGCGCTTCTGCAGCGTCAGGCCGAGGAGCAGCGCCGGGCGGAGCAGGAAGAGGCCGTCAGCCGCGGCCGCTTTGTGGAGGAAATTCTGCGCCGCCGGGCCGCGGAACAGATGGCGGAATCCCTGCCACCTTCCGGGCTCGATTCCGAGGCCCCGCCGGTGGAATTTGATGTCGTGCCGGCGGAGTCGTTCGCGCCCCCTGCCGAACTGGCGCCGGTGGTGCGCTTCACCCCCACCAGGAGACCAGACCGGCTGCGTCCGGCCATGGCCCTGGCGGGAGTTACCAGCGTGTTGCTTACCGCGGTATTGGTCGGGTACGCCCACCGCCGTCCCGCATCCCCCGTTCCACTTTCAGTACTGCAGCGCTCCACTGCGGTGGAGCAGAAAGTGCCTTTTGGCCCGGCGGTTCTTCCCGCGCCCGTTTCCCTTCCGGCGGCTACTTCTTCCGAACCGCCAGCGGAGACAATCCTGGCGGATGCTCCTATGCCCGAAAGGCATGACTTCCAGAGTGACTTCCGCCGTGTGCGCGTGGACCGCCATGAAGTGGATTACGTTGCCGGCGACGTGACGGTGCGCCATTTCAATAACCAGGTTCGCCGCAATCCCGTGCCCCACCCCGCCGCCCCGGTTCCCATCAGCGCCAGCACTCGCGGCGTCAAGCAGATTTCCGACATGGAATGACGCTCGGCGGCGTCACTCCTGCCCGCTTATCGGCGATTGTCATCCTGAGCGCAGCGAAGGACCTGCTTCTTTCATAGATTACGACGCGTTCTTCTCTGCCACAAACTTCTCCACCAGTTGGCTGTAGTCGGTCTTCTCCAGTCCGTGCACTTCCTTGTTGTACTCATCAACCTTCGACGAATAATTCATGGAGCAGAACTTCGGACCGCACATGGAGCAATAGGCCGCGCTCTTGTAGTAATCGTCGGCCAGCGTTTCATCGTGCATGGAGCGCGCGGTCTGCGGGTCGAGGGAGAGGGCGAACTGTTTCTCCCAATCGAAGGTGTAGCGGGCGAAGCTGATGGCGTCGTCGCGGTCCCGCGCCCCCGGCCGGTTGCGCGCCACGTCCGCGGCGTGCGCGGCGATTTTGTAGGCAATAATTCCGTCTTTCACGTCCTTCTCGTTGGGCAGCCCCAGGTGCTCCTTGGGCGTCACGTAGCACAGCATGGAAGCGCCGAACCATCCGATCATGGCTGCCCCGATCGCGGAAGTGATGTGGTCGTAGCCGGGCGCGATGTCGGTCACCAGCGGCCCCAGCGTGTAGAACGGAGCCGCGAAGCAGTACTCCACTTCCTTTTCCACCTGCTCCTTGATCTTGTGCATGGGCACGTGACCCGGGCCTTCGATCATGACCTGCACGTCGTGCTCCCAGGCTTTTTTGGTCAGCTCGCCCAGGGTGCGCAGCTCCGCGAATTGCGCCTCGTCGCTGGCGTCGGCCAGGCAGCCGGGCCGCAGCCCGTCGCCCAGCGAGAACGAGACGTCGTGCTTTTTGAAAATCTCGCAGATGTCGTCAAAGCATTCGTAGAGAAAATTCTGTTGGCGGTGGTGCGCCATCCACTGCGCCAGAATCGCGCCCCCGCGGCTCACAATGCCGGTAATGCGTTTGTGCACCAGCGGCAAATACTGCAGCAGCACGCCGGCATGAATGGTCATGTAATCCACCCCCTGCTCCGCCTGCTCTTCGATCACCTCCAGCATCACTTCTGCGCTCAGGTCTTCAATGCGCTTCACCCGGCTCACCGCCTCGTAAATCGGCACTGTGCCGATTGGCACCGGCGAATGCCGCAGGATGGCTTCCCGAATCTGGGGAATGTCCCCGCCGGTGGAGAGGTCCATCACCGTATCCGACCCGAAATGTACCGCGGTATGCAGCTTGCGCAGCTCTTCATCAACATTGGAAGTCACGGCGGAGTTGCCGATGTTGGCGTTGATCTTGCATTTCGACGCCACGCCGATGGCCATGGGCTCAAGTTCCGGGTGGTTGATGTTGGCGGGGATAATCATGCGCCCGCGCGCCACCTCGTCGCGCACCAGCTCCGGCGTGAGCCGCTCGCGCCGCGCCACATACTCCATTTCTTCCGTGATCAAGCCTCGGCGCGCGTAGTGCATCTGGGAAAAAGTTTGCTCGCCGGCGCGGCGAGCCTCTTCGCGCCGCCGGGCAATCCACTCCGCCCGCGGCTGCGCCGCCGGCCCAAATCCGTTGCCCTTGACACTACTCTGCCTGTTGCCGTTGCTTACCTCCATCACGGTCCCCCACTGACGCTAGTATCTAGATCGTCAATTATACGCCGCGAAATTTGGCCAGAACTGATTCACCATAAAGGACACGAAGGTTGAGGCGTTCAAGGCGGGTGGCCCACCCTTTCCCATTCACCGCGCAGTATATCCCATAAATGAAACGGGGTGCCCCACCCTTGGCGGGTTCTCGCCAAGGGTGGGAAAGAATCGGTCACAGACTTAAGACTTAATGAGTGGTCATGGATTTTATGTCGAAGGTGAGGCCGCTCGCTTAGGGCGCCATTTTCTTTCCCACCCTTTGCAAAACTCGCAAAGGGTGGCTACCCACGGAATTGGATGGGCCACGCGCCATACCCTCCCAGGCTGCAGCCCCCGCAGGGGCGCAACAGCAGACCCCGGGACGGAAGTCCTGGGAAATGTGCGGGGAAAAAGATAAGTCCCGTAGGGGCGGCACCACAACGCTGAACCCGCGCTTCGAAGCCCCTGCGGCCCGCTACTCACCCGGCTCGTACTTGCCTGCTAACCTCCCCGTCGCCAAGCCCTTACATTGCTTGACCCCGGTACCCCAAGCGGGTAGAGTTTTCCTCAGGGGTGTTCCCGTCCATGTCCACCGTGCCCATGTCGCATAGCAGCAAGTACGTGAAATTCGGCATCGCCACCACCATCATTGTGGTGGCCCTGGGCTATCTGGCTTACACCGGAGTGCAGCAGAGCAAGAGCTATTACGTCACTATCAAAGAACTGCACGGCATGGACAACAGCGTCTACACCAAGCGCCTGCGGGTAGCGGGCAACGTCGAGCCCGGTTCCATCAAGCGTACCGGCCTGCACCTGGAGTTCACCCTGGTCGAGCAGGGCAACAAGTTGCCCGTGGTTTACACCGGAACCGAGGCGCCGCCGGACACCTTCAAGGACAACGCGCAGGCCCTGGCCGAAGGCAGCTTCGGGCGCGATGGCGTTTTCCACGCCAGCGAACTCCAGGCCAAGTGCGCATCCAAGTACGCGCCCCAGCAGCAGAACGCTCCCGCGGCCCCGGCCAAGAGCATGAGCCAGGCCGACCCCGGCGCTACCGGTCTTCCTAAGTGAGTTTTTCCTCTTCGCCTGAAAATTCGACCACCACCAGCATGAGCCAGACCGCGCCCGCCGCGGCGGTTTCCCTTTCCCACGTCAGCAAAATTTTCGGCCGCTTCGCCGCCCTCCGCGACGTGAGCGCGGAATTTCCCGCCGGCAAGCTCTACCCCATTCTGGGCGATAACGGGGCTGGGAAGACCACGCTCTTGCGCGCCATGGTCGGCCTGTCGGCGCCCACCCGCGGCAGCATAACCGTGCTGGGCACCCAGCACCTGCGCGCCGCCACCTCCGAAATCGGCTACATGGCCCATCCCACGCTGCTCTACGAAGAGATGAGCGGCATGGAGAACCTGCGCTACTTCGCCGCCCTCTACGGCATTCGCGAAGACCAGCCCTGCGAGCGCGCCATCCGTGCCGTGGCCCTGGATCCCGCTCTCTCCCGCCGCGTCGGCCAGTATTCCCAGGGCATGCGCCAGCGCCTCTCCCTGGCCCGCGCTCTGGTGCACGACCCCAAAATTCTGTTTCTCGACGAGCCCTTCTCCAACGTGGATGTAGTCTCCGCACGCGAGATGGTGCACGTTCTGGCGCAGATGCGTGACCTCGGCAAAACCATCTTCGTAGTGACTCACCAGGCGGCGCTGCTGGAAGGCGTGGCCGACGAATTCGTCTCCATGGCCGCGGGCCAGATCAGCGCTCGTACCCGCGGCCTGCCCACCAGCTGGGAGCGGGGCGCGCCCCCGGCGAGGGCCACTCTATGAGCCTGGGCGAAATCACCCGCGTCTCCCTGGCCAAGGATTTGCGCCTGGAGTGGCGCTCCAAGGACGCCATCAACTCCATGCTCTTTTTCGCCCTGCTGGTGGTAGTCATCTTCAGCTTCTCTTTTGACCCCACCGCCGAAGAATCGCGCCACATTGCCGGCGGCCTGATCTGGGTGGCATTTCTGTTCGCGGCTGTGGTGGCCCTCAATCAGACCTGGGCCCGCGAGTTGCGCAACCAGGTGCTGGACGCCTACCGCGTTTCGCCAGCGCCCGCCAACGCCTTGTTCATTTCCAAAGCGGTGGGCAATTTCATTTTTGTGGCCGTGCTGGAAGCGCTGATGGCGCCGCTGTTCATGGTCTTCTACAACCTGCGCTCCATCGGTCCCGCCTATGAACTGGTGGTGGTGGCCGTGCTCGCTACCTGGGCTCTGGTGGCCAATGGCACCTTTTTCGCCGCCATGTCTATCCGCACCCGCAGCCGGGAAGTTATGCTCCCCCTCATCCTTTTTCCGATTTCTATTCCCGCGCTGCTGGCCATGGTTTCCGCCACCACCGCCATCCTCACCGGCGAAGGTTCGGCCCGCTTCTGGATGGTGTTGCTTGTGGTCTACGATGTGGTGTTTACTACTGTGTGTCTGCTGTTATTTGAGACCGTCTTGCACGCCGAATGAGACGCACATTCGTCATCCTCGCCCTGCTCACCTTCGGCCTGCTGAGCTACGCCCTCTATGAAGGCATGGTGGCCGCGCCCACGGAACAGACCATGGGCGAGGTGCAGCGCATTTTTTATTACCACGTGCCCTCGGCCGTGACCGCCTTCACCCTGTTTCTGATCAATTTTGTGGTTTCCATCATCTACCTGGCCCGGCGCAGCCCGCAGGCCGACGCCCTGGCCGTAAGCACCGCCGAAGTCGGCGTCGTCTTCTGCACCGTGGTTCTGGTTACTGGCCCTCTGTGGGCTCGCCCGGTGTGGGGCATCTGGTGGACCTGGGACGCCCGCCTTACCAGCACCCTCCTGCTCTGGCTCATTTACGTCAGCTACCTGATTCTGCGCCGCTATTCCACCAGCGGACAAACCCCCGTGATCGCCGCCGTGCTGGCCGTATTCGGCTTTCTTGACGTGCCCTTCGTGTACATGGCCAACCGTCTGTTCCGCACCCAGCACCCGCAGCCAGTTTATTTTGGCGGCCCTGGTTCCGGCGCCGACCCGCGCATGACTTATGCCCTGCTTATGAACATGGCCGCGTTCTTCGCTTTTGCCGCCCTGGTCGTGTGGCTGCGTTTTCGCCTGGAGCGCGCCCGTCAGGACTTTGAGGCAACCCAGGCTCTGGAAGCTCTGCTTCAGCCTGAAGCGAGGTCCCCGAGATGAAGTTTCTCTACGCCGCTTACGCTGCCACCTGGGTGATCCACATCACCTATCTCGCCTTCCTCAGCCGCCGCTACCGCCGCCTGCGCGACGAAATGCAGGAGTCCGGCAGGAAATAGAAACCGCAGAGTACGCGAAGGGCGCAGAAGCCTGCATTCAGTGGGCGATGTTTGGCGGGAATTGCTTTGCGTTCTCCCCGTCCTCGGCGGTTTTGGTTTTCAATCAGCGGAATCTGCGTGAATCCGCGGCGGGAAGTTTACTGGCTGAAGAAATCCTTGAACACCTGCAGCGCGTTGCGCGCGCTCTCTCCTCCCGGGCGGAAGAAGACCCAGCACAGCCACAGAGCGGCCCCAATCATCCCGATGCGGCTCAGCCAGTCAGAAGCGGTCACATTGCCCCGCGGATGCGAGCCCACTCCTATTGCCGCCATCATGGCAAACAGCACCAGCACCACGATATCCAACGTGCTCATTTAACGGCTCCGCTCCGGCTCTGTGGCTTCCTGCAGCTCTTCTGCCGGGTAATTGCGTAGGAATTCATATGCCTGGATGGCGGCGCCCACTCCTACCGGCGCGCCCGGCCAGCGCTGGGGCTCCACCCGGATCACGCGCGCCTCAAAGCGCACCCGCACCTTTTCTGTGAGCGTCACATGTGGCGGAAAGGTGACCGTCACCGCCACCTGATCGCCCACACGCACTCCTGCCGGCAGACGGAAAAATATCCCGCGCGCGCTGACGTTCTCCGTTTCCGTCGCCATCTCCGCCGCATCGTGGTTGGCCGGCCGCACCGCCGCCGGCAATCGCATCTCGAACCGTCGCATGCTGCGGCGCTCGGGAGTGGCTTGCTTCATGGTGAGTGGTCGTCCTAATAGCATTTTGAGCCGGTTTCCGCCAACCTGGTTCCCTTCCCTCACAGATATTCCCATTCCATGTTGCGGCCGGCTGCCGTGAGAGCTGACAACTTACCCTCATGCTGCACAGTTACAAGACATTGCCATGGGATTGCAAGCCCAAACCGCGCCGCGAACTCGCTTGATTACCGGCGCTCCGACGCGCACTGGCAGGCGGCCGCCCGAACTCGCCGCGGCCGTGCCCATACCCGTTCCATTTTCCTTTTGGGGCCGTCCAGCACCCGGGCCAGGTTCAGCAGGGAAGCGCTGCCGCATACAATGCAATGTCCATTTCTACTGTCGCTGACTACCTCACAATTGGCACACAGTACGGCCTGTTGCAACGGAATCAGGTTACCCGGAATAACCGCCCGAACGGCAGACGACATGGCGCACTCCTAAAACTTGCTGCCGGGAACTGCAATTGCCCTTCCATTTACAATCCGCTCCCTCCCCGCCTAACTCCAACTTCTTTCACCGGATACCACCCTCCACTTCCGTTAACGCCCGCGCCTCCCCTCCCCTGATGAAAGGAGTTGCAGTTTTTTTCGCAAAACTCCCCTGACCTTCGCCTCTGCCACTCGCTTCACTGTTCGGGCTTACAAATCACGGGCCCTCGCCCAAGTCCCCCGGCCCTTGACCGCCGTAGCTGCCGAATGATAATTATCAAAGGCTTCTCCCAATCTGGTGACAGGTTTAGCGTCTTCACGCCTGCGCTTATTTCGCGGGAGCGCGTGCTCGATTTTTCCCTGGTACCTCGCTGCATGCGGAGGAATGTGTGGACTTGAAGTGGGCTTCGAAAGCGGGCTCTGTGCTCTACCGAATTGCGGCGCCGCAATTCATTTTCTTGATTCTGGCCGGGTTGAGTTTGGCATGGGCAGGTGGAGGCGTGAGCCCTGCTGTGGCACAACCGCCACGCCCGGCGCTCCTCCATCATGTGTCATTCCGCCGCCATGTACTGCAAAGTTACGCCCGGCTGCCGCTCAGCTTTGAGCCCAATATCGGCCAGAGCGATGCGCAAGTGAAGTTTCTGTCGCGTGGTCGCGGCTATGGCCTTTTTCTCGCTGCCGACCGTGCCCTTCTGCTGGTTCGCGAGCCCGCCGCCAACTCCCAATTCCGTGCCCTCACCCTCCAGTTGCTGGGCAGCAACCCGGCGGCCGCGATAACCGCTTCTGATCCACTGCCGGGCGTCAGCAACTATCTGCTCGGTAAAAATCCCAGCCAGTGGCACACCAATGTGCCCCACTACGCCCGCGTTCACTATCGCGCCGTGTATCCAGGAGTGGACCTGGTTTATTACGGCCGCCGCCAGCAGTTGGAATATGACTTCATGGTCGCTCCCGGCGCCGACCCCAGCCATATTCGCTTGCAAGTGAGCGGCGCGCAATCGCTGAGCCTTGATTCCAAGGGCGACCTGGTCCTGCATCTGCCCGGCGGCGCCGTTCAATTGCGCCGTCCCCAGGTGTATCAGCAGGCCGGCAACGGAAAACAGCCGGTGGCCGCGCGCTACATTCTTGAAGCCGGCAACCGCGTGGGCTTTGCCATTGCTGCCTACGACCGCGGCCGCACCCTGGTCATTGATCCCCGCCTCGCTTATTTCAGTTATCTGGGCGGCACCGGCAACGAGGTTGCTCCAGCGGTGGCGGTGGATTCCGCCTTTAACGCCTACGTCGCCGGCACCACCAATTCCGCCGACTTCCCCACCCTTACTCCCTATCAGGGCACTCTCAAAGGCACCACCAACGTATTTGTCACCAAGTTCAACTCCGCCGGCACTGGACTTTATTTCTCTACCTACCTGGGCGGCAGCGGAACCGACGCAGCCGCGGGCGTCGCCGTGGACAAAGGCTTCAATGTATACCTGGCGGGAACCACCAGTTCGGCTGATTTCCCCGTCACTTCCGCCAGCGCTTACCAGAAGCCTCCTGTCAGCGCCAACAATCACGTCTTTGTCACCGAGTTGAATAGCAGCGGCAACGCCCTGGTTTATTCCACCTACTTAGCGGGAAGCAATGCCGATACCGCCAGTGGCGTGGCCGTCGGGCCCCTCGCCGGCACTGTATTCGTTACCGGAACCACGCTCTCTTCCGATTTCGCCAAGGTTGCAAAGCCCGGCAGTCTGACCGGCGCTAGCGAATTCTTCGTCACCAAGCTCAATACCGCCAAGCAGGGTACCTCCAGCCTGGTGTACTCCACCTACGTAGGCGGGAGCACCCCGCGAAGTGCACCCGCCGCTACCAGCGGCGGAGGCATTGCCGTGGATCCCGGCGGTGACGCCTACATCACCGGCGGCACCAACTACACCGACATGCCGGTGGTGAATGCCTACCAGTCCAGCTTGAACGGCACCGAGAACGCGTTTGTCGCCAAGCTCAATCCCAATGGCACCCTTCCGGCGCTTTTCTTGACCTACCTGGGCGGCAATGGCACCGATATAGGGAATGGCGTGGCTGCCGATTCCGCCGGCAACGCCTATGTCACCGGCTCTACCAGTTCCACTAATTTTCCGGTGCAGCCCTCCACCGGCAGCACCACTTACCAGGCCGCCTTCGGCGGCGGCGCCACCGACGCTTTCGTCAGCAAACTGGCCGCGGCCGGAAGGACCCTGATCTGGTCCACCTATCTCGGTGGCAGTGGCGACGATTCCGCTTTGGGTATTGCCGTGGATGCCAACCAGAACACCTTCGTGACTGGCTCCACCACTTCCGCCAACCTCAACACTGTAAGGCCCACGCAAGCGGCGAATGGCGGCGGGACGGATGCCTTTGTCGGCGAGTTTGACGTCAGCGGCACCGCCCAGTTAGTCACCTACCTCGGCGGCGCGGGCACCGACCACGGCACCGGTATTGCCCTCGATGTGGACAGTAACCCTTACGTGGCGGGTGATACCACTTCCGGCGGCTTGGCGACCGCGGGCGCGTATCAGAGCGTAGTAAAAGGCGGCAGTGACGCTTTCGTCGCCCATTTTACCGGCGTCAGCACTCTGGCATTGACTGCTGTCGCCAGTCCCAATCCTGTCGGCATTGGCAACGCCACCGCTTTTACCTTCACCATCACCAACCAGGGCCCCGACATCGCCACCGCCATCGTTTTCACTGACACCTTGCCCACCAACGGCACCTTCCAGAGCGTAGCCGCCAGCCAGGGCACCTGCTCTGCGCCCGCTGGCACCACGCTGGCCTGCAGCCTGGGGCAATTGCCGCTGAACGGGGTCGCCACGGTTACAGTCCATATCGCCGGTACTGCGGTGGGTCCGCTGAGTGATACCGGAAGTGTGAGCAGCAGTTCCACCACGGGCACTGTCTCCGCCGGCGCCAGCACCTCCGTCAATGACTTCGCGGTTTCTGTGAGTCCCGGCAGCGCCAGCACCCCGGCGGGCCAGGCCGCCACCTACACTGTTACCGTGAGCCCCCTTCCCCAGGGCGCCACCTTTCCCAACGGCGTTTCCTTGAAGTGCTCCGGAGGTGTGCCCACGGCTGCCATGTGCGCCTTCACCACCGATCCGGTGGTCCCCGGCGCCACCCCCGTGACCTCATCGCTCACCATTACGACAACCGCCCTCCCGCCCGGCATCTCGGCCATCGCTTTGCTCAAGCAGAATCTGCGGCAGATGTATGCCCTCCTGCTCCCCCTCGGCGGCATCGCGTTCCTGGGCTTTTCGTTGGGCGCAGACCAGCGCCGGCGCAAACGCTCACTCGCTATCCTGGTACTCGGGCTGCTTGTGCTGCTCACCGTGTTGCAGCCCGCCTGCGGCAGTTCGAATACCAAGCCGACCATTCCGCCCTTCACGCCCGCGGGCACCTATAACATCACCGTCTCGGCGGTTTCCGGCACCGTCACCCGCACCACCAAGCTGGTAATGGTGGTCAAATAAGAATAGGTTTCAAAGTTTCGCAGCTTCTAAAGTTTTGCTAAGTCGCCCCAAAACTTTGAAACCTTGAAACTTTGAAACCTTCCGACCCTTGAAACCTTCCTCTACGCCTTAATCTTCTTCGCCCCCTCGTCCCACACTGCGATGGCTTTGTTGAAGTAGGAGTAATTTGCCAGGTGGCAGCCCAGCGCCGCGTTGTTGCCGAAAATTTCATTCTCCACCACCGGCTTGCGCGTGCGCACCGCGTTGAAGAAGTTGGCCTGGTGGTCGGAAACGTCGTTGTAGCCCTTGGGAACGGCGAAGCTTTCCCCTTCCTCATCCACGTTGAAGTGCAGCGGCTGCGGTTCCGGGTGCTCCTGCGCCCACTGCTTCAGATACTGGTCGCGCAGCCGCTTGGGCCAGCCGTAGATTGAGTACGACTCCGGCTGCGGACGCGTGTCCTGCGGCGTATAGGTCAGGGTGGAATCCTTGATGATCATCGTTCCCTTGGTTCCATAGAATCCGATGAACTCCCCGCCCTCATTGTTCAGGTTGCAGCGCACCATCACGCGGAAGTGGGGATAGTCGTAAAAAGTTTCGATCAGGTCGGGGAAGTCGCGCCCGTCCTTCCAGCGGAACAACCCTCCGCTGGTTTGCGCCCGCTGCGCCACCATGTTGGTGCCGGTAATGAAGTGAATGCCGGAAATCAGGTGTACGAACAAATCTCCCGCCAGCCCCTCGCCGTAATCCTCAAAGCAGCGCCAGCGGAAAAAGCGCACCGCATCGAAGGACCGTTTCGGCGCGTCCACCAGGAACGCGTTCCAGTCAATGGTCTGCGGGCTGGCGTCCGGCGGGATGGGATACACCCAGGCGCCGCTCGCCGTGTTGCGGTCCCAGTAGGCCTCGATGCAGTCCACCTGTCCCAGCTTGCCCGAATCGTAGATCTCCTTCGCCTTGGCGTAGAGAATGGAACTCACCCGCTGGCTGCCCACCTGCAGGATGCGCTTGTTCTTGTGCACCGCGTCAATCATGGCGAAGCCGTCTTCCACCGTGTGCGACATCGGCTTCTCGCAGTACACATCCTTGCCCGCCGCGCAGGCGTCCTCCACCAGCTTGCGATGATGATGGTCGGTGACCGCCACGATCACCGCGTCTACATCCTTGCGGTCGAGAATTTGCCGGTAGTCGCGCGTGGTTGGAACCTGCTTCTGCACTGCCTCCTGCCCGGCCTGGTGGCGCGAATCGTACAGATCGCAGATGCCGACGCACTCGATCCCCGGCACCGCCAGCGAGGCCTCCAGCAGTTCGCAGCCCCGCACTCCCGTTCCGATGGAGGCGAAGCGCACCACATCGCTGGGCGGCACCGGCCGCGTCGTGGCCCACAGGGCCTTTGGTTCCAGAACGGTGACCTTGGTGGCCAGGCCGGCCGCAGCCGCGCCCGCCCCCAGCAGCATGAAGTCGCGGCGAGTGTAAGAGCTTTTCCTCATCTATCGTTATCCTCTCTGTAGTGTGGCTCCGCTTGCGGCCCGCTTTTGTGCAGCCCGCGATTGTAGCGCAATTGAGGGGTACTCGGTGGCAACTGCTGCTTGATGTGACATCCTTCTCAACCCTCGCCACCCTCATTTACCTGTCATTCTGAGGGAGCGTGCGAAGCGAGCGCAGCCAGCCGAGCGCGACCGAAGAACCTATGCATTTATGGACAGAATTCGGGAATCCGGGGCCACAGAATCCGGGGACACAGAATCCGGACAAGAATCCGGACAAGAATCCGAAAGAATCCGGGGACAGACGGAACGTTTCCCGGTTTTGGGAAGTGCCAATCTGGAAGTCCCGTGACCTGCCCCCGCTCTTCGAACAGGGGATCATACGAAATTAGCCGGCGCCGCCCCGATCATCTGTGCTTCTGTGTGCCTGTTCCGCGACGCGCAAGGAGGGCGGCCCAAAAGCCGGCCCGCGATTCCCGCCAAGACAATTTCCCTTTGTCGCTTGAGTAAGACAAAAAGAGGGGAACGTTCCGTCTGTCCCCAGGTTCCCTGGGCTGAATTGGTCTGGGTCTAGTTCTATGGCTTTCTGAAAATGGCTAATTGCTAGATGCGGCCGGCCTTGTTTAACGCGGATCACTCCTAGACGATTGTGCAATCTTTCGTTTAGGGGATCTCGTGCCGCCGCTAGTTCGGCCGAGTCGTAAGCGGCATCTAGCTTGCCAATGTCTTCAAGGATTCGGGACTCCAGGCCCAGAACAAATGGGTTTTCGGATTCCCGTTCTTTCGCCCGCGCAAGGAACTTCAGAGCCTCTTCGTTGCGATTCAATCTGTGGAGGCACTCAGCTGCGTCCCGGAGGAACCCCGAATCTTCCAATGGAACCTGCAACTTACTGATTATACGATCCTAAACAATCGCAACAAACGCCAACAACGCAATCCGATGCACGATCTCTTGCGCACTAAATTAACCAGTATAGCCAGACAGAATCTGGAACACGGTCGGCCCTAACGGACGATTTTCGGACTTTCATCCAAACATCGAAGCTCGCTTTTCTACCTCTTGCACACACCGCTCACGGTGGGGCACCCCAATTCTAGGCCCATCGATTGAACCGCTTCGACACCCTGAACTGTTGGGGAAGGGTGGGCCACCAACGCACCAGCGACGGGAGACAGCCATTGCCTTGTAGGAATTCAGCAGTGGGATCATCTCTCGATGGATGCATGCGATTTCTAAGACCGTTGGTGCTTTGATGTGCTTTTGCTTTGTTTAGAATCTCCTGGAAAACTTGAGGGCAAGGTGTGGAACTTAGCGCTGAGTTGCCGTACCTATCCTTCACATTAACGTCGACACCTGCATGTATGAGCGCTATCGCGACATCAGACCTGCAGCTCCACGCCGCCCATAAAAAGGCTGTTCTTCCGTCTCGGTCCCTTATGTTTGGGTCAGCACCTGCGGCTAGCAGTAGCCTAGCTCCATTCACCTGCCCTTTCATGCTGGCGTGCATTAGCGCTGTCCATCCTCGCTGGTCCTGAGCATTGACGTTCGCACCAGAAGCAATTATTCGCTCGGCTGACCCAATGTCACCATCTTCTACCGCGTACATGAGTGGTGTAACCTCGGGATCGATGATATGGACATTCCAAGCGTCGAAATGATCAATACCTAAGACAAAGAAAAGGCAAAAAACACGGACGTTTAATTGTCCCTTCGCCGACCTCCATCCGGCTTTTTCGATCTCGGTGGCAATGTGGGATCTGGCTTGCGAAACTATCAAACGGCTGTAGAGCGAACCTAAAGGTGGCCACTCCACAGAGATGCTTCTGAAACCTTTCGTCTGTTGCCAATCGAACTGAACCGCAACGGAACGTGTGAACGCCGGAACCTCCACAGCAGCCCATGTCAGCAGCAAAGCGGCACTGATGCAAATTGCAATGACAGCAGCTCTGCGGTACGTTGTCGCTCCTTTAACTTTGGCATTGAAGACATCGCCCGGCATGTTTGCCCCCTTTGACATAGACACCAGAAGCCCTAAAATCGGATCAACATTGAATATTCTTCGTACAAATCGGGCGCGATTTAGGCACACGGCACCAACGCTCACTCCAGTTGCGGAGGCGGCCCCTGCATCCAAATGCTCCATAATGGGCTTTGGAAGGGATCAGGGAAAGGATTCACGAATTGAGTAGGCCCCTTTGCTCCACCGCCTGTGTGCCGTGGCTTACCGGGATGTTTCTGTTGACAGGTGGAGCGCAAGGTGGAAATTTGATTCGGGGTTAACGTGGCTACCCCTGTTATGAGATTATCAAGGCCTTGGGTCATGATTCCGACCTCCACGGGTCCGGCGTTTGGATAGAGATGGATTACCCCGATGCCCCAGTGGCCGAACTCATGCGCCATGACACGACCCACTGCCGTGCCCATATCCATACCCTGTGCCTGGATTTCAGTATTGTTCACCCACACGGTGCCCGAGTTTGTTGGACTAAAAATCCCATTATTTTCACCAACTGTGGTGATTGGCTGCGCGGAAAACCAATTCCACGGATACAGCTCGGGCCAGCCTACGGCATTCTCCTTCAGATTTATCGTAAAATCGGCATCGGAACTCCCGGTTAGGGTTGCTCCTAAATTTGCAAGTCCCAGGATGCGGTTAAACTCACTCCAAGCGTTATTCCACTCCTGCGGAGTTGTTAAATTCTGACTGGTGACTGCGACGTTGAAATTGCAATCGGACATTCCGAGCGGGTCAATAGAATCGCAAGGTTGGTTGCCTACATACGCGTAGCGGTTCCAGCTCTCAGGGTTCATCGGATCCGCTGCTCCCACTCCCGCCGGGTCAGGCGAAATCCAGCGCCCCTGGACGGGATGATACTCGCGGAAGAGGAAGTCGTACAAATTGGAGACCGTATCATTGTTCTGGCCGGTGAACGAGAGGTCGGACGCGCCCGACTGGGCATAGGCCTCTCCGTAGGGGGCGTAGGCCACGTCGGCATAGACCGAGGTGCCTGTCGTGGTGGCCGCCTTGAAGGTGGCCATCTGCGTCAGCCAGTTCGTGCCGCTGGGACCGTAGGCGTGCGCTGAAGCGTTGTAGCTGCCAGCAACAGTCACCGCCTCGTGTTCGGCAATACTCCCATCTGAGGTGATGGTATCTTGCGTAAAGCCGGAGCCAGCGGCATCAAACGTCCAGCTGGTAATTCCAGCGCCCACAATCAGTTCATTGGCAGCGCTAGTAGTGGCGTTCGCAGTGGCTACGGTGGTGCCGCCATTGATGGTTCCAGAACCAAAGGCCGCAACATCGAACGGAGTGGTTGTGCTTACCCCGCTGTACTCCAACACCCGAATGTCGACATATGCCGCAGGCTGGTTGAAGGTCACAGTGACGGTATTCAATCCGGCCTTGATATTTGGTAGATAGTAGATAGCCTGCGACAGCCCAGTGCCCGTGTTCGGTCCAGCGGCAAGGGTATAGCCAGAACCACCGCCGGTCGTGCCCAGTTGGAACGCCAAAGCCGCACCGGTAGCATGTCCGCTCGAAGTAGTCCAGGTCGGAGCGGCTCCGCTGGAGGTCCCGATCTTGTCGGCGGTGCCGACGTAGTTGGGCCCAGGGAAGTCGGTATTTCCCCAACCAGAGGAGACGGCAGTTACCGTACCGGTGGGATTGACCAATTGCACGATCAGGTCGTTGGTCCCAGTGAGGGTCAAAGGCACGCCCGAGCAGGAAGTGCAGTTCGTGCTGTCGGCGACATTACCGGCAGTATCAAAACTGACGGTTGCCGTCGGGCTGTATTCGCGGAAGTCAACGACCCAGCCGCCGCCCGGGACAGCGGAACTGTTAACCGTAATCGTGGTCGCCCCGGCAGTACTGCTCAGGACGTAGCACATGGCCGACCCCAACGAACCGTTATCAGCCCCCACCGCTGCCGCTGGACAAACCCACGTCCCGCCCCCGCTTACGCTAGAGATGCTGAAGGCTCCCGGCCAAGCCGCGCTAACTACCAGCAGATGAGCTGCACCGGTTGCCGCCACGGTCATGGAACAACTGGCGCTGGAGCTGGAGCAGGCAGCATTCGAAGCCTTTTGAACCAGTGTTGCGGTGCCGTTTGAGGAACCCCCGTTGTTGGTATCGGAAACGGAAGTGA
>Ga0075276_10000087_pt1 | contig 26946 bp, 22 predicted proteins | sample SF_Rice_5C_80N_4_FD_69770 | JGI IMG/M metagenome (GOLD analysis project Ga0075276, IMG submission 69770) | Rice paddy soil microbial communities from Twitchell Island, California, USA - SF_Rice_5C_80N_405 | ecosystem: Environmental > Terrestrial > Soil > Paddy field/soil | place: USA: Twitchell... | reverse complement strand
TCCAGCACTTGCGGTAGGTGATCAGGCGGTAAGTGACCGCATCGTTGCTGGGCAGGTCCCCGCGAGTTGCGGATGGCGCGGCTCAGGGCTTTAATCTCCGCTGGCTGAAAGCGGTGGCTGCCCATGTCGTCCGCTTTGCCCAACCTTGAAAGCATATTTCAGTTGAGAAATTCGAGGTAGTACTGCCATACTGAGCGCAATGAAGGGAGCGACGGCACACCGCCTATTCACGGCGGCGTACGGTATCGAAACTCCGGGCGGTGGTTTGGAAGGCGGTCCTTCGAGCGGAACAATGTTGGGGTACGTTTTCCGGTGGCCGCAAGAACGTGCAGAAAGCGAATCAGGAGGGGAGGAGCGGCCATGCTGAACAGGAGCAAGTCCCGCCTTGCGGGGCTCGCCCGGGCGGCATTGCGTATAATCCGTTCCCCTCTGCTTATCGTAGTCGCAGCGCTGGTTCTGCGCTTCGCTCTGGCGGGCAATTTCGTCGGCTGGATGACCGCAAACGGCAACGGCGATCCTTACATTAGCAATGAACCAAGTCAAATTGCTGCTCACATCGCAAGAGGAGAAGGATTTTCGTCGCCCTACGTTGGTACCCTTGTCATGCCATCAGCGCAGCAACCCCCGCTTTATCCCTTATTCATATCAGGCATTTTCAAGATTACCGGTGTGTTCTCTCGTGCTTCGCTTTGGACGCTAGTCGGCCTCAATTGTGTACTAGGCAGCTTGGTGTGTTTTCTGATCTATCGCGTGGGAAAGCGCTGGTTCTCGCCCTTGGCTGGGGTAAGTGCGGCATGGATCTGGGCCTTGCTGCCAGCTATCGCCGCTACAGATTTGAATCTTTCGCACTACCTGCTGTCTACAGTGTTCGTGTTAGGTTGGCTTTGTCTGCTTCCCCGGAAGTATAAGATCGGACAGAAACAATCGTTTTTTCTCGGTGCCACCCTGGGAATTGGCATGTTAATGAATTCCATGCTGGTATTGCTTTACCCTGCCAGCGCCCGGTGGTTCTTACAATCAAAACGACACGTTCTGTTTTCTCTTCTGGCTGTCGCTCTAATTGTCTCACCGTGGGTGCTGCGCAATTACTTAACGATGGGCCATGTTTACCCAGGTCTGCGGGATAGTTTCGGGCAAGCGCTCTACGTTGGGAACCATCGTGGCATGGTAAACACGCGCGGTTGTGCCTGGAACCTTTGTGGTGGCACTTACGACTACAGCGATGACGGTGACGATCTTAGGCAGTTTGCGGCGCGCGGAGAAGGCGGCTTCATGCAGTGGAAGCTAACCCAGTCAATTGACTACATACGATCATCGCCGCATGATTTTCTAACTCGCAGCAGCAAGCGTGCTTTAGCTTTTTGGTTGCTGCCCTACCCGCTCTTCTACTTACCGGTCGTGCTCCTGAGCTGGGTACACATTCTGCGTTCCAACCCGCTGCGCTTTTTCCTGGTGACGTTATTTGCGCTTTATCCTTTCGCCTACTATGTCACCGAGGTGGTTTGGGCTACCAGCTATCGCCACCCTATTGAACCGCTCCTGTTGCTGAGCGCTGTATCTATGGTGCTGAGTCTATTCGGGCGGGTGACACAAGGGTCTCAGCGTACAGTTGATTCAGAAGTCGCACTTTCATCTGCCATATGCAGCTGAGTCAGGCACGGAGGAGACGCCTGGGTAGATCATGAACTCGTGTAGGAAAAGAATTGTTAGATAAAGGCATCATGTCAACTTCCGTCTCTCCCAATCCCAATGTTTATAAACAACCGTCCGCGGGTAAGGTCGAGAGAGCCTCACTTATCTCCCGGATTCAGGCGGCGCATATCCTGCCCACGTTTATATTGCTCGCCTTTGTTGTACCCGTCCTTCACCGTGTCCATCTTCCCCTGATTTGGGATTGGGCGGGACTATTTCAGAGTTTCGGCAAGTTGGCGTTGCAGTCGGTCTCAATCGCGGCGGTACTCTATGCCATTGAAAGGCCGGCAGAGGTCCTGGCTCGCTTCAGGGCTCAGTTCGGAAAAGATGTCCGGCGATCCATCCTGTTCGCCGCCTTTGTGGCCATTCTTGTGATAGCTGTCGGAGCACAGTTTGCCATCACTGCCCTCGTCGATTGTGTCGCGATAATTGAGGTTGTGCAGCAAGATCGAAGCCGCCAGAGGCGCCTGCAAGACAGAGCGTATGCCTTACTTCCCGCGGCTGCGTACCTTTTTGTTGGATTGGTTTTAGCGTTCACCTACACGAACGCCATTGTGAGGGTGCGTTTCTTCGGCTTGTATGACACAGCTTTCGACCGTTTTGACGCTCGTTTCTTCGGCATAACAGTGCACGCCCTGGCCCATCACGTGGCTGGCCTGGTGCCACCAGGCTTTTTCCGGGCTCTGAATTTTATTTACTACGGCATGTTCGTCCAGATTGGTGCTACGTTGATAATTTGCGGCATGTCCGGGGGGGCCAAACGATCAATCCAGTTTGTCGGAACTATTGCGGTTGCTTATTACTTAGCCCTCATTATCTTTTACCTGTTTCCAAGCCAGGGTCCATACTACGTTTGTCCGCAGCACTTCTCGCGCCTGCCCTACGACCTCGGGTCTTATCGTACCCAGAAGAATCTATTACAGAACGCAATGTATTTATGGCAGCAGAAGCCGGTCCGAACCGTTCCCATGGGCTTTTATATTGCTTTTCCATGCATGCACATCGCCCAGCCGCTGATCGTACTTTGGTTTTTGCGCCAATGGAAGCGCATAGTAGCTGTCCTTGTTACTTATGACCTGTTACTCATTGCGGCAATCATATTGCTGGAATGGCACTATTTTGCTGATCTATTAGGCGGGGTTGCCGTGGCTATTACCGCCATCCTATTAACGGCTCGGATTTCGCAGATCAAGCAAACCTAACATTACAAAGGTTGACCACGGCGGCAGCAACAAGTCAGCATGCTGTAGCTACAGGAGTCGGAAGCTTCGCGAGTGTGGGAGCACCGTCGCGACTGAGAACATCAGCGGCAGCACAGGGGTCACCGAGAACGGAAGAATCCAGAACTTGCGGACTGCCTCAGCGGATGAAATAAGAGCACCGGTTGTGAGCAGCAATGCGAGCAGCCACTGAGTTCCAAGCAGCAACCAAACTGATGCCAGAATGTAACGCGCCGCACGACCGAGGCGCCTGATTCTAGAGCGTTCGGGCATACCACAGCGCCCCAGGCAGTAAAAGCATCTGGCCATGCGGGGTCCATCGTTCGATCCGCGCTCTCCGGCGGTGGGAGAAAAATGTTCCTGAGTTTCCCTTTAATAGAACACGAATTCTCGTCTTCTACAACCCGATGCTGCCCGCCATACCCGATTATGCTGATTTGGTTTTTGACGCTGCGATTAGACTGCGGTTGCAAATCGGTGTTGATTATAAAGGCGGTATGGCGGCGAGAGTGGGATTCGCCTCAGCCCTTTTGCGCTTACGTCCGCAGCATCAGCTAATAAGCTGATTTTATGCGGGTTGCAAACGTTTTGATATTGTTGATGCTGTTGATGAAATTGACGCAATAGTGCGTTCTGAAGCGATTTCTCGCCACCACGGACACCATGGAAACCACATCTCACGTCTGAGGTTCGGCGCCCAACAACGAAATTTCGGAACCACTCATGTTAAAAGCTCGCCGCTTAACTTCTGGTTTGCCCGTAACTCGCCCAGGGGAACAGATCGCGATAGTGTCCGCGCACCTCAGGCGTGATGAATGGGCCTATCTATTGACCTTAGCCGGTAGGCGCGGTTTCCAGGGCCAGGGGATTGGCGGGCGCGTTGGGATTCACGCCGAAATCCCAGACGTACAGATTCATCTCGCGCGCTGACGCTCGACTGCCCACCTCGAGCCATACCCGTGATGATGTGTCGAACTGCGGTTCGTTACATAGTCCGTGTGCCCTTGACATCAACCCTGCTCTTGCCATATATAGCTATGCAACATATGGCTGCCGGCTTCGATCGCGAACTTAAGAAGGGCAGTGCGGAGCTGCTGATTCTCTCCCTGCTGGAAGACCGCGCTCGTCATGGCTATGAGATCAACAGCCTCATTGACCAGCGCTCCGGCGGCGCGCTGCACTTCAACGTCGCCTCGCTTTATCCCTTGCTGTATCGGCTAGAAAGGCGCGGCTGGATCCAGGGGCGCTGGGTGGAAAAATCCGGGCAGCGCCGGCGACGCTACTACCGGCTGACGCCTGCCGGCCGCGAAATGCTCAAATCGCAGCGCAGCATCTGGCGTGAATTTGTTGCCGCCATGAACCGCGTCACGGGAATGGAAAATGCCTGACTGGAAAGAGGAGATACAGGCGCGCCTCAGCCGGGCTGGCCTCAAACTGGCCCGCGAGCCGGAAATCGTCGAGGAGCTTTCCCAGCACCTGGATGACCGCTATCAGGAGTTGTGCCGTTCCGGCCTTGCGGAAGCGGAAGCATCTCGCGCCGCTCTGGCGGAGTTCTCGGAAAAGGAACTGCGACAGCAGTTCTCCCATCGCGAGTACGCTTATTCTCAGCCTCCCGTCCTGGGTGCGGAGACCGGCTCGGCGCTGGGTGCGCTTTGGCAGGACCTGCGTTATGCCGCCCGTCTTTTCCGCGCCAATCCTGTGTTCACCGCCGCTGCCATCATTTCTCTGGCGCTGGGCATCGGCGCCAACACCGCCATCTTCCAGATGCTGGACGCGGTGCGCCTGCGCCTGCTGCCGGTGAGAGATCCGCAACAGCTTGTGCGCATTAAGATTCCCGAATCTCACGGCCGCACCGGCGACTTCAACGGCCCGTACGCCGACTTGACCTATCCCCAGTTTGAGCAGATCCGCGAGCGCCAACAGGGTTTTTCCGGCATGTTTGCCTGGTCCGTTGACTCTTTCAACTTGAACCGCGGCGGGGAAGTGCACAAATCTAACGGGCTGCTCGTGAGCGGCGACTTTTTCAACGTGCTTGGTGTCGGCGCTGCTCTGGGACGCGTGCTGGAACCCGGGGATGATCGCCCCGGCTGCGGGTCGCCGGTTGCCGTCTTGGGTTATGGATTCTGGCAGAGGCAGTATGGCGGCAAGGCTTCAGTTCTCGGCGGCACTCTTACCCTGAATGGGCGGCCGTTTCAGATCGTAGGTGTTACCCCTGCTGGTTTCTTCGGGCTGGAAATCGGCCGCGCTTTCGACGTGGCGGTGCCGCTTTGCGCCGACTCGCTTCTCAACCCGGAAGACCACCGCCTGGCGCGACGCTCCAACTGGTGGCTGTGCGCGATAGGACGCGTCAAACCGGGCTGGCCGCCGGCCAAGGTCAACGCACAACTGCAGGCTATTTCGCCCGCCGTGTTCCGGGAGACCGTACCTCCCAGCTACGCCGCCGGTGAGGTCAAGCATTACCTCGGGTTTCGGCTGGGCGCTCTGCCGGCATATAACGGGGTTTCCGAGCTGCGCAGCGATTATGAAACGCCATTATGGCTGCTGCTGGGCATTGCCGGGCTGGTGCTGCTCATCGCCTGCGCTAATCTCGCCAACTTGATGCTGGCGCGAGCCAGCGTGCGCGAGCGCGAGATCGCGGTGCGACTCGCCCTGGGCGCCGCCCGCGGCCGCCTCTTGCGCCAGTTGCTGACCGAAAGCCTGTTTCTCTCCGCGATCGGTGCGCTGCTTGGGTTGGGGGTGGCCGGCGTGACCAGTCGATTCCTGGTGCGCTATCTCAGCACCCTGGAATACCACGTAGTTCTGAACTTGGGCACCGATTGGCGCATGCTGGCCTTTACGGCTGCGCTGGCGGCGATTACCTGCCTGCTGTTCGGATTGACGCCCGCACTGCGCGCGGTGCAAACGCCTCCCGCGGTGGCCATGAACACCGCCGGCCGGGGCCTCACCGCCACTCGCGAGCGCTTTGGCGCGCGTCGCATTCTGGTCGTCTGCCAGGTGGCGCTGTCGCTGGTCCTGGTGGTGGCCGCGCTATTGTTCGTGCGCAGCCTGCACAAACTGCTCACCCTCGATGCCGGTTTCCAGCGCACCGGTATCCTGGTCGCCGACGCGGATTTCACGCGGCTGAATATTCCCTCCGCGCAGCGGCTGGAGTTCAAGCGCGAGCTGCTGGAGCGGATACGCGCGCTGCCCGGCGTGGAGGGGGCGGCCATCGCCATGAACGTCCCCCTTGGCGGCAATTTCTCCAACAACAACATTTTTATCAATGGCGAAAAAAAGGAGCCAGCGGACCTGAACCAGGTCAGCGATCATTTTTTCAGCACCATGGGAACGCCGCTGCTGGCCGGCCGCGATTTCGACAACCGCGACAGCTTGAATTCGCCCGCGGTCGCGATCGTCAATCAAGCGTTTGTCCAGAAGTATTTTCCCGGCAGCAACCCGCTGGGCAAGACCTTTCGTGTCGGCGATAGCCCCGACCAGCCGCACCCACTTACAGAAATTATTGGAGTGGCCAAGAACACCAAGTACGACGATCTGCGCAAGGATTTCCCGCCTATATCGTATTCGCCGGCCGCCCAGGACAGAGAACCCGACCCCGATGCCAGAATGCTGGTGCGCTCAACTCTCGGCCTGGGTTCGCTGATGGAGGAAGTCAAAACCGCCATCGCCCAGACCAATCCCACCATTGATCTGCAATTCAGGGTTTTCGCCGAACAGATCCAGGAAGGTTTGTTGCGCGAACGTCTGCTGGCCATGTTGTCGGAATGTTTCGGCTTCCTGGCGGGGCTTTTGGCCAGCATCGGCCTCTACGGCGTGATCTCCTACATGGTGGCGCGCCGCACGGGTGAAATCGGCATCCGTATGGCACTGGGCGCTACCCGCCGTGACATTGTCGCCATGGTGATGGGGGAGGCGGGAACTCTGCTTGCGGCGGGACTCGCCGTGGGCGCGGTGCTGTCATTGTTCGCTGCGCGTGCCGCTGCCGCCCTGCTCTATGGTCTGAAGCCCGACGATCCCCTGACCCTCATCGCCTCAGCCGTCATTCTCGCCGCCGCCGCCGCCGCCGCCAGCTTTCTGCCCGCCCAGCGCGCCGCCCGCCTTGACCCCATTGTCGCCCTGCGCGAGGAATAAGCAGGTCGCTCTCCGGTCGTGCGGACGAAGCCTCTTATGGCCAGTAACTCCCGAATTGTCGGCAAACCGGAAGTTGCCGGTTTCCGAGTGGCCCGGCAACCACCCACAACCATAGCGCGTACTCACATCATAGCCAAGCAGTCCGCTTGATCCGCTGCGGAGCAGTTTCCACTCAGAATGCGAGCGGGACCTGAATCCCGAATCCCTATATAATCCCGTGCCGTGCATGGGATGTCGGCAACTCCCGGAACGCGTTTGGGGCCTTATGGGATCGTGTCGCGTCTGGGAATTGGCGGTATGGGGGAGGTATATCAAGCGCGGGATACCCGGCTGGGGCGGACGGTTGCGATTAAAGTCCTACCTTCGGCTTTCTCGAACGATCCAGAACGGCAAGAGCGTTTTCGGCGGGAGGCGCGTGCGATTTCCCAACTGGCGCATCCACACGTCTGTGCTCTGTACGACATTGGGCAGCATGACGGCCTCGATTATCTCGTAATGGAGTACCTCGAAGGTGACACGCTGCAGCACCGGCTGCGACGTGGCCCTTTGCCACTGGGTCTTTTGCTGCAAGTGGCGACGGAGATTGCCGAGGCTCTGGCTTGGTCACACCGACAAGGGATAGCCCATCGCGATCTGAAGCCATCGAACATCGTTCTTACCGCGACTGGAGCCAAGCTGCTCGACTTCGGTATCGCGGCATTTTCCCCGACAGAAGTCTCGCTACCAGCGATTGACGACCCAACCGGATCCTTAGCGCTCACCAAACCGGGCACAGTTCTGGGCACAGTCCAATACATGTCTCCAGAACAAGTTGAGGGCAAGCCAGGCGATTTCCGCAGCGACATTTTCGCACTGGGCATCCTGCTCTACGAAATGGCCACGGGAAAGCTGCCCTTCCGGGGGGACAGTTCGGCCGCCATCATGGCCGCCGTGCTGAAAAGTGATCCGCCAGCGATGGGAAGTCCTGTCCCCGCCGACCTGGACCGTCTGGTTCAGGCCTGCTTAGCCAAGGACCCCAATCAGCGCTGGCAATCGGCGCAAGATGTGAAGATCGAGTTGCAGTGGATCGAACGCTCTCAGGCGGAAGCGCCTCAAGAGGGACGCCGGTTTCAAAACTGGGGGTTGGTGACCATAGCGGCGCTGGTGCTCGCTTTAATCGGCGCCATCTTGTTGGGATTTCCTCGGCGAATACCGGCGACGCCGGTCGCGCGGCTCCGTTCCTCGCTCTTGCCACCGCCAGGCACGAGTTACAAGGCTTATGGATTTGCGCTCTCGCCCGATGGAACCCGCCTGGCGTCCGTAGCTGTCTCATCCGAAGGTCAGACATCACTTTACGTTCGCTCGCTCTCCTCTTTGGCTACCCAGTTGTTCCCGGGCACTGCCGGTGCTTCCTATCCTTTTTGGTCACCAAATAGCCGGCGTGTCGGATTCTTCGCCGAGGGGCACTTGAAATATGTGGACACCACTACTGGGAATGTTCAAATCATTGCCGAGGCGCCGCTGGGACTAGGAGGTACTTGGAATCAGGATGACGTAATCGTGTTCGCCGGCGGCATTGCCGGGCCGCTCCTTCGGGTATCTGCTTCCGGTGGCCCAACAAGCCCGGCAACTACTATCACCGGCAGTGGAGGGCACCGCTGGCCGTGGTTCCTGCCCGATGGGAGGCAGTTTTTGTATTGCGAGGATCGCAGAACCGCTAACAACCCTCACGGAAACGGGATATTCATGGGCAGTCTCGATGCCAGCCGCACCCGCCTGATTTCCCGGGATTTACCCTGCGACACAGAGTACGCTGCCGGACACTTGTTCTTCGTGAGCGATCGTAATCTCATGGCACAGCCATTTGATCCCAAACGGGGCATCATAACTGGCACCGCAGTGCCTCTCGTCGAACAAGAGATCGAGACGGACCCTGCATTTGGCAAGTCAGGGCTAACGACCGCGACCAATTTCCCGTATGGTCCCCAGACGGCACGAGCATCGTTTATATGGGACGTCACGGGACAACTGCGTGTCTCTGCCGCGTGCCTGCGGATTCGTCCAGCGCGCCAATAACTCTGCTGCAAGGCGCCCTCTCGCCCAATGACTGGCACGGCCGATGGATCGCCTACATGGATTTCGAGAAAGGGTTCCCTTCAGTCTGGGTTTATGACGTGGTTACGGGCGACCGGCGACTGATCGGCGGGGGAGCGGAAGCGCAGTTTTCTCCTGACGGTAAGTGGATTTCTTTTGTGCACGGCTTACCAGGCCAGAACGCTCAAGTTTACGTGCAGGCCTTTCCGGGTCCGGGACCGCGTATCCAGGTTTCCAGCCGTGGAGGCGGCCAGGCGCAGTGGAGCCCGGATGGTCGGCGGCTCTACTACATGGCACCGGATCGTAAGCTCATGGCGGTGGAGTTGCAATTGCGCAACGGCGACGCCAAAGCCAGCGCTCCACGAGTTCTATTTCAGACCCGCATCACCGCTCCTCACATCGCTCTTTTCCAGTTCGCGGTTTCCCCGGATGGCCGATTTCTGATTAACTCGCTGCCTACCGTACTCAGGGTATTCGTGAGCAGGGTTAGCGGACCAGGGGATTCGCCAAAAAAAAACGCCTCGAGCGTGGCAAGCCCGAGGCGTGGATGGTGCACGGAGGGAAACTTAGGCAGGATCTAAAAATCTAGCAACAGCCTTTGGACCGAAGCGTACCGCGTTCCCACCCGAAATAACGGCAGAATGCCTTTACGTGCCAGCGCGTAGATCTGGTCTGGGGAGACTGCCAGTAGGCTGGCCAGTTCTGCCGCTGTCAGTGCCCGTTTTAGAAGACGCGATTGGGCCGACACGCCAGAGAGCGCATACAGAATAGTCAGTTCTCCTACACCATCGCCAGCCGGCGAGATGCGGTTCACCTCATTGACCTCTTTCGTGAAGGACCATTCACTTGCCGAGATTTGCGTACGCGACAGCACCGTGGGAACAGTGCGATCTGCATAGGCCTGCGCAACAAGTGGAGGGGGGATTGGGAGGCAGACTAGAAGTCCCACAAAGAGAGGCAAACACAGGCGCGCGGTTTCGACCATCCGCTTCCCAATCCAGAGACGAGCATCTATCTTCATCACAGGCTCCACAAAGGGTCTTCAATTCCAGGTCGGCCGCGGATACAGAAAGCGTTTTGGCTGTTACCTGATCGGTTGAAAGTAGTTCTTCACCAACTGGTTCGCCACTCTCTGACCGAGGACGGTTCCCTGAACGATGGAATGATGAAAATGCATGCCACCGTAGATCCGGGCGGCCTGTACCTCGTGCAGCAGATCTCCGGTGCTGCTGTAACTGCGGGTTGCCGTGACCGTGCCACCTCCTAAAGCAGGCGGAATTGCATAGCTCGCGGTCACGTGGAGCGTTACGTTAGGTGTCCCAAAATACGCGGCCACGATGCCAGTCACAGCGCCGGTTACGCAGCCGTGTGCCGCCGGATACTCCGGATGATTGGGTGTCGTCGCCAGCGGCATCCAATTGGAATCCTGAATTGTGCCCGGGTTGGCGTCGGTATCGCCTTCGTGAATCGCGGTTACCGGCCGCCAGAAATTGAAGTAATACTTGGCGTTCATGCAGCCGATGAAGGCATCGCCGGCGCCCGTCCAGGTCATGGCGAAAAGCCGAGCTGTGTCGAGCGTACTGAGGGCGTGCGTGGTCGCAAGATCGGCCAGCATGCTATTAAAGGCCGAGCCGGGATTCGCGGTCCAAAACAGGCCGATCGTAGTCTGCTTCTGGTCCCGCAAGCTGTTGATCAGCGATCCCCAATCTTTGGTGCGGTTGTAATCATCCGCCCAGTCCTGGCTGGAAAGCGGCGTGGGTCCTTCATCGGGAAGGAACTGTGAGGAACTGGACATGGTGAACGGTGTCATATTCGCGATCCAGGGCGTTTGCGCACCGGGATAAGGAAAAGGTGGGGTTGGCTGGTAAACGCCGGGTCCAGGCGTCTGAAAGACATATGTATTCACACCGAATATACCGTCGTTATTGCGGAGCGCGATCAACTCTGCGGCAGCCTGCTGCCCAACCAGCACTCCTGCGGCAATGGCAGTCGCGCCATCGGCTAGGGACGCCAGGTAGTCGGCGTAGATTTCGTCCAGACCAACCAAGGGTGGAGTCTGGTTGGGATCTGATGCGGCCTGGGCGGGAAAATAATGCACCAATACGTCATGAACGGCCGCCGCCACTGCGGCTGATTCTGAAGCGTCGGGCGAAGCCGCGGGTGCAATCCCGCCATAAGCCTGGAACTTCGGATGGATTGCGTTTAGCGCATCAAAAGCGGCCAAATTCGAGTAGGCCAGAAAGATGCCGGACATACCGGCGGTTGCTTTGCCTCGGACGGCGGTCTGGACTGCAATCGAGTTCCAGAAGGTTACAGCGTTCTGCGCCGCCGCAATCGTGTTCAGGGTCCCTGCCAGAAAGGCCAGAATCAGTGTTCGCGTTAGCAGGCTTTTCGCACAGCAAGTTGTCATAATGAAACCGTGAAACTGATTTCTAATTGGACGGTCCATAACCTTTCTCCTCTGATGATTGATTTACCGCAAACTTTGCGTTCCTAAGTCGCCAAAAAGAACGTTGGTTGTTTCTGGGTCCCGAACGGCGAGCCCGGAAAAACAAGCTCGTGATCCGAGTGCATCGCTCACTTGTACAGTTCGGCGCTGTGTAGGGTGACAGTGTCAGGTTGTTTAAAGTCGCAACAGGTAAATCCTGTAATTCCGCCCGTGACTAGCATTTGCGTGTTGTTCAATAACGTAACAACATGCTCGGCCCGGTCCGCCTGGAGACTCGCAGCCATAGTGGAACGCGAAGTGGCTGGATCGAACAGTTCGGCGGTAAACATCGTGTACCACTCTGGTTGAGCATCGCCGTCAAAACCGTGTGAATACCCTCCCGCTACAAGCACCGTTCCATTCGGAAGGAGACTGGCTGAGTGGGAGTCGCGCGCAACAAGAAGATTTCCTGCAGTGTGGAACACGCCCTTAGCAGGGTCGTAGATTTCAGCGCTGTCAAGGGAAACGGGTTGGGGAGCGGCGCCGCCGCCCCCTGGCGGCATGACCTGTGTACCGCCCAACACGAGGACAGTGCCATTCGGCAGAAGGGTTGCCGTGTGATGGGTACGAGGCTGAATCAATGACCCGGTGGCGGCAAAAAGGCCAGAGGCGGGGTCGAAGACCTCTGCGTTGCCTGTGTCGCTGACGGTTCCTATCAACAGCACTTTGCGGCTGGAGAGAAGAGTTGCGGTGTGTTGCGCACGCCGCAAATGCATGTTCCCAGTGGGCGTGAATGTTCCGGTGGTCGGGTCATACAGCTCGGCGCTGGATAGTACGCCTCCGCTGTACTGGCCACCCGCGATCAGTACCGTGCCGTTTGACAAAAGCGTTGCTGTCGCGTTCTCGCGTGCCTGGTTCAGGTCACCGGTGGCGGAAAACCTCTGTGTTAAAGGATCAAACAGTTCGGCGGTCTTGAACACATTGCCGTTGGAATCGCCACCCCCGGCAATGAGCACCTTGCCATCTGGGAGCAGGCTGGCGCAGTGCCCGGTGCGCACTTGGACCATGGAGCTACTGACGGGTGTAAAAGCGTCGGCTGCCGGATCAAACAATTCGGCGCTGTGCGCAGCGTCCCGGGTTCCTCCCGCGATAAGCACTCTGCCATCCACCAGCAGGGTGGCCGTGTGCCCAGACCGAGGAACGCCCATGTCACCGATTGAGACAAAGCCGACACTCACAACCTTCACCGGAACTGTGGCGCTGACGCTGGGTTTCGCAATCGAGGTTGCAATCAGGTGGAAGGTGCCGGTGTTGCTAGGGGCGGTATATAGCCCCTCAGTGGTCACATTTCCGCCGGCCGCTCCTTCCTCCAGGCTCCAAGTGACGTCATATTGGTTCACCGTGCGATCAAAGCCACTGAATTGACGCTGCCCCCCGATGCGTAAAGTGTCGCCGGCTGGAGAAATCGAGATTGTGCTCGGAGGGTCGGGGTTCGGGTTAGGGTCATTGGGGTTGAAGCCGGTACCCGCTGCATTTACCCCCGGGCCCGGACCGCCACTGCAACCGGTAGTCGCCACAAACAACGCAAATACAAGTGCGATCCCGCTGATGCGCAACATAGAACCTCCTCGCGCCCACTCAACAGGTGTGTACTTGTTCACACGCTGTAATTGTGGCGCAGTGAACTCCAAATAAGACCCGTTCCACCGGTGGTGTTCACAACCCCTGGTCTCATCTGTTATCTAATGCGGGAAATTGCGGAAAAAACTGCAATGGTGGGTGCCAGGATTTGTTAGTTTCCGTTTACTCGTGTAAAGCCTGGGTAGCTATGGTAATCTCCTCAGCTATTAGAGGGGCGTATGAGTACCGCTCGGGGAGAGCCTGCGCCTGCACCATCCAGCGAAGTAACCCGCCTGCTGCAAGCCTGGAGTTCGGGAGACCAGGAAGCTCTTCAGCAGTTAATGCCCTTTGTTTACAACGAACTGCATCGCCTCGCCCACCACTACATGGCGGCAGAAAAATCTGCTCAAACCCTGCAGACCACGGCTCTCGTGCATGAGGTCTACCTCCGGCTGGTAGGCGTAAGAAAGGTTGATTGGCAGAATCGAGCCCATTTCTACGGAATTTGTGCCCGCCTGATGCGGCGCATCCTCGTCGATTTCGCCCGCTCGCGAAATTATCAAAAAAGAGGTGGTCATTTCCCGCATATAGAGTTAGCGGAGGCTGCGACCGTTTCCCTAGCAGTGGGATCCGAACTGTTAGCCGTGGATGAAGCTCTGAAGGAACTGGCAGCTCTGGACGCTCGCAAGAGTGCAGTTGTCGAACTGCGTTTCTTCGGTGGTCTGCAGGTGGAGGAGACTGCTGCCGCCCTGGGTGTCTCCGTCGAGACTGTGATGCGGGACTGGAAGCTGGCTAAAGCCTGGCTGTTGCGCGAGCTTAGCTCTGAGAAATGATCATGAATGCCGAGCGTTGGCAGATTATTGAAACGCTGTACCACTCTGCCTCGGAGCTTTCCGGTGACCAGCGCAACTCCTTCCTTCGGCGAGCATGTGGGGATGATCACAAGCTTTTTCAGGAAGTTGAATCCCTGCTCAGCCACGGGTCCACGCCGCAAACTTTCTTAGACACGCCTGCCATTACCGTCCTGGCCAAAGCCATCGCCGCCGATGAGCACCAGTCCTCAGCACCGTTGCTGGAGGGAAAGACTATCTCCCATTATCGCGTCCTCCACGCCATTGGCCAAGGCGGCATGGGAGTGCTTTATGAGGCAGAGGACCTGAAGCTTCGGCGCCATGTCGCTCTTAAGCTGCTCCCCCAGTTCCTGGCCAGGGATCCGCAGGCTCGCGCGAGGTTCGTGCGCGAAGCCCAGGCAGCCTCCGCGCTTAATCACCCCAACATCTGCACTGTTTATGAGGTCGGCGAGGGCCGGGGCTTGCACTTCATCGCCATCGAGCTTCTGGAAGGCGAGACATTAAAAGAGAGGATTGCCCGTGGTCCCATCAATGTCTCCGACATTCTACGCACTGCCATAGAGATTTGTGACGCGCTGGAAGCTGCTCACGCGACGGGCATCATTCATCGCGATATAAAACCTTCCAACATCATCCTTACAAAGCGCGGAACCGCCAAGCTGCTCGACTTCGGTATCGCCAAGCGCGTTGGAACAGAAGTCCTCGAGGAAACGAAGAGTCTGTCAGAGCTGATGCCAACGCATTTGGACATTCGTTTGACGACTCCAGGGACTGCGATTGGAACTGTCGCTTACATGTCCCCGGAGCAGGCCTCAGGCGGGCAGATTGATGCCCGCTCAGACCTTTTTTCGTTGGGCGCCGTTCTCTATGAAATGACTACACGAAAGAGCCCCTTTCCGGGAAACAAGATCGCTGACGTTTTAGAAGCCATTCAAGACCGGCAGCCCCCTCCGATAGAGAAATTGACTCCCAAAACCCCATCCCGGCTGGTCAGGGTTATCGATAGGGCGTTGCAGAAGGACTGCTCTCTCCGTTATCAGAGTGCGACCGAAATGAAGGCAGACCTGCAGGTGCTGGGCCGCCGTTTGGAAGCTGCGAGAACCACGCGGAAGACTTTGATGGGGCTTGCATTGGTGGCGGTGGGCTTTTCGATAGTGTTCTTTGTCTCCCTGCGGCTCGTACGATTTCGCCAATTCGTTTTCGGTGAACCCTCCCATGGTGTAACTCGCGCAATCAAGTCGCTTGCTGTTCTGCCTCTCGAGAATCTCACGGGCGACTCCTCTCAGGAATACTTCGTGGATGGCATGACCGATGCCTTGATCACGAACCTGACCAAGGTCAGCTCGCTGCGTGTGATCTCTCGCACCTCTGCCATGCACTACAAAGGAACGCGTAAACCGCTGCGTGAAATTGCGGGGGAGTTAAATGTGGCGGCAGTTGTAGAAGGTGCCGTATTCCGCTCGGGGGATCGCGTTCGCATCAGCGCCCAGTTGGTCGATCCAACGAATGACCGAAACCTGTGGGCACGTAACTACGACGAACGTGAGGTAAGGGACGTACTCCAATTGCAGAATGAGTTGGCAAGCGCCGTTGCCCAGGAGGTTGCCGGCAGGTTGACTCCTGATGAAGAGTCACGCTTTTCGTCAAAAACCCGGCAGGTAAATCCAGAAGCCTATGAAGCCTACCTTAAGGGAGAATATTTCCTTGATAAATGGACGGTCGACGGCTTTGCGAAAGCCAAGGACTACTTCGCGCAATCCATCAATCTCGATCCGAGTTACGCCGATGCCTACACTGGGTTAGCTGAGTATTACGCCATAGTTGCCTTCATGGACGTGGTGCCTCCGCGGGAGGCGTGGCTCAAGGCCGAGGGTCTCCTTGCGAAAGCCCTGAAGATGGATACCAATTCCTCCAGAGCCCACACCCTGCTTGGGATGATCAAACTACAATTCCGCTGCGACCCGGCAGCCGCCGAAAAGGAATTGAACCTTGCTCTCAACCTTAATCCCGGTGACATGCATGCGCTCGACTTACATTCGTATTATTTGCTTGAGCTAGGGAGAAGGGATGAAGCGATTACCGAAAAGCGAAGCGTGCTGCAGCATGACCCACTTAGGGTGATAACCAATGCGGAGTTGGGACTGTATTTTCTGAACTCAGGACGTATTGACGAAGCCATCTTGCAGCTCCAGAAAACGCTGGAACTGGATCCGAATTACGCCGCCGCACACATGCGTCTGGGTTTCGCGTATGAAAAGAAAGAACAACACCGCCAAGCCATTACGGAGATGCAGAAGGCAATTTCGCTGGACAGAAAACCGGATAGACTGGCGCAGCTAGGCGAAATATACGCACGTTTGGGCAAGAGGCAAGAAGCTTTGGAAATGGTTCGCGAATTACAGCAGATGTCGATGCAACGCTATGTGAGTCCGACCAACATTGCGCTAGTCTACTCCCGCCTCGGCCAGAACGAGGCGGCCATCGCCTGGCTGCAAAAGGCCAAACCAAGCGACGATCCAAGGATTTCCGATACGGGGTTCGATGCCCTGCGATTGGATCCGCGGTTCAAGACCCTGGAGGCACGGCTTAAGCCAGATCAATCTTGTCCATACTGATCTTAGGGGAATCGGCCGATCATTCATGGTTTAGGAACTTAGGATGAACTCGCGCATTCCCACCCCCGTGCTGCTGTTCTCAGCTCTGCTGCTGGCCCTGACAGTTCGCGCACAAACCTTCAGCGGTGCTGTCCTCGGACGGGTGCTCGATCCCCAGAGAGCAGGAATTGCCCACGCAAATGTCACCCTCCACAGCGTTGACCAGGGCTTCGACCGGCGCACCACGACGAATCCGCAGGGGGAATACTACTTCCCAATCGTGCCTCCGGGAAGGTTCGTGGTCCGGGCCCAAGCGAATGATTTCGCCGCCTCGACAGTTAGCGTCGAGGTCGTGGTGGCTACTCCGATTCGTGCCGATTTGATCCTACGGGTCCAGGAAGTGAAGCAGGAGGTCCGAGTCGTGGGTGAAAATGGCGTGGCGGTTCAGACCGAGAGCGCCGACCTGGGACGCGCCATCAACCCGCATCAAATGTCCGAACTTCCCTCGTTGACCCGCAGCCCCTACGATTTTATGGCGCTCATGCCGGGAGCGACCGTTTCGAATGACTTATTGGGAGTCGGGGTCGCGGTAAACGGCAGTCGTACTCAGAGCGCCAACTACCTGCTGGATGGCAGCGGAAATAATGACACGTTCATGTCGGCGCCGGCTCAAGACGTTCCGCTGGATTCGATCGAAGAGTTCAGCGTACAAACCAACTACTATGACGCCGAGTACGGCCGCAACTCCGGGTTCACTGCGAATATCGTCACCAAGAACGGCAGCAACCAGTTTCACGGCTCATTTTACGATTACATCCGCAATTCGGCGTTGGCAGCCAACACCTATGACAATAATGCCCATGGCTTTCCCCGCCCGGTTTTTAACCGGCATCAATTTGGAGGAACACTCGGCGGTCCTATACGGCGAAACAAGTTGTACTTCTTCGGTTCGGTGGAACCGATACTGGTCCGGAGCAGCACCACAGAGACTTTCTACGTACCTACTCCGCAATTGCTAGCGGAAAGCGCCCCTGGAACCAAAGCCATCTTTCAGGCGTACCCGCTGCCGCAGGATTTGTCCCGGACGAACGTGTTACCGCGAAGGGTCTGCCCGTTCGGTTCAACATGTGATACCCAGACGGGCGCAGGATACATGACGCTTCCTGCGTTCGCGTTTATGTCCCGTGTTGGACCACAGGATGCCGGGGCCGGTCTGCCGCAGAATACGGTATTGGCGACTGGCCGCGTTGATTGGGTCATAAACCCCAAAATGCAAGCTTTTGCCCGATATGCTTTGGAAAACCAGGACGTGTTTGCCACCGTTACGCAGCCCTATTCCAGCCAACTGGATGTGCCTGGATCGGGGCGCAACCAGAACATTTCTCTCGATCTCGTCGGCGCCTGGTCTCCGCGCCTGACCAGTGAATCCCGAATCGTCTATAGCCGCGTGGTCGGAGTTTGGGAACGCTTCGGAGGCAATTACGCCAAAGTCATTCCGTTTCCCGCGTTTTCTTTTCAGACGGACCCAGCTGTGTTGCCATCTGGAAGTGGCGCGTTCAACGGCTTGGCCGCTTTCTATCAGTTCTTTCAGACGGTCACCTGGGCCCACGGGCATCACCTGCTGAAATTCGGCGGCCAGTTTGTCCAACTGCGAGACAAGCACACCTATGGCATCGGACAGACTGGCGATGCCACGTTCGGCGATGTGCAAGGATTTGTTGACGGGGTGCTGCGCTTTTATGAAATTGCTTTAAATCCCAAGGGACAGTTTCCCGGTGAATTGGTATCTCCCCCCTTCGGGCCGCCCAGCTTTACGCGTCATTTCCGCTACAACGAGCCCGCGCTGTTTCTTGAGGACACTTGGAAAGTCACGCCCAGGCTGACCTTAACACCTGGGTTGCGCTGGGAGTATTTCGGCGTGTTGCACAGCCCCGGTTCAGAACACACGCTGGACTCAAACTTTTACCTTGGCCCGGGTGACAATTACCTCGAGCAGATTGCCACAGGCCGCTTTCTGCGCACGGTGAATGCTCCCGGGGATCTGCGCGGCCGTTTCTATCTGCCTGACTACAAGAACTTCGCTCCCAGGTTCGGCCTTGCTTACGACGTTTTCGGCGATGGAAAGACGGTGATCCGAGCCGGTGCCGGCATATTCTATGACCGCAGAGTCGGCTGGGAGATGTTTCGAGTCTTTCTCAATCCGCCGAGCTATAGCCTGGCACAGCTGACTGACGTTCAGGTTTTGCCCGAATTGCTCTCCCACCAATATGCGGCTTTCCCGGAGGCTTCTATCCAGCTAAGCCAGAGTGACTCCAAGCCCATAGCCACCAACCTGCGCTCGGCCTACACGAGCTCATGGAACGTGACCATCGAACGTGACATACGGAATCGCTTCGTGGCAGGAGCATCATACTTGGGTTCCAGCGGCAGCCGACTCTATTCCACATCCAACATCAGCCGCCGTGGCAGCGGAGGCCTGCTTGACTCCAGCTGTGTGCGGACTCGCTTGGCAGCTGATAATGTTACGCCACTGGGCCCCGACTACACGCACTGCCCGGGGCTCAATCCGGACGTCTCCGTTCTCAGCCTTCGCGGAAACGGCGGCCACTCCAGCTATGAAGCGCTCCAGCTACGGCTGGATAGCCGACGGCTGACGAGCTTGGGCGCGGAGTTCGGCGTGAATTACACCTGGAGTCATTCGCTCGATAACAGCAGTGTCAGCGCCCTCAGCGGTTTCCTGGGAGGTGTGCTTGGATCGTATCTTGATGCGTTTCAACCCAACCTTGATCGCGGTCCGTCCGACTTCGACGTGCGGCATCGCTTTGCCGCTAACTGGATCTGGGAACTCCCGTTTGGCAGGAACCCACAAAATTGGAAGCAGCGCTATTTGCTCGGCGGATGGGAAATCAGCGGGATCCTAGGTTACCAAACCGGTCAGCCACTCAATATTATTGACTCTGGCGTGCCGGACCTCAGTAATGGTTTGAGCACGCGGCCACGGCTCACCGGAATCCCGCCTCGCAGTGGCTCGTTGATCCCCGATCCGGTTTCCCCGAACAGGTTTCTCTATCTTCCAATCAACCAGGTCTATGACACGAATGGCAGCTGTATGCCCAATACAGTACCATTCGCGTGCGAAGTCTCTGTGAACGGACCTTTCGACGATATTCTGCCCCGCAATTTTTTCCGCCAGCCAGGAACCTATTATCAGAACACGGCCGTGCTCAAGAACATTCCCCTTCCCAGGGAAAGCGTGAAGCTCCAAATCCGGGCTGAATTTTATAATCTGTTCAATCATCCCAATCTCTACGTAAATTCTGGGACAAATGACGTAAATGCATCTTCATTTCATCCCCGCGGTATGCAAACAATCCCCGGAGTAACGGCTTCCTTCAGGGACAGTCGACAGATTGTCGCAGCGCTGAAGCTTATCTTCTAGAGCAATGTAGTCCATTAGATTGGAGCCTCCTCCGTAGGTCTTCGGCTTTTTCGTTAGACGGATGTCGTCCAGGTAGGCGTCGGTAGCATCCTTGAGCGGCGTGCCATTGGGTTGGTCGGGGTCTATAGCCTTTATGCCAAGGGCCGCGCTGGTCAAGAGGTGCTGCTTCCGGTCGCGGCGGGCAACGGCCTGCGGGGCGAACTTGCCAACCGCCTCGCGCTTCCGTTTCCCATCCTCGTACCAGTCCAGGTAGAAAGTGTGCGGCCGGGGATCAGGCCTGATCTTGCCATTGCCGTGGAATTCGACCGGCTCAAACTTCCAGCCCTTGTCAGTTTTTACTTTCTTGATGATCGTGACTTGCACCGGACCGCCTCCATAGTAACCAAGATGGACACCATGGATCGTAAGTGCAAGCAACCAAAGGACATGGCGGAGAGAGTGGGATTCGAACCCACGATACGGTTTCCCGTATACACGCTTTCCAAGCGTGCGCCTTCAGCCACTCGGCCATCTCTCCGGCGCTGGTTGTAAGGAAGCGCAAGACGGAGCCACGCCCCGTCTCGCCTCTTCATTCTATGGCCCAGCGCCATCTACGGCAAACTCCCGTTCCCGCAACAGCTGAGCGGCCGCGCTCCCTTCTCCTCCGCCAAACCCGAGCCGAGACTTATCGCCTGTGCGGTCCGCTCCCTGCCGGCTTCCCGCGGCCCGGAACCGGCAACTGGGAACTGGGTCCCAGGTAGTCGGCCTTCTTCTTACCCGCCCACCGTAGTTTCCTCTCCTCCAGCAGCCGCCGCCAGTCAATGCGCATAAAAACATAGATCAGCGCCAGGCACGCTACCTGCACGGCAATAAAGTACACGCTCATGTAACTGTGGGGCGCCTCGATGGCCAGCCTGTGCGCTGCCGTAGACCCCAGGTGTGCCCAGAAGTTGTACCCGATCAGCCGTCCCAGAAAAAACGGCAGCGCCAGAATCCGCAGCTCCAGCGTGGTCAGCCCGTAGGCGATGAACAGGTAATTGGAAGGCAACGGACTGAAGGCATAGAACAGGCAGGCACCCGCGGTTAATGTCTTCCTTCCCTGCAGCTTCTCCTTGATGGCGTCAATGTTCTGTCTGGTGTCCGCGCTTAGTAGTTTGCCGCGCACCAAGCTGCGCGCGGATTTCGCGAGGATCACCCTGCCCAGCGTGGCCGCGGTTGCTCCCACCAGCGCCAGCATGGCGATATCATTTTCGGGAAATTTATAGCTGAAGAAGGAGAGCGCCATCCAGGTCGGGGGAGCGAACGCCGGCAGCAGGTTCAGCGCCAGCACCACCAGAAATACCAGCCAAATCCCTTCCATGGACCCACCATCCCGGCTCCTACTTTCAGCCGCCCGACCCCAAATTTTTGTGTATCGAACCCGCGATGGAACCCGCCGCCTCGAAATCCGACATCGTTTTGGTGGGCAGCGCCACCCGCACCGCGTTCAGCACCGCCAGCAGATCAATAATCTCCTGCGCTATCGCCCCTTCCAGCGCCGGCAGGTAGCCGGCGGCGGCGGCAATCATGCCCACGATGCTCAGCGCCATCCCCCCCACCGCGCTCTGCAGCGCAATGGTCCGCATGCGGTCACTGATGTGGAACAGTTCATCCACCTTGGTCAGCGAAGTGGTCATAATCACCGCGTCGGCAGCTTCGGAGGTAATGTCGCTGTTGGGACCGAAGGCCACGCCCACCGTCGCCGCCATAAGCGCGGGAGCGTCATTGATGCCGTCGCCCAGAAACAGCGTGCGCCCCTGCCCCGTCTCCGCCTCCACGATCGCCACCTTCTGCTCCGGCGCCTGACTGGCATGCACCTCTGTGATTCCCACCTCCTCCGCCAGGTAGCGCACCTCTGACTCGCGGTCGCCCGAGACCAACATCACCTTTTCCACCGCGTGTTTGGGCTTGAGATGGTCCACAAACGACCGGCTCTCCATCCTCGGCGCATCGTGAAAGCGGAACGTGGCGGCATATCTACCGCTCACGAATACCAGGCACTCCAGCCCGCTTACAACCGGCGGCAGCGCCAATTCCAGTTCCGCCACCTTGCTCCGCCCGGTGATGCGCACCACCTGTCCCGCCACCACTCCCTCCAGCCCTTCGCCCGGCCGCTCACTCAGGTGGCTCACCGCCTCCAGCCCCAGCTTGGCCCCCTGCGCCGCTACCACGATGGCGCCGGCCAGCGGATGCTTGGAGTATTGTTCCAGGCCGGCCGCCGCCCGCAGCACATCTTCGCTGCTGAACCCCGGCGCCGGAATTACCTCGGTCAGCGCCGGCTTACCGTAGGTGAGGGTTCCGGTCTTGTCAAAGATCAGCGTGCGGCAGGTGGAAATCTGCTCCAGCACCGCCGGATTTTTAATGATGATGCCGTGCCTGGCGGCCAGTGAGATGGCGCCAATCACGGCCACCGGAATGGAAATCAGCAGCGGGCAGGGTGTGGCGATTACTACTACCGCCAGAAAGCGCATCGCCTCGCCGGTGACCACCCAGGCCGCGACCGCCACGCCCACCGCAATCGGTGTGTACCATGCGCCCAGCTTGTCCCCCAGCCGCCGCAGATGCGGCCGCTTCTGTTCCGTTTCCTGCATTACCCGCATGATTTTGGCGTAACGCGAGTCCACCGGCAGCGCCTCCGCTTGAATGGTGAGCGCGGTGTCGCCATTGATGGCGCCCGACAGCACCTTTGACCCCGGCGTTTTCGACATCTCGTAGGGCTCGCCCGTCAGGTACGATTCGTCCATTACCCCGTGGCCTTCCACTACCGCGCCATCCACCGGGCAGATTTCATGTGGAAAAACCACCAGCAGGTCGCCGATCGCAATCTGCTGCAGCTCCATGTCCGCGATCGCGCCGTCGTTCTTGCGGTGTGCCACTAGCGGCATCCGCTTGGCCAGCGCGTCCAACACCGACGACGCCCGCCGCGTGGCAAACTGTTCCAAGGCCGTACCGCCTGAGAGCATGAGCACGATAATGGACCCCACCAGGTATTGCCCTAGAAGCACCGAACTAAGAATGGAGATTCCCGCCAGCAGGTCGGAGCCGAACTCAGCTTTCAGCAACCGCCGCGTCAGGCCCACCAGCAGCGGCATTCCGCCGATCGCCAGGGTAGCGTAGAGCGGTAGGTTGAAGACTTCGGCCCTGGTTCCTGCCAGGTAATGCAGCGCAAAGTGCGCCGCGATGCCTGCCGCCGCCAGCCCGGCAATGTAGCTTTCGCGAAACTGTAAGCGTGATACCGACGCTGCCGGCGTTGCGCGGGAACTGGAAACTAGTTGGGCGCTTCTCCTCTGCGGACGGTCCGCCGCCGTGGCTGCCCCTTTCTGCACTCTATTGCCCGCGTGTGCTTCCGGGCCGAGAAACGTGGGCGGCGCCTTGTGGCTTGATGGCAGCAGGCTTGGCCTCCTCTCCCCGCAGTTTCCTCACTCAAATCTACCCTCTTTGGGCCGCCCACTCAGTGATAGCGGTCACTTTTGTAATCTGGCTCCGCTGCTCCCCTTCCGAATTGGGTTTTTAACTGAGACCGCTCCCACTGGCCCCCATGGTCCTTATTTCGCGCGAACGCGCTCGCTGTAGCTACGGCAAGGAGTCCGGGTGATCGAGGCATCTCGCGTGAGTGACACGAGCAACTGCCTGGTTTCGTCTCACTCGAATAGGCCATAACTTTCGTAACTTTTCCCCCCATTCCCTCCGTTGTAAGCTCCCTCGTATCCCAGCTTGTGGGCTGGAGCGCGCTACCCCCGGCTGCCTCCATAGTGGAGAAACAGCGTGTCCAAAGACGTAAGGCCACATTCAGCGGTAGCGGAAGTGGACGCGGAGCGGCCATCGGCCCGCTTCCACGACATGCAGAGCGCCGCTCGTTTCCCTCTACAGTTGCCGGTGGAATTCCATAGCCCGCAGGGCGAGCATTCCGGGCAGACGCGCAACATCTCCGCCAACGGCGTCCTCTTCCAGACTGATGCGGAAGTCCCCATCGGCGCAGCCGTGGAATTCAGCATTTGCATGCCCGCCCAGGTGCTGGGAACCGCCCGCGGAGTGGTAGTCAACTGCCGCGGCCGCGCGGTGCGTTGCTTTCAGGAGAACCAAAGCTACTGGGTAGGCGTCGTCATTGACGAGTACGGTTTAGAGCGCGTGGAGAAACAATAGCTATTATGGCCAGCAGCTCGGTCCAACTTCAGGGCGGCAGCGAGAACCCGCAGGGCACCGACGGTAAGGCGTTTACCCGTCTGATCGTAGCTGATAGCCAGACCATTTTCCGGGTCGGCTTGCGCAAGATTTTCGCTCTGGAAGACGATATCCGCGTGGTCGGCCAGGCGGAAAGCTACGGCCAGGCCATTTCCGCCATCGCCAAGTTCAGCGCCGACGTGATTCTGTTTGAAACCGCGCTTGCGGCTGAACCCGCTGAAGCTATCAGCGAGTTGCTGCGCCGCGCTCCCCATTCCAAGCTCATCGTGCTCACCGCCGGCGCCAGCCAGGACGAGGTTCTGGAGTTCCTCCGCCGCGGCGCTCATGGCATTATTGACCGCTCCATCCCACCCGAAACACTGGTCGCCTGCATTCGCAAGGTAGCCAAAGGCGATATCTGGCTGGATGAGCAGGCCGTAAGCTGGGTGCTGCATGCCTTCCGCACCTCGGCTACCCGGCCCATGGCTCCCGCCGCCAAAGTCCACCTCACGCAGAAGGAAATGATGATCGTGGCCTGCGTGGCGCAGGGCATGAAGAACAAGGAAATCGCTATCCGGGTGAACACCACCGAGCAGGTGGTCAAAAATTATTTGCGCAAGGTCTATGACAAGCTGGGTGTTTCCGACCGGCTTGAACTGGCGCTCTATTGCCTGCACCATCGCCTGCTGGACAACACGGACGCGGTGCCTCCATTGCCCGAGCCTGCTCCGGTTGCCTCCGCCAGTCTTAACGGGTCCGCCTCGCAGAAGGAAGAAGAAGGCGAGCCCGTAGATCCCCTCGCTCCAGTTAAAGTCTAGACTCTTACCGCGTTTTAGTTCACCACCTCGGCTACCAAGCTGCCTTTCGACCCGACCTGCTGTCCTCTGTGCTTCTGCGTTTCTGTGGCGAAAAGAACCCTCTTCGTAGAAGATGGATTGCACTAAGCTTGCATTATGCGGGCTCAAGGAGAGAACTCATGACTTCTAACATGGCCCAAGCGCTGGATTCCACCCGGGAACTGGAAATCACTGTAACCGGGAGAAAGTCGGGCAAAAATATTTCCTTTCCCGTGTGGTTCGTGCGTCAGCAGGATCGCCTTTATTTGCTGCCAGTGCGCGGCTCCGATACCCAGTGGTATCGCAACGTGCTGCAGACTCCGGTCATCACCATTGCCGCCGGGGGCACCACTGCTGGAGTAAAGGCGCAGCCCATCACCGATCCCAGGCGAATCGGCGACATCGCCAACCAGTTCCGCAAAAAGTACGGCGCCGGTGACGTGGAGAAGTACTACTCCAAATTCGACGTCGCGCTGGAGTTAGACCTGCCGCGGCTAGCGGCGGCGTAAGCTCGTAAGCTGCGTACTTCGCTGGCGAGGTCGCCCGCGCCGCAAATTTTGAGTGTTATCTACGACGAGAAGTCCTAGGTGTGATGCAGTAGCTGCCGCAAACCAACGCACAGGGCCCAGACGGCAAAACTCCAGCATAGCCAGCTTAGGAAAATGGCGAAAAAGAAACCAAATGCGCCCTCACCCTCATGAAAGTCCAGGGAGACGAAACGGCTGACCAGCCAGCCGAGCTCATCCACCATCCAGTTTAGAGAATCAATTTTGAAGGCAGCGACCACCAGAACGGCGCCGGCCACACCGCTGCCAAGTGCGTAGAGAACTCGGGCCGGCCTGGACATCGTGAAATCCGGCATCCCTCATTGGACTGCAAAGGCGGCGCCCGGTTAATCTTTCTTTTCCTGCCCGCCGTGCAGCTGCTGCGAAAGGTAGTTCTCGATGCCGATCTCGTCAATGGCGTGGAGCTGGCCTTCCAGCCAGTCAATGTGATGCTCCTCGTCGGAAAGGATCTTGTTGAGCAGCTCGCGCGAGCCGTTGTCGCCCGCGGCCACGCACAGCTTGATGCCCTCATTTAAGCGCTTGACTGCGTCGTATTCCAGCTGCAGGTCGTTGTGCAGCTGCGCCTTCACGTCCTGCCCGATGTTGATCTTGAAGTAGTCGCTCATGTTGGGCGTGCCGTCGAGCAGCAGAATGCGTTCAATCAGTACTTCGGCGTGGCCCATCTCCTCGATGGACTCTTTCTTCGCAAGGCCAGCCAGCTTGTAATAACCCCAGTTCTCGCACATCTCCGAGTGCAGAAAATACTGGTTGATGGCGGTCAGCTCCGCTTTGAGCACCTGTTGCAGCACAGCGATGACTTTAGGATCGCCCTTCACCTTGCGCCTCCTGGATACGGCAGCTTGCCCAAGCATCCAAATATATCATCTGCGGTTATTTGATAGCACATTCGCTCTCGCCGCAGTGGATTTGCTGAGGTAGCAGGGAGAATAGGCAGACGAGTAGAAACGTTGCCCGCGACGTCTCCCCGCAAGACGCCGCAAGTTACGTCTCCAGCCATAATTGGGCTGTATTCCAGAGTCCCGAGTACAGACGACTCACTTCCCCTGGTAGCTCACGCGCCAGATGGAGTTGGAGCCATCGTCGGTCACCAGCAATGAGCCATCCGGAGCCACGGTCACGCCCACGGGCCGTCCCCAGGCATCGCCGTTAGGCAGCACGAAGCCGGTTATGAAATCTTCGTACTGGCCGCTGGCGTGCCCAGTCTGGTGCAGCGGAATGCGGATCACCTCGTAACCGGCGCGCGGCGACCGGTTCCAGGAGCCGTGCTCGGCCACAAAGACATCGCCGTGATACTGCGCCGGAAACTGCTTACCGGTATAA
>Ga0075276_10000086_pt1 | contig 27284 bp, 46 predicted proteins | sample SF_Rice_5C_80N_4_FD_69770 | JGI IMG/M metagenome (GOLD analysis project Ga0075276, IMG submission 69770) | Rice paddy soil microbial communities from Twitchell Island, California, USA - SF_Rice_5C_80N_405 | ecosystem: Environmental > Terrestrial > Soil > Paddy field/soil | place: USA: Twitchell... | reverse complement strand
CGGCAACCTCGGCGCCAAGGTGCAGAACAGCGTCATCCCGTCGGTGGGCGGCTTCGGCACCGTGGCGGGCACCGCACGGGGCAAGCTGGGCAAGTTCGACGCGGCGATGGGCAATAGCACCGTCGGCGCGATCGGGCAGTCCCTGGCCCTCTCGGCCGCCCTCTCTTTCACCATCCCCAAGGTCATCGAAGCGGGCGGCGCCTTCATGCAGTGGATGGACGCGCTCAAGACGCTGGACTACAACCGCAACAGCCGCGTCGAAGCCGCCAAGGACTACCGCGCAAACATCGTCGACCAGTACGGCAGCGTGAGCGCCTACTTCGACCACCTCGCGCAGAAGTTCGGCAAGGACTCGCCGCAATACAAGAACGCAGTCGAGGCTCTCGGCCAGAACAAGAGCGGCAACCTCTCCGGGCGTTACGCCGGGGCCATCCCGCAGGCCGCTGGAGGCGACTACCTCGTGTCGCGCCCGACGCTGTTCCTCGCCGGTGAGGCGGGACCCGAGCGCGCGACCTTCACGCCGCAGGGCAAGAGTGGTGGCGCCCGCGAGCTGCACCTGCACGTGCACGTCGAGGGTGGGACCTTCATCGGCACCGATTTGCGCCGCGCGGGCGACGAACTGGCCGAGGCCACCTACCCGCGTATTCGCCAGAAGATCGCCGAGCAGGCCGCCTCCGGCTTCTGATGTTCTGGACCGGCGACAACCGCGCCCTCCTCTGCTGGGACTCGGGCCAGGGCCCGACCTGGGCGTACGACCCCGACGGCAAGCTCATCAAGGCCAAGCTCATCGGCGAGACCGAGGTCTGGCGCGCGACCCGCGACTCCTCCGTGCAGGCCGAGCGCCTCGGCACGACCAATGCCGAGGGCTTCCTCGACCTCACGGCGCAGAACGGGGCCTGCTACTGGTACTGGTTCATGGAGCGCCTCGAGGCGGGCGGCCTGCGCCAGGTCGGCCCCACGCTCGGCGTTGAGATGCCCACGCGCCCCGCCGACCCGCGCGCCGACGTGACGCCGCCGAGCCCGCCCAGCGACCTCACGGCGCGCATGGGAGCGCAGGGCGTGACGCTCCGTTGGCTGCCCGCCTCCGACGATGAGTCCGGCGTCCTCGCCTACTTCATCTACACCGACAACGGCGCCCAGCCCGAGCACATCGTCTGGCTCGACTCGGTGGACTCGGACTCAGACGCCGTCTATGACCTCTTCCTCGACCGCACCGGGACGATGAAGACCGGCTACGTGATGCGCGCCATCGACGCCGCCCTCAACCTATCTGAGCCCTGCGGCAAGGCCGACGTGGTGCCCACCAAGGGCACCGACACCTGCAAGCCGCAGGAGGGCGACCACACGCAGCCCTGGTACCTCTTTGAGCCCTACGAGCCGGTGACGCCGGAGGGTGGCGGCTTCTACGTCTTCGACCTCGGTAACCATACCAACGTCATCCGTACCTTGAGCGAAGATGGCGAGACGGCGCTCTTTTTCGGTACTCCAGACGCAGGCTGGGCGCACGTCGACGGCAGTGGCAGCAGCGTGCGACTCAACGGCGCCATCGGCGGCTGCGTCGACAACGACGGCGCGCTCTGGTTCACCGACTACTCTCACGCCGTGCACAAGCTCAAAGACGGCGTCCTTGAGCACATCGCCGGTCCGGCTGCCCCCACCTCGAACCTCCCGGGCTTCGTCGATGGCACCGGGACCGCGGCACGCTTCAACTACCCACGTGGTATCTGCCTTGCCGGTGACGGCAACTTCTATGTCGCCGAGGAGGACAACGAGGCCATCCGCAAGGTCACGCCGGAGGGCGTGGTCACGACGCTGGCCGGAAGTTCGCGGACCTCCGCCATCGTAACGAGCGTGGCTGGCAGCCCTGGAACCATCACGACAAGCCAGGACCACCACTACATCACCGGGGACCACGTCTACATCTCCAACCACCTCGGTGCCACGCCGGACCTGAACTACCCGACCAACGGCCACACGGGGTACTTGGTCGTGGTCACGGGACCGACCACGTTCACGCTCCAGACATACCCCGGCGGGCTCGACGTCGCGGTCACTGTCGGCGGCACGGGCGGAAGCGTGGAGCGCGCCTACGCGGCGCAGCGCGACGGCGTCGGTCCGGCGGCGCGCTTCAACGGCCCCTACGGCATCGTCTGGTCGGAGGACGACAGCTGCCTCTACGTCGGCGAGACTGCGCGCTTCGCGGGCACGAACCCAGCCGTGCGGAAGGTCCTGCTCGATGGCACTGTGACGACGGTATGGCAGGGCACCGAGATGGTCTACCCCGAGTTCATCGCGCTCGGTCCAGACGGCCTTCTCTATCTCACCGACTTCTTCGGCTATGCCGTCTTCTCCCTGGACGCCGCTGCCCCGCTTCCTGCGCCGGTGCTCGTCGCCGGACAGCGGGAAGCGTGGGGCTACGCCGATGGCGCGGCCCTCGGCGAGGCCAGGTTCGGCTACCTTGCCGGCATCCATGTCGATGGCGACGGCGCCATCTGGGTGGTCGACGAGGGCAACTACTGCATCCGCAAGGTCGCAGGCGGCGTGGTTACGACCGTCGCCGGGCAGCACGGCGTCTCCGGCTACGCGGAGGGGGTCGGATCGGCGGCCAAGTTCGCTGACCCCTGGGCATTGGTGCCGCTGTGAGTCCCACCTACGGCACCATCCCGCACCGCCTCATCCCCGGCATCAGCGTCTCGGTCGGCGCGCAGCATGAGGGCCTCACGTGGACCAACACCAACGCGGGCGGCTTCGACCGCGCCTCGTGGACGCAGCGCGTGCCGCCCGACTTCTCAGAGGGCGACCCTGTGACCATCGCGACCTCCGACGGCGTCTTTCAGGGTAAGGTCACGAGCATCGGCACGGGCGTCGGTGAGCAGCTGCGCTGGGACGTCCAGTGCCGCGGCCATGTCGAGGACCGCAAGAAGAACGAGACGCGCGAGGGCGTCTTCGCCGACCGCGACCTCTCGCAGTGGCAGGCCATCAGCTCGGGCCAGTGGTCGCTCTGCCCGGACCTTGAGATTCAGGCGCAGCAGGTGGGCAACTACCTCGCCGTCTACTGGCCGGCGCTCGAGGACGGCAAGCTTATCGTCGACCGCTCCGACCCCAAGACCTTCTACGACCACGTCGGCAACGCCCTGCCGCGTCACCACATCTCCGACTTCCCGCGCATGAAGCCCGTTTGGGCGGCCTGGGTCTACCAGCTCGGCGGCGGCAAGACCTCGCAGCAGGTGAGCTCGTTCAGCTTCCTCCCCTTCTGGACCCTCGAGACGCCGCTCCTGGACGCCATGACGACGCCGGACTACACCAACCCCATCGGGCCTGCGGACGCCAAGTACGGACACCGGCACGCGAAGTACCCGAAGATCCCCTACTGGACCACGTTCTACGGCATGAACCACGCGCCCACCACGGCGCTCTTCGGCATCTATGCCTGCGACGACGTCTCCGAGCTGCCCACCGGCGACCCCTTCGCGATGCGCTACGACCCGCACCTTGTGTGGAAGCCCGCCGACCGCACGAGCCTCACCTACTCGCCCGACAGCTGGCGCACGATCCACACGGCGCACAACTGCATCGTCGCCTACGCCTCGTACGTGCCGGTCATGATGCCGATGAACCGCGGGCACCGCTACTCAAAGGCGGCCGACCACCTCGTGCGTACCGACTGGGTCGCCGAGACGCGCCTTTACGCCGAGCCCGGGCTCTCCCTCTACCTCGCCAACGTGGCCGTATGCGCGCAGGGCTATGAGCCTTTGGGGCCGGGCTACGACGATCTTGGCCGCGTCTTTCGCATCGCCTTCCCCGGCTGCGACGTCGCCATGATGCCGCTGCCTGCCCGTGACGACAATGGCGCGCCCCAGTCCATCGCCGTGCGCGAGCGCACGAGTGACCCGGACATGGTCGCGCAGTTGCTCGCCCTCTGGAAGGACGAACTCTGCTGGGGCTTCTGGGAGGACGACCAGCTCGTGATCGCTTCGCCCACCGAGACCTTCAGCGTGAGCGACGTTCCCGGCGTCGACACGACCGGCGCCGCGAAGACGAGTGAGGGCGCCGTCGACCTCGTGCTCGTGGCCTACTCGGCCTTCTACACGGACGCGACCGCGGGAGGCGTGCTCACGATGCCCAAGGTCAAGTACATCGTCGTGGACAAGGACGGCGTCTATGAGGAGGTCGCCGCGGGCTGGACGCCCGAGGACGGGCTCGCGGTCGCCTACGAGGACGCCACCGACCGCGCTGGCACTCCGGCCGCGGCGGCGCGCATCGGGCAGCGCATCGCCGTCCAGCGCCGCCCCGAGCAGTGGTCCGGGTCTGTCGTCCTGCGCGCCATCGAGGGCGCCGCCGAGGTGCGGCCCGGCACGCTCCTCTCCGCGCCCGGCATCGAGGGCGCCCTCATCACGCAGACCTCGTGCTCGGTCGACTCCGACACCGTGACCCTGACGCTCGGCCCCTCCGGCTACGTCGGCCGCTTCGCTCCGGCCGTGCCCGGCAAGCCCCTCACCGCGTCGCCCATGCCCGGCCCACGAAAAGGTAGGTGACTCCCATGGGAGTGAGCGCTGCATCCCTCAAGCTCCACCTCTCCGGCGGCGCTGCGAACGCCGACCCTGCCGCCTCGCTCGGCGGCGCCATGTCGTCCGAGGTCATCTCGGCGAGCGCCCTCAATAACCTCTACGACGACGTCACGGGTACGGAGGCGACGGCCGGCCAGGACGAGTATCGCTGCGTCTACTGGGTGAACGAGGACGCCGACGCCGGGGGCATCGACGACGTCGTGGTCTGGGTGTCCGCGCAGCCGAACGTGAGCGGCGTCGCCACCGGGGAGACCCTCAGCCTGGGCGTCGACCTCGCCGGGAAGAACGGCGTCGCGGACACGATCGCGGATGGCACCACGGCCCCGAGCCCGGCCGTGACCTTCTCGGCGGGGACCACGAAGGAGACCGGCACGGCGCTCCCCGACGGTCCCTACCTCCAGAACGACGCCATCGCCATCTGGGTGAAGCGCCACACACCGGCCGGGCAGGCGACTAGCGCGGGCACGGACTCGGTCCTGGTGAGCGAGGGCGAGTCGTAAGGTCATGGGCCTCTCTGCCAACCTCATCCCCGTCATGACGTCGAACTCCGCCCCCTCGGGGACGGCTTCGGCGTCTTCCGCCTTCTCCTCGACCTACGCGGCGTGGAAGGCGATGAACCACGCCAACGCCGGGGAGTCCGACGCCTGGGTATGCCCCGAGCTAACCGTCAGTGGCTGGCTCCAGTACCAGTTCGGCTCCGGGAAGACGGTCGTCGGCTATGCCATCACGACGCGCTACGGGGCCGGTAGTGGGGCAAACGCACCTAAGAGCTGGGCCCTCAAGGGCTCGAACGACGGCTCCACGTGGGACACGCTGGACACGCGCACGGACGTGCGGGTGTGGGCGGCGCAGACCGGTAAGCGGCAGGTCTATCTCATCAGCAACGCGACCTCGTACACGTACTACCGGCTCGACATCAGCGCCTCGAACGACGTCGCCTGGTTGGCCGTGGGCGAGTGGGAGCTCTTTGAGGCCGCCGCGGAAAGCGGCATCAGCGGCGGCACCATCACGACCGACGGCGCCTACACGGTCCACACGCTCACCGGAGACGACGTGTTCTCCACAGACCGCGAGCTGACGTGTAGGGTGCTGCGCGTCGCGGGCGGGGCGGCCGGCGGCACCTGGTGCGGCGGCGGCGGCGCGGGCGGCGGCGTTGACGATGCTGCTAGTGAGACCGTATCGGCGGGGAGCCATCAGGCGATTGTCGGAGCCGGTGCCCCGCCTCCCACGACCAATGGAGACGGCGCGGACGGGCAGGACACGACGTTCAACGGCGGCACGGCGGTCAAGGGCGGCGGCGGCGGCTCCTACGTCTCTGGCGGGGCTAGCGGCAACGGTCGCCCCGGTGGCTCAGGCGGTGGCGTGGGCTGGCATCCCGACGGCACGCCGGGCAGCGGCACGAGCGGGCAGGGCCACGACGGCGGCCACGCGGCCTCCGACAACTCCTCCGGCGGCGGCGGCGGCGCGGGGTCTGCGGGCGGGGATGCTAACTCCGGGACGGGTACTGGCGGCGCGGGCGGCGAAGGCGTCTCTTCGGACATCACCGGCAGCACGGTCTGGTACGGCGGCGGCGGCGGCGGATTCGGGCAGACGAACAAGGGTCCCGCGCCGACGCACGGCGGCGGCGGCATCGGCAGCAACTCGACGTCGGCCAACGGCGGCGACGGCGTGGACGGCACCGGCGGAGGCGGCGGCGGCGGATGGTACGACGGCAACAGCAGCTACGGCGGCAAGGGCGGCAACGGCATCCTCGTCATCCGCTACCTGACGCCGGGCGGCGGCGGCATCTCCATCCCACTCCTCAACCACCTACTCCTGGGGGACTGACATCATGAGATTCCTACGCCAAAGCACCCAGGCTGACGTGGTCATCGGGCCGGTCTGGGCAACCGCGGACGGAGCGCTCAAGGCCGACCTCGCCTACAACGCCAGCGGCATCAACTGCGACGTGTACAAGGGCGGCACGAAGGCCGATGTCACGCTGGCGGACTCGGCGGGCGACGGTTACTTCCGCGCGGGCTCGGGCGAGGCGCAGTACATCCTCACGCTCTCGACCGGCCTCAGTGACACCATCGGGCGCCTGCGCGTGACGCTCTCGGCCACGGGCTACTACATGAAGCCCGAGGACTTCATGGTGCTCGACGAGGCGGTGTATGACTGGCTCTTCGGGACCACCGCGCCCAACACGGCGACGCCTCTGGACGCCGCCGGAGTGCGGGCAGCCGTCGGACTTGCCTCCGCGAACCTCGACACGCAGCTGGCCGCGCTGCCTGAGAAGTCGTTCACCAATCTCTTCACGAATCCGCGCCTCGCCATCGACAGCGACGAGGACGGGCTCGCCGACAGCCTCACCTTGACCACCACCCTCGGCGTCACTCCGAGCCTCGAGGACGGCGGCCAGCGCCTCGTCTACGAGGCTTCGGGCGCAGACAACGCCGACGTGCAGCTCTTGCTCGCCGGCGGCATTGACAGCATCGCCAGCTGGGGACTTGCGGAGGGCGACCCCTTCTGCTTTGCGACCCGCTACCACAACCTCTCCGAGGGCATCGCCCCGAGCCTTTACGTTTTCTTCTGGGATGTCGGCTGGGGCGACCCGGGTGGCAACCCGAACCCTTGCGCGATGGCCGCCGGAGAGGGCCGGGCCGTGGTGCGCGGCACCGTTCCCGCAGGCGCCGTGAACGTGGGATTCTACCTCCTCAAGACCGACAACCTAACGGCCGGTGACCGCCTCGACGTCACCCTCTGGGAGCCGGTCCTGGCGAAGAAGAACGAAGTGGTGCCGTACTTCGACGGAAGCCGGGACGGCTGCCGCTGGCTCGGCACCACGGACGCCTCCACCAGCATCTGCAACCTCGCGCAGATGGCGGCCTCCGGGGCCGCTGCCGCACTTCCTCGAAGCGCCTATGAGGCTCCTGACAACGCCCTCCTTGAGGACGTCCTCGGTCGCCTGCAGGGACTGACCATGGCCGCCCCCGCGAGCGTGCTCTACGTGGGCGACTCGCTCACCGCCGGCTACTACGCTACCCTGCTCGCAACTGCCTATCGCAGCCTGCTCGACGACGCCCTCGGGCTCACCGGCACCTACGTCGGGACGACGGATGGGACGACCGCTGGCGTGAGCCTTTCCTCCGTGACGGCGGCAGCCGCAGAACTTGTCGTCATCGAGCTAGGCACCAATGACCTCCTCTCACGGAGTGCCGCCGAGTTCCAGGCCGACCTGCAGGCGGTGGCCGATGCGGCGCTGGAGGGCAATGGCGCGGCGCGCCTCATCTTCTGTACGCTCTGGAACAGGGACGAGTCAGGTGCCGCCTATGACGCCGCCGTGCGGGCCGTGGCGCGGTCATGCGGGGGCAGCGTCGTGGACCTCGCAGCAATCAGCGCCGACAGCAGCACCTACCTGCCGAGCGGCGTCTCGACCATCAACGGCGACTCTGACGGCTGGCATCCTAACGACCTCGGCCACGCCCGCATCGCCGCAGCCATCGCGGCACAGCTCAAGGCGGTGACGGCAGCCGAGATAACCATCGCCACATCAGAGATCGCAGACGCGGTCTGCGACGAGGCCCTTTCGGGGCACACCACCGCGGGCACCGTGGGCAAGGCCCTGGCCGATGCGGCTGCCCTCGGCACGCCCCTCGACGCCACCGGAGTCCGGGCAGCCGTTGGCCTCGCCGCGGCCAACCTCGACACGCAGCTGGCCGCTCTGCCCACTGACGCGGACGTGAACGCGGCCTGCGACACGGCCATCACCGACGCGGGCCTCGCCGTCGCGCTCGACTACATCGCCACGGCCTGTAACGACCTCGCGGACCAGTGCGCCGATCTGCAAAAGGTGCTCAAGAACCGGACCGACACTGACCCGGAAACCGGCATCGAGACCGTCTACGACGACGATGACGAGACGCCCCTCTACGTGGCGCCTCTCTATGAGGACGTCGCCGGAACAGTGCCCTACAGCGACACGAGCACCGGCATCAATCGCCGAGATAGGCTCGACACGCCCTGATGGCCACGCTCGTCACACGCGGCCTCGGGCCCGGAGCCTGCCTGCCAACGGGAGGACTGGGCGGCGGTGCGGCGACGCCGACGGTCAATTACGTGCAGCAGGCGTGGCACCTGGGCTGGGCGGTGCGCGCGGTGCTCGAGCCCGAGCTCGTGCGGCGCGAGTGGCATCTCGGCTGGCGCGTGCTTGCCGAGCCCGGCCTGGTGCGGCGCGAGTGGCATCTCGGCTGGCGCGTGACGACCACGGTGCAGCAGACGTGGGACCTCTCCTGGCGCGTCAGAGACACGGACCCGGTGCGGCAGACGTGGCATCTGGGCTGGCGCGTCGGGCAGCTCGTGCGGCGCGAATGGCACCTGGGCTGGAAGGTCGCGAGGCGCTCACACATCGACCCTGGCACGGGACTGGAGGTGATTGACGACGTGGACCCGTATTTCTCGCTGAACGGCATCACGGACATCATCGTGGTGAGCGGCGACCCAGGCGGCGAGGACCCGCAGGGCGACGTCATCCTCCACTACGATGGCAGCCTCGTGATGCACGACATCCGCGTGCGCGGCTACTACGAACAACGCTGGCAGGTCCGTATTGAAGACGACGACTATGCGACCCTGCTGAGCCGCGAGGAGGCGATCCGCTCAGCCTGTCGAGCGGGCGGTACCGTCATCTTCCAGGACGTCGACAAGTACGGCGTTCCGGGACCAGCGCAGAGCTGGAGCTTCATCCAAAGCCCAAAGCCGTCGTTCGCGATCGACCAAGAGCGCGAGGCGCTGTGGCGTAGTTCCGCGACGCTCGTGCTACGTATCATGCCGAGTTGACCACCAGCAGAAGGATGACGCCATGAGCGATGACTACCCGGCGGAGGGCCTTGTCGGCGACCGTCGCAAGACGCCGGCCGTGCCCGACTTCACGGCGCAGCAGACATGGGTCATGGACGTCATCGCGGAGAAGGCCGCCCAGCGTGCCGTTGACAAACTCGTCGAGCGCGGTTGCCCGTTCGCCTGCGACGTCAAGGTCCTGCTCTACGGCGACGACGGCGCTGGCGTCCCAGGTATGAAGCAGCGCCTCGTCGACGTGGAGAGTACCATCGGGCGCCTGAACCGCATCACCTGGATCGCCGTCTCGGGCGTGGTGCTCGCGGTGATCGGCCTCATCGGCATGCTCGTACAGGTCGTAATCGTGGGGAAGTAGCCATGCTCCCCGCCGCCGACATCATCGCCGCCCTCCCCATGGTGCGGCGCATGGCACGGCGCTACGCGCGCACGCCGCTGGGCTATGAGGACGTGCTTTCCGCCGGCTGCGTGGCGCTAGTTGAGGCCGCCAGGCGCTACGATGCCGAGCGCGGCGTGCCCTTTGCCGCCTACGCCTGCCGCCGCGTGAGCTGGGCGATGCTGGACGCCTGCACGCGCTACGGCAGCGTGCGCGACGCAGAGACCCCGGTGCCGGACAGGGAACTTGACTGTCGCTGCATTACCGACGACAGCTGCGCCCGCGAGCTGCTCGAGGAGGTCGCCGCGCTGCCGCCCGCTGACCGCCACGTCGTGCTGCTCCACGCGGCCGGCTACTCGGGGCGCGAGATCGCAGAGGCGCTCGGCGTGCATGAGTCGCGCGTCTCGCAGCGGCTCGCACGTGCGCGACGGAAACTAACGCAACAATAGGAGGGATTACCGTGGTCATAGATCCCACGGCCAAGCGCAAGAAATACCTGCTGGTCGGCGCGATCCGCGAATGGAACGCGACGCACCCGAAGCAGCACGTGAGCTACGCGCCCGGCTTTGACCCCGATACCGAGAAGATCGGCACGCCGGCGCGGGAGACGCTGCGGGCCTACAGCCGCACGGCGTGGCACGACACCACGGGCGTGTGGAACGCCGACACGATGCGGCGCCTCATCCTGGTGCGCAACCCGCGGGCCGGCATCCGCGCCGAGGTCATGGCGCTCGCGCACTCGCAGCTCGGCGTCCACGAGACTCCCGATGGCAGCAACTGGGGTCCGGTCGCCAAGTACCTCGAGGCGGTGGGCATCCACGGAGGCGCTCCCTGGTGCGCCTCGTTCGTCACGTGGGCCCTGAAGAAGTGCGGCCTCAGGGCGTACCCGCCGAACCCCGCGTATGTGCCCTCCTGGGAGGACTGGGGCCGTCAGCACGGCCTCCTCATCCCGGTCAAGGACAGCAAGCTCGGCGACCTCTGGGTCTGGAACTGGGACGGCGGCCTCGCCGACCATATCGGCTTCTGCGACGACTCAAACCCGGGCGACCCCGTGGCCTACTACCTCGACGGCAACATCGGAAACCGTGTGACGCAAGGCTCGCGACCGGCGGCAGGCATCGAAGTTGCCATCAGCCTGGCGAAGCTGGCGGCGCTCCGGTGAGGACTCGCTGGACATGGCTCGGCGGCGTGGCCGTCGACGCTATCGAGATCGTGCAGGACGGAGACGGGATCGAGGTCAACATCCTGCCCGCGTCACCAATCACATGCCCCCCCGGTGATGCGTCTCCGGGAGCGGAGGCTCCACTGCCAGCTGACCCGGTGGTGGAGCCTCCTGCGGATATCGTCACAGGGGATGCCCAGAGCCCTCAGGACGCGCTCGCGGCGCCTCTCGCGACTGGGGCGCCGTCCTATGGTGCCCGCGGCGACTACAGCGCCGGCCAGCGCGTGAAGATGGGCGTGGTTCGCGGCACGTGGGTGCAGGTCTTCGGGCTCGCCGGGACCGGGATCGTCTACGCCGCCAACAACGCCGCCGGCCTGGGCCTGCCCACCTACGGCGTGTTTCTGGTCGGCCTCGGCAGCGCCGGGGTTGGATACGCAGTCAAGCGAGGGCTCCTGCCGGACGGCACAATCTGAAGAAGGAGAGACATGGGCACTTGGAACAACGTCAAGCTCATCGTGTGGATGTTCGCAGTGGGGGGCGCGTGGGCGTTCATCAGCTCCATGGCCGTGTACGGGTGGAACCCCTGGTCGATGGACTCGAGCGCCTGGCAAGGCGTCGCCGTCGCCGTCCTCACGCAGTGCGGCACGGTCGCCACGCTGTACTTGACGCCGTGGGTGAGGCAGTTCGGGCTCGGCTCGAAATAACTGGATCGGCTCGGCGCTATCCGACGACGATGACCACCTGACCGACTCCCCCCCGGTCAGCACAGGCCCGGCCCCTCACCTCCGGGGGCCGGGCCGCCCTCGTCTTCCCCAAAAAGTTCGGAGAGGCAAGCGCCGCCTGCGTGAGTAGGCTCAGTCCACGATCTCCCACGATCGTGAGGCGCGGCCGGGCCGTGTGGGGTGACCTCCTGACACTGGCCCGGCCGCCGCCGGACTCGCAGGCGGCGGAAAGGCAGTCATGCGGCATGGAAACAGGCTCACCTCACTCATTGTCCTGGTCATCGGCGCTCTGCTGGTGCTGTGGATCTTTGTCTGCGGTCCTCCTGGCGCTGGCGCTGCGCCGCGTCATGCGGCCCTCGCCTCTGCTGAGGCCACGGGCACGCCAGCCTCGTCTGCCACGGTACGCGCAGCTCTCCGACAACTGCGGCTTGCCCGTCATTCCCGTGCGGAGTGGGCAAGGGCGAAGCGATGCTTGGGCGAGCGAGCCCGCCTGCAGGTGGCTCACCGACCGGATCGCCGTCGTGCCGCTGCGATATGGCTCGCCGCCAGAATTCGATGGCAGCGACAGCGATGCGTTTTCAACGCCCGCCTGGCGAAACTGATGCAGCGGATGCGGCATCCTGGCGGCATGTCGTGCGGGCGCCGGTGGCTACCCCTGGCCTACTACGTCGGCTGGCCGCGCAGCCTCGGCCCGTGGCTCGCCTACATCATGGACCGTGAGTCGAGCGGCAGGCCACGCGCGTACAACCCGGTCATCTCGTGCACCGGCCTGATGCAAATCTGGCCCGGCAACGTCGCCTACACGCACCTCTCGTGGAGCGGGCGCATCCGCTGGCTCATGGACCCGGAGAACAACCTGCGGGCGGCGCTGCGGCTGTGGCGAGCGGAGGGGTGGCGACCATGGGCGCTGTGACCCTCCGCCTGACCATCGACTTCTCAACCTTCGTCGCGGGTCTGCACGAAGCCGGGTGGGCGCTCACCAAGTTCTCGGTACGCCTTCACTGGCCCGACCGTCTCCCGTGCACGTGAGGAGCCCGTTCAGCACCGAAAGCGGCAGGCCTTGGAACAACCTGCGGGCGGCGCTGCGGCTGTACAGGGAGGCTGGAACGAGTCCATGGAGGGTGTACTGATGAAGTACCGCAAGAAGCCCGTCGTCATCGACGCCATACAGTTCACAGGCGATAACAGCACTGAGGTTGGGGACTTCCTCGGTGGACCGCACGCTGTTGGGCACATGTTCGACAGCGACACAACGAAGGGTCTGACCATCACGACGCTCGAAGGCGAGCACCACGCCAGCGTCGGCGACTTCATCATCAAGGGCGTGCAAGGCGAGTTCTACCCCTGCAAGCCCGACATCTTCGCGGCTACGTATGAGCCGGTGACGGAGTGAGCGGCCGCCGCGCCAAACCCCGCATCGTCGCCACCCCCGAGACCTGCTGGGGCGAGCCGCGCATCGACGGCACGAGGGTCACGGTCGACGCCATCGCCAGCACGTTTCGCGCCGGGGACGACGTGCTCACCATCGCCGAGTGGTTCGACCTCAGCGCGGCTCAGGTAGAGGAGTGCCTGCGCTTCGCGCTCATGACCAAGCGCCAGCGGGAGAAGTACCTCGCTGGCCTGTCGCCGTTCAAGCGCAGCGCGCCGTGGAGCCTGTAGACATGTTCCTGCGCGGCCTCGTCATTGGCCTCAGCTGCTTTGCGATAGCAATGGGGGTGGCGGACGTGAGACTCGGCTTTATGCGGCCCGATGCGCTTTCGCTCATCGGCGGATGTATCGCCCTCATGGCCGGAATCTTCGGTCTGCTGAGGGTGAGGCGATGACCGCCCTCCCCTGGTGGGCCCTCACCCTCTTCGTCCTCGTCGCAATCCTCGTCGTGGCGGCGCTCGCCGTGACCGGGATGGGGCAGGTGCCGTGAGCACCGTCTACTTGGAAGCCCTCGTCTGGTACTGCCGTAGGTGCAGAAAGCCGCTCATGGTCAAACCTAAGGGTCTCATCCCGCGCGGCTGCACCTGCCGGGTCCCAAAGCTGCCCTCCGGACCAACGCTCGTGTCGTTCCCCGACGTGAGTCCCCGGCCGTGACCGGGATGGGGCAGGTGCCGTGAACAACTCTCGCTCAGCGCCCCCTCAGTGCCTGCACCTGGCCCTCCGGGATGCGGAGATGCCCGCCCGGCGTCGTCCACGCGCCGGGGAACCGGCCTGCGTCGTGGTAGTTGAGGACAGTGCGGCGCGTGACGCCGAGGATCACGGCGGCCTCGCCGGGGGAGAGAGGACGGTCGAGCGGGACGACCGCCGTGCCGCTCAACTCGACCTCGTTGAGCACGTCGTGGATGGAGGGTCCGCCGGCCGCCGTCGAGAGAACGGGGACCCCGCCGACGAACAGCCTGTCGTGGTAGTAGGTGCCGCTGCCCAGGATGCGTGCGCGCTCGACCATGGCGGCGCGCACGGCCTTGACGGTGCCGACGTGGTCCGGAGCCGTGAGCGCGTACTCGTGGGCAGGGTCCTCGACGTCGGTGGTCCAGGCGTAGCCCAGGTTGCGGGTCCTCGTGGTGATGGTAGTGGTCTGCATCGTCGTCTCCAGTCAGCTGCGGTTGGCCCTACGCTGGGCGGCCTCCGCCTTCGCGGCTGCCCATGCCTGCTGACGGGCCTCGCGACTCGGGGTGACGATGACGGCGGACAGGTTCTCCAGGCGGAGTTCCTCCGCGACAGCCTCACGCTGCTCACGGTCGCGACGCGCCATCTCGGCGATTTCTTCCTTGGTCATCCTGTAAGCCTTCATCGTCTCCTCCTCCGTCTGACTTCCTCTTACAGTTCCCATTATACCCACTCTGACGGGATGTGCAACACCAATATGGGCAAAGTGCGAAACTTGTCCGAATCGGAAGCGGCATAGACATGGCCGGCCGCGTCGTGGCCGACCGGCGAGCTAGGGGAGACGCATTGAGCGAAAGTGCGGGAATGGCAGCTGTCACGGTGCTGGTGTGAGCAGGCTGCGCGGCAAGCGTTACCTGTCCGTGGAGGACTTCGCGGCCCTCATCGGCCTTACGCAGCGCATCGTGCGCCGCGCCTGTGAGACAAACCGCCTGCGCACGCGGCCGGGACACGTGCCGGGAGGGCGCTGGCAGATCCTGCGCTCGGAGGTGGAGCGCGTGAAGAGGAGGGGACTGTGATGAGGGCGAAGACGCGCAAGACGCTCTCGGCTGTGCCCTGGGTCAAACAATACGGCATCGTCTCCAAGTGAGGCTACGGCGACCACGGCGCTGGCACAGGTCGTGGTCTTGCCTTCCGTCCTGTGAGCGGTCTAGAGTGTCTGAAGTCGAACAGGTGTTCGCCTTCCGCGATTGTCCACTAGAGGGTCGCAGGCGACGGTGGTACGCTCGTCTTCGTTAGAGGGCACCACCGGACAGGAGGGGAAGATGGTGACCAGATCTAGGCTCGGGGCGGCGTGCGCGCTCGTGCTCGGAGTCGTGGCAATATGGGGCTGCGGGGCAAGCCCGCCCACACCGGCGGTGACGGTGACGGCCACGCCCGTGGTACTGCCGGACACGAGCGCCGCCCAGGAGTCGGCCGTGAAAGAGGGCATCCACTCCCTGCAGGTGGCCGTGCAGTCCTACGCTGTCGACCACAAAGACAAGTACCCGCCCGCGGGACTGGTTAGCGAGGCGGGCATGGCGCCCTATGTGGAGACTTGGCCGACGAACCCCTACACGAACGCGCCGATGGCCCCAGGCCAGTCGCCGGGCGACTACAACTATGGGGTTTCGCCCAAGCGGACACAGTTCAAGCTGGTCGGCTACGGCGCCTCCGGGCCGATTATCGTGGTGCCGTGATGGCGGCTCGAGGGCGGCCCAGTCGGCGCACCACCGGCTATGCCGCGAACGCCATCGGAGAGGCGCTCGGCTGGAAGGTCAGTACTGAGCAGGTGCGCCGTTGGATCGACAAGGGCTTGCTCGTTGGCACGCGCATCGGTGACTCGTGGTACCACACGACCGACCGCGATATTCAAGCATTTATTGAGGCTAACATGGCGGACAGTGTTGACAGTACGGATTAGCGGGTATAGCATCCGCATTGTCCTTGGAACACACGGAGGGGAAGGGAGGGGGTGAAGCACTAATCCCAACCAACTGAAGCCACGAATCGTGGGAGAGAAAATGCTTCGCTTAAAAGCGGAGCGGGGGTCCTCGGTCAAAAGTCCCCCCGCATCCGCACCAGAGTCCCTTGCAAGGCGCACTGGCGTTGTGCATCGTAGCACACCGCGCGTCACCGTAGGCACGTTTCAGCGTTCCTCGCGCCACTCCGGACACACTCGTACCACCAGCGTGGCACGCCGTCACTGGACGCGCCGCGCGTCCCTTTCCACCCTCTGCGCTGACGCGGTCGCCATGCTCATCCACACGGCCATCGTCGTGGGCTGGATCGTGGTCCTCATCGCCATCGCCTGGGGGCTGAAGGCGGTGCTGGGATGAGCGCCTACGGCTGGGTCGTCGCGATCCTCGTGCTTGGCCTCATCGGCGTGTTCGCCTGTGCCGTGTTCCTCACACTCCGCGCGGCAGGTGTGCTGTGAACCTACGCGCCCTCACCATCGACGACGTCGCGACCGGACTCGGCTATCGGAAGCCGGTCCACCATCGCGGGCGCGTCTGCGGCGTGCTCGTCGACATCACCCCGCCGCTGGAGATCCAGCAGGAGACGGAGCCCGAGTTCTGGCGGAGGAAAGCGGCCGAGCGTGCCAAGGCACTGCACGCCGCCGAGGGTCGCATCCGGGTGCTCGAGGCGCGCATCCGCGAGCTGGAAGACGAGGTGGCGGAGGCATGAACGCCATCGACCCGCACGAGGCCTACTTCGCCCTTCCCGGCATCAATTGGAGCCTCCTCAAGGAGGCCGCGCGCAGTCCCAAGCACTTCAAGCACGCCCAGGTCACGCCGCGCACCGATACGTCCGCTATGGCGCTCGGACGGGCCGCCCACATGGCCGTGCTCGAGCCCGACCTACTCCTCACCCACTACACCGTATGGGCCGGCTCGCGCCGCACGAAGGAGTACGCCGAGTTCTGCGCCGTGAACGCCGGCAAGGAGATCCTCACCGAAGCCGAGTGGGACAAGGTCCTAGCCATCAAGCGGGCCGTCTGCTCGCACCCGGACGCGAGGCGACTCCTGCGCTCCGGGGCGAGGGAGAAGACGGCGCGCTGGACCGACCTCCCCAGCGGACTCAGATTGAAGGCCAGAGCGGACCTCGTGAAGCGTGACGCCGTGTGGGACTTCAAGACGGCGAAGAGCATCACGGAGCACGACTTCGCACGCGCCGTCGCGACCATGCTCTATCACGGCCAGGCGGCCTTCTACTGCGCCGGTTTCCAGCGTCCCCGCTTCGGCTTCATCGCCGTGGAGAGCGAGGCGCCGCACGACGTCGCAGTTTTCGAACTTGACGACGATTCCATGTTCGCGGGCGAGCAGCTCGTGCGCGAACTCCTCGACACCGTCGCCGCCTGCCGCAAGGCGCGGCGCTGGCCGGGCCAGTTCCCGGTCACTACCCGCATCTCACTGCCCGGCTGGGCATTCCCAGACGACGGCACGCGCAAGCTGGAGGGACTCGCATGAGCGAACCAAAACGCCGACCGTGGCGCGACTACTTCGATTCCGACTACATCACCGGCGACGCGCTCCCCGAGCCGCGCACCTTCACGATCGCCAGCAAGTCCCGCGACGAGGTCGAGGGCAACGACGGCAAGGAACACAAGCTGGCCCTGACCTTCTCCGACGGGCAGCGGTGGCTCGTCAACGTGACCAACGCCAAGTACATGGAGCACCTCTTCGGCAGCCCGTACCCATCGGACTGGACGGGGAAGCGCGTCACGCTGGCCTTCGACCCCACGATCATGTTCGGTAAGGAGCGCGTGGGCGGCATCCGCGTCATCGGCTCGCCGGACATCTCCGAGCCGGTCACCTTCCAGTTTCAGGAGAACAGTCGCAAGCGTCCGCGGCAGGTGACGCTGGTCCCGACCGCGGGCGGCAACGCGCCGACCGTTGACGGAGAGACGGGCGAGGTATCCGAGCAGCCCGCGATTCCGGCACAGGTGCCCGCAGACGGCCCGTCCACCCCCGTAGAGCCTCAGGACAGCCCCGAGCCCTTTTCAGACCCTGACGGCGATTCTGGCAACGAGGCGGATCCCCTGGACCTCGCTCTCGGAAACGTCTCACCCATCCGCAAGGCCGCTGCGACGAAGCAGCAGATCGGTGAGATCGAGCGCCTGGTGAAGTCCACCGGCATCTATGAGGTCGAAGTGGTCGGCATCCTCGACACCTACGGAGCCGTCACCTTCGACGACCTCACCAAGCAGACCGCGCAGTACGTCATCGACGCCTTGAGGGAGCGGCAGCCATGAGCACGCCTCTCCCCTCGACCCCGGCAGTGGAGGTGGTGGTGAGCCGGCAGGACGTTCTCCTGCCGGCCGCCGCCGCCGAACTGCTGCGCCGGGGCACCTGCTCGATTCCCGAGGCCGGAGAGTTTTTGGGCTTCGCAGCGAAGGCCGACGGCAGCGCCTCCTCGGCGGTCTACGGCATGGCCGACCGCTACCGGCGCCGCACCCAGGCGCTCATGTTCGACGAGCGCGGCAACCCGCGGCCCTACGACCCTCGCGACCTCATCCCGCGGATGCGCAACGGTCGCTGGACCGAGGTCCCGAATAGCGGTACCGGACATGTGTACAGAGTCGACACGCGGCTCTTGGTACCCATGGTGTTCAAAGAACTTGGTTGGCCGATGTGAACAAAGACTTTCACATATACCGGTCCGTACCTTTGACCAGGGGTCACGTTGCGTGGGTTGACCAGGAAGACTACCCATTGGTGAGTGCTTATAGGTGGTTCGAATCCGAAGGCTACGCGGCTCGGACCATGAGAACGACTGAACGTAGGCCCGATGGATCTCTCGTGACCAGAAACATGTACATGCACCGCATGATTGTTCCGGCGGGAGACTGGCACATCGAGCAGATCGACCATGTGAATCTGAATCGCTCAGACAATAGGCGAGCGAACCTGCGCGTCGGAAGCCCAAGCCACAACCACGCGAACAAGGACAGGTCAGGAGCCTCACCGTACCGCGGCATTACCTGGTTCTCGAGCAAAGGGAAGTGGAAGGCTCAGATCAAGCACCACCGGCGCTGTAGGCATCTCGGCTACTTCGCAGACCCCGTCTCTGCAGCTCTTGCATATGACCTAGCGTGCATTGGTCTGTACGGGCAATTCGCTAGGCCCACATTCCTGAAAGCGGTGGCCCCGTGAGCGCCCTCACGTTCCCCGTCAAGACCATGGACGGCGTGACCGGCTCCTACGGTCACGGCGACTACGCAGGCTATCTGCCGCGTGGCAAGCGTCCCGGCAAGTGGCTGCCGCCGGTCGAGCCGGTCCTCTGTAAGTCCGGCTACCACGTCTGCCGCGATCTGCGGGAGGTCCTCGAGCACGTCGGCCCGGACCTCTTTGAGGTCGAGGTCAGGGGCGCCTGTGAGGAGGGCGACGACAAGGCTTGCCACGAGCAGATAAGGCTCGTGCGGCGCGTCCCCGAGTGGACCGAGACGACGCTGCGGCTGTGGGCTGTCGACTGCGCACGACTCGCCGCGAACCGCTACGCGGCGAGTGGCCAGCGTGCTCTCATCCACGCGACCCTCGATACGGTCGTCGCATTCATCGAGGGTTGCGTGGACCAAGCGGCGCAGCCTGCGGCGTGGGCTGCGGCGCGGGTTGCGGCGGGGGATGCGGCGTGGGCTGCGGCGCGGGCTGCGGCGGGGGATGCGGCGTGGGCTGCGGCGCGGGCTGCGGCGCGGGATGCGGCGTGGGCTGCGGCGCGGGCTGCGGCGCGGGCTGCGGCGCGGGATGAACAACTCGGACTTCTCCGTCGCTACCTTGCGGGAGAAATCGGGCCGCTGGTGGAGGAGGCTCCATGAGCGCCCTACTCGCAGCACTCCAGCCCGGCGAGGTCCTCTTCATCACCACCGTCGACGAGGACGACGTGGTGAGGACGCGCCAGTACGTGCCCGTGGAGGGCACGGAGACGGAGGTGCCGAGCGCCGAGGTCGCGCGCTGGCTGCGCACGGTGCGCCTCGTGGGCGGGCTTGCTGCCTACACGCGGCGGGGACGGGAGGTGGTGAGCAGTGAGTGAGCAACTCACCATGACCGCCGTCGACACGCTGGCCGATGTACTCGCCTGGCGCGACAGCAATCCTGAGGCATGGCGGGCCATCGTGGAGTGGGCGCATGAGGATCGCGCCTACGGCATCACTCCCTCAACGCGCACCTACTGCTGCGTGCTGCGCAGGCCGCAGTGGGCGCAGCGCCTCGGTCTGCGGCGCATGACGTCGCCCGTCCCCGTCAACGATCACCTTTCCTCCGGCCTCGCCCGTTTGCTCAACCGCGAGTATCCGGCGTTGGAGTGCCCCACGCGCGCCTGCAATATCTCCAAGAATGCAGCGCACCCCATGGACTGGGCCGGGAGGTTGCTATGAGCGCCCTACTCGCAGCACTCCAGCCCGGCGAAGTCCTCTTCATCACCACCATCGACGAGGACGACGTCGTGCGCACGCGCCAGTACGTGCCCGTGGAGGGCACGGAGACGGAGGTACCGAGCGCCGAGGTCGCACGGTGGCTCAAGACGGTGCGCCTCGTGGGCGGGCTAGCTGCCTACACGCGGCGGGGACGGGAGGTGGTGAGCAGTGAGTGAGCTGGTGCCCACATCTGAAATCGAGCGTCTCGTCGGGGCACCTCGCCATGAGACTGAACACATGGGGCGAGCCGTATCAAGCAAGCAGGTCGTCTACGTCCTGCACTCACAGGAATGTTTTGACTCTGGCGTCGACCTGCGCGACTGCCCCTTTTCTTTGGCCCTTGACGAGTTCGGCATCGACACGGACGGGGCGTGGTGCGGTCGAGAGGACGAAGCAGTGGTGTTGGACATCGTTGATGGTGAGTTAGTCCCCGCACTCCCCAAAGAGCCGGTCACGGAGGCGAGCGATGACTGAGCAGCTCACCATGACCGGCATCGATCCGCTCGCCGATGCGATCGCCTGGCGCGAGAAGAACCCGGAAGCCTTCGAGTACTTCCTCGCCGTGGCCCGCGACGACATGGCCGAGGGCTATCAACCCTCAGCGGACTTCTGCGGGCACATGGTCAGGCGCTCCGGCCTGCTCACCAGGGAGAAGGGCAGCCCGGTCGTCTTCAATGATCATCTGACCTCGAGCCTCGCCCGGCTCTGCAAGCGCGACTACGGCATCCCATTCAGGATGCGCGAGGCCTGGGCGGACAAGGGCGGGAAGCCGTGACCCCCCGCACCTGCGCCGCCAAGGGCTGCAACACGATCCTCTCGCGATTCAACGACGGCCCCACCTGCCACCTGCACGCGGCCGGAGACGAACCGCTCACCTGCATGAGCTACCACGGCCACACCTTCGGCTGCTGCACGTCCTGCCACGTGGTCAAGCCGCGGCGCGCATTCGCCAAGGGCGCCGAGGTCTGCCTCGTGTGCTCCGCTCGGGCGCAGCGTGAGGCCGAGGAGCGGGCCTGCCCAGTGTGCGGGCGCAAGAAGCCGCTCACAGACCACTACTGGTACTTCGCGCCGCGCGTCGACGGTGGCCGGCGCCGGCGCGGTGCCTGCAAGGAATGCCGCAACGCCCGGCGCAGGGAGCGCGCCATGACCACCACACCATCACGCCGGAGGGGAGCGGGAGGCGATGAGACGCATTAGATCGGGGTGGACTGGCGCCGAGTCAGTGCTAGGATGGACCACGAAGTGGGGGAGCGCCGTTTGCGCGGCCTCCCCCGTGGCCCACCTAGCTAGGAGGTGTGCTCGTGGATGATACCACGCACCATGAGGCTTCAAGCCTCGATTCCGTTCCGCTCAACCAGTTTACCTATCGTGGATCAGGCGTCTACGCGCTTCGTCCCGTTGGAGCGCACGGCTGGTACGTCGGACAGAGTCGGACCGTGCTCTACCGGGTCGGTTGCCACGTGCGAGCTCTCGAGAACCGCCGGCACCATTCACGAGCACTTCAGGCAGCGTTTGACAACTCAGGCGGTCTGGTTGAGGTCGCTCTTTTGGCGTCAACCAGCGACCGCTCTCTTCGGCTGCGCATCGAGAGGTCATACGTCAGAAGAGTAGGGTCGCTGAACGGGCGTTCTTACGGGACACGGTCCTGATGAGCCGCATCCGCTACATCAAGCCGGGTTTCTTCACTGACGACGATCTCGGGGACTGTCAGCCGCTCGCCCGTATCCTCTTTGCCGGCCTGTGGACGATCGCAGACCGAGAGGGACGCCTTGAGGATCGCCCCAAGCGAATCAAGGCCGAGTGCCTGCCTTACGACGAGTGCGACGCGAATGCCCTCCTGGACGAACTCGCAGCCCATGGCACCCCGCCGCTCATCGTCCGCTATCACGTGGACGGCCTGGCGTACATCGCGATTCCAGGCTGGCAGCGTCATCAGAAGCCGCATTCACGGGAACTACCCAGTGCCATCCCATCCCCGGCTGAGCATGACCTAGGTCGTGCGCAAGCATCGCCTAGGCAGTGCCCGAGCACGACCCCTGCAGTGCCGAGCCCTGCCTCGCGCGCGCGCGTAACGGGGACGGAGAACGGAGAACGGAGAACGGAGAACGGAGTTAAGAGCGTTGTCGAATCACCGAGCGATTCGACGTCGGATGAGGTCTGCTCCGGTGAGGCCCTTCCAGCAAAACGCGCGAACGGCGACGGCTTCGCCGCCTTCTGGACTGCGTACCCCAACAAGCAGGGCCGTCTCGCGGCCGAGCGCCGCTGGAAGAGCCTGAGCCGCGCCGACCGCGCGGCGGCCACCGAAGTCGCCGTCGCCATGGCCTACTGCGTCGAGTGCGGCTACCGGGAGCGGGACAAGTGCCCGCACGGCTCGACCTTCCTCAACCAGCGCCGCTACGACGAGTGGCTGAGCGAGGACGGCGAGCTGAGAGCTCCACCGGGATACGGGCCACCACAGAACGGCGGCGGACCCAGCGTGTACGACAGGATCGATGCGGTCGGCCGCAGGATGGCGGCCGAGCGCGGTGAGGAGTGGCCATGAACACCGGCGAATCCACCTACCTCCTCAAGCGCATGGCCTCGACCTGGCCCGGCGCCGGCAAGCTCGACGATGCGGCCTTCGCCGAGTGGACCGACTTCCTTGCGAGCTACGAACCGGGTCCGGCTTGGGGTGCGCTTAGGGCGCTGCGCGAGACGTGCACCTGGCGCCCCAGCATGGCCGACTTCCGCACCGCCTACTTCCAGGCCCTGGCCTTGGCCGACGAGGAGCGCAAGCAGCTGCCCGCGGGCCCGAGCGAGGGCAGCGAGACCGACAGCCTGCGCGACCGCTACGGCACCGAGCAGGACCGCTGGATCTACTGCTGGCGCTGCGATATGGCCATCTCGCTCAAGGACATGGAGCGCAACCGCGGCTACGACATCGCCCGCGGCCTCTACCACCGCACCTGCCCGCGGCGGGGTTCGGCGCCGCAGATCCCCCTGGTCCAGAAGGCCGAGCGTGAGAAGTGGCTGCTTGACCACAAGATCAGCATCGGGCCGAACGTCGAGCCCGTGCCCTACGTCGAAGTGCCGCGCCGCGCTAGGCAGCAGGCACAGGACTTCAACGAGGTCTCGCGGATCGCCAGTGAGTACCTCGCAAGGCAAGGCAACAGAACCGGGAGGACCCCGTGACCACCCTGACCATCAACGAACAGGATGAACACACCGAAGCCACGCTCACCGCAGCCATTATGAAGAAGTGGGCTGGCGTCAAGAGCCAAGGCGGGATGCGCTACGTCGTGGCGGTGCAGGTGAACAACGGCGCTGGCTTTGCCTTCGGTCGCACGCTCGACGCCATCGTGCTCGACACCTGGCCCAGCAAGGGACTCACCCTGCACGGCTTGGAGGTCAAGTGCTCCAAGGGTGATCTGCGACGCGAGCTGCAGAACCCCGCCAAGGCTGAAGGGTTCCTGCCGTACCTCGACAACTTCTCCATCGTCGCCCCGAGCAACGTCATCGACCGGGACCTAATACCGAAACGCTGGGGCATCTACGTGCCCGACAACGAGGGCAGCTTGCGGACGGTGCGCAGTCCCCTCTACCTGCACGACGACGGCCGCGACCGCGAGCACGTCGACCGCTCCCTCATGGCGGCATTCGCGCGTGCCCTTGTTCAGCGGTCGCTCTCGAAAGAGGCCCGTGACGAGGAGTACGAGTGCGGCTACAGGGCCGGGCAGCAGAGCAACGCAGCCGAGATCAGGGAGGCCGAGATGCTGCGGCAGCGTCAGGCCGACTTCGAAGCGGCAAGCGGTGTTCGCCTGGGTGACTGGTCGGGTCCACAGATGATCGGCGAGGCTGTCGAGTTCGTGCTTCATGGCGGCCTGCAGAGACAGGTCGCCTACGTGGGCGACATGCGTAAGTTGGGACAGAAGCTGATGGAGACAGCCGACGAACTGGAACGTCTGGCCGAGGCCACGACGTTGGAGGTGAAGTCCTTATGACCACCCTGACAATCAACAGCCTCGCCTCCGGCGTCTGGGCAGCCCGTGAGGGTGAGACGGTCGAGCTGCTGTCCATCACCGCCAACGGCCGCGCCGCCGAGGTGCGCTGGCCTGGGGCGACGAGGCCGGTGTTCCTGCCGGCGAGGTGGCTGGACGGCCTCGCCCCGGAGCCCGAGCGGTGCCCGACGTGCGGACGGGAGGTCGAGGGGTGAACGCTGGCGACCTCCGGGCACTCCTTGAGACCGTGCCCGACCACTACGAAGTGATGACCTCCACCGTCCACCACACGCGGCAAGTCGACCACTTCGGACAGCCGCCCATGAGCGTCATGTGTGGCCACGTCGACCTCGGCTGCGAGGTTGAGGGCTTGACGATAGGTCAGGCGGAAATCCCATACGCGCTCCTGTGCATCGGGGACGTCGTGCACAGTCTCAGCGGATCGCCGTGTACGAGGTGCCCGAACACGAACTGCAACGCGCAGCCGGATGAAGAGACCGAGGATGTCTGAGCGGCTACCCACATCACACACCACGCCCCTGTCGGGACTGACCACGGAGGAGGCCGGGAATGGATGATCTACACGCCTTTGTGAGGGCCACCTGGCGCACGCTCTACGCCATCCCGGAGGGCGAGGTAGCGCATTTGCCCTCGCATTCGCATCGCAGTCTCTGCGGGCGCACGTGGCCCGAGTGGGCATCGTGGAGCAGCGATTTAGTGCTGGACGGCGGCCTCTCCCGCAGCCAGCAGAAGCCGCGTATCTGCAAGGCCTGCGCCCGCATCGCTGAGCGGGGCAGACACCTCAAAGGAGAGGACTCCTGATGGCCCTCGACATCCTCTCCATCGTCAGCTTCATCGCCTTCGTCTTCGTCGCCGGGCACGCGCTTGGCTACCATCGCGGCAGAGGCAAGGCGACCTGCCCGCTGTGCGATGGCAAGGGCTACGTGGAAGGCAAAGCGCCGACCATCTCCAACGAGAGGGAGACTTTCGACGCCGGGTTCCAAGCGGGACTCTGTGAAGGACGCGGCACCTTCCGCGACGCCAATCCGATAGAGAAGCGACCATGACCCTCGACACGCTGGCCGAGCGGCTGCCGGAGGTGGCGTACTTCGAGCGCCGCCGCGCTCAGTGGTATGACGGAAAGTACGACGACTACGACGTCGACGAAGCCATCTGTAATGGACAACGCGCCCTCGCCGCCTGCGCCGTGGAAGTGGAGCGGCTGGAGGCCGAGCTGGCGGCGCTGAAGGCGCGGCGGTGTGACGAATGCGACTCCCGCGAGGGCCAGAGTCACTACTGCCTGCTGTGGAGCATCAACACGCCGGACGCCCATGCCTGCAACGAGTGGGCCACCCGCGAGGAGGCGTCCGATGGGTGACCTAGCCGACCGCCTCGCCAACCTGCCCGCCGATGTGAGGGAGCGGCTTGAGGCCGAGAACGAGGCGCTGAAGCGGGAGCGGGACTGCTGGCATTTCATCGCTACACACAGCCTCCTCACCCGGTTCAAGCGGCGACAGAAGAAACTGGTGGCTAGGTGGGCGCCCCGTGGCGAGGAGTACGTGAAAGCGATGGTAGCTCGTTACGAATCCGACCGGCTCGCCGACTTGAAGCGCCGCGTGAGGGAGGGAGCGTGACCAGCCCCGCCCGCCGCGACGACCGCCCCGAGTCGGCCCTGACCGCCAACATCCGGGAGATGTGCCGTCCCGGCGGCCTGCTCGCACCCTGTCACCTCGAGTGGATCTCGCAGCGCGGCGGGCGCGGCTCGGGCACGAGTGAGGGCGCGCCGGACCTTATCCTCCACCGCCGCGGCGTGACGCACATCGTTGAGTGCAAGCGTCCGGACGGCGGCCGGCTCAGCCGCGCGCAGATCATCGCCGCCCGCCTGCGCTGGGAGGACGGCGGCGTGCCCACCTACGTGGTGGCGAGCGAGCAGGAGTTCGCCGACCTCTGCTGCGGGCGGCTCGCACCCTGGAGGGACTGGGAATGAAGGTCTTGCCGCCGTGGGACCCCGGCTGGCGCGAGTTCCGCCTCGCCTTCGAGGCCGAGTGGCTGAGCCACCTCATCGAGCATCACGGCTCCTGGTGCCACGCGAGCGAGGTCGCCGAGCCTGAGGACACCTACGAACGCGCTCTGCTCGGCAAGCTGGCGCACGAGGTGGTGCTGTCGGCGCGGCGCCTCGGCCTCGTGGTCGAGTCGGACAGGGGGCACGGCTACCGCCTCACGGCGCACGCGGGGCTGCCCCGGTACCTCCACCTACACGAGCGCGCCGAGGAACGCGCTGAAGAGCCGGGCCCGGATCAGTTGACGCTCGCCGAGTGCGGGGTTGTAGGGTAACGAGGATGGAGGGGGAGATGGGTGTCTGAAGAACTCGACAGATTGGCGGAGCGGCTACAGGCGGTGGACCTCTGCCTGCGATGGATGGGTGGAGAAGCACTGCGTGAGGGCGAGTTCGCCATGTTCCCAACTACTGTCAAAATGGCCCTCGAAGCCTGCGCCGTGGAGATAGAGCGGTCCGAGGCCGAGAACGAGGCGCTGAAGGGAAAATACGGCGAGCGTCAATGGGTGGACATTACACCAGACGCCGGTCTTCCGTCACGCCTGTTGTCGGCATACGTGGACGACACGTATTGGAGCGACAACACGGCTGAGAACGAGCCGGTGAATCCCGTCTTCGTCGCCATGAACGAACACCGAGAACAACGCAACGTCATCTTGCGAGACGCGCTCGCCAAACTGCGGACCGCCCGCGAGGAGGCGTCCGATGGGTGAGACCCTCGACAGACTGGCCGAGAAGCTGCCGGAGGTGAAGGCGCTGTGGGATAACATGAACGCCAGCGACCGACTCGACCAACAACTCGTCTACCCTGCCTTCCTCGCCTGCGCAGCGGAGATAGAGCGGCTCCAGTGCTGCGGCAGCTGCCGTCATCTGATGCAGCACATGAGGCTCTGCAGGCTGGAAAAGGAAAACGCTGACGGCACCGTAAGCACGCGGGAGTGCTGTGCGCCGTGTCAGTTCACGCCGTCGTGCTGGGACCAGCCGTGATGACCCAGTGAAGGGCCGCGCCGAACGCCGCGTCAGCCCCATCACCGGCCGCGTCACCTGG
>Ga0075276_10000085_pt1 | contig 27356 bp, 19 predicted proteins | sample SF_Rice_5C_80N_4_FD_69770 | JGI IMG/M metagenome (GOLD analysis project Ga0075276, IMG submission 69770) | Rice paddy soil microbial communities from Twitchell Island, California, USA - SF_Rice_5C_80N_405 | ecosystem: Environmental > Terrestrial > Soil > Paddy field/soil | place: USA: Twitchell... | reverse complement strand
GCACGTCTGGCATGGACCGGCGACCTGGGTGGCTGGGACAGCGGTCTGGGTATCCAGAACTGGAGCGGTCAGTCTCTGAACAACGACCCCGCGCTCGTTGCTACTCCCACTCAGTTCCAAACCAAGGCAACTGCGATCGACGGCCAGATGCAAGGCGCGATCGGCAGCCTGCCCGTTGGCTTCTACTTCAGCTATGCCAAGGCTCCCGTGTCGACCACTGCTGGTCTGCAGAACGAGTTCAACATGGGCACCAAGGACCGCAGCTCGTTTAACATCGACGCTGAAGTCGGCGTGATCCCCGAGAAGGCGACCATCGGTGCTGCCATCCGTGCCGGTAAGTCCGGCGTGGCTGACGCTGCTGGCTCCAACACCACGGACAACGCAGTGTTCCTGACCGCGACCTACAAGCTGGCCCAGAACCTGCTGGCCCGCCTGTCGTATGTGACGCAGTCCGGTTCCTTCTGGGATCAACCCAGCGGTCTGGGCGGTACGAACGCGACGGACTTCGGCAAGTCGTCCTACACGCTCAACCTGTACGCTCTGTACTAAGCAAAGCGTAGCAGTAAGGCTGTAAATCAACGGGGAGCTCAGGCTCCCCGTTTTTTATTGGGCACGCCACATGCGGTACAATCGCGTCCCATGAATCATACGCATCCCGCCTTTCCCGAAGGCTCGCCGCAGGCCAAACGCGCCAGCCGCATCGCACAGCTTCAGCCTATCGAATATCCCGCCGACCTGCCCGTGGTGGCGCGCCGCGAGGAACTGGCCGAGGCCATTGCAAAACATCCCGTGGTCATCGTGTGCGGCGAAACCGGTTCCGGCAAAACCACCCAACTCCCCAAGATCTGCCTCGCCATCGGCCGCGGCGTCGCCGGTATGATCGCCCATACCCAGCCGCGCCGCGTGGCGGCCCGCTCGGTGGCTTCGCGTATCGCGCAGGAGCTGAAAACCGAACTGGGCGGCGCGGTCGGCTACAAGATACGCTTCAACGACAAGGTCTCGGAGCATACCTGCGTCAAGCTGATGACCGACGGCATCCTGCTTGCGGAAATGCAGGGCGATCCGCTGTTGAGGAAATACGACACCATCATCCTGGACGAGGCGCACGAGCGCTCGCTCAACATCGACTTCCTGCTCGGCTATTTCAGGCAGTTGTTGCCCAAAAGGCCCGACCTCAAGATCATCATCACCTCGGCCACGCTCGATGCGGAAAGGTTTGCACGGCATTTTGCGGGTTGTTTCTCGCTGGCCAGCACCCCTTCCTCCGCCGTCCCCCATAGGGAGAGGGGGCCAGTTCGGCCGGATACGCAATCCAGCCCCTCTCCCACCGGGGGGGGGGTTGGGGAGGGGGGCGAAAAGGAAACCGGGACAGACACCGAAAAAACCGATGTCCCCATCATCCAGGTTTCCGGCCGCAGCTACCCCGTGGAAGTCCGTTATCGGCCGCTGCAGCAGAATGAGGAAGGCGATACCGAGGATGTGCCCGAGGCCGTCGCGGCCGCACTGGATGAACTGAGCACAGGCGGGCTGCGCGGCGACGTGCTGGTGTTCCTGCCGGGCGAGCGCGAGATCCGCGAGACCGCCGAGGCGCTGCGCAAGCGCCATCCGCCGGGCCGGGCGCGGGTGGAAATCCTGCCCCTGTTTTCCCGCCTTTCCGCGGCCGAGCAGGACCGGGTGTTCAAACCGGCCTCGGGCATGCGGCGGGTGGTGCTGGCCACCAATGTGGCGGAAACCTCGCTCACCGTGCCCAATATTGGTTATGTGATCGACTCTGGGCTGGCGCGCGTGAATCGCTACAGCATCCGCCAGAAGGTGGAGCAGTTGCGCGTGGAGAAGATCTCGCGCGCAGCGGCCAGCCAGCGTGCGGGCCGCTGCGGCCGCGTGATGGCCGGCATCTGCGTGCGCCTCTACGACGAAGCGGATTTCGAGGCACGCGCCCCGTTCACCGATGCCGAAATCTTCCGGGTTTCGTTGGCGACCGTGATCCTGCGCATGGCTGCGCTGAAGCTGGGCGAGGTGGAGCAGTTCCCCTTCATCGAGCCGCCAGGGTCGCGCTCGATTTCCGACGGCTATCAGTTGCTCGCCGAATTGGGCGCCATGGACGAGCAGCGTGTACTCACGCCAGTCGGGCGCGAACTGGCCAAACTGCCGCTGGACCCCAAGGTTGCGCGCCTGCTGCTGGCCGGGCGCCAATACCAGTGCCTGACCGAGATTCTCGTCATCGCCAGTGCGCTATCCCTGCAGGACCCGCGCGAGCGGCCACAGGAACGGCGCGAGGCGGCGGATGCCGCCCACCAGCGCTTCAGCGACGAGCGTTCCGACTTTCTTGCCTACCTCAAGCTGTGGGCGTGGTTCCGCCATGCCGTCCAGCACAAGAAATCCAACCGCCAGCTTGCGGAAGAATGCCGGCAGAATTTCCTTTCCCCGCTGCGGCTGCGCGAGTGGCACGAGCTGCACCAGCAATTGCACGCACAGGTGTCGGAGATGGGGTGGCTAGGGCCTCGCGCCGGGCAAGATTTCGGAGCGCACACTGGCTCCCTCTCCCGCCGGGGGAGGGCCGGGGAGGGCGAGCGCCAACCGCTGCGCGCCGCGTTGCCGGAGCGCCTGCTGAACCACGCGAGGACACTGCGCAAGAATGCCACCGATGCGGAGACGTTGATGTGGCAGCTGCTGCGCCGCAATCAACTGATGGGATTCGGTTTCCGCCGCCAGCATCCGGTTGGGTCGCACATTCTGGACTTTTATTGTCATGAGGCCCGGTTGGCTGTCGAATTGCACGGGGGGCCGCATAACGAGGAAGCGCAGCGGGGACAGGATGCGCAACGCACGGCTTACCTGCGCAAACTGGGAATTACGGTGCTCCGCTTCTGGAACAACGAGGTAATACAGAACCCGGAGGGAGTGCTGCAGCAGATCCATGATTGGCTGCAACAGCCCCCCCTCCCCAGCCCTCCCCCGGAGGGAGGGGGGATCTCCACCGGCCCGGAGGCAGAGGGAAATGATGGCGTGCCTCGACACTTGGCGTCTTCGCAAGCAGCCACCTACGAGCAAATCCACAAGGCTCTGCTCACCGGCTTGCTCGGCAATATCGGCATGCGCGCGATGGAAGATGTGCATTACCTGGGTGCGCGCGGAATCAAGTTCCATATCGCACCCAATTCTGTCCTGGCCAGGAAGGGCGCGAAATGGGTGATGGCCGCCGAACTGACTGAAACCACCCGGCTTTATGCACGCTGCGTCTCCCGCATCGAGCCGGCATGGCTGGAGGAGGTGGGCGCTCACCTCATCAAGCGCCACTACTATGATCCGCACTGGGAGAAGAAGGCGGGGCAGGTGGCCGCCTGGGAGCGCAGCACGCTGTATGGCCTTGTGATCAACCCGAAGAAGCGCGTGCACTATGGCCCCATGAATCCCGAGGAGTCCCGCGAGGTGTTCATCCGCCAGGCGCTGGTGACCGGGGAATTCAACAGCCAGGCGCCTTTCTTCGCGCACAACCAGCGGCTGATCCGCGAGATCGAAGCGCTGGAACACAAGGCGCGCCGTCCGGACGTGCTCGTGGACGAAGAGCTAATCTACGCCTTTTACGATGCGCGCCTCCCGGCGGGACTGCACAACGGCGCGGACTTCGAGAAATGGCGCAAGGAGGCGGAACGGGGCAACCCCAGGCTGCTGTTCCTCAAGCGCGATGATCTGATGCGCCACGAGGCGGAAGGAATCACTACCGGCCAGTTTCCGCCGCAACTGGTGATGAACGGCGTCAGCTATGCGCTGGCCTACCATTTCGCACCTGGGGAGAAGAACGACGGTGTCACGCTCGCAATCCCGCAGGCCTTGATCAACCAGGTTTCTCCGGGGCGCTGCGAATGGCTGGTGCCCGGTTTGCTGGGGGACAAAACGGCGCAACTGCTCAAGACCCTGCCGCAGCGGCTGCGCCGCCATCTCATCCCCTTGCCGGAATTTGCCGCCGCGTTCTGCAGCGCCGTGACGCCGTCTGACACGCCGTTACAGGAAGCGCTGGCCCGCTATATCCGGGAGCAAAAGCAGCTCGACGTGCCCCTCGACGCCTTTCGCCCCGAACAGCTTCCGCCGCACCTGTCGATGAATTTCCGCATCGTCGATGAACACGGCAGGCAACTGGGGATGTCGCGCAACTTCGCGCAGTTGCGCGGCGAACTCGCCCCCAGGCACGCCCCGGCCACGAACAGGGCCACGGCTGCGGCGTCTGCTGCCCGCACGGCCGAAGCGCCGCCGCCATCCGAGCGCCACACCGCGTGGGATTTCGGGGCCTTTGCCGAAACCGCCAATATCGTCCGGGCCGGCCAGCAGATCACCGTGTTCAACGCGCTGCACGATGAAGGCGATGCGGTTACGCTGCGCGCCTTCGACACACGCGAGGAAGCGCAGATCGCGCACAAGCAGGGGCTGGCCCGGCTTTTCATGCTGGCGCTGAAGGAACAGGTCAAATACCTGGAAAAGAACCTCCCAGATGTGCAGAAGATGGCAATGCTGTTCATGCCCTTTGGCAGTCAGCCCGACCTGCAGCGGCAGATACTGACGCAGACCTTCGAGCGCAGCTGCCTGATGGAGCCGTGGCCCGCCAGCGAGAAGGAATTCGCGGCGCGCGCCAAGGATGCGAAATCCCGGCTCAGCCTGGTGGCGCAGGAGATTGCCCGGCTGGTTGGCACGGTGCTCGCAGAATACCAGGCGCTCCAGAAGTCGTTGCCTGCATTCAAGGCGCATGGCCAGGCCCAGCAGGACATCAAGGCGCAATGCGAGTGGCTGCTCGGGCGCGACTGGATCGCGCGCACCCCCTACGAACGGTTGCAGCATCTCCCGCGCTACCTGAAGGCTATCGGCGTCAGGCTGGAAAAGCTGCGCGCGAACCCGGCGCGCGACGCACAGCAGATGGCCCAGGTCCTGCCCCTGCAGCAGCAATGGCAGCGCAGGCTGTCCGCGCTGCACGGGGCCCCCGACCCCAAGCTCGAAGATTTCGGCTGGCTGCTGCAGGAGCTGCGCGTGTCGCTGTTCGCGCAGGAGCTGAAGACGCCGGTGATCGTCTCGGTGAAGCGCCTGCAGAAGGTATTGGACCAATGACGGCGCTCGCATATAATTCCCGCCAGCATCGCATTTTTCAATGGACGCAGGCGTCATGATAATCGAGGTCATCAGCGCAACGAGAAGAACGGAACCCGACTTCTGGCGGAACGCGGCGCTGGGCGTGTCGCTCAATCGTCTGGCCGAGGACGACAAGCGCCTGGTGGCGCGGGTCGCCTACGAAAACCGCGCTCCCTTGCCCGATCTTTTCAATATGTGCATTCGCGACGCCACGGCCGGGGATGTGCTGGTGTTCATCCACGACGACGTGTGGATAGACGATTACTATTTTGGCGACCGCATCCTCGACGCGCTACAGACCTTCGACGTCGTCGGCGTGGCGGGGAACCGCCGCAGGCTGGCGGGGCAGTCCGCGTGGGCGTTTGTCGACGACGCCTTCAGGCTGGACGAGCGCGCGAATTTGAGCGGGGCCATCGCACACGGCGACCATCCCTTTGGCGAGGTTTCCATGTTCGGCGCCACGCCAGCCGAATGTGAATTGCTCGATGGCGTGTTGCTGGCGGCGCGCAGGGAGGTGCTCGCGGGACACGGGGTCCTGTTCGACCCGCGCTTCGACTTTCATTTTTACGATCTCGATTTCTGCCGCACCGCACGCGCGGGCGGCTTGCGCCTGGGTACCTGGCCCATTTGCCTGACGCATCAGAGCGGCGGTGCTTTCAACACCCCGCCGTGGCATGAAAAGCTGCGCCTGTATCGTGAAAAATGGGGCACGTGAACATGCTTCCGGCGAAGATTTGAGCGATGGTCATGGAACAGACGCCCATACATGACGACTACAATCCGGATCTGCTGGCTTTCCTGCCTCCCAACCTGATCCGGGTAGTGGAGGTGGGCTCCAGCAGCGGCGCATTGGCCGGGGCCTATCGTGCTGCCAATCCCGGCTGCCACTACACCGGCATCGAAATCGAGCCGGCATATGCGGATGCCTCAAAACGCCATTGTACTCGTGTGATCTGCGGTGACATCGAGCGTCTGGACGATGCGACCTTCGACAGTCTGTTCCCCGCGGACTGCTGGATTTTCGGCGACGCGCTCGAACACCTGTATGACCCTTGGTCGCTGCTGCGCCGCATACGCAAGCGCTGTGGCGCCGATTTGCGCATCGTCGCGTGCGTCCCGAATGCACAGCACTGGAGTCTGCAAGCGGCTCTGAACGCCGGCCAGTTCCGCTACCAGCCCAGCGGCCTGCTGGATCGCACCCATATTCGCTGGTTTACCCGGATCACGCTGTTCGAACTGTTCGCGAGCACGGGTTTTCGGATTGTCGGCGGCTTCCCGCGTATATTCGACGAGCCGCAGCGGGAGCGCATCCTGCCGGCGATTCGCGCCCTCGCCCAGGCGGCAGGCGCCGATCCGCAGCAGGCAGTCGACGATGCCTTGCCACTGCAATGGGTGGTGATGGCCGCGCCCGTATGACGGCCCGCCGCCAACGGCTCAGGCCTCAGGAAGTGTAGCGGCGGGCGATTAGTACGGCATTGCTGCCGCCAAAGGCGAATGAGTTCGACATCACCGCGCCTAGCGGCACGTCATGGCGGCCGACGTTGGGCACATAGTCCAGGTCGCATTCCGGGTCAGGCTCATTCAGGTTGATGGTTGGCGGAACGGCCTTATGATGCATTGCCAGTATGGAGGTCATGAACTCCACTGCACCCGTCGCCCCCATCAGGTGCCCGTGCATGGATTTGGTGGAACTCACGGGAATGTTCGGCGCCCGGCTTCCAAACACTTCCTTGATCGCCCTGGTTTCCTGCACGTCGCCGACGAGTGTCGCCGTGCCGTGGGCATTGATGTACCCGATGTCCGCCGGCTGCATGCAAGCATCGGCCAGGGCCGCGCGGATCGCACGCGCTTGTCCGGCGGCATCGGGCTTGCTGATGTGGCTGGCATCGGATGCGCACGCATACCCCGCCAGCTCGGCGTAAATGCGTGCGCCCCGAGCCGCTGCCCGCTCCGCGTTCTCTAGCACCAGCACGCATGCGCCCTCGCCCAGCACCAGCCCGTTGCGCTGCCGGGAGAATGGCTTGCATGAGGCGCCGGGGCCGGCGGGATCTTCCAGCGCCAGGGTGCGCAGGGCTTCCCAGGCCTTCATGACGCCCACGGTCAGCAGGGCTTCCGATCCTCCCGCCAGCATGACGTCCGCATATCCGTGCCGGATCTGCCGCGCAGCCTCCCCAATGGCGATCGCGGATGAGGAGCAGGCTGTGGAGTAGGTGATATTGGGTCCCCGCAGCCCGAACTCCATGGAAATATGGGAGGCAGCGGCGTTGTTCATGCCGAGCACCACGCTCAAGGGGCGCACCCGGGGCTCGCCCTTTGCCAGCACCTCCAGATAACCTTCCTCCAGCGTTCCGGCGCCGCCCATGCCTGTACCCATCATTACGCCGGCGCGGGTCCGTTCAGCCTCTTCAAGCTGCATTTCTGCGTCCTGGACCGCCTGGCGCGCTGCCACCAGAGCCATCTGGCTGAACCGCTCCATGCTGGTAAGCTGCATCTTGGTAAAGTGCGCGGTCGGGTCGAAATCGGGAACGGTTCCCGCGATGTGGATCGACAGCTTTTCAGAATGAGGCATGTCGACACGCCGAATGCCGGACCGGCCGGCCATCAGATTTTCGAAAAATTCACCCTGACCGGAGCCGACAGGGGAGACGATCCCCAGTCCCGTGACGACAACTTTGCACCCCATTTGCGGATCAGGCGCCGCCCTGCTGCTCCGCAATCATGCGGTCAACGACGTCGGAGATGTCCTGGATAGTCTTGATTTCGATGCGCTGCTCCGGCAGCTTGATCTTGAACTCATCCTCGATATTGAACATGAACTCAATAACGGACAAGGAATCCAGGCCCAGTGTTTCCAGTTGGGCGTCGGGAGCAAGCGTCTCGGGCTTGAGATCAAACTGCTCGGACATCATGCGTTGTATTGTTTCCAGCGAACTCATTCAGTACCCCGTCGTGGCTGTTCGGGCGTCGGTCACGCCGCGGCGTGGGTCAGCCGCGGCGCGGATGATACCACATGCGGGCCAACTGCGCCGGGCTCGTGGCGTTCGTCCGGGTGGTCGATTGCGGCCAGAAACTGAACCGTTTCGTCGGCCACCCGCTCGCGTTCGTTGTCCAGCGTGATCATGTGATAGCTGTCGTGCAGCACGATCTTGACGACCCTGCTGGAGCCGATGTGGTCGGCGACGAAGTCTGCGCTCCGCACGCTGGCCACATCGTCTTCCTCTGCGTGTATCACGAGCGCCGGCGCCTTCACGTGGCGCAGGCGCGACCTGACCGACTTGATCAGCAGCTCGGCTTCGTGGACGGCCGGCAGGGTGAGTCTGGACGCGCCGGCGATCGACGAATCCTTATACGTCATCTCGCGCTGCACCCAGCGGCGCAGTTGCGCATTCTTCAGGCCGAACGGTTCGCGTTCGCGGTACGCGTAGAGGTAGCGGAAAGGCGTGTAATAGCCCAGCGGGAGCATGAAGCGGTACCAGGGGATGCTCCAGCCGTCGTAAAACAGCGTGGTAGACAGCAGCGTCAGCGCCGCCACGCCTTCGCCTAGCTCCGCTGCCACGCTGAGGGACAGCACGGCGCCTATGCACAGGCCGCCCATGGACACCCTGCGGTACTGGCGCTTCAGTGCCTGGAATTCCGCCCTTACCTCGCTGTGCCAGTCCCGCCAGTTGGTGACCGAATAAACGGAATCGCCGGAAAAATGACCATAGCCCTTGAAATGCGGCACGCGTACGGTGTAGCCAGCCTTTTGCAGGCGCTTGGCCAGAGGCAGCATTTCGGAAGGGTTGCCCTGCAAGCCATGCACCAGCAGGACGGCATGGTCTCCACCGGTCAATTCTAAGGTTTTCATAAATGGTCCAGGGTCGGTTGCAGCCTTTCGAATTTTGTCCGGCGGGCGCGTGTAGTCTGATGTAAAGTGGCGCGAATTCTAGCAAAAGCCAAGGGGATGCTGAACCATGTTGCAGCAATGCCACGAACGCCCATGCGGTATAATTTCAAGCCATCTGAGACCGATTTTTGCATTTTGTTCAATTTGACGCCTCAAGTCGCCGCGGAATGCCGCGCCACCCCCCGCCGGGTGGGGCCGGATGGCCCCAAAGACCCACTACGCATAAACGGGGCGCATTGGGACGGCATGCCGCAAGAGTGCACTGAAGCGGGGCAAGCGCGGTCCGCCAAACACTACTCCGGGAAACCCTTACAGCATAATCATGGATGAGCAACTGCGCCAAGCCGCGCTGAACTACCACCGCCTGCCCGAGCCGGGCAAGATTTCCGTAACCCCAAGCAAGCCCATGCTGACGCAGCGCGATCTGGCGCTGGCCTATTCGCCCGGCGTGGCGGCAGCGTGCGAAGCCATCGTGGCGGACGCAGCCGAGGCCCGCAACATGACCGCTCGCGGCAACCTGGTCGCCGTGGTGAGCAACGGCACGGCCGTGCTGGGCCTGGGCGCGATCGGCCCCCTGGCCGCCAAGCCGGTCATGGAAGGCAAGGGCGTGTTGTTCAAGAAATTCGCCGGCATAGACGTGTTCGACATCGAAGTTGACGAGCGCGACCCGGACAAACTGGTTGAGATCATCGCCGCTCTGGAGCCCACCTTCGGCGGGATCAATCTCGAAGACATCAAGGCGCCCGAGTGCTTCTATATCGAGCGCAAGCTGCGCGAGCGCATGAAAATACCCGTGTTCCACGACGATCAGCATGGAACGGCGATTATCGTGGGCGCAGCGTTGCTGAACGGGCTGAAGGTGGTCGGCAAGGACATCGGCCGGATCAAGCTCGTCGTCAGCGGAGCGGGCGCGGCTGCGCTCGCCTGCCTCGATATGCTGGTGAGCCTGGGCGTGCGCATGGAGAACATCGTGGTCACGGACATCAAGGGCGTGGTCTACCAGGGCCGCACCGAGGAGATGGACGACAACAAGGCGCGCTATGCCGTGGCGACTGCCGCGCGCACCCTGGACGAGGTTGTCGCGGGAGCGGATGTGTTTCTCGGACTGTCCGCAGGCGGCGTGCTCAAGCCGGATATGGTCAAGAAGATGGCGGACCGCCCGCTGATCTTTGCGCTGGCGAACCCGCATCCCGAAATCCTGCCGGAGGCGGCGCACGCCGCGCGCCCGGACGTTATCATTGCGACCGGCCGTTCGGATTATCCCAACCAGGTTAATAACGCGCTGTGCTTTCCGTACATCTTCCGCGGCGCGCTGGATGTGGGCGCTTCCACCATCAACGAAGCGATGAAACAGGCGGCCGTGAAGGCCATTGCCCAACTGGCCCAGGCCGAACAATCCGATGCGGTCGCCACCGCGTATGGCGACCAGAACCTGCGGTTCGGCCCGGATTACCTGATTCCCCGGCCGTTCGATCCGCGCCTGATCACCGAAATCGCGCCGGCCGTCGCCCAGGCAGCGATGGACAGCGGCATCGCCGCGCGTCCCATTGCCGACATGCGCGCCTACCGCGAGCGCCTGTCCCATTTCATCCACGAATCGGGCTGGCTGATGAAGCCCGTGCTCGACTACGCCAAGGCCCATCCCAAGCGTCTGGTCTATGCGGAGGGCGAGGACGAACGGGTACTGCATGCGGTGCAGGCAGTGGTTGACGAAGGGATGGCCCACCCCATCCTGATCGGGCGCCCCGCCATCGTTGCGCAGAACATCGCCCGCCTGGGATTGCGTCTGCGCGCGGGCGAGCATTTCGTGCTGATCAACCCGGCGGCGTCTGATGCGCACAACACGCAGATCGCGGCGGCCATGGTGAGCGCGGGCGAGGCCGACGCCATGCTGTGCGGTATGGTGTCCAGGCCGCAGGAGCACCTGCGCTTCATCAGCGAGAAGATAGGCCTGCATGCGGAGGCTTCGGTATTCGCCACGATGAACATCCTGCTGCTGCCCGGCCACACCCTGTTCGTGTGCGATACCCATATCAACCTGGACCCCACCGCCGAGCAGCTTGCCGAAATCACCCTGCTGGCGGTCGCCGAGATGCGCCGTTTCGGCATCGAGCCCAGGGTTGCGCTGCTTTCGCATTCCAACTTCGGCGGATTCGATGATCCCTCGGCGCGCAAGATGCGCCGCGCCAATGAGTTGCTCAGGGAACGGGCGCCCGGTCTCGAAGTGGATGGCGAGATGCACGCAGACACCGCCGTTTCCGACGTGCTGCGCCGCCAGCTCGCGCCGGATGCGCGTCTGCACGGCCCGGCGAATTTGCTGGTCATGCCCAGCCTGGATGCCGCCAATATTTCGTTCAACCTGCTCAAGATGCTGGCAGGAGACGGGATTACCATCGGCCCGGTGCTGCTGGGTGCGGCGAAATCCGTGCATATCATGACGCCATCGGCGACCGTGCGGCGCATCGTCGAGATGAGTGCGCTGGCGGTGGCCGGCGTGCAGGCGCATTAGGAAGCGCGCGGGAGACCATGACGGAGCCGACGGCCACCGACGGACAGAAACTGGCGCTGATCCTCACCGGGGGCGGCGCGCGCGCCGCCTACCAGGTCGGCGTGCTCAAAGCCATTGCCGAAATGCTGCCGCGCCGCGCGCAGAATCCGTTCCCCATCATCTGCGGCACCTCAGCCGGCGCGTTGAATGCCGCCACGCTGGCGGTGAACGCGCGCCAGTTCGCCAAGGGCGTGCACTACCTCGACAATATCTGGCGTAATTTCCAGCCCAGCGACGTCTATCGCACCGACGTGCTTGGCGTATTCGTCAACAGCCTGCGCTGGATGGCTGGCATGCTGCTGAGCGGGCTGGGCGTACGCCGCCTGTACAGGCTCTCACTGCTTGACAATACGCCCCTGGCGAAATTGCTCGAGGAGATCATGCCCTGCCAGCGCATCCAGGACAGCATAACCGCCGGCGCGCTGCATGCGCTCAGCATCACCGCCTCCGACTATAACTCGGGCCAGTCGGTGACCTTCTATCAGGGACATGAAGGGATACAACCCTGGACCCGGGCCCATCGCGTCGGGGTGCCGACCCAGATTCAGAACGAGCACCTGCTGGCATCCTCGGCCATCCCCTTCTTCTTTCCCGCAGTTCGCATCAACCGCGAATATTACGGGGACGGCTCCATGCGCCAGATCGCGCCCATCAGCGCGGCATTGCACATGGGCGCTTCGCGGGTGCTGGTGATCAGCACCAATTCGCGCAGTGAGCGCCATCTGGAACAGACCGATGCTTACCCGACGCTGGCGCAGATCGCGGGACACGCGCTCGACAGCATCTTCCTCGACAGCCTGGAGGTGGACATCGAGCGCATCCACCGCATCAACCACACGCTGCATTACATACCGGAAAACCTGCAGGCGCAGGCCGGCCTGCGCCATGTCGATGTGCTGGTCATCTCTCCCAGCCAGGCGCTGGAAAAGGTCGCGTACCGGTTTACCAAGCATATGCCGCTCACCATACGTGTGCTGCTCAGCGTGATCGGCATGTCCCGGCGCAATGGCGCGACGCTGCTCAGCTACCTGCTCTCGGAGAAGGGCTTTTGCAGCGCCCTCATCGACATGGGCTACCGCGATGCCATGGCGCGCAAGGAAGAACTCATGGGCTTTCTGAATCCCGCCCTGCCCCAGGCCGAGATGCCGCAATGAGACACGTCGCGGAGGCTCCCGGGCCGCTGACCTTTACCTTGTTGCGTCTGCTGGAGGACGGAAATTTTCATTCGGGCGAGGACATGGCGCGGCAACTCGGCGTCTCAAGGGCCAGTGTCCACAACGCACTGAGCCAGGCCGAAGAATACGGCCTTACCCTGTTTCGCGTGCGCGGCCGCGGCTATTGCCTGAAAAATCCGCCGGAATGGCTGGACGCCGCCGTCGTCGCCGGCCATCTTGGCGCCCGCGGCTCGGACTTCCACATTTCCGTGCAGGAGCACGCGTCCTCCACCAACACCGAGTTGATGCGGCAGGCGGCCCAAGGCGCCCCCGCGGGTGCGGTGCTGGCGGCGGAATGGCAGAGCGCCGGGCGCGGGCGCATGGGCCGGCGCTGGCACGCAGGGCTGGGCAACGCGCTGACGTTCTCGCTGTTGTGGCGCTTCGAGCGCGGCCTGGGCGCACTCTCCGGCCTGAGCCTGGCCGTGGGTGTGGCGATTATCCGTGCGCTGCGCGCCGCGGGGGTGGAGGGCGCGCAATTGAAATGGCCGAACGACATCCTGAACGAAAAGGGCGCCAAACTGGGCGGCGTGCTCATCGAAGCGCAGGGCGACATGCTGGGGCCAGCCGCCGCGGTGATCGGCATCGGCCTTAACCGGGCGCTGCCTCCCGCAGTCGCCGGGCGCATAGACCGCGAGGCCGCTGCCCTCACCGACACGGTGGCCGACCTTCCCGGCCGCAACCGCCTGCTGGCCCTGCTGCTCGCTGAGCTGACCGACATGCTCGATGATTTTGCGGCGCGCGGCTTCGCGCCTTTGCGGGCGGAGTGGGAAGCCTGCCATGCCCTGCAGGACAGGCGGGTCCGCCTGTCGCTGCCTGACGGCAGCCAGGTGTCAGGCATCGCGCGCGGCGTCACCGACGAAGGCGCGCTGCAGCTGGAGATCGCCGGAGGCGTCGTGAAGATCTTTCATGCAGGCGAAATCAGCCTGCGCGCAGAGGCGCAACATGCTGCTGCTTGACGCAGGCAACAGCCGGCTCAAGTGGGCTTGGGCGGAAGACGCTGCATGGCGCGATCGCGGCCTGCTGGACATCGGACAAATCGAGTCCCTGGGCCAGGCGCTTGCACACCTGCCCGCGCCGCCACGCATCCTGGCTGCCAACGTAGCGGGGCCGGCCGTCGCGCAGCATATCCAGGCGGCATGCGCACGTTGGGAGACCAAGGTAGAATTCGTCCGCGCCGCGCCCGCCCAGTGCGGCGTGCGCAATGCCTATCGCCGCGCCGAACAGCTCGGCAGCGACCGCTGGGCCGCGCTCATTGCGGCGTGGGATCGTCAGCGTGCTCCGTGCCTGGTGGTAAACTGCGGAACCGCGACCACCGTGGACGCACTGTCCGCTGCCGGCGAATTCCGCGGCGGCCTGATCTTGCCGGGTCTGGCGATGATGCGCCGCAGCCTGGCGGCAGGAACGGCACAACTGGATGCGGCGCCGGGAATCTGGGAGGATTTCCCGCGCAGTACGGAAAACGCCGTGTACAGCGGCGCGATTCAGGCGACAGTCGGCGCCATAGTTCAACAGCACGCGCTGCTCCGTGAGCCGGGCGCCGTGTGTCTGCTGGATGGCGGCGCCGCAGGCGAAGTGGCGCCCCACCTCGGGGTGCCGGTGGCGCGGGTCGAGGACCTGGTATTGCGGGGGCTGCAGTTGATAAGCCGGGAAACAGGCGGGAATCTGGATTCATGATAAAGAAAGTATTTTGGGTGCTGGTGCTGGTCAATGCGGGTCTGTTTGCCTATGTGCGTTGGGGCGGGCTGCTGACGCAGGGGGCAAGCAGCCTGGAACCCGCCCTCAACCCGGACAAGATCAAGCTGCTGGGCTTTTCACCGGCGTCGCCGGCGCCCCAGGCACCGGCCCCCGCGTCCGCCCCGGCTCCTGCACCTGCACCTGCACCTGCACCTGCACCTGCACCTGCACCTGCACCTGCAAATGGCAACGCGCATGATCCAACACGGGCTGCCGCGCCCGCCGCTGCCGTTGCCGCCTGCTACGAGTGGGGCGAGTTCTCCGGTTCCGATCTTGCGAGTGCAAAGCAAGACCTCGCGGGACTCAAACTTGGTTCCACGCTTTCCGAGCGCGAGGTCGAGCACTCCATCGGCTACTGGGTCTACATTCCGCCGCCCAAGAATCGCGCCGCCATCAACGCCAGGGTCGCGGCCCTGAAAAAGCACGGCATCAAGGATTTCTTCGTGGTCAAGGAGAAGGGCAAATGGCGCGGCGCCATTTCCCTGAACGTCTTCAAGACCAAGGACCTCGCGGAAAAATTCCAGCACCACCTAAAGTCCCGCGGAATCAAGGGAGCAGTGATCGGCGAGCGCCAGACCCGGCTCAAGTTCACCGTGTTCACCTTGCGGAACCCCAACAAGGCGACCCTTTCCAAATTGCAGGACTGGCAGCAGGGATTCACCGGCATCGGCGTAAAGCCGGCCGCCTGCCCGTGAGCGCCGCGGCCCTCTGCACGCCAGGATTGACAAGGTGGCCTTAAATCCGGAAAATGCCGCCCTCTCAGGTTATCTCTCGCCAGCCGTCGCGCATCGCCGCCACGGGTCGGCACAGTTCATTGGTGATATAGCTCAGTTGGTTAGAGCACAGCACTCATAACGCTGGGGTCGGTGGTTCAAGTCCACCTATCACCACCAATATGGAAAAAAGCCCGCAAACGCGGGCTTTTTTCTTGTCCATGCCTTCCAATTCAGCCAGTTACCATAATCCACTGCCACCGGCCTCCTGTATACTTCTTCCACATTCAGACTCACTATTACCTGCCATGTCCGCTCCCGCCGCCGCCCTCGACCTCATCGACTTCATCGACGCCAGCCCCAGCCCCTGGCACGCGGTAGCGAGCGCCGAGGCGCGCCTGCTTGCCCAAGGCTTTGTCAGGCTGGAGGAGGGCGCACGGTGGCAGCTCGCCCCGGGCGGGCGTTATTACGTCGTGCGCGGCGGCGCGTCCATGATCGCATTCGTGCTGGGCAGCGGGGCGATTGCGGAAACCGGCTTTCGCATCGTCGCCGCCCATACCGATTCCCCGGGACTAAGGCTCAAGCCCAAGGCCGCCATGGCCAGTGATGGCTTGGCACGCCTGGGGGTGGAAGTCTATGGCGGGCCGATACTCGCCACCTTCACCGACCGCGACCTGGGCTTGGCGGGACGCGTCGTGCTGCGCCGCGGGGCGGATCAGGAAACGCGCCTGGTGAATTTTGCGAAGCCTCTGGTGCGCCTGCCCAACCTGGCCATCCACATGAACCGCGAGGTAAACGACAAAGGGCTGAAGCTCAACAAGCAAACCGAACTCCCGCTCATCCTGGGGCTGCTCGGCGAAAAAGAAGACGCCGAGGCGAAGTTGCGCAAGCTGCTGGCCGATGCCGCGCAGGCGGACGCAGCTAGCCTGCTGGGCTGGGAGCTCGCTGTCTATGACGTGCAGAAGGGCAGCCTGTGGGGCGCGAACGAGGAGTTTATCGCCAGCAGGCAGCTCGATAACCTGGCCTCCGCCTATGCGGCGCTCGCCGCGCTAATCGAGACCAGGCAGCCAACCGCCACCTGTGTCACGGCCCTGTTCGACCACGAAGAAGTCGGCAGCGAGAGTGCAAACGGGGCGGGCGGCAGCTTCGTCAACGATGTGCTGGCGCGCATTAGCTCCCAAGCCAAGCTGGACGAGGAGGATAGGCGCCGCGCCCTGGCGCGCAGCTTCTTCATCAGCGCGGACATGGCCCATGCCTATAACCCGAATTTCCCGGCCGCCTACGAACCCGAACACAAGGTGATGGTGAATGGCGGGCCGGTCATCAAGACAAATGTAAATCAGCGCTACACCACCAACGCCGAAACGGCGGCGCGCTTCATGGGGTATTGCGACAAGGCCGGCGTGCCGTACCAGCAGTATGCGCACCGCAGCGACCTGGGTTGCGGCAGTACCCTTGGCCCCATACTTGCAGCACAATTGGGCGTCCCCAGTGTCGACGTTGGTTCAGCCATGTGGGCGATGCACAGCGCGAGAGAGAGCGCCGGCGTTCACGATCACGCGTACATGATCGCGGCCTTGGCGGCGGCGTTTGGCAGTTGAGGTCGTGCGCGTTTGTTCTTCGCCCAAGGGCGACGTTTGTGGTCTTGCCTGACTATTTCCATTTAACGGGGCCGGACTCGCCTTGCTTCTCCGAGGAAATGCGAGCTTGGCCCCCTTTAGTTCCGGGCGAAGGATGCTAATATCGGTTCTGGACCGAGCCATGTAAACTACATTTCCTCAATGCGCGACCACAATGCGTGCCGCATAAACCACCATCGACGCGCGGCTTTCTGGAAGGAGTGACAATAGTGGAGATTTCGAAAGAACAGCTGCTACTCGAAATCGAGGACATAATTCGCACAATGCCGCCTCGCGAAACCCTCAGCCATGAGTCCGACGAGAACCTTTCTTGGCTGGGCCGTGCGGCTGCCGGCATCGCCGCTTGGGACAGCACTCAAGGAGCACTGTTCAAAGGCTATCTAGCTACCTTTCACGGCATCAATGCAGTCGGGAGAACCCAGGCTTTTCGCAACATGATAACGACGCTGCATCAGGCAAGAAGTGACCTCCGCATGAACACAATCGGCCCCATGTCGGCAGCAATTCCAACAGGGGCTGTGTTCGACTATTTCGACGAAGTTCGCAAAGTAATTGAAGCGGCCAAGACAGAATTGTTTTTCGTGGATCCCTACCTCGATGCCGAGTTCGTGTCACGATATCTTCCGCACGTCACCCAAGGCGTCCAAGTTCGCCTATTAAGTCGCGAAAGAATCGCATCCCTACTGCCTGCGGTACAAGCATTTCGTCAGCAAACGGGGCTGCAAATCGAGATCCGATCCGCACAAGGTTTCCATGACCGCTTCGTGTTCGTAGACGGGAGCGAGTGCTACCAGTCGGGCGCGTCCTTTAAGGACGGCGCAAAAAAAGCTCCCACAACATTGACCCAGATCGGCGACGCATTTCAAGCGATGAAGACCACCTACGAGGCGTTATGGGGCGGGGGAACCATCCAATAAAGGTGGAATGCGAAAGCTAGGGAAACGGGCGGGGGTGTCGTCCTGGACCAGTTGTAGAAGGAGGATGTATGACAATGCGGACGAGGCGATACTTTGTGTGCTCGAATGGCCACCATGGTGTGGAAACCACGAGCGAGAATGACCAGCCGTATAGCGCATCTTGGGAGTCAATTTCGACCGAAGGGCTGAAAGCGAACGGCCGGGATTCAAGGGGGTATGCAACGTATATTTGCGAAATATGTGCGGCCCCAATGACCGTAGCCGACGCCCCGTCAAAGTAGGGGTGCTTCATAGGTATTGGGGCCACAAGTGGATGGATCCGTGCGGCTTGTGAACCGTGCGGATCTCTGCCGCTTCGTCGAAGATCTGCTCCGCCTAAGGTTTCAGCATTCCTGCTCACGCATGCGCTGGTGACGGTCGCGAAGCTGCATTATCAAGCCGCGATGAGCCACGCACGGGCATGAGTCGATCGGGTGCATTGCGAGTTCGATAGCTGAATTTTCCGGACCGAGAAAGAGACTGCCTATTTGGTACTTGGGTACAACTGGATTTTCGGGGTGAATTAGCGCCTTAATTGCCTGAGCGACGACGAGTGCAGCAGCTGCAGTAGCAACAAATGGCACCGACGGCCTGAAGCCGGCGGCAGCCTCCACGCCCAGTTGGGCGGAAAGCGTAGCCTCAGTAATAACTGAGCAGATCGTCTTCTCTTCTTCAACCGACTTTCTTAGGGCTTCACGCTTATCCTCCGATGCCATCTCTACGTCCGCAATGTTAAGGCGACGGCCAAGATCGGCGAGCGAATCCTTACTTAGGCCGGTCAACTGGCTTTGGATTGTTTTCTCGTCCAGGCTCGGCGAATCAAACCAACACATCAGGCAAGCAAGATCCGACCGATCGAGTCTGTGTTGAATTACCGCCGCACCAACCTCGTTGATTCCCCCGTCAATCATGATGCGTGGCCATAGCCCCTGCGCCGCACGGCGAGCGTTTACATCGTCAAGCCCGTTTAGCACCAAATCAACCGTTAGGTTATTCGTTGGACTTCCTGAGACCACAGATTCGATCGTGGCCCTCTCTCCAGTCGCGTCTAGCGAGCTGTTTTCACGCAGCCAGGCGGCCATTCTCCCGGCCTTGGACTCCCCAAGCCAACCGGACCGCTCAACTAACATGCATGTGCCGAGATTCTCATCAGCGTAAGCTTGCTTGTCGATGACATGCACGCGGCCACGCAACGGCAATTGCGAAAGCAACACTCCTATTCCGTTGCCTATTGCACCAGCACCAACTAGCAGTGTGTCCGGCAAAGAAATTTCCTGAGGTAGCGTCGGGCCTATGGATTTAGGCGATGTCGCCAGGTCGAACAGGGAAAATTCAAGCTTGCGCAATGGAGGCGCGACGTCGGACGGCACGCCGATAACTTTCTTGAATGTCTCCGCAACACCGATCGAGGCGGCCATCAGCGCAGAAATCGCGTTCGGCTGGCTGCAATCCACGGGGAGCGTATTCCCATCAGACGCGAGCCTAGCAACCCACCCGCTACAATTTATGGTCGTCCATTTTGCTGATCGTCCCGAACTCGCGCCCACACACAGCACGGCATCACACGATGCTAGCAATGATTCCGCGTCACCGTCGGACAATCGCAAAGAGCCGATACACCATGCCTTGCTGCAAATGCCCTCGATTTGCCTACGAAACTCTATCGTGCATTCGGGAAGGATCACCACCACATTGCCAACTACGCGGGGCAGCAACGCGAGGGCGTCGACAAAACACCATTGACCATTTTGCGTTTGGATAACCGCTTGCTCTGCCGTTAGCACTACGGTCATAGCACAAATGTCCTGGTATGCTACGGACTTGTTCATCAGACTATTAGCAACGCCTAAGGGCCTGCTGATGGCTTTTTCGATCATTGGGGTCATGCGGGCACCTCGCATCTAATAATGGATAACTCAGCATCACATGGAATGATTCGCGCGCTCACTTCTCGCGCGGACATGCGCCGGTAGGCAAAATTGTCAAACACATGCACGCCACATTCATCTAACCCGACGTATCGTTGGGCATAGAACGGGCATACGACAGACAAGTAGCCGTCCGCGCGAATTCCATGCTCCTTGTCGAGCGCTGACAAGTCAACAAACCGGCCGGGGTGCGAGTGAATTTGCCCGACAAGAACAGCGTCGATCTGTTCAGCCAAGTCGGTAAGTGTGCACATTGCAGCGGACGACAGGCTTAGGTAGTCGGGTGAGGTTACGAAGCCCGGACCCGAAGCGGCAATAATCCGCGTCACGGTAGCCTTGTTTCCTTCAACTGAACCAAACCACAATGCTAACCCTTCGTTGCCGCATGCGCCGTGAGGACGCATAAGGGATATGGAGTCATCAAGTAGCGTATACGGTACAGACCATGTCAATTGGGATTGCGGCATCATCGTCTTGCCCTCCCCATGTAACTGTTGTCTAGAAGTAATTGAAGGTGTAGTAGCGCATGCTGCATGGGCAAGGCTACTTTTGGGAATTGTCCGGCCCATTCCGGATGCAGGGCGTGGCCCTCAGAGGTAATCGTTATGCACGTATCGAAGGAGGCCGGGCGAAAGCCTGGGCAAAGCGGCCACGCCGTGGGATTGTTTTCTGCGCCAGTGTTCATATCGACATACTTAAGGGAAAACGGAGCAAAATAGCTGGTATTCCAGCGAATGCGCGCCTTATAGAGTTCGGTTGGCGAACTTATCGGATGCATGACGGCAAACAGCCCGAGAGGGACAGAGTTGTCCCTCTCGAGCTGCCACCGCGTTGCCTCAGGCAAGCTCTGAACCGCAATGAACTCCTCTTCAAACAAGGCAAGTTCCAGTTCAGAAGCCATGGCCTTATCCCTGCTTTAATACTTCGGTTAGATTGAACCTTAACTCGTGAGCCGTCCCAGCCAACGCCCCCAAATCGGCCGAGAGATTGGTCTGTACGATACTGCCGAGCGCCAGTTGATAAGTCTTCGTGGCATCCTCTACTAAGCCGTAGAACGTAAGCACCTGCTGCTTGAGGGACGCAAGAGTTTTCTCACGCGGTGCACGCGGATCGACAAATTGCCGGGTTGCGGTGATATATCTGACCATAACGTTAATCGTCTGGTCATCGTGGACCCGCTGTTGCTCGGGGTGAAGCTGTTCATTGGTACTCATGTGTGTACTCCTAAGAAATAGTAGTCCGCCTCGTCGAAAGACGAGGTGTTGATATGCCTACCTTAGGAGCTTGACAGCGGAACGCTAGCTAGAGGAAAATTCAAGTCGCCAAACCGAATGTGTCCAACCGGCACGTTCACTGCGGGCAAGCCTCCTAAGGTTTGCCCGTTTTCATTGTTGCATCTTCATTGCTTACCTCCTTTCTTCACGTAGTGTAGTTGCTCAGTTAGAGCAAATTCCGAAACCCGTCCTTGGGCTCCAGAATTTCCCGCTCAACTAGTTTATCTATCCTGTATGTTGCCGCTTGGCAACTTGTGCCACAGATATCGGCGAGCTCCAAGGGAGACCGCGCAGCACGGCAGGCTTCTATTGGCATCATAACCGCCGCCATCAGAGCATTTGCTTGCCATTCCGAATCCTCGTAGAACCGGTGCTTACCGGTAGGAGCGCCCCGATGCAAGGTGACGGCATGCTCTAGGACGATATGCGATAGTTCATGGATCACGGTGCTGCGAGAGAAAGGATTGTCGTCAAAGAGGCCGTCATAAACGTCCCGTCGCACGACGACAAGCTTTTGCGCAGGAACAGTAAAGGCTGCGCATTCCTCTAGTTCGTCTACGTCGGCTATATGGGGAAGGTATCCCGCCTGTGGCAGAGTCTTTTCAAGTACCCGCCACGCATCAACTTTCCACCTGCCGCCGCCATACCCCTTTACCGTCGGCAATAGAAGGCGGAGCTCCTCCGCGGCAGCTTCAAGCTTGGCGTAACTCATCGGCGCCACTTTGAGCCCTTTCGGGGTACGCGCGCGCTGAGAATTTCCTAGCGTTGTCATTTTCCTTCTCCTTTATGCCGCTTCGTAATCCAGTTCTTTACTTCGTCGTTCGGTACCTCCCCTTCCTGGAGGCGGCGCGCGAAAGCGGCCACCAAGCCTCTTGCATCCGGCGATAAGCTCGCCATATTCACATGGTCTTTTGATTGTTCTGCGGCTTGTCGCAGGCGAGCTATTTCCTTGGCTGTTACCTTGTCCTTAAATTTGTCTGTAAAGAAGGCAATTGCGCTATCAATGTGCTTCTGCGACAGACGCTTGTCGCCATACTCAATACAACTCAAATACGATGAACTGATCTGCATATAGTCCGCCATGGCCTTCATCGAAATGTCGAGGCGCATTCGCAACACTCTAACCGCCTCCCCGAAAGGCGTAAGTTTCATCATCGCTCTCCTTAATCTGATAGGGGTACCGTCAATATATGCCATGTTTACTAAAAAGTAAAGATCTTATCTATTTTGGGAAGCGGTGCGCGATTCGTCCGGCCATGAACGTGCGAGCGGCACGCCATACCCTAATTTCATGGCGTATTGATTTGAACTATTCTTGCTGGCATTTATTCGCGGTGCGTCAGTAATCGGCCCGGCGTGCCAGCGGTGGCGTTCTCATTAATTACTGTAGGAATGAAAGACCGCCAGATGCCTAGGCGGATTTTCCCTTTACGCCGTAGCTTCCGCCCCCGTGTAAGTTTCGGAGGAACTGCTTTCGCCAACCTGGAAAATGAATCACCTCAGAAACAACAGACTTTGATGTTTGAGGGGCTGGGAAGCGAGAAAAGGTGGTCTTTCGACGACGGGCTTGGTCGGCCAGTTGGCCAGCGGTTCAAGTGTAGAAGTGGCTACGTTTTTGCACGAAAATTAGGCAAAGACTAGGCGGCAATCTCGGGGTATAAGTCGGGGTATAAAAAGTCGATTTTCCCCCAAAAAGCCCGTGAATATGGGGTATTCAATGGCACCTATCCCACCAATGAAGGAGAAAGTCAGTCCGGCAGGGCTGGCTTTCCTCTTTGATGATCCGGCGCCGGGCCTCAGGCCGGCCCGAACCCAACGCGCTCATAGTTCAGCCCCTGCTCGACGCTGAAGCGCAGCTTGAGCCGTTGCTTGGGCTGTTTGTCCTGGCTGATCTCGAGCACGCGGTCTATGGCGTAGAGCCCTCGTGGTACGAGCAGGCTGGAAGGGATGCCGAGCTCGGGCATGGCGGAGAGCAGCAGGCCGGCGATGGGGACGGGGCGCGGAGCGCCGGGCCTGGCTCCGGCAGTCTGTACCATCACTGCGCTTGCAGTGCCGGGCAGGAAGTGGATGCCCATGTTCATCTCGCCCGTGCGGGTGACGCTGACCCAGACCGTTATCGCGAGCCGGAAGCGTTCGCCGATCTGCACGGCGATCAGTTGGTTCAGCGCGACGCGCGCACCCGTGCCCGCGCGGGCGACACGTGTCAGGCGGGCGCCGAGGAGGCTGATGTCCTGGGCGCGCCACGCTTCCTCCACCGCGCCGGATGGCGTTCTCTGCGGGTTGATCGGCTGGTTCGCGATCCATGCATAGGCATCGTCCAGCGAGTAGCGCACGGCCACTTCCTGGGTGGAGGGCTGCCTTTCCGCCTGGCGCTCTGCGCGCGGTTCGCACCAGTGCCGGTGCAGGTGGTCGAGCAGCTTGAGGCAGTCGAGGCGGTCGTGTTCGTCGCTCAGCCCCAGCCGCTGCGGGGAGCCGCCCTGCTGCAGGAGGATGGTCTTCACCCGTATCAGTTTGCTGATGGGCACCATCGGGATATAGCGGATATTCGTGCTTTCCAGGAACTCGGGCTTGAACGGCTGCAGGCCGCTGGCACTGGCCGGATCCACCGCCAGCGGCGGCGCATCGCCGCGGCTCACCAAGCAGGTTTGCTCGATGGTGAAATTGTCCATCCATTGCGAGAGCCAGTTTGCCAGCAGCTTCTGCTCGTGCAGGCTGAGTTCCTGCGCGCGTGCATGGCAGGACAGGAGAACCTTGAGGTAAATCTGGAGAGCGGTGGAGGTCTCGCTGTTGGCGCCGAATTCGTCCTCGACCTCCTCCCGCAGCAGCTCGCGCTCTTCGGCGAACAGGAACACCGAGTGCAGTTGGCGCCACTGCTCGCCGTCGAATTCGTATCCCATGCGCAGGAATTCGTATATGACTTTCCCGCAATACATCAGCGCGCGGTGGCAGAGCAGGGCGCCATGGGGCTTCAATTGCTTGTCTCCCTGCTCGAAGTCGAGCAGGCAGCGGTAGTAGCCGGTGGCCATGGCCTGCCACAGCCCGGTGATCGAGCCCAGCAGGTTCAGTTCCGGTTCGGTCAGCGGCAATGGCTGGCCGGCTAGCCTGTCCGCGCACTCATCCTGCAGTTTGTGGACGGTCGCACGCAGCTGTTCCAGCGTCTGCATGCGCTCGACGCTGCGCACGGTACAACGGTTGAATTCATCCAGTTGCACGCGCACCAGCGCCTGGGTGTCTACAGGGTCATCGAATTGAAGCTGTTTCACCCACTTTTTGCAGGAAGCGGCATTCTTGAAGGCCGGCTTCGCGCGGTCGCTCGTCGGCTCCAGCGGGAAGGTCAACATGGCGTTGTCTGGTCACCCTTGTTATTCGTGATTTGGTCCGGCTAATTTCTGCATTTTCTGCCGTCTGTCACAGCAGCACCCGCTCTATGCCTCCGTGGTTGGCCTGGGCAACGTAGGTTTCCAGCCAGTCTTCGCCGAGCAGGCGCTTGGCCATTTCCACCACAATGTAATCGGCCGTCACCCCGGCATCGTCGCGAAAGCGCGAGAGTCCCTGCAGGCATGACGGGCACGACGTTAGCACCTTGATTTTGCCGTCAAAACCGTCTGCGCGCAATGCCTCTGCGCCGTTGCGCATTTCCTCTTCCTTGCGGAAGCGCACCTGGGTCGAGATGTCGGGCCGGGTGACCGCCAGCGTGCCCGACTCGCCGCAGCAGCGGTCAGTGAGCGGGACGGATGTGCCCATCAACTCGTTGACCACGCGCAGCGGCTGGTGGGTCTTCATCGGGGTGTGGCAGGGGTCGTGGTACATGAAGCGCGCGCCGCCGACATCCTGCAGCTTGACGCCTTTTTCCAGCAGGTATTCGTGGATGTCGAGCAGGCGGCAGCCGGGGAAGATCTTCTCGAACTGGTACTTCAGCAACTGGTCCATGCAGGTGCCGCAGGACACGATGACCGTCTTGATGTCCAGGTAGTTCAGCGTGTTGGCGACGCGGTGGAACAGCACGCGGTTCTGCGTGGTGATGGCGTCGCCGCGGTCCGCCTGGCCGGCCGCGGTCTGCGGGTAGCCGCAGCACAGGTAGCCGGGCGGCAGCACGGTTATCGCGCCCAGGTCGTACAGCATGGCCTGGGTGGCCAGCCCCACCTGGCTGAATAGCCGTTCCGAGCCGCAGCCGGGGAAATAGAACACGGCTTCCGAATCGTCCGTCACTTTGTGCGGATTGCGGATTACCGGCACCACGGTGCTGTCCTCGATGTCCAGCAGCGCGCGCGAGGTGCGCTTCGGCAGCTTGCCGGGCATGGGCTTGTTGATCATGTGAATGACCTGCGCCTTCAGCGGCGCCCGCCCCAGCGTGGCCGGCGGATGCTGGGTTTGGGGCGAGGCCAGGTGGAAGCGTTTGGCCAGCTTGTAGCCCAGGCGCTGGGCCTTGTAGCCCCAGCTTATCATCACCTTGCGCATCGCCTTGATCGTGGTTGGGTCGGTGGCGTTGAGGAACGCCATCGCCGCCGCGGTGCCGGGGTTGAATTTCTTCTTGCCCTGCTGGCGCAGGAAATTGCGCATGGCGATGGAAACGTCGCCAAAGTCGATATTGACCGGGCAGGGGGGCTTGCACTTGTGGCACACCGTGCAATGGTCGGCCACGTCGCTGAATTCGTCGAAGTGCGCAATGGAAATGCCGCGCCGGGTCTGCTCCTCGTAGAGGAAGGCTTCCACCAGCAGCGAGGTGCCCAGAATCTTGTTGCGCGGCGAATACAGCAGGTTGGCGCGCGGAATATGGGTGTTGCACACCGGCTTGCACTTGCCGCAGCGCAGGCAATCCTTGATCGAGTCGGAAATGCTTTTCAGCTCGCTCTGTTCCAGGATCAGGCTTTCCAGGTCGAGCAGGTTGAAGCTGGGCGTATAGGCGCGCTCCAGGTTGGAGCCCTTGAGCAGCTTGCCGCGGTTGAAGCGGCCTTCCGGGTCTACCTTTTCCTTGTAGGCTGCGAAGGGCGCGAGTTCGCTTTCCTCGAGAAAGTCGAACTTGGTGATGCCGATGCCGTGTTCGCCCGAGATCACCCCGCCCAGGTCGCGCGCCAGCCGCATGATGCGATCCACCGCGCCGTTGGCCTGCTGCAGCATCCCGTAGTCGTCGGAGTTCACCGGGATGTTGGTGTGCACGTTGCCATCACCGGCGTGCATGTGCAGCGCAACGAACACCCGGCTCTTCAGCACCCGCGCATGGATGGCGTCGCACTGCTCCAGTATGGTCTGGTAGGTTCCGCCGCTGAAGATCTGGTGCAGCGGTCCGCGCACCTCCTGCTTCCACGAGGCGCGGATGCTGTGGTCCTGCAAGGCATGGAACACGGTGCGCCCCGGCGCGGCGCCATCGCCGGCGGGGCCGTCGAGATTGTCGAGCAGCCCCTGCCAGCGCGCGTAGACGTCCGCCAGCAGTTCGCGCGCCTGCTGCGGGCGGTTGCCCAGCAGTTCGGCATCGCCCAGCGTCTGGTCGTCCTGGTAGAACAGCGGCAGATCACCGCCGAAGAATTCCGCCAGCTCGTCCAGCAGCCGGAGCTTGTTAGTGAGCGACAGCTCGATGTTGATCCGCTCCACCCCGTCGCAATAGTCGCCCATGCGCTCCAGCGGGATCACCACGTCCTCGTTGATCTTGAAGGCGTTGGTGTGCTTGGCGATGGCGGCCGTGCGCGCGCGGTCCAGCCAGAATTTCTTGCGCGCCTCCGCCGACACCGCGATGAAGCCCTCGCCGTGGCGCAGGTTGGCCAGGCGCACGATCTCCGAGGCCGCCTCGCCGGCTGCGCGCTCGTCGTCGCTCACCACGTCCGCGAGCAGCACCATTTTGGGCCGTTCCGCGCGTCTGGCCTTGGTGGCGTAGCCCACGGCCTTGAGGTAGCGCTCGTCCAGATGCTCCAGCCCGGCCAGTTCCGTGGCGGGGTGGGCGTCGAGGTAGTTCTTGATCTCCACGATGGCCGGCACCGCCTCGCGCACCTGGCCGAAGAATTCCAGGCAGACCGTGCGCGTGTGGGCATGGGCGCGGTGCAGGATGAAACGGGCGGAGGTGATGATGCCGTCGCAGCCTTCCTTCTGGATGCCGGGCAGGCCGGAGAGGAATTTGTCGGTGACGTCCTTGCCCAGCCCCGCCTTGCGGAAGGCGCGCCCGGGAATCTCCAGTATCTCCGGCTCGCCCAGCGGATGCTTGAGCTTCTTGTCGTAGCGGGTGATGCGGAAGCGAGCCACGTCCACGTCGTGGATCTTGCCCAGGTTGTGGTCCAGGCGCTCAATGTCCATCCACAGGCCGTCCGGCGTCACCATGCGCCAGGAAGCCAGGTTGTCCAGCGCCGTGCCCCACAGCAC
>Ga0075276_10000083_pt1 | contig 27537 bp, 25 predicted proteins | sample SF_Rice_5C_80N_4_FD_69770 | JGI IMG/M metagenome (GOLD analysis project Ga0075276, IMG submission 69770) | Rice paddy soil microbial communities from Twitchell Island, California, USA - SF_Rice_5C_80N_405 | ecosystem: Environmental > Terrestrial > Soil > Paddy field/soil | place: USA: Twitchell... | reverse complement strand
CCCCCTGGCGCCGGCATCTTGCCGGCTGTCGCCAACGCATTCCGCCCTCGCCTCTCCCTTTGCTCGTCCGCGGGAAATGTCAATTTCAGCGCAAGAAGCGCGTCCCATGCGCCAACCGGCGGGCATCTATTTCCTGAGTAGACGGCCGCTTTCCTGCGACCGTTCTGAGGAGTCCCCCATGAAAGCCTTGCTGGTGGTATTTCTCATTGGGCTGCTCGGATGCGGCGTAAATCCTCACCGCTCCACAACCATTTCCGGAATCAACACCGCTCCTTCCTCGGTCAGCGGTTTCGTTAACGCCATTCGGCTCGCTACCTCCCCTACCAGTCTGGGCACCAACTCCCTCGTTACCGTTGTGACTTTTATTCCGCAGCTTCCACAGAACACTCCTCCCGCCACCCTGACCTTTTGCGGAAACGTCGCCAGTCAGTTCCTGCCCAATACCTTCGCCACCGTGCAGTTCACGCCGGCTTTGGGCTGTTCGACTCTGGTATCGCTGGTTCCAGCCTCGTTTGTATCCATCAGCGGCACCGTCAGTATCGTTCAGCTGACCAACTCCTTGAACAATTCTCCGATTACGAAGGTGACCTTCCTCTTGCTCGCCCCGCAGAGCGGATTCTCCGAGACCCTCGTCTTCTGCGGCAATGTGGCCGGCCAATTTGTCGTGAATGGAAGGATGACTGTGAGCTTTACCCAGGGCCAGGCCTGCTCAGATCTCGTCTCGGTGCTGCCGGTCTAGTTGGAGAAGAGGAATGGACAAACCTGTCAGCCTTTTCCGGCATCGTAGAAAGGTAGTTAACGTAGTGATGTCCTGATCCTCGGGACAGCTCAGGGACCCGTCAACCAGCGGCTCCCTGGGCGCCCCGCATGGGGTCACGCCGCCGGCTCTTCCCCTTCCCATTCGTGCCCGCACTTCTGGCATACCCAGCGTAGTTCTTTAAAAAACGGCAGAGGAATACTCAGCATCAGCCAGGATAAAAACGTCACCCAGCGGTTGCGGTCCTGGTAAGAAATGTTGAGCGAGTCGCAGTTCGGGCACTGCGGCTGCTCGTAGAGTTCGCCTTTTTCCGAAAAAAATACGGCGGGAATGCCGTCGTTCAGAATTTCCAGCGCCTTCTCGGCTGCCGCTTCCGGTACTTGCAAGCGGATGCCTCCCACCGCTCCCGCCAGCAGCCAGTCCAGTCGCACGATGTTTTCGTTGGCCAGAAAACACGGGATGCCGGTCGAATCCAGCGCTCCCTTCGCCAGCAGCGCCTGCGGCAGGTCGCGAAAACTGGCTACGGTAATCAGACGGGCGCTCATGCCATGCCTACTATCCCATGACCGCAGGCCCATGCTCAAGAACCCTACCCCCCGCCCAAGAGGGCCGACTTCCGATGCGCATACTCAACGGCCACCGATTCTATATCACTTTCATCGCTCGAAATGACACGCGGCAAAAGCTCCGTCTATCATGGCAGCGATGAAGTCTGTCATCGTGGGCACCGCCGGACACATTGACCACGGCAAATCAGCCCTGGTCAAGGCGCTTACCGGCACCGATCCCGACCGTCTGCAGGAGGAAAAGCGCCGCGGCATCACCATTGATATCGGCTTTGCCCACCTGGAGCTGCTCTCACCCTCGGGCGAGCCTCTCCGTCTCGGTTTCGTAGACGTCCCCGGTCACGAGCGTTTTGTGCGCAACATGCTGGCCGGCGTAGGCGGCATTGACCTGGTGCTGCTCGTTATCGCCGCCGACGAATCCATCAAGCCTCAAACTCGCGAGCATTTCGATATCTGCCGCCTGCTGGGCATTAGCCGTGGCCTTACCGTCCTCACCAAGTCCGATCTCGTGGACCGCGACACAATCGAAGTCGTCCGCCTGGAAGTGGAAGATCTCCTGCGCGGCTCCTTTCTCGAAGGCGCCCCCATCCTAGCTGTCAGTTCCAGAACCGGGGCGGGCTTGCCGGAACTCAAGCAGGCCCTTGCCCAATCGGCGCAAGCGGTGCGCCAGCGTGATTCCGCCGCCCTCGCCCGTCTCCCCATTGACCGTGTTTTTGTCATGAAAGGCTTCGGCACCGTGGTGACCGGCACTCTCATTGCCGGCTCCCTCCGCAAGGAAGAAGAGCTCGAGGTTTTTCCCGGGGGGAAAAGAGTGCGAGTGCGCGGCCTCCAGGTGCACGGACGGGCTGCCGAACAGGCCACTGCGGGCCAGCGCACCGCTCTCAATCTCGCCGGCTTGGACAAGGCCGAACTGGCCCGCGGCATGACTCTCGCCCCTCCCGCCACCTTTCGCACTACAAATCGAATAGACGTTTCTCTTGCCCTGCTGCCTTCGGCGCGCCCGCTGAAGGACCGTGCCCGTGTCCACCTCCACGCCTACACTGCGGAAACCGTAGCTGAAGTCGTGCTCTACGGCGGCACCCAGTTGCCCCCCGGGCGCTCGGGTTTCGCCCAGTTGCGCACCGCTGACCCTCTCCTGCTCTTGCCCGGCGATCGCTTCATCCTGCGCCAGTTCTCGCCCCTGCTCACCATCGGCGGCGGAACCGTGCTCGATGCCGCTCCCCTGGCGGGGAAAGGCGCAAAACAAAGAGCGGAGGCGCTGCTCCCGCTGCTGGCCAGGGCTTCGGCACCCGAAAGTTTACTTGCTCGCGTTGCCCGCCGCGGCCCCTCCGGCCTTCTGCTCAGCGACGCTGTGGCCGAAACCGGCTCGCGGTCGGCTGAAATCCAAGCTCAGACCGCGCTCCTGAAGCCCAACCTGTTGCGCTTTGCCGATGTGCTGCTCGCGGCTGAGGCCTTCACCCACGCGCAAAGCGCGGCTCTGGCCGCCATCCAGGAGTTCCATCGCCTCAATCCCCTGGTGGCGGGCATCAGCAAGGAGGAATTGCGCGAGAAACTCAGCCTGCCCTTTGAAGTTTTCAGCGCCGTCACCGACGCCCTCGTGCGGGAAAAGAAAATTGAGCTCACCGGCGAGCAGGTGCGTGCCGCCGGCCGCACCATGGTGCTCAAGGGCGAAGAAGCGGAATCCAAGCGCGTAATAGAACAGGCCTTTGCCGCCGCCGGGCTGAAGGTGCCTGCCCTGAAAGACGTTCTGGCCGGCCTGCGCCTGGATAAAACCCGCGCCCAAAAAATTGTTACTCTCTTGCTGCGCGACAAAGTGCTGGTCAAGATTTCCGACGATCTGGTGTTCCACCGCAACGCGCTCGAAGAATTACGGCAGAGGATCGCCGCTCACAAAACCAAGTCGCCAAAAATCGGTGTTGCCGGCTTCAAGGATTTGACCGGCGTCAGCCGCAAGTACGCCATCCCGTTGCTCGAGTATCTGGACCGCGAGCGCATCACCCGCCGCGTCGGCGACCAGCGCGAAATCCTTTAATTCTCCGCAAACCAAACCAGTTATTCATGATGCTTGGTCTGCCATTGACCATCGCCCCGCTACAGCCAGGATTTTCAAATCGTCAATCGTAAATCGACAGTCATCAATTCCCTTTGTGTCCTCTGTGGTGAAACCTGCCCCTCGGCTCCTTTTAAAAAATTCAGCCGCTATAATAGCGGTCGGCCCTCGGGACTCCCCGGTTTTCATTCATCAATGAATACCATTCGCATCGTCGGTGCCGGTCTGGCGGGTTCGGAAGCGGCCTGGCAGCTCGCCCGCCGCGGCTTCCAAGTCGAGCTCTGCGAAATGCGCCCTGTGCGCTCCACCCCCGCACACCGGAGTTCCGCTTTCGCCGAGCTGGTCTGCTCCAATTCCCTCAAATCCGATTCCGAAAACACCGCGCCCTGGCTGCTGAAGGAGGAAATGCGCCGCGCCGGCTCGTTGCTGATGGAGATCGCCCGCCAATGCGCCGTGCCCGCCGGCCACGCCCTGGCGGTGGACCGCACCGCCTTTTCCGCCGCCGTCACCGAGGCCATCTCCCGCCAGCCTCTCATTCGAGTTCGCCGCCAGGAAGTCACCCGCATTGACGAGAATGTTGGCATTTACATCATCGCCACCGGTCCGCTTACCTCTGACGCTCTCTTCCCTGAAATTGCCCGTCTCACTGGCGGCACGCACCTCTATTTCTACGATTCCATCAGCCCTATCGTCGAGGCCGGCTCCATTGACATGACCCGCGTCTACAAGGCTGCTCGTTATGATAAGGGAACAGCCGACTATATCAACTGCCCCATGACCGCGGAGGAGTACGCTCGCTTTTACGACTCCCTTCTGGCGGCCGAGTCCGTCGAGGCCCGCGATTGGGAACATCTGAATTACTTTGAAGCCTGCCTGCCCATTGAGGAGATCGCCCGCCGTGGCCGCGACACCCTGCGCTTCGGGCCCATGAAACCCGTTGGCTTGCGCGATCCCCGCACTGGTAAGCAGCCCTATGCCGTGGTGCAACTGCGTCAGGAGAATCTGCGGGCCGACTCTTACAACCTTGTGGGTTTTCAGAACCACTTGAAATTCGGCGAGCAGGCCCGCGTGCTGCGCCTTATCCCTGGCCTGGAGAACGCGCGTTTCCTGCGCTACGGCCAGATCCATCGCAACACTTACGTCAACGCGCCCGCCCTGCTGGATGAATCTCTCCGGCTCAAATCACTGCCCAATATCTTTTTTGCCGGACAGATTTGCGGAGTGGAGGGATACGTGGAATCTATCGCGGCCGGACTCATGGCCGGCATGCATGCTGCGGCTGTGGCCGCGGGTCTGGAACCGTCGCCTGCGCCCCGTGCTACCGCCATGGGTTCGCTGGTCTACTATGTTACCCACGCCGCCACGAAAAATTTTCAGCCTGCCAACATCACCTTCGATCTGTTGCTCCCACTGGAGCACAACGTGCGCGACCGCGCCCAACGGCATCGCCTGCAGTGCGAGCGCGCCTTGCGTGAATTCGACGCCTGGCTCAGTGTCCCCGTCCAGCCCGCCACAACTGCGGCCGGCCTCGCAAAAATCAGCTAGGAAGACCCCGAAAACTCTTGTGGCGCGGGCGCCCCCGCCCGCGACTGCCGTAAGCTGCGGAGGCTCCGGGCTTCAGCCCGGCGAACGATGAAACTGGTCTTCACTTCTCCCCCAGATACTTATCGAACCACGCCACCGTGCGCCGCAGAATGTCCAACTGGTGCTCGGGACGCGCAATGAAATGTCCTTCCCCCGGATACACCACAAACTCCGTCGGCACGCCCAACGTCTTCAGCGCGTGCCAGAACTCCCGCGATTGCGGCGCCGGGCACTCGCCGTCTCGCTCGCCCACCAGCACCAGCGTCGGCGTCTTTACATTTTTTATGAATGTCATGGGCGCGCTGCGCGCGTACACTTGCGGGTCGTCGTACACCGTCGCCCCGAAGTACGCCATCATCCACCGGTCAATATCATTTTCCCCATAGTAGCTCAGCCAATCTGAAAGCCCGGCGCCTGAAACCGCCGCATGGAAGCGGTTGCTCTGCGTCACCGCCCACATGGTCATGTAGCCGCCATAGCTCCAGCCCGTAATGCCCACGCGCTGGTTATCCACCGGAAAATCCTTCACTACCCGGTCTACTCCCGCCACAATGTCCCGGAAATCGCCATACCCGAAGTCCTTCACGTTGCCCCGGGTGAATGCCTCGCCCTGTCCGTAGCTCCCCCGCGGGTTGGGATAGAGCACGAAATATCCCATGCTGGAAAGCAGCGAAGTGTTGAAGAAAGTCTCCGGCCAGCGCGGTATGTGCGCCCACGCCGGCCCCCCGTGTACGTCCACCACCAGCCCGTAACTCCGGCTGGCATCGTAGTTTGCCGGATACATCAGCCAGCCCTGCACCCGCGTGCCGCCATTCGTCCAGTGAATGTCCTGCACCTTGCCCCAGCTGGCATGCAGATTCTGATTGCCCTTCGTAATCTGCTTCCACGCTCCCACCGGTCCCGCCCAGACCTCCGGCGGTTGCGTAAACGACTGCCGGATCACCGCCGACTCCTTCTCGTCTTTCGAAAGTGAAAGCGAAAGGTCGCCCCATCCATCCGCCCCGATCGTTTCCGCTCCGCTCCACACCGTTGCCACTTTCCCGTCGGCCAAATCCGCAGCCGCCACCGCCACCGACCCATCTAGATTTTCCGAAAACAAAATTCGCTCCGCCGAGGACCACGCCAGCCAGTTCGGCGAAGCCTTAATGCCTGGCGTCACGTCACGCGCCGGGCCGCCGCTTGTCGCCACCGTGTAGATGTCCCCTCCTGTGGCCCCTTCATCGCTCATGGTCCCGGCAATGAAGGCGATGTTCTTCCCATCCGGCGAATAGTGCGGCTGCGCCATCTGCTGCGCCGGCTTATAGACCTCCTTCATCCGCCCATCCATCCCCAGCGTGTATAGCCGCGCGATGTACCAGTTGTCGTCTCCCGCCCCGTGCGCCGCCGTGACCGCAAATTCTTTGCTATCCGGCCGCCAATCATATTCGTAAACGTAGATGTCCGCGGGCGAGATTTGTCGCATCTGTCCGGAATCTGCCTCCACCGTGGCCAGCCGTTGCTCGTAAACCTTGCTGTCAATCACCCCTGTTTCCGGTGTCATCGGCATCAGCGGACCCGCCGCCCGCGGTGCATTTTCCGTGAACAGAAACGCAATCGTCTTCCCATCCGGCGACCAGCTCGGCGCCGCCAGATAGCCTGTCACCTCGGTCAACTTGCGCGCTGCCCCGCCGGAAGCCTCCGCCACATACAGCTCCGCTTGCCCGGAAGCATTGGAAAGGAAGGCGAGCCGCTTGCCGTCCGGCGACCACGTAACAGCCCGTTCCGTATAATTGTTGCCCTCGCTGCCCGCCGTAATCCGCCGCCTCGCTGTAGGATTCTCCACCTCGGCCACGTAAATTGCGGAGTTCCACGTCGCCGCTCCCGTCCTGTCGCGCACTGGCTGCGACCATGCCACCTGCGTGCCGTCTGGCGAAATCACCGCTTCGGTGTACGTTTGCGTGCCCGCCAGTGACCCAATCAGCTTCTCCAGCGCCGGCTTCGCCTGCGCCAGCGCAACGGTGCCCCATGAGATCAGAACTACAACCAGAACCCAGGACCGCCGGGATCGTTTGATCATTGCTTTTCCTCAGGGAAATTCTGTTCTGTCAGTGTCATGCTGAGGGGCTTCAGCCTCGAAAGCCTGCCCTGAGCCTGTCTCACGTGCAGTGCCGCGTTCGCGCTTGTGCACGCCAGATCCTTCGCGGCTAAACTCGCTCAGGATTAGGCCGGGGGCCAACTACTAACCACCAGCTGCCAACTACCTTCCCCGATCCATCGCCTCATTGGCCAGCCGGTCGGCTTCGCGGTTGCTCTCCCGCAACACGTGTCCGATCTCAAACCACCCCAGCTGACGGATCATCTGTTGTGCTTTCTGATAGAGCTCCTGCAGCGCCGCATTCCTCACCTTGTACACACCCTTGATCTGCCGCACCATCAGCTCTGAATCGCTGATCACCTTCAGCGCCTTCGGCCCGTGCTCCAGCGCGTACTGCAGCGCCGCCAGCAGCCCGCTGTATTCGGCGTAGTTGTTGGTGTGGTGTCCGAGGTACTGGCTCAGCCCGGCCACCCGTCTTCCGCTCTGGTCCTCTAGCACTACTCCGTACCCGGCCGGACCGGGATTCCCCCGCGCTCCGCCGTCAATGTGCGCCACCAGGTACTCCGCCGGCGGGCTCGGCCGCCGGCTGGAAAAAAGCTCGGAAGTTGTTCGGGAGGCGCGTTCTCCGCGCGGCTTCCAGGAAGGGGACATGGTCTCTGAAGTTTACACTTGCGCCGCTGTGCTCACCGTCCCACGGCCAGCCGCTGCGCCAGCCTCTGCGGTAAGTTGGCGTCCAGAATCCGCTGCTGCGCCCGCTGCACGTCATAGGGCACGCGGTAATAGGTGAGAGCGTAGGCCTCGGTGTCGAACACGGCAAAGGCGGCTCGCCAGTCGGTATCCCGCGGCTGCCCCACCGATCCCGGATTGATTAGGTACTGCGTTTCCGGATCCAGCTTCACCTCGTAAGTGGCGCGTTTGTCGTGGCTGCTATACACCGGCTGCATCACCCCCTTATCGGAGTTTTTGCAGAACCCGCCCTGGATGTGCGTATGCCCGAAAAAGGTGAGCGCCACCGATGAATAGGTCAGCGGCTCCTGTGCGTCCCGCATCGTCACCAGGTATTCGTCTTCATCTATGGGCGAGCCGTGCACGAATTGCGCATCCAGCCCTTCATCGACCCGGATCGGCCCCTGCGGCAGCTGGCGCAGCCATTCCAGGTTTTCTGCTGTCAGATGTTCGCGCGTCCACAGCGCCGCCATCCCGGCCACCGGATTGAAGTCCGTCACTTCCATCAGCCCGCACGCCGCCTTGTCGTGGTTGCCGCGTACAAACAGCTTGCCCAGCTGCCGCGAGCTATCGATTACTTCGTTGGGACTGGCGCCATAGCCCACTATGTCCCCCAGGTTCACCAATACATCGTACTCCGGCGCTTCTGCCAGGCATGCCTGCATGGCTTCCAGGTTGCTGTGAATATCGCTGAGTATTAGGATCCGCATGCGTACGGGCGCTTGGGGATTATAGCCTGTGGGCCTAACGGCTGGCATTTTCCGTGTTATTAAGCACCGGACACCGCGCTAGGTGTCCCGGTGCTACCTCCACCAGGGCCGGCACCTCGCGCCCGCACTCAGCCACCCGGTATGAGCACCGCGGCTCGAAGCTGCATCCTGGCGGCAGCGCTGCTATCCCTGGCACCGTGCCCTCAATCGTCGCCAGCGGCCGGCTTCGGTCCGTCCGCAGCGTTGGCACCGCCTGCAGCAGGCCCCGCGTGTAGGGGTGCGCCGGGGCCCGGAAAATCTCTCCCACCGTACCCATCTCCACTATCCTGCCCGCGTACATCACCGCCACCCGGTCCACTACTCGTGATACCACCGCCAGGTCATGGGAGATAAACAGCATGGCCAGCCCGAATCGAGCCCGCAGGTCGGCCAGCAACTCCAGGATCTGCGCCTGGATGGTGACGTCCAGCGCCGTCGTCGGCTCGTCCGCTATCAGCAGCCGAGGCCGGTTCACCACCGCCATGGCTATCATCACCCGCTGCCGCATCCCCCCGGAAAGCTGGTGCGGGTAGTCGCGCGCCCGCCGCTCGTGCTCCGGAATGGCCACCGCTTTCATCGCCTCCAGTGCCCGCTCCCAGGCTTCCTGCCGCGCCGGACGGGCTCCGTTCCCGTGCGCCAGCACCGCCTCTGCGATCTGGTCCCCCACCCTCATCACCGGGTTGAGCGCCGTCATCGGCTCCTGGAAAATCATCGCGATGCGCTCGCCTCGCAGCCTCCGCATCGCCTCCTCCGAAATCGCCAGCAGGTTTCGGACAGTAACCTCGACAGCAGTTTTCGGTCGGCCGCTGTCCTGGAAGAGGATTTCCCCGCTCGCCCGCGCCTGCGGCGGCAGCAGCCGCATAATCGCCAATGACGTCACCGACTTTCCCGAGCCCGATTCTCCCACCAGCCCCAGCGCCTCGCCCTCGCCGATCTGGAAGCTCGCGTCCCCTACCGCGGCGAAAGACTGAGTGGCGCTTGCCGCCGTTGCGAACCGCAACTGGTGCCGCGAAGACGCCTTCGCCTGCACCACGAACTCGACGTTCAGATGCCGAACTTCGAGCAGTGCCGTACCCATGCCCTTCATCCTAGCAGTTGCTATTCATCAATCGAAAATCGTGCACCATCAATTCTCCTCTGCTTCCCTCTGCGGCTATGCTTCCCCTTAGGATGGGCCGGCGGGTGGCCCACTCAAGCCCGCTTTTGGCTTGAGTGGGTTCACGCCATTTTGGAATTTGCGAGTCCCGGAGGAACGGTACGTCCCACCCAAATCGCTAAGAACGCCGCAGCACAGGCCGCGTCAAACACGTTGGCCCGCCCCCGCCGTTGACGCCGATTTCGCTCCCCGCAAACGTCTGCACCTCGAATCCCGCCTCCCGCAGCCTCTGGTTGGTGCGTTCATTTTCTGCGATCGCCAGCAGCCGTCCTTCTCCCAGCGCCAGCACATTGCATGCCAGCGTCTCCCGCTCCGCCGCCTCAATTTCGACAAAACGGAATCCCCGCTCGCGCAACAACTGCACCGTCTCCACCGCCAGCCAGGGCAGATCCACCAGGGCCGTGTGCTCGTCCAGCAGGCTCATCAGCGACATCAAATGCAGGCAGCACCCTGGCCCTCCCCCATGCGGCAGCGGCGCCTCCACCGCTTCCACCCCCTTCGGCCCCAGCAAGCCGCGCAGTTGCTCAATCCCTGCTGCATTCGTCCGATACCCGCGTCCCACCAGCAACGTCTTCTGGTCCAACCACACCACGTCGCCCGCTTCCACCGTCCCCGGAGGATGAATTTCCCCCAACAGCGGAATCCCTAGCGCCAGGTAATACTCGCGGTGCCGGCCCGGCTCCCCTTGTCTCTGCGCCTTCCCCATATTCAGGCAGATTGCCCCGTAGTCCGTCACCAACGACGGATCATGGACGTACACCGCATCCCGCGACAGGTTGCCCCCCTCAACCGCGATCACCTCCGCGCCCGCCTTCTCCAGCACCCTCCTCAATTCCGCGTGCTGCGCATGTGCTGCCCTGAAATCAGGCGCGTGCAGATAACCCAGCTCTCGCCACTTCTCTTCGCCTTCCTGCCATCCTGCCGTCGCCGGCGCGCACACCATCACCCGGCGCAACGGCGCCACCATGCTCTGCCCGCCGTAGCTTCTCTGCCGCAACATAGCTGCTTTGTACCACACCTTCGATAAGAGGCGGGTGCCCGGCACGCTTTAAGTTTTGTGAAGGGGTATAGGTATTTTGTGCCACGGGTGGCAGAGAAGCCACGAGAAATGAAGTCCGAGATTTCTGGATTCTAAGCCGCAGAGCAGCATAAGAATGCAGCTCCGGGCGTCAGCCCGGAGATCCCAGATCCAATAAACTCGGAGCCCCCTTTAGGGGCGAAAGAAAATCCTCGAAAAGGCTCTTCCCGAAAAACGCCTGAACAGAAACTTCTCTTCACTGCCATGCAGCACCTGCACGTTTTTTGGGCACACCCCGCAACGCCGCATCTCTCTTGCGCTTTGCCGGATATCCCGCTCCCTTTTCCACAAAACTGTTGAAAACAGATTTTCCGCTGCGTACACCAATCCTGTCGGGAGTTCATCTTTAGAGGGAAAGGATCTGAAGAGCCATTGGGGAAAGGGATCTGAGAACTGAGAACTGAATTAAAAAGGGCTGCGGCCTTGGTTATGCTCCAGCTGCCAGCTCTTGCGAGGGAGCCGACCGCCCGGATACATGCACCGCCACAGCCCCTGGTGCGACTACCGCTTTCGCGGTTCCGAACCCCAACTGCTCCTCGCAGAGCCGTCGGTTTTTTCCGGTCCGGCTGCTCTTCCGGTCACCCGGCTGAGCATATCGCCCGGCTTACTTCGGACTGGCCTGTTTTATTTTGCCAACCCTTTCAGCCATCGACGCAGGCGAAGTTAAAGGCTGTGCCACTACATGTCAATGCCCGTTTTTGGTGCAATTGTGGAAATCCTGAGCAAAACGCCCCCTCAATCCCATTCTGAAACTGTAAAATTGTCGCTCGCCAGTACTACAACCTGAACCAGTTGCCCGCCGCGATCGCCGAGTTGTGCCGCGCCCTTCAACTCAACCCCGACTCCCCTCCCATCCAGCTTGCCCTGGTAGAGGTCGGCGATGGCGAGGTAGTAATGGCCGAGTTCGCGCTCGGTTTCAGAACCGCGAGTGAGGAGGAGGAACTGTTCGCGGGCGTGAGAAACGTCGTCAAGAGCGAGTCGAGCCAGCCCCGCGCTCCAGGGTAGATAAGGAGAAGAAAGGCCGCGGCGGCGCGGGCGAGGTCGAAAACCTGAAGAGCCTGCCGGGGCTGGTTGTTGCGAGCGAGGCAAAAAGCAAGACGGCCGCAGCGGCGTAGCCTGGTTCTCTGCGCCTGCTTAAACTTTCAGGCAGGAGCCGCGTTGGGCAACACGGCTCCTTACGCTACTCCCGCTTCCTCACTTCTGCGGATTGTCCCGGGTTTTGTGGCGCGGGCGCCCTCGCCCGCGTCTCTGCGCGCTCTGCGTCTCGGCGGTGAAACAAAGGAATAAAAGGTAGGAACTACACCAGCACTTCCGGCACTTCCATTTGCCCTTTGCGGAACGCGGCCACGAACCCCTCTACCACCTGCGGGTCGAAATCGCTCCCTGCACCCTTCATGATTGTCTCTTTGGCGTCGAAGGGCGACATCGCCTTGCGGTATGGTCGGTCGCTGGTCAGCGAATCGTACACATCCGCCACCGATAGAATTCGCGACTCCAGCGGAATGCTTTCCCCTTGCGTCGGGTGGTATCCCGTCCCGTCAAACTTGTCGTGGTGCGCCAGGATGATCGGAATCAGCCGCGAAAGCGACCCGCCCACCGGCTCCAGCATGTCAATTCCATAATCCACGTGCTTCCGCATCTGCTCCGATTCCTTCACCGTCAGCCGCGACGCTTTGTGCAGGATGTCCCGGCTCACTTCCAGCTTGCCCAGATCATGCAGCAGTGCCGCTGCTCTCACGTCCTCCACCCGGTCCGTGGACAGCCCCAATTGGGCCGCGATTCTCGCCCCGTACACCGATACCCGGTAAGAGTGGTTTTGCGTGTATTTGTCTTTGGAAATGAACTGGCTCAGGATGATCAGAATGCCATGGTATGTGCGCCGCAGTTCCCGTACGTGTGCTTCTTTCTTCTCGTACAGCGTGCCCATGGTGTACGCCGTGATCATCAGGATCCCGCCCCACACCATGATCTCAAACCATTTGTCGTACCCGCCCAGGCTTACGGTGCCGTGCCGGAACAGCGCCGGATTGAAATACGTGACCAGCACCACCAGGAACAAGCTGGCCAGCGCCGTCAGCGTCGCGTGTCGCCGCCCATAGATGTATGCGGAAAATAAGGTGGGTAGGCTGTAGAGCCCTAGCACCATGTGGTGCCCGTCTAGCAGCAGATTGCTCAATCCCGCAAGCACGAACAGCGACAGCACCAGCCACAGCTCGCGGTTCACTTCTTCCAGCCGCCGCCGCAACCCCGCCGCTCGCGTCGTCCGGCTTTCTCCGCTGTCCCTTCCTGTTGCTGACCAGGCCAGCGCCGATTCCATCGTCTGCTTTACTGAATCGAGTTCCACATCGCTACCTCTCCCCCCACTACTCCTGACTCAGCGAAGAGGACGTTTGCAGGTGCGTAACGCGGGAGGAACCACCGCCCATCCTAGGTTAGTGCCGGCTGCCTGCCAAATTACCTCGGTAATGCTTACGGACAGGCCGATTCCCGCCTGCAATCGGCCTGCCCGGCTAACTAACTCGCCTGCTTCGGTTTTGCCCACGCCGAAGCGTTCAGGCATTGCACCGTCCCATCTATGATCTTGCCCAGCCCTTCGCGGAACTTCCCCTCGTCCACAATTTCCCGGCTGCTTATGGACTCGGTCATCGAAAGCGCCGCTCCCACAAAACTCAGAGCCGCTTCTTTTTTCTCCGACCCTGTCCGGCTTCCGAACAGCCCCTCTATCCCCTGCACCACCGCCGGAACAAACGCAATTCCCCGTAACAGCTTCGACAAAAAATTCATAATGATTCCTCCTTATTAATAGCTCTCCCCTCCCCACCACTGTCATCCTGAGCGAAGTCGGAGGACCTTGCGTTTTCCTGCCCTCCCCCGCCTGCTTCAATTACCCAAATTACCCAATTACTCAATCTCTACCGCCCCTGCATCCTGAAATAATCCACTCCCACGTGCAGCAGTGTGATGACGGTGGCCACGAACGCACTAATCCCCCCCACCCTGTTCACGAACTGTTCGTGCTTCTCCACCCGCTCTTCCAGTTCTTTCAGTTTTCCCGGATGTCCGTTGCCCACCAGCCAGCGCATCTGTGTTTTCAGTTGCGACAGGTCTTCTAACACCTTCTGCTCAAAGTCCGTCATAGCGGATAATCCACCCGCAACAGCGTCGAATACCGCGAGTACCGCCGCGGGTTCGCGCTGTCGTACTGCCGCAGGTAGTATTCCTGCGCCCGTGACAGCCGGGGTAATGTGAACACCCTCGTGCTGAATCGTCCTGCCAGATTGCGGTCGTTCTCTGCTCCCCACCCGTAGTCGCTGCGCCGCACTTCGAATCCACCTCCCGCCGGCGAGGCCCATCCCGCGTCCACCGTGATTTGCGTGGAACTGATGTCCGTCACCTCCGCCCCTGCCAGGTCGGCGATACAGCTGCCTCCCACCTCTTCTTTCGCCAGTGCCTTCACCTCTGACACCTGTGCCCTCGTGTTCTCTAAACTGAATCCTCCCGGCTCGAACCCATCGTTGGATATCCGCAGCGTGTACCGGCTCCGCTCCTGTCGCGGCTCCACCAGTTCTACTGCCACTTCCCGCACCGTCGCCCGCAGCGTCATTCCCTGCGACCCTAACTCCAGCTCCAGTTCGTCCCCCGGAAAGCAATCTTCCGCCTCGTCCGGCAGCCCATCACTCCAGATTTTGCACTCTCCGCTCACCCGGTCTTCTACTCCGTCCTCCAGCAGCATCAGCGCCGCGTTTTCGCAATCCACAGAAGTCCGCGCCGCCGGCAGCGTTAACTGCTTCACCAGCCCGCGCCGCCCGTCGTCGCCCGGCCGCTCTTCCTTCGCCATGCTCGCCCCATCCACCACTCGCGCCAGCGCTCTTCCCGAACTCCGGTACCGCACCTCAATCTTCTCCCCCGCCGCCGGCGCGTATTGCGGAAAGAAGTAAATCCCCGAGCTCAGCAGCCGGCACTCTGCTCCTTCCGAGAGCGACCCCGTCAGCCTTGTCCGGTATCCCTGTCCCGGCAGCGCGCTCCGCACCTCCGCCGCTATGCTGCGTACGATCCTCGTAAATGCGATCGCGCAGTGCAGGTCGCTGCCGTTCACCAGCGCATATGTGCAGTACGCCGGCGCCCCGCCCAACACTCCGTCGTACAGCACCGTCGCCGCCGCCACCAGCGTGGCCGGGTTCCCCGGGTCAATGTCGTGAACCTCCAGCACCACCCGCGCGTCCGCTGCCACTGCCTCTCCCCCCGCTCTGCTCTGTGACCCGTGGAACCGTTGCCGCTGCCGGTAAATTTCGTTGGCATACAGCCGCGTGGTGAGCCCGTAGCGGTGCCCCGCTTGCGTCGTCATCGTCGCCCCTGTCGCCCCCCCGTTCACCAGCGCTCGAATCCCCGACTGCCCTCCTGCCTTGGTGATCTGGAATCCCGCCAGGCACCCTCCCGCCCCCACCGCCCCCGCGTACAAACCGCCCAGCACCCCCGAGGATTCCGCGCTGAAGCTGATGTCTCCATGCTGCAGCACCACCGCCCCGCCCAGTTCGATCTTCTCCGCGAACCTCACCTGCGTCTGGCCGTCAACCCCGGTGCCGCCATTTACCTGTAATTTGCCGCCGCTCACTCCAGTCACGCCCGCCGGATCCGTCACGCTCCAGCGCGTTCCCCGCAGCGTTGTTTCCCCGTACTCCTCCTCCAGCAGCGTTTGGCTGTAGGCCATGAATGGCGCTTCCGGCAAATCGAAACTGAGCGTCAGCCCGTCCCCCACGAAGTAAGCTTTCACGTGCGCCTGCGGCTCTGCCTGCCCCATCACCACCACGTCGTTGGCCCACGTCCCCGTTCGCGTTATCTTTACCTCCCGCGGTTCCCATCCGGCATTGTTTTCGCTGAGCCCGTAGCTGCTCGCTCCCAGACTGCGCAGCTCGATCCCTCCGTCGTGCGCCCGGTAGCTTGCCCGCGCCAGCAGCGCTATCTCCGCCGCATGCTCCGACCACTTGTTCTGCGGCTTAATCGCGTAGCTGGGAATCACGTCCAGGTCTGCTACTCCTCCCAAATCGAAACCTCCCGGCAGCAGGTCTTCCGTGATCTGTTTCAGCACCTCCCCGGCGCTCCGCCCTGCCATCGCGGCCCTGGCGGGGAGGACTTTTCGGTCCAGCGCGTACTCGTCGCTCACCGCATGCACATGGTAGCGGTACACCGGCCCTCCCTCCCCCCATCCTCCGTACTCGAACTGCGGCGCTTCCTTCAGATACCCCGTGAACAGCTTGTTCCCTGTGTCTCCGCGTTCCACCACAACTCGCGCTCCGGCCACCGGTACTACAAAATTCGCGCTGCTGCTGATCAGCGTAGCCTCGAACTCGCTCGGCTGGTTTAGCCGCCGGTGGATTCGTGGCGCCGGGGTTACCGCTACATAGTCGCCGTACTCCCGCGCTCCCGCCCCATCGAGATTGTCAATTTTCAGCTTCATGATTTCCTGAAGAAACTTACTTCGCCCCGCCCGCCTCTGCCCGCTTGCCCCCAAAAGTTCGGGGTCCCAGAACACCTGGTATTACTGGCTGCTCGCCGCCCCTTTGTAAGTTTTGTGAGCTTGTGTGCACAATCTGTGAACACGTGGGCACAGGCGCCCTCGCCTCTGCGGGCGAGCGCAGCTCGCCAAGATTCAATACATCGCCGCCGCCCTTGCTGGAAAATAGCTGCGATAGCACAGAGCCGTTTCCCCGTCGCTGCTGTCCTGGTACGGTAGGGCTACAAAACTCGCGTGCAGCGCGTATCCCGCCAGGCCGCCTCCCACTTCTATCGCCGCCTCTCCTTGTTCCTTCGTAGCCGGGCTCAGCCGTGGATAGTAAAAGCACACTCGTCCGCCGCTCTGCTCTTCCAGCGCGAACAGCGCCGACCATTCCTGGAAGAAGCTCCCTCCCTCCCGGTCTACCAGCGCCGCCACTCTTTGCACTCCTGCCCCTGCCGCCGGGGCTCCTCCCAGCAGCGGCTGTGCCAGCGTCAGTGACGCTGCCGCCTTTTCCGCAACCCGCCCCACGTTGAACGTCACCCGCCGCACGTAGTTCACGTCTTGCTGCACATCTGCTGGCTCTTTCACGTACGCCGCCGCAATGCCGCTTCCCACGTACCCCGTTTGCTGCTGGTAGTCGGCGTCCACTGCCACCAGATCCCCAATCGCGAATAGCCCGGCTGCGCTCTCCCCCACCACGATCTCCGTCGCTGTGGACCCCGCCTGCACCGCCACCGCCGCTATCGCTGTTCCTCCCCCCGGCTTCGCTTCCGCGTTCGCTTCCGGCGCCAGCACGTTCATATGTTGTGCCCCGCCTGCCAGCGCCATCTGCAGCTTGCCCCACTCCCGGAAGTCGAACTCCACTCCCGCTTGCAGCCGGCTGCGGAATTGCGTCCCTCTCGCCTCCTGCCATCCGCATGCTTCCGCTTGCACTGCTGTTTTCGAATACCTGCGGAAGTTCCCTATCCATCCCACATCCAGCCACGGTGCCGGAGGCGCGTCCAGCGCGAAGCGCCCGTGCTTGCCGGGATCGAACACCGCCGCCGATCCCGTGCTCCGCTCCACCGGCGCAAAATACCCTCGCACCCCCGCCGCCACCGGCACCATGGCTGCCCGCAATGCCTGCTCTGTGCTCATTTCTGCTCCGCTTCGGCGAAGAAGTAGACCGTCATGCTCGCCAGCCGCTGCAGCTTTGCTCCTGACATCGCCCGCGTCTTCCGCCAGCTGCTCGGCGCTTCTCCCACCGTCTCCGCCTCTCCCAGTTCTGCTGCAGTCCACACCAGGCTGGTTCCCAGTTCCACGGCTGGCGATTGCCTGTAGTCGCGCTTCGCTGCCCATCCCGGCCGGCAGATGGCCAGCAGCTCTTGGTCCAGCGCCGTCAGGCTTCGTCCCCGGTCCACGCCCGTTTCCCCGCTCCCTGACGTGCGGTAGGCGATCGTGCACTCCATCGCCATCAGCGGCCTCTCGCCTCCGCTGTGTCCTTTGCTCATCCGCGCCCCGCCCCAGTAGATGTAGAACGCGTTCGCCAACGGTTCTGCCGCGCTCACGCTTTCATTTTCCATCACCACGATCGCCGGCCGCGTCACCCCGTTCACCGCCATCACCCGTGCCGGGTTCACCGCTGCCAGCCGCTCCCGCAGCGTCATGTAAAAACTGTCTTTTGCAGATTGCATGTTTTAATTTCCAAAAACCTTCGCCACTGTCATCCTGAGCGAAAGCAGGCCGGTTCGCTTGCGAATCGGCCTGCGGAGTCGAAGGACCCCTATGCATTTGGTTCTTTTTGTGGTGCGGGCGCCCTCGCCCGCGAATATTTCACTCCACCGCCACCACCCGGTGCAGATACGCCGTACCTGCGAACGTCTCCGTCACCACGCTCTCAATCCGCATCAGCGTCCCGTCTTCTACAATTCCCAGGCTGGCATTGAAAAAGTCCTGTGCTGACTGGCTGCCTCGCGCCTCCATGTACCTCGCCAGTGCCGCCGCCGAAAACAGAAACTCCACCCGCCTCTGTCCCTTGGCCGGCGTCGCTGCCACACGGCATACCGGCGCTACTTCCACTTCCTCTACCGGCGGCACCGCCATTCCCAGTTCTTCGCTCGGCCCTCCGGCGCTCGCCCCCGGAAAGAGCAATTGCACTCCTTCTCCTCCCAGCACCTGCAGCATCGCATCCGCCGCCCGCACGAACGCCAGCCCTCTCCCCGCTTGTGCTCCCATTTCCCGCATGACTACTCCACCTTCTGCGCCACGTAGGGCGCCAGCAATGAACGCACCGTCTGATCAATCAGCGTGTCTGAGAAATATTCCAGGTGCATCCGCTCCAGGCTGCCCGCTCGTACGTTCAGCGCCGGTGTTGCCAGCGCGTTGCGCACCACCTGCGCGCATGCGCACTTCACTCCCTCGGGGATGTTGGCCAGCCCCGCCGTGTATTCGATCTCCACCTCGCTGAAGGCCCACCCCAGCGGGCTCCCCGGCAGCGTCAGTTCTCCCGTCTGCGCCTCGTACTCGATGGTCCCCGCGTCCAGTTCCGTCCACATTCCCGGCAGCCCGAACGCCTGCGCCACCTCCGCCGCCCAGTCCCCCTGGCCCGCCAATTCCCCCCGCCGCGGCGTGGCATACCGTGCACGTGCCGACACCATCGGCGTGCTGGCGGGCGCCAACGCCGCCAGCGGCAGATAGCTCAGGCGCACGCTTTTCCGCCCGCTGCTTAGGCCCAGACGCTCCCGGTAGGCCGCCACCCCCAGCGTCTCCCGACGGCAATGCGCGTTGATCAGCGCGCTCGCTGCCGTCACCCACCCTTCTGCCGTCCTGGCTTCCAGGCCATAATTCTCATATTCCGCCGGACTCAAATAATTCATGTCCTCTTCCTGACTGACTGTTCTTTGTTGCGTCCTTCTTCATTTCACAAACGCAACGCTGCACAGCCGCTATACTGCCCGTCTCCACAAACTGCTGCCTTCAACTGTCATCCTGAGCGAAGCTGGCCGAGTCGCTTGCGGACCGGCCTGCCGAGCCGAAGGACCTTGTGTTTTGCAACAACTGTCATCCTGAGCGAGGGCGTATGCCCGAGTCGAAGTTGAAGCGCCTTGCGGGCGTGAGCGCAGCGCGAGCCCGCAGCCGAAATCCTCAGCGCAGCGAAGGAGCTTTTCCCCGCTTGCCGTCTCCGCCCCCAGCGGAGACGGCAACTAGGGATCCACTACCGCTCGACGCTCACTTTGTAGTGCGCGTACGACGCTCCCTTCACCACCACCGCTCCGAACTTCACCACCACCATCTGCGACGCCAGCGAACCGCTCAGCCCCAACTGGAATACCCGCGGGTTCTGGTCGGTCAGCCAGTGGTACTCGATCATGTCCTCGCTCACGATGTACGCCGGCAGCACCGCCGTCCCGCTTCCCGGTGTCCCCGTGTAGCTCAGCGCCCACTCCGGTATCAGCGGCAGCTCCCCCGCCTGCGTCGAGAGCGTCTTCACCTTCATTCCGCCCACGATTTCGGCGCTCGAGAGCACCACGTTGTACACCGACTTCATTTCCCGGTCGATCAGGTCCAGCAGCACCGGGTTGGCGTAAATCGCGCTCGGCCTCACCTCGTACGACGAGTTCGCAACCATCGCTGCTACCGCCGCCTTGATCCCGTCCACAATGCTCTCCGCATTGTGAATGGTCGCCAGGTTGCCGCCCGCCGCGATTTGTCCGATCGCTCCGTAGTACTGCGCTGTGGCTGGTGCGCTCAGCGACGTGTCGTTCCCATTCCATAACGCCACATCATGCGTCCGCATCAGTCCTTCCACCGCATCTGCCAAGTCCTTGGCCTGCAGAAACGCGAATTGGCTCTGCTGCGCTCCCACTTCCAGATCGAACAGGTTGTAGTTGATTTGTGAAACCAGAGCCTTCAGCGGCACGCTGCGTTCCGACCGCGCCGGCGAACCCACCGTGGCCACGATGTTCCGCGGGTCCACGAAGGCGTTGGCTGCGCTCGGCGAGACGATTGCCGTCTGCTCGAAGAATCGCGATGGATGCCCCGTTGCCGGCACCTGCCGGATTCTCTGCCCAAACGCTCCCCGCCGCCGCACGATGTCTGTGATTTCCGATTGGTAGCGGTTTACTTCCACCGCTCCCGGCCCCAGGTAATCCGCCGCTGCGGCCAGCTCGATAAATTGTGCTTTCATATTTTCCTTTCGTTGTGATTTGCGTTCCTGAGTCTCTGTGGCTCTTTGCTGCCTTCAGTAAAAAGCTTGTCATCCTGAGCGGAGTCGAAGAACCTTGTGCTCTGGTTTGTGTGCGGGCAGCCGCCTTTGGCTGGGGTGGTCGGCTGTCCAGGAGGACGAAGCCCGCCTCCAAACACAACGGGCACGGCTTTGTCGCCGTGCCCGCCAAACACCAACCGCTAACTACCAGCTGCGTTCTTAAATGATTCCCGCCCTTGCCATCTCCGCCTTCACTGCGATCCTCTGCTCCACGCTCAGCGAACTCAATGCCTTGTCCAGCTTGCTCGTCTCGATTTCCTCACCCTCGCTGTAATTTTTCCCCAGCAGCGCCGTTACCAGCGGGGGCAGTGTCTTGCGCCCCAGTCGGATTGCTTGGGCTTTCAGCTCCGTGTTCGCCCGTTCCAGTTCCGTCACGCGCTCCTTCAGCCCCTCTTCCGGCGCTTTCTCCTCGATCGCCGCTACAATTCGTTCCACTTTCGCGTTCAGGGCCGTGTGTTGCTCATCCAGCCTAACCAGCGCCCGGTCCAGTGCCTCCGCCGCGCTCGCCAGCTTTTCCGCGCTTGTCGCCAATTGCTGCATCATCTCCTCTTCCATTTCCTCTCCTTTGATCGTTGTTTCCCTGGCAAACTGAATGATCTTGCAATACCCGTGTGGGGACAGCCGCCCTCGGCTGTCCGGGCGAGCGTAGCTCGCCCCTGTGGCCGCCCGCCCGGGAAGAGGTTCGTCTGACTCCCGACTACTCGCTCCTGCTTTTCACCATCTCGATCCACGTCTCCCGATACGCTGCCTTATCCCGCAGCAGGATCGCCGCTCCTGTGAACGTCACCTGGGTCAGCTTCCAAACCGCCTCCCGCACATCCGCCACTCGCGCGTCAGCGATCTCGTACGACATCCCCAGTCCGCCCCCCGCCTTTCCTCCGTTCCCGCGTATCGTCCGTATCAGTTCCGGAAAGTCCTTGGCGAACAGGTATCCGCCCAGCTCCAGCCTTTTCCCCACAATCTCGGCTCGCGTGATGATCCCCACCTTGCGCTGCGCATCGTGCCGATCCAGCGACGGCGCATAATCCAGCCCCATTCCCAACAGCGAAGCCAGCGCCTCCTCCGCCGCACCCCGGGTCAGCATCACCCGGTGCCCTCGCGCCCCCGCCGGCGGCCGGTCGGAAGCCACGCCCACCGCCGTCAGCACCCCGCGGAACTCCTCCCGGTTGGGATGAGCCTCCATCCGCGGCATCTCGATCGCCATGGACTCCACTTCAATGTTCATATTGTTTTCTTGTTTTGGAAGATTCTCTTCCCTGTTTTCTGCGCGAGGGCGCATGCCCGAGCCGAATGACCCTGCCCTGTTTACTGCTCGTGACTTTGTGTTCTAAACCAACTTTTGTTCCTGTCATCCTGAGCGCGGGCGTGCGCCCGAGTCGAAGGACCCCTGTGCCGCCGGCCTCTCATTTGCCGTGCCGGGGAATTTTCAAATTAAAATGGCATCCTCACGTGGGGATAGCTGCCCTCGGCTGTCCGCGCGGACCCAGCCCGCCTCACTTACACCGGCCCCAGCCCCCGCGCCTTCCTCACCTCATTCACCGTCAGCACCCCGCTTCTCAGCAGGATCTCCTGGATCTGCGCTTCTTCCAGTTCGTTTCGCGCGTCCACATCCGTGAACACAAACTCCAGGTCCTCCCATCCCAGCTTTTTGTGGATTGCCCCCCGCGTCAGGTGTTCCGCCAGCAGCCGTGCCGTCGGCACAATTGCCGACCGGAACGCCTGGTCATTCAGTTCCGCCGCGGTGGACCGGTTCACATCCCGTTCCACTCCCAGAACCTGTGGCGGCAGGTCAAACGCATCCGCGATGACCCGCAGCAAAAACTCCTGCCACGCCAGACGCAGATCCGCGTCCGTGCCGCCTCCAAACCTCAGCACCTCCGGCTTGCTCTCCACCGAAAGAATCGGCACCCGCCCCGTCCCCTCGATCTCGTCCTGCCACCACCGGATCAGCCGCTCGTGGTGCGCCGGTGTCAGGTTCTGCAGCCACAGCGCGTACTGCACCACCGTGTTGCTCGCCAGCCGCGACGCATACCGGTGCGCGCTCAGAAACGCATTTATCGCCTCGAACCCCACCTCCAGCCGCCCCAGCCCGAAGGGCGTGTGCGTCCGCGGGTTCAGCCGCACATAAATGAGCTCATCATCATTGAGCTCCAGGTTCGACTCCGGCCCCAGTCGCCCCGTTGCTTGCACGTATCGTGGCGAATCCGGCCTTCCGTCCCAGTCCGCCTTTATCCGTATCGTCGCCCCGTCCACCGGCCACAGCAGCAGCGGACGCGCCGCATCCCCCGTCGCCTGCACCTCGATCGCCCCGTACCCGCCCACAATCACGTCTTCCAGCACCTCCTCCGCCAGGGATCGGAACGAGTCCTCCGGATTCGGCGCCTCGAAGTTTGCTGTCAGCGCCTGGCTGCGCGCCTCTCCTTCCGGCAGCTCCTCCAGCGCCCGTCCCCGCTTTGCCTGCACTCTCCACCGCATCCCCGCGATCCGGTCTTTGATGGTGTTGATCGCCTTGCGCGCCACCGGCGTCTCCGCCAACCGCCGCAGGTTCGCCGTCGTTGGCTTGGGCAGCGCGTCCACCCTCGGCGAATAGGTGTTCAGAATAGACGGCAGCGCCACCGTCCTCCTCTTCTCTGCACCCGTTGCCCCGCTCTTATCTCCCGACACACTTTCCCTCACGCGGCGCCACGCGCCACTTACCTTCTCTTTGATTTTCATGATTGTTCTTTAAAGAAAACTATTAGTTATAACTGTCATCCTCAGCGAGGGCGCACGCCCGGGTCGAAGGACCCCTGCCCTGATTGCGCCCCTTCGTGTCCTGTGTGGTGAAACAGGTTCACACTCCCAGTTCCACCCTCGCCCTCTCAGCTATCCCTGCCAGTTCTTCCGTCCTCGCCACCCCGATCCTGCTCTCTTCCAGTACCGCCAGCGCAAACGCAATCCCCTCATCCCCGCGCTCCAGTTCATCTTCCACAATCGCCGTCAGCTCCGCCCTCGCCTTTTCCTCGCGTTCAATCCCCGCCGCAATCTGCGGATAACTGAACGCCAGCACCTTGGCCCCATCCGTGTCCGTTCCCAGCGACACCGCCTGAAACAGCCTGACCTCCCCGTTCGGCCTGTACCCGCAATCAATCTTCAGCGGATCCCCCGCGTGCGTGTATTTCGAGGCCGGAATCGCCTTCCTCATCAGGCCCCACACCCCCGCCTGCTCGAACGCCCCCCGCATCCGGCCCAGAATCGCCTGCCTCCCCGCCTCCGCCCGCGCCGTGCGCCTCTTCGGCGCTTCCAGGTACATCCTTGCCAGCGCCTCGATCTCCTGCGCCGGGTCTGCCGTCAGGCACCCCTTGCTCACCGATATCTGCAGGGTATTCGAAAGCGAGTCCTCCAGTCGCTTCAGCATCGCTGCCCGTTCCCGCGGTTCCCCCAATTCCTGCCGGATTTGCGACTCCATCGCCTGCAGCACTTCCACATCCGCCTCCGGGTCCAGGCACCTCACCCGCCTCCAGTCCCGCGTGAAGCGTACATCCGCGAACTCTGTCCCCTTCGTGTTCCGATGCAGCAACACCAGCCCGATGTTGATGAACTCGTCCTTCACCGCGTCCGGCACATACCGCAGCAGGAAAAACTCGCAATGCTTCATCTCAACCATTTCGCTTTTCTTACATCTTCATTCTTCTGTCATCCTGAGGAAGCGCGAGCCGCGCTTGACGCGGTGAGCGCGACGAAGGACCCCTGTCCTCTGTGGTTAATTCACCCTCCACCCCGGAAACGGCTGCCTCGACGACCTCCCAAATTCCTCCACCAGTTCCCGTACCCGCCCTCTCCTCTTTATTAGCTGCTCCACCAGCCTTTCCATCGCCTCCCAGTCATTTTCATACCATTCCGGCGGCACCTGCCCCGCCGCCTCATAGATCCTCGCCGGCTCCAGTTCCTCCACCCGTGTCATCCACGGCTCGAATGATTCCCACCCTCGCACCCCAGCGTACACCTCGTTGCGCGCATACACTCCCCGCAGCGGCGAGTCCGGAAAGCTCCACTCTCCCGCATTGAAACAATATCCCTGATCAATAAACGTCACCGTGTACTTTCGTTCCCGCGACTTCCGCCAGAATGTCGCCTGCCGCCCGTTCGCGTTGCACGTCCATTTGTCTAGCACCAAAATCCCCGCGAACGCCTCCAGGTTCCTTACCCGCTCCATCATCGCCCACGGAAGGTAATCGAACACCTGCCCTTCCAGCGGCGTCACCACATATCGTGACCCGAACTGCAGCCCTGGCTCGCACCTCACCGCTCCATGCGCCAGGTGGATGGTCAAATCCTCCGTATGCTCCACCAGCCAGTCGCTGACCTCCACCACTTCCGCCGCCGCTATCGGCAACCCCACCGCTTCCCCCAGTCTTGCCGCCAATAGTTCGTTCGCTAGTACCCTCAGGTGTTGCGGGTTGTTCTGGAACTTCACCACGTAAAAGAATCCGTCGGCCGCTCGCATCAGATGCGCTTGCGCCCCTCCCCGCATCCTTCTTACGTGCTGTACCGCCGATATCGCCAACTGTCATCCTGAGCGAGGACGGGCAAAACCGAACCCGTCCGAGTCGAAGGACCTTGCGTTTCCTCCCGCTGCACCTTACCTCTATTGTCATCCTGAGCGCAGCACACCGGTTCGCTTGCGAAGCGGTGTGCGAAGTCGAAGGACCCCGCCTTATTTCATCCCTCGACTGCCGCCCCAGCCAGTTCTGACCCAACCCTGTGAGGGCCCCCGCCCCCGGCTGTCCCGGACAATGCCATGTGCGGACAGCCCCCTCCTCCCCGACCCACATCCTAGCCGCCCAGCCCCCCCTCCCCGCTGTGACGTCCGACACACACCTCTACCGATCCTCCATATACGTCAGCGCCTTCATGGCATTCCTGGAAAGCGCCCCTACCTCCGCCTTCCTCACCGCGAACGCGATCGCCATCGCCATCACGCAGTCGTCGTGCGCTCCCCCCTGCGCTCCCGTCCACCCGTCTCCATGCCGCACGAATGTCCGGCATTCCTCCAAAAACCGCGCGCTGTGAAACAATTCCGGAGACGTCGCCACCACCGCCGCCAGGTACTCGATCATGGCCGGCCGCGTCGCCGCGTTTGTCAGCCATCCCGGTTGCTCGCCGTGCACATAAACCCGCGGGTACTTCTCGCCCGTCGCCAGATACGCCAGCACCCCATATCCATGGTTGTTTCGTTCCACACCCACCAGCGCCCGGTTGTACATCATCCCCAGTTCTGCCGCTTTGTGCGCCAGCGTCTGTGGGCCAAAGTGCCCGTGCAGTTCCGCGCACTGCATCCCCGTATGCCTCTCGATCACCTGCGCGCACGCGTAATCTCCCTCCACTCCTCCCCCCGCCGGGTCCACTCCCATGATGTACTCCCGCCCCGGCTGCGGCGGCCACCATATCAGCAGCTGCCCGTTGTCTTTCCTCTCTAGCGCAACTCCGCATTTCCCCAGCTGCGCCTGCACTACGTCGCTGGCGAACACGCAATCGCCCGAGGCCAGAAAGCATGCCGTCGCGTCTTCCACGAACTCCTGTCCCGCCAGAGCCCGCAGGCTGCCTTTCATCTTCCTGCGAAACGCGATCTGCTCCCGGCTCAGCCCTTCCCGCTTTACCAGTTCTTGCTCCTCCTCTGTCAGTTCCCCCACCTTGCTCGCGTCCTCGGTGTAGCCCGGCTCCCACCACCAGGGAAAGAAGTGCCGCGTGTACCCATTCTCCTCCGCCAGTTCCCACTCCTCGTAGAACCGGCCTCCTGCGCCGTTGGGCGTGGATTCCAGCACCACCTCCCCCGAAGGCGGCACCGCCGCCCGCAACGATGCCAGTGTCTCCAGCGCGTCCCGCGGCCACCGCGCCACCTCGGAGCAGTGCAGGTTGTGAATCGTCAAACCTCGTCCCGCATTCGGATCCGCCGCCGTCTCCACCCGGTATTCGCTGTCCAGTTTCGGAAAGATCAGCTGCCGCACGTTGGCTCGCGAGGTCACCAGCGCCGTCTGCCTTACCCGCGCCGGCAGGTTCACGTGAAACCGGTGTACGATGCGGAAAATTTCCTCTGCCGACCTCTGGTCATGCGCCACCTGCACGCTCAGCGTCCCTTGCCGCGTGATCGTCTGGATGAAGAACCGCGCCGCCACGTACGTTGTGATCCCCAGCTGCCTCGCCTTCACCACGATGTTCCGCCGCGTGCACTTGCGCCCGTATTCGATCTGCGCGCGGTTCGGCCGCAGCCTCACCAGCCGCCCTCGCTTGTTCCTGATTCGTAACATCCTCTCCACCAGCAGATCCCGTACGCTCGGTTCTGGCCCTCCCCAGTCCGCGGCGTCTAATTGCTTTCCCGACACTTCATGGATGCGCTCGTCCAGCTCGCCTCCCAGCCTCAGCAATTCCCTAAGATCGCTCACTTTTCAATCCTGTGCACTATCGGTATAGGTCCAGCCGCCCCGCCCTCCCCTGTCCCAGCCATGCTTATGTGGCGACCGCCGCCCATCTTGCCGCCACGCCTTCCGCTGTCATCGTCGGCAAGAAACACATTGCGTCCCTCTTCAAATCTGAATGTCATCCTTCTACAGCGCCCCGCGCTTGCGCGGCGCGTGTAACGAACAGCCTTGCCCGAGCTTCCCGAAGGCACCTGATTTTCGTTAGCTGCTCTACCAGTGTCTTCACTACGGGCACGCTCCCTGCCCAACCGTCATCCCCGCCATAGCCTTCGCCACGCATTCGCTGACCACATGAAAGTGTCCGCTGGGATAACATCCCGGCGCTACCGAGCAAGAATTCCCTTGCGAGTCTGTTCCGCCTGGTCCAACCAGCCTCCCAATGCCGGCGGTGAAAGTGTCATAGAGGCGCACATCGTAGCGTCTCTGGGGACAACTCCCCCGCCCATAGGTGCCGCACTCAGCCGTCACTCTCGGGTTCTGGGTAGCGATGGTGTTGAACTCGGGAAAGGGCGTGCCGGTGGATGCGTAAGAAGTCAGGCTTTCATAGCCACCAGTGCACACCGCGGTAAAGCCGTATTGCAGCGAACCTCCGGTTTGGGCGA
>Ga0075276_10000082_pt1 | contig 27835 bp, 26 predicted proteins | sample SF_Rice_5C_80N_4_FD_69770 | JGI IMG/M metagenome (GOLD analysis project Ga0075276, IMG submission 69770) | Rice paddy soil microbial communities from Twitchell Island, California, USA - SF_Rice_5C_80N_405 | ecosystem: Environmental > Terrestrial > Soil > Paddy field/soil | place: USA: Twitchell... | reverse complement strand
TCGTGAAGAAGAACGCCATCATGGTGGTGGACTTCGCCCTGGAGCTGGAACGGACGGGTGGGCGCTCACCGGCGGAGGCGGTTTACCAGGGCTGCCTGATCCGCTTCCGGCCCATCATGATGACGACCATGGCGGCCATAATGGGCACGCTGCCCATCGCTCTGGGCATGGGCGCGGGGGCGGACGCCCGGCGGCCGCTGGGACTCTCGGTGGTGGGCGGACTGGTTTTCGCCCAAATTGTCACCCTCTATTTGACCCCGGTGTTCTACACCTACATGGACTCCCTGCAGAATTACCTGGGACGGGGGGCGCGCAAGAGCTTTGCCCAGCCGGCATTGCAGGAACCAATGCTGACGCAGCATGAGCAGCAGGTGGGGGATTGAGAAGAGCGGCACTTGGCAATTAGCACTTGGCACTTCGCCAGCCACGATTTCTACAGCGGCCAAAACCCTCCAGGAAACTCAGCCGGGATTCTCTCAGCGGCTGAAGCCGCCAGTGTTTGCGAAATCTTAATGCCGTCCCTTTCAAAGCCGACGCCTCAAAAGCCCGTGCCTCAGGAAGCGTGCCTTCTCAGAGATTGCCGGCGTTGAAGCATATCCACGTGACCCGCGTCACAGCCGAGAGCAAGCGCAAGCCCTAGTCTAAGAAAGGGAATTAGGTAAGAGCCTGCCCCGGCCACACCGCTGCCGCGGAGACCGCAGTTCAGCGGTGTGCGCAGAAAGGGGGGCCTATGAAGCCCTTCAGCCTGCTGCTTGGCAGTATTCTTTCCGTCGCAGTTATCGCCATGCTGCTGTTGACCTTCGGGGTGAAACCGGGGGGACCGACGGAGCAGGGAGCGGCCCTGTACAATGCCGCTAACGAAACCACGATTAGCGGAGTGGTACGCGGAGTTGAGGACTCCACTTGCGCGGTGAGTGAGAGCGAAATTGGGCGGCACCTGCGGCTGCAGACGGCCCAGGGCATGATGCAGATCCACCTGGCGCCGGCGCGGGTGATGCGCAGCCAGAAGTTCACCTTCTCACCGGGGGATCAGATCGAAGTGCTAGGTTCCAAGGTCAGGCTGCAAGGCGAGGAATCCATCATCGCGCGTGAAATCACGCGGGGCAACGAAAGCTTTTTCCTGCGTGATCGCGAAGGCAAGCTCTTGCTGGTCCAGCAGTAGGTCGCAGGAAGTTCAGGCGGCGCATGTGACAGGGCAGACGGAGGAGCGAAGCTTACTTCCCTTCCGAGACCGGGCAGAAGCCGGGCAACTGCTGGGAAGGGCGCTGGGAACTTATGCCGCCCGCAGCGATGTGCTGGTGCTGGCGCTTCCCCGCGGGGGCATTCCGGTTGCTTACGAGGTAGCGAAAGCGCTGGCCGTTCCGCTGGATATCTTCGTAGTGCGGAAACTGGGGGCGCCGGGCAACCCGGAACTGGCGATGGGGGCGGTGGCGCCTGCAGGCATCTGCATTTTGCAGGAACAGATCATTGCCGAGCTAGGAATTTGCGACGTAGCGGTGGCCCGCATCGCCGCGGGCGAGGAACAGACACGGCGGCAAAACGAAAGCCTGTACCGGCGCAACCTTCCGCCCCACCCAGTAGCGGGCACTACCGCCATCCTGGTGGATGACGGCATCGCCACCGGCTCCACCATGCGCGCCGCCATTGCCGCTGTGCGCGAACTGGGGGCCAACAAGGTCGTGGTGGCGGCGCCGGTTGCCCCGGCCTACAGCCGGCGGGAACTGCAGATGCTGGCGGACCAGGTGGTCTGCCTGGCAACACCCGACATCTTTTTTACAGTGGGCCAGTGGTACGTAAATTTTGAGCAGGTAAGCGATGAGGAAATGGCTGCATTGTTGCAGCAAGCATCCACCTTGGTTTGAAAAGGAGCACCCCATGCCGCTGCAAAGATTGAAGGAGTTGCTGGATCGCAATAGCGTCCACTACGAAAGCATCGTCCACCTTCCCGCCTATACCGCGCAGGGCATTGCCGCGATGACCCACATTTCGGGCAAGGAGCTGGCCAAGACGGTGATCGTGAAACTGGACGGCGCGCTGGCGATGGCGGTAGTGCCGGCCTCGCATCGCGTTGATCTGCGGCTGCTGCAGGCGGCGACGGCCGCGACTACGGCGGCGCTGGCCAGTGAAGCGGAGTTCAAGGATGCATTTCCGGGCTGCGAGACCGGAGCCATGCCGCCATTTGCCAGCCTGTACGGCCTGCCGCTTATGGTGGATGAGACAGTGACGCATGACCAGGAGATCGTATTCAACGCGGGCTCGCATACGGAACTGATGCGCCTGGCCTACGAGGATTTCGCCCGGTTGGAGAAGCCAAAGGTGCTGAGATTCTCCGCCGGGTCGTCCAGCGCCGCAGCCTAAGGGAATGAAAGGCCTGGCAGCCTGCCTCCGGCGGGAGTGAGTGTGCCCTGTTAGTTCCGAAAGTAACGTTCCGGGCACCGTAGCGTTGACGGTTTTAAGCGGCTGGCCAATAATCAATAGGCGCCCGGAAACCTTCATTTACCCAAAATGTTACCCAAGACAGCCTGGGATACTACTCCTGTAAAGTTTTCAGAGTTACTGTCCAGAGATTTAGCGTCTAAGTGTGTGCGCGGCTTGCTGGAGGCCCGATGAGCCGAGGTTTGTGCGTAGCCACCATTTGCGCTGCATTGCTGCTTGTGGGATGCGGAGGAGGCTCAACGCCGCCGCCGGCAATCGGGATAAGCGTATCGCCAAGCACGGTAACGCTTTCCCCAGGGTCGTCACAAGTGTTCAAAGCCACCGTGATCAATACCACGAACACTACGGTGACCTGGCAGGTCAACAACATCAACGGCGGCAATGCCAAGGTGGGGACCATCAGCACGTTTGGAGTGTATGTGGCTCCGCCCACCGAACCCACGCCTCCGACGGTGAACGTAAAGGCGACTTCGCAGGCCGACACGACTAAGTCAGCGAGGGCGCTGGTGACGATCGGCCAACCTGCCGGCGCAGCCAACCAGCAGATGCAGTCGCTTCCCATTAAAATGGGCACTTCCGGCGGCAACAGCCTGGACCTGACCAAGAGCGGCACCACAATTACGTGCTGCTCGGGCACGCTGGGATCGCTGGTGGAGCGGGCCGGAACTTTCTACATTCTGAGCAATAACCACGTGCTGGCGCGCTCTGACCAGGCAAAGCCGGGGGAACCGGTAGCCCAACCTGGACTGGTGGACAGCAATTGCAGTCCGGCGACGCCGGTGGCTAATTTGACCCAATTCGTGCAGTTGCCGGAAGGGGGGACCAGCACCGCTCCTAAGACAGGAACGGTGGATGCGGCAATCGCGCAGATCATCAGCGGCGCGGTGGACACATCGGGCAGCATCCTGGAACTGGGCACGGCCAGTTCCACGCCTGACGTTCCCAATCCGGCGCCGCCGGCCAGCACCGCGATTGCGCCCTTGATCGGCATGGGAGTGGCGAAGGCAGGGCGCAGCTCCGGGCTGACCTGCTCCAGCATCAGCTCCATCAATACGGCGGTGGACATCAGCTACACCACCAGCTGCAGCGGGGGCACAACTTTTTACGTGGAGTACAACAACCAGATTGTGATCAGCGGAGCCAGCTTTAGCGCAGCAGGCGATTCGGGTTCTCTGGTTGTGAACTCCAAAACCGCTCAACCGGTGGGACTGCTTTATGGGGGTGATAGCAGCAGCACGGTCGCCAATCCCATCGGCGCAGTGCTGGGGGCTCTGACGGACAGCAAAGGTAACGTACCTACCATTGTGGGGGGTGGGTTACACGCCGTTGTCTGCCCAACGGTAGCGGGCGCCGCTCCCGCCGCGGAACAGACCACAGCGCCGCTGGCCGCAACCAAGATCGCTCAGGCCACGGAGGTCTCCAACCGCTACGCTACGAGGCTGCTGGCCAACCCGGCGGTCGCGGGAATCGTGGTGGGACGTAGCGAGGACGAGCCCGGCAGCGCGGCGGTGGTCATCTACGTGAAATCGTTGCCGCAGGCCAGCGCCTTTCCCGCCCAACTGGACGGGGTGCGGACCAGAATTGTGCCTGTTTCCGCCGCAGAGGCGAACACCAACTCTATGGCGCGCGGCTCAGCGGCTAGCGTTTCAGAATCGGAAGTGGCGCGGGTGGCCAGCGTCAAGGAACAACACGCGGAACAACTTATGCGCGGTAATAGGGCGATTTTCGGGGTGGGAGTAGGAGCCAGCAAAGACAGTCCGGGCGAGGCCGTCCTGGTTTTGTTCGTGGACAAGGATATGAGTTACACCGCGCCCGCGGTGCTGGACGGAGCCCGCACCCAGGTGATACGGACCGACCGCTTCCGGGCCTGGGGATGGAATGAACATGAGCAGCCACGCGCCTGCCGGGCCGCCAGTTTTGCGAAAGACAAACAACTGCTGGCGCCCTCAAGCTTCAGAAGAGGGAGCGGGCTTGATGCGGCGCGCCACCTGATTGAGTAATTCTTCCGGACGCACCGGCTTGCTTAACAGGTCGAAGGAATGGCCGGCGGCCCAGGCTTCCTGCATCAAGTCCGCGGTGGAGGCCTGGCCGGAGAGCAGAAGGATTGCGCAGCCGGGCAGAAGTTCGCGGGCGCGGATGGCCAGGTCAATACCGCTCATATCGGGCATAATGACGTCGCTGATGAGCAATTCAGGGCGGAAAGAGAGCAGTTCCCGCAATGCGGCGGTGCCGGAATACACCACGCGGGAGTGGTAGCCGCCCTGGCGCAGGATCAGCCCCAGGGTATCGGCGATGAGGACCTCGTCGTCCACGATCAGCACTTTGAGTTGGGTGTTCATGAACTTTTCTGATGGCCATGCGGGAAAGCGCGGCTCAAAGACTGCGGATGCGCTTGAGTTCGGCACGCAGCGCCTCTTCCACCCGCTGGGAGCGCCGCTCGCCGCGGGCCACGCGGCTTACATAGGAGCGGTCCACACCCAGGTGGCGGGCGACGCGGGCGTACAGGCCACGATATCGAGCATATCGCGCCAGTTCGCCACTTTTTCCGCCGTGACCTGTCACCATTGATGACACGATAGGCTGTTAGATTGGCTTCCGCAATTCCCGACTACTATAACGCTGGCGTTAGTTCTGTCAAGCAGAGCGAGCGGGGAATTGACCTTTCGTACCAAGAAACTAGCGGGCGGAAGCGGGGGCGAAAGCAGAAGGCAGCCTCTCAATAAGAGGCTTTCTAACCATCATCAATGTTCATTTGCCCGAGTGCCGGGGCGGCGGCATGGGACGGTTGCCCATGCGGTCGCGCCACAGGATGGCGTTCAGGCGCTGTGCGGGAGCGGCGTCGGCGTGGGTGAAATCCATTTTCAGCGACTCGCGCGCCCCGGGAGCGCTCGATGTGTTGGTGCGGTAAAGCAGGCCGTTGTCCCGGTTCCGGTAATCGGCCTGGAAGGGCGGCTGTCCGGGTCCGCTGAACAAGGGCGCCATGAGCGGCGCCAGCGCGTCATTATTGTTCATGGGCGGGAGTCCGAGCAGCGACTCCATGGTGTGGATAACGCTTACGGTGGTATAGAAATGGTGGTCCACATAGGGACTGGCGGCTGAGCCCGGGGAATACTTGCTGATCACGAAGGCGATGCTGCGATGCGCGTCCACGTGATCGGCGCCGTCCTGGGCATCATCTTCCAGGGCAAAAATCGCCGTATCGTCCCAGTAGGGGCTATGGGAAACCGCTTCCACTACTCTGCCCAGCGCCAGGTCGTTGTCGGCCACGGAGGCAGCGGGCGTAGGAAGGCCGGGCAGGGTGCCGGCAGTGTGGTCGTTGGGCAGACGCAGCATAACGAATGCCGGCATCTGCTCTCCTTTGCCTTCCTGGCGGGCGCGCACGAACTGCTGGAACTCGTTGAAAAACTCGTCCGCCCGCAGCTGGTCGGGGTAGTCGAGGCGAAAGTCGGCGTAATTGGCGTCGAAGTGGCCGCGCAGTTCGGGCTTGGTGGGCACATCGCGAGCCAGCATGGGCACCGGCCAAGGCCAGAGACTGGGCGAACCGTGGGGCTCGCCGACATTGGGCGGGAGCGGCTCGCCCTTGTTCACCCGCGGGTGTTGGCAGGGCTGGGAGGGCTCGAGGGGCGTGCCGGAGCGCGGTGATGCGGCCTGGCTTCCCTGTTCCCGGCACCAGATGGTGGCCACAAACTCGCCATAGTGGCGGTAGGTGAAGCCGTGGCGCGCCAGATTGCCCCACAGATATCCGGTCTCCGGTTCATTGACGTCGGGCTCATCCTGCTGCAGAGGAAAATCGCCGGCGACTTCGCCTTCATAGTCGTAGGTACGCTCGCTGCCGCGATAGGCAATCTGCCAGGTCTTCTCCGTGTAGTCAGAGGTAATGCCGGCGGTGGACCAGACGTGGCCATCACCGGAAACCTCGCCGCTGTCATAGAAATTATCGAGAATGCCGAACTGGCGGGCCAGGGCGTGCTCATTGGGGGTAACGTCCTGGCCAAACATGGTGAGCGAGGGATCGCCGTCGCCGGGCTTGAGGTCGCCTAATATCTGGTCGTAAGTGCGGTTTTCCTTGATGATGTAAATAACGTGGCGAATAGGATTTTTTCCGGAACGAAACATGATCTGCCCGGGGGCGGTCCTGATGAGATTGCTGGCTTCGACTTCGCGGGTGAGTTCGGCCATTTGCGGCTCCGCTTGGCGGATGCTCAAGCGAGCGATGGAGCCGTGCAGCAGGGTGGGAATATAGCCGGTATCATTTCCCCGGTGGATGTGGCCGGCGTTAGGCCCGGTGCCTTCGCCCTTGCCGCTGGCGATGAGAAGATCGTCGCCACGAACGGCGAGCGCGGTGGGATACCATTCGGTGGGAATGAAACCGGATGCCTCCTGGGGAGGGGTTGTTGCGGGCATGCCGCCTTTTAATTCGGAGATATCGAAGACCGCCACCGCATCCGAAGATGCATCCGCCACGAACAGCCGCCGGCCATCGGCCGACTCGGCCAGGGCGTTGGGGAAAGTGCCCCCCAGCGTCTCACCGGGGAGGCGGGTGGAGAGCAAACGTAGAAGCTTGCCGGTCCCGGCGTCCACCACGGCCACGGCGTCACTGTTGGAAAGGGTCACAAAGAGCAGCTTGTCATCCGCGCTCAAGAGCATGGCGGTGGGGTGGGAGCCGGGTTCGATGGTGGACTTCGGCTTGAGCAGGGCGATGCGGCGCTTGACTTTGCCACGGTCGAGATCGAGTTCCGCCACTTGGGAAGCGTTCCACAGGGTGCAGAAGGCGCGGCGTCCGTCGCGGGTGACCACCACGGTATAGGGGAACGCAGAGGGCATTTCCCTGCCCGCGCTCAGGTCAAACCGGTGCAGCAGCTTGCCTTTGCCGTCGAGCAGGACGGCGTTGTCGGAAAGATTATTGGCCAGCAGTAGTTCTTCCCGGCCGCCACGAGAGAAGGCGACAATGCCGGCGGGATAGGGGATGGCTTCTCCGTGGGGAACCTGGGCCAAATCGTAGGCCACGTGCTTGGAGGGTGAGACCGGCTGCAGGCCGACAGGAATAAAGCTCTCGGCAGACAGCTTTCCATTCTTGAAACTGTACACGGCAATTCCGTTTCCGGTGTCGCCCGGGTCTTGGCCGCTGGGATCGGTAATGGAACCCACCGTGGCATAGAGGCGGCCACCATCGGGGCTGAATGCAAGGCCGAGAAACAGGGCCTGGCGGGCATGAGGCCCGAGGCGGGGATCGGGAAAATCCCTCAGCCGGCCGGTCTGGAGATCGAGCACGGCGATGGACTGCCGGTAATGAGACTCGGGTGTGCCAAAGCCGGCGTTGAGCAGCGCCAGATAGCGGCCGCCGGGATCGAGCACGGCCGCAACCGGCAGGCCGTTGGTGGGCTGCAAATTTCCCGGCGGCGGGGCGATCACCTGCTTGCTGCTGGGCAGAGAGATGATTTTTTGTTGGGCAAGCTTTTTCTGGTAACCCAAGGCGAGCCCGGCAATCAACAGCAGCAGGAGAAGTGTGCGCTTCAAGTTGCGTCAACCCTTTCCGCGAAATGGCCGACCATTGTAACGAAATTGTATTGCGCGCAGGTTAACAATTCCTTCAGCTCGAGACCAAAGCAGCAAGTTACGGTTTAAAATTGAACATCCATCACTCGCCAAGAGTATGAACAATCCAAGCCCGAATATTCCGCCCGGCTGGCCGGGCATTCCGCCGCGCTGGACCTCCAGCGCGAAAAACGGGGTGGGAACAGCCCTCAGCCCTTCCAGCCGGGTGTGGTTTACCATCAGCCACGGCATTCTGAATGAAATTTATTTTCCGCGGGTGGACATTGCCTGCACCCGCGACCTGGGGCTGATCATCACCGACGGCCGCTTCTACTTCTCCGAGGAAAAACGGCATGCCACCTCGGTGGTCAACTATCTGGCGCCGGGAGTACCGGCTTATCGCCTGGTCAACACGGCGATGGATGGGCGCTACCGGATCGAGAAGGAAATCTGCACCGACCCCTGCCGCCACGTGTGCCTGCAGAAAATTCGTTTTCAGCCCCTGAAAGGAAGTCTGGGCGACTACCACGTTTATGTACTGCTGGCGCCGCACCTGGCTAATTGCGGATACGGCAATACTGGTTTTCTCGGCGACTACAAGGGCACGCCCATGCTCTATGCCTCGCGCGATGGGTACGGGCTGGCGCTGGCTTCCTCAGCCAACTGGCTGAAGCGCTCCGCCGGTTTTGTGGGCACCTCAGACGGCTGGCAGGATTTATCGCGTAACTACGAAATGACGTGGGAGTACCCGCGCGCTGAAAACGGCAACGTCGCGCTGACCGGGGAGGTGGACCTGGCGGGCTGCGGCGGCGAGTTCGTGCTCTCGCTGGGCTTTGGCCAGGTGGCCTCCGAAGCCGGCGGTCATGCCCTGGCCAGCCTGCTGGAAGGATATGAAACCGCGCGCCGGGAGTACGTGCAGGGCTGGCAGGAGTGGCTACAAAAAGTGGACCCGCCCGATTGTGACGGCAACCAGGATATGTTCCGCATCAGCGCCTGCGTGTTGCGCACTCACGAAGAAAAGACGTTTCCCGGCGGCATGATTGCCAGCCTCTCCATTCCCTGGGGCTTCTCCAAGGGCGACGAGGACCTGGGAGGCTATCACCTGGTGTGGCCGCGCGACCTGGTGGAAACCGCGAGCGGCCTGCTGGCGTTTGAGGCTAGTCAGGACGCGCTACGCGTGCTGGGCTACCTGCGAGTAACACAGGAAGCCGACGGCCACTGGCCGCAGAACATGTGGCTGGACGGAACCGCCTACTGGAAAGGCTTGCAGATGGACGAGACGGCGCTCCCCATCCTGCTGGTGGACCTGCTGCGACGGAAGGGCGCGCTGAGCGATGGAAGCTTAAGCGGCTTCTGGCCGATGGCGCGGCGCGCCGCCGGCTTCGTGGTGCGTAATGGCCCGGTGACACAGCAGGATCGCTGGGAGGAGGACCCGGGCTATTCGCCCTTCACCCTGGCGGCGGAAATTGCGGGCTTGCTGGTGGCGGCCGACCTGGCTGACATTCACGGCGAGCCGGCCCTGGGCGTCTTTCTGCGTGAAACCGCCGATGCCTGGAATGCCAACATTGAGCGTTGGATGTACCAGGTTGACGGTCTGCTGGCGCGCAAGCTGGGAATTGACGGCTACTACGTGCGCATTGCTCCGCCGGACACCGCCGATCCTGATGCCGCCTCCGCTCTCGAAGGCTATGTGCCCATCAAGAACAGGCCGCCGGCGGACGCGCTGGAGCCAGCCGCCAGCATCGTCAGCCCGGACGCGCTGGCGCTGGTGCGCTTTGGCCTGCGCGCGCCCGACGATCCACATATTCTTTCCACCCTGAAGGCGATTGACGCTTTGTTGAAAGTGGAACTGCCGCAAGGGCCGTCGTGGCACCGTTATAACGACGACGGCTACGGCGAACATGAAGACGGCTCGGCCTTCGACGGCACCGGCGTAGGCCGCGCCTGGCCCCTGCTTACCGGCGAACGGGCCCACTATGAACTGGCGGCAGGGAGACGCGCCGCCGCCGAAACGCTGCTGCACAGTATGGAAAAATCGGCTGATGAGAGCGGGCTGATTCCGGAGCAGGTGTGGGACGCGCCCGACATCGTTCCCCTGGAGCTGTTCTTTGGACGGCCTTCCGGATCGGCTCGGCCCCTGGTATGGGCCCATGCGGAATACCTGAAGCTGCGGCGTTCGCTGCGCGACGGCAAACTTTTCGACCAGCCGCCCCAAACCTACCAGCGCTACGTGGTGGCGAAGCAGCCGGCCACGGTTTTTATCTGGAGCTTCAATCACAAGCTGCGAAATATGCCGCCCGGCCTGATCTTGCGCCTGCAAACCCTGTCGCCAGTGATGGCGCACTGGAGCACCGATGGCTGGCGCACCGCCCAAGACAGCAGTGCGCGCGATACCGGAATCGGCACATACGTGGTGGACCTGCCCACGAACAAGCTGCTCTCGGGCAGCAGCGTGGTGTTCACGTTGTATTGGAGCGAGGAGAAGCGATGGGAAGGAACGAATTTTGAGGTGAAGGTGGAGTAGAAGCAGCGATCAGCATTCAGCCCCTGCGCCTTCATTGTTGGTGCGTTTAATGGACGGTTTGGCTGCGCAACGAGAAAGCAGGTCCATCGCTGCGCTCCTTCGCCAAAGTTCGGTTGCGCAGCTCAGGATGACAATATATTTGCTTGAGCGCGGGCTCCGAGCCGTTTCACAAACTTAAATGGCCGTGTCAACCTCGGGTTTTCGCCGACCCTGGATAACTGAATGCTGCCAGCTGAGTGCCGAATGCTAGCCGAGCAAGACTTCCAGACGATCGCCGTCATTGGTGTGCACGCGCACCTGCGACAAGTCGCGCACCACCGCGTCGGCGAGCGACAACTTGGCGGCGGGATAGGTGGTGGCCACGCCAATTGCGGTCATGCCTGCGGCGCGCGCAGCTTCGATTCCGGCGGGTGCGTCCTCAAACACCAGGCAATCTTTAGGAGGGAGCCCGAGCAGTTCTGCGCCCTTCAGATAGGGTTCGGGATGCGGCTTCCCTAGTGTGACTTCGTCGGCGGTGACGAAGACGGCGGGGGCGGGGAGTCCGTTGGTTGCAAGGCGGCGCGTGGCCAGATAGCGCGTGCCGGAAGTGACCACCGCCCAGCGCTGCGGGGGCAACGTAGAGAGCAATTCCAGCGCTCCATGAACGCGGCCGACGCCGTCGGTGTCGTCGGCCTCGCGGCGCTCAAGGCGCACGGTTTCCGCCTCGGCATCAAGATGGGGGGCGAGCAGGCGAATGGTTTCCAGGGTGCGGCGGCCATGAGCGACGCGCACCGCCTCTTCGGGCGAGACATCGTGTTCCGCCGCCCACGAAGCCCAGAAGCGAGCGACAGAAGCAGTGGAATCCACCAGCACGCCATCCAGATCGAAGAGTATGGCGGCACAGGAAAAGGCTCGCCGGGAGGGAACGGGAATCATACGGAGGGCGCGGACGCCAGAGCCAGCCGCTCGCGCAGGGCCAGGTGCTTCTGGCGGAAGTGAGCGTTGGCGCGTTCGCCCCAGGCGCGGACGAAATAGTAATTCAGGCCGCCGCCGATAAACGAGCTGGCCACCGGGATGAGGCGGCCCGACCAGCGTTCCACCACATCGGCGCTGGCTTGGACGGCGATGCTGCGGATGACACGCGGCACCATGCGGCTGACCACTTCTTTTTCCAGAAACTCGCGGCTCAAGTCCACCCCGGCGGCACTAGCGGTGGCCAGCCAGAGCTCGGCGGTTTCTTCATCGGTGTTGAATTCAAAGCCGTACACCAGGCTGAGCTTCTGGATGGTGCGCAGGGTGATGGCAGCCAGGATGCTCAGATCGGGGAGCACAGTCAGAATGCCTCCCAGGCCCAGACCCGCGCCTTCCACGGCAGCGACCTTCATGGCCCCACGAATGGTCTGGGCGGCGACGTCATCCAACATCGTAACGTGCAGCGAGTAAACGCCGCGATAAGTGGAAATGGGCAGGTTGTGGGCGGCCTGCAACTGCAACAGGAAGCGCGCGGGGTCCACCTTTACGGTTTCATACGCTTCGCTGAAACCGCGGCGCAGCGCATTCTCCACCCGCCGCCGCAACCAGGAGTTCGTGTTTACACCCGACATCTCTTACCACCTTACCGCATCCTGGTAGCACGAGCAAAACCCCAAGGGGCCAAAGCCCAATGTTTAAGACTTTCAAAACCGGTTTATGAGACAGCTTCTAGGATACGATCCCACCATGCTCAAGGTTATGAAGCGCCATCTGCGCCGGGTTATCAATCTGTGGCCGCCCATTGCAGGCGCCGGTATCCGGGTTACGCGGCTGCAGGCGGACTGGCGGGTAATTGACGTAGAGATGAAACTGCGTTTCTGGAATGCCAATTTTGTGGGCACGCACTACGGCGGCTCGCTCTACTCCATGACCGACCCATTTTACATGCTCATGCTGATCGAGAACCTGGGCCGCGATTACATCGTATGGGACAAGTCCGCCAGCATCCGTTTCCGCAAACCGGGGAAAGGCAAAGTGGTGGCCAGCTTCCGGCTGAGTGAGGAACAGATCGAAGCCATCCGGCGGCAGCTGGAGACGCAGGAGAAGGTGGAGCCCACCTTTCTGGTCGAGGTAAGAGACGAGAGCGGGGAGGTGGTGGCCGAAGTACAAAAACTGTTGCACGTCCGCAAGAAGATGAACGGCAAATAACCGGGAGGTGCCCTGCCGCACTGCCCGGGGGCGGGCATTGTGCTAGCATCCAAGTAATCCAACATATGTCAACCGGCAAACTACAAATCGTGCCCCTCGGGGGCCTGGGCGAGTTCGGCATGAACTGCATGGCCGTGCGCTGGGGCGACGACATCATCGTCATTGACGCCGGCCTGATGTTTCCCGAAGCCGAGCTGCTGGGCGTGGACATCGTCGTCCCCGACATCACCTATTTAATTGAGAACCGCGACAAGGTGAAGGCCATCGTGCTCACCCACGGCCACGAAGACCACATTGGCGGACTGCCCTGGATTCTTTCGGAAATCAACCTTCCGGTCTACGGCACTGAGTTCACCCTGGCTTACGTGGAAGACAAGCTGGAGGAACACGGGTTGCTGGACGAGGCCGACCTGCGCGAGATCCGCGCCGGTGAGCGTTTCACCATCGGCCCCTTCACCATCAATCCCATCCAGGTGACGCACAGCCTGGTGGACTGCGTTTCCCTGGCCATTCACACGCCGCTGGGCGTAATTATCCACACCGGCGACTTCAAGGTGGACCCCACGCCCACCGACAACCGGCTGTTCGACCTGCATGCCTTCGCCGAATACGGCAAGGAAGGCGTGCTGGCGCTGTTTCAGGATTCGACCAACATCGAGCGCCCGGGGTATACGCCCAGCGAACGCGCGGTGCGACGGAAGTTCGACGAGGTGTTCGCCTGGTCGGAGCGGCGCCTGTTCATCTCGTGCTTTTCATCATCGATTCACCGCATTAAGCTGGCTTTCGAACTAGCCTATGAATACAACCGCAAAGTGGCGCTGGTGGGGCGGTCCATGGCCGACTCGGCGGAGATCGCCTCCGACCTGGGCTACATTGACGTTCCCGACGGGCTGCTGATCCATCCCGGCGAAGTGAAGAATTTTCCGCCGCAGAAAGTGTGCGTGCTCATCAGCGGAACCCAGGGCGAACCCATGTCCGCATTGTCGCGGGCCGCGGTGGACAACCACAAGCATGCCAAGATTGAGGCCGGCGACACGGTGGTGCTTTCCTCGCGCATCATTCCCGGAAACGAGAAGGCCATTTACCGCATGATTGACCACCTGTTCCGGCGCGAGGCCCACGTCATCTATGAAGATGGCTCGCACCCGCCGGTGCACGTGAGCGGTCACGCCAGCCAGGAAGAGCTCAAACTGATCATCAACCTGGTGAAGCCGCGTTACTTTATCCCCATTCACGGGGAATTCCGGCAGCTGCGCCGGCACGCTGAACTGGCCGCTTCCATGAAGGGAGCGGTGGGAAAGGTTATGTCCATTGAAAGCGGCGACATTCTGGAGTTCGATGAAATGGGCGCGCGCAAGGCTGGGCGAGTACCCGTGGGACGCGTTTGCATTGATTCGGGCTCACGCACGGATGTGGTCGAAGACCTGGTAATCCGCGACCGCCGCCACCTGAGCGAGGACGGGATCGTGCTGCCCATCATTGCCATCAACAAGCTCACCGGCCGGGTAGAGAGCGCGCCCGAAATCGTGATGCGCGGCTTTGCCGCCGGCGAAGATGGCTTCCTGCCGGAGGCTCGCCAGGTGGTGCTGCAGACGCTGGAGGCTTCCAGCGACGAAGAAAAGGCTGATTACGGCGTCATCAAGGAAAAGATCCGCCAGGACCTGAAGCGATTCATCGTGAAGCGCTCGGCGCGGCGGCCATTGATCATGCCGGTGATTCTTGAAATTTGACAGCGCCGCCCCCTAAAAAGGGCTGTCCCCTTTTGTGTGCCATTGCCTGGGCTAACCAACTGTTTCGGCTGCTGCGCAGCCTGGCGCAGTGCTGTTACCCATCGTTGTCAGGTAGTCGAAATAAAAGCGCTCCTTGGCTGCACCCGGGATGACAATCAGCAAGTGAAAGGGGCAGCGCAACCCGAATTCCAGGAAGGCTTGTCAACACGGACAACCAACTACCAGCGACTAACTACCAGCTACCCCGAGGTACAGGGACCCACGTTTCACACTCACCTTCGCAGGACCAGCTAAACTAGAATTACGTTTTCGGAGACCGCCACCATCATAACGCTTGAGCAAATCAGGCAAGCGCAGCAGCGCCTGCAGGACGTGGCTGTGCGCACGCACCTGGTGCTCTCGCACATTCCACAGCAGCAAGATTCCAAGGATTCGCGAGAACTCTATCTCAAGCCGGAAAACCTACAGCCTGTGGGCTCGTTCAAGCTGCGCGGCGCCTACAACAAGATCGCTTCCCTTTCCCAGGAAGAGCGCCGGCGCGGGGTGATTGCTTATTCCAGCGGCAATCACGCGCAGGGCGTCGCCTATGCCGCGCGGGCGCTGGGTGTACGAGCGGTAATCGTGATGCCGCGCTCCGCTCCCGCCATCAAGCGGGAAAGTACGGCGGCAATGGGGGCGGAACTGGTGCTGGTGGGACCGGGTAGCGAAGAGCGCCGCACCCGAGCCGAGCAGCTCGCGGCCGAACATGGCTACGTGATCGTGCCGCCCTATAACGATGAATGCATCATCGCCGGGCAAGCCACCATCGGCCTGGAAATTCTGGAGGACCTGCCCGAAGTGGAGACCATTCTGGCGCCGGTGGGCGGGGGCGGGCTGGTCAGCGGCATTGCCGCAGCCGTCAAACAGGCAGGCAGCCACTGCAAGGTCATTGGTGTGGAGCCGGAGCTGGCGGCCGACGCGCTGGCCAGCATGAAGGCCGGACGCGTGGTTTCCTGGACCGCGGAGCAGACCACCTCCACTATCGCGGACGGGTTGCGCACGCAGAGCGTGGGCGAGATCTCTTTTGCTCACATCCGCGAATATGTGGACGGCATGGTGGCCGTCAGCGAGAACGAAATTCGCCAGGCCATGCGCCTGCTGGCCGCCAATCCCCGGCTGGTGGCGGAAGCCAGCGGCGCCGTGACCGTGGCGGCATTCCTCTACCACCGCAATGAGCTCCCGCAAACCCGCATCAACGTGGCCGTGATCAGCGGCGGCAACGTCGAGCCCAAGATGCTGGCGGAAATTGTCGAAGGTCAGGAACCGGTGGTCAAGAGCCGGTAGCCGCGAACCGCTACCACCGCAGCCGCCGAGCTTCTGCCATAAAATCACCTTCCATACTTGCCGTGGTGAGCGCGCCGGGTCTATAGTCTCGACGCGTCAATTGGAGGGACCTTATGGCCACCGCGCCCGCCGATGTATTCCATTTACCGCAGCAGCCCGCCTTTATCAATCCGGAAGAGGAGCGGCGCCATCGCAAGCAGCGCCTGGCAGCGGCCTTCCGGCTGTTTGCCGCCTACGGATTCGATGAGGGAGTGGCCGGCCACATCACGGCGCGCGATCCGGAACGGCCCGACCATTTCTGGGTGAATCCCTTCGGCATACACTTCGGCCAAATCCGCGCCTCTGACCTCATTCTGGTGAACCAGCAGGGCCAGGTGGTGGAGGGTAAGTATCCGGTGAACGCGGCCGCCTTTGCCATCCACTCGCGCGTGCATGCCGCCCGTCCGGACGTGGTGGCGGCGGCGCACTCGCATTCCCTGTACGGCCGGACCTGGTCAACCCTGGGCCGGCTGCTCGACCCGCTCACCCAGGACGCCTGCGCGTTTTATGAAGACCATGGCCTGTTCGCCGATTTCACCGGCGTGGTTTACGAAACTTCCGAAGGCGAGCGCATCGCCCAGGCGCTGGGCGTTTACAAGGCGGTTATCCTGCGCAACCACGGACTACTTACCGTGGGGAACACCGTGGATGAGGCGGCGTGGTGGTTCATCACCATGGACCGGAGTTGCCATTCACAGCTATTAGCGGAGGCCGCCGGCACGCCGGTAAAGATTGATCCCGCCCACGCCCGCACCACGCGTGAACTGCTTGGCAACCACCAGGCGGGCTGGTTCCAGTTTCAGCCGCTGTGGGCGCGCATCACGCGGGAGCAGCCGGATTTGCTGGAATAGGACCAGTTCCTTTTCACCGCCGAGACGCCGAGTTCACAGAGAACTTGGGCTTGACCGCGAAAAGATGACAGGCTGCTCTTGAACCTTTGGTGCTGGTTCTACTGAGCCGACGCCGGCTTCCGGATTCGGCTCGCCACGCAAGGCTCGGCGCAACTGGGCAGCATCCACCTCACCCTCCCAGCGGCTCACCGCAAGCGTGGCGACACCGTTGCCAATCACATTGGCCAGGGCGCGACATTCGCTCATCAGCTTGTCCACTCCCAGCAGCAGGGCAAGCGACGCCACCGGAATCTGCGGGACAACACTGAGCATGGCGGCCACCTTGACGAAGGCGCCGCCGGGCACCCCTGCGCCGCCCGTGGAAGCGATGAATGATACCAGCAGGATGCGCACTTCCTGGCCAAACGTGAAGTGCACGTTGTTGGCCTGTGCCAGGAAGAACACGGCCAGCGTCATATAGATGTTGGCGCCGGCGTTGTTGAAGCTGTAGCCCATGGGAAAAACAAGCCCCACCGTGGAATCGGCCGAGCCCAGGTTCCGCAGTTTGCGGATCATGTCGGGAATCACTGTTTCCGATGAACTGGTGCCCACCACGATCATCAACTCGTCCTTGATGTAGGCCAGGAAGCGAAACAGAGAAAATCCGGACAGCCGGGCGACGATGCCCAGAATGACCAGCACGAACAAGATGGCGGCGGCATAGAACGAAGCTACCAGCTTGGCCAGACTGGACAGCGAAGTCAGGTCGTACGCCCCGACAGTGAAGGCCATGGCGCCAAACGCCCCGATGGGCGCCAGCCGAACGATAATGCGCACGATGCCAAAAAATACCTTAGTGGCCAGTTCCACGGCTTCGCCCGCGCGCTTTCCGGCCTCTGCCATGCGCGCCATGGCGAATCCGCACAGCACCGCCAGCAGCACAACCGGAAGAACGCTGCCGTGCACGAAAGCGCCGACGAAAGTCTGGGGAATAATCTCCAGCAGCCAACTGCCGAAGCCCGGGTTCCTGGCGCGGATGGCAAAATGGGTGGCCTGCTGCACGCTGAGCGAAGCGGTGAGCTGGCTCAATCCGCTGCCAGTGTGGCCAATCTGTGCGGCCAGCATTCCCATGAGCAAGGTGATGGACGAGACCGCGGCAAAGTAGGCCAGGGTCTTCAGCCCCACCCGCCCCAACTTCTTCATGTCGGTCATGGAGGCAATGCCCTGCACCAGGACCCCGAAGATGAGGGGGCCGATCATCATCTGGATGAGGGCAATGAAGGCGTCACCCAGGGGCTTCAGGGCGAGGCCAAGCTTAGGGAAGAAATGTCCGACAGCGATGCCCAGGACGATGCCCATCATCGTCTGGGCGTAAAGGCCGGTGTACCAGGGGCGCCGCTTCACGGCTGGGCTTTTGCCGCTTGCTTTTCCGCCAGTACGGCCGCCAGTTCACCCTTCCTGGTCTTGAGAGTCATGAGCCAGCGCTGTCCGCCGGAGATGAAACCGATCCAGTAGCCGATCTCCACCAGTTGAGGCTCGGTGAACTCGGCGTGCAAACGGTCCCAGAGCGCATCATCGGCGCGGTCCGGATTCCAGATGATGGTATCGGCGTAAGCCAGGGCGAGTTTTTCCCGCGGGGTAAAGCGCTCGGACTCTTCGTAGCGCGTCACCTCCGACATGCGGTCTTCTTTTGATCGCGCAGCCTGCGCGATTCCCTGGTGTGATCAATAACTGCACGACATGCTGAGGGCAATGTAGGCGCGCAGCAACTCCTTAAGGTCCCACTCCACCGTGCCCCTTCCCCGCTTGAACAGCATCTCGAAGGTGAGGGTGAAGGAGCGCATCACGTCAGGCTGGTGGGCGCGTATGGCCTGGTTTTCCGGCCCCGGCCGGCCCACGTGGATGGAATCCTCCAACCACTGGCGGGCTTGCGGGTCGGAAATCTCTTTCGGAGTCAGATAGGTGATGCGTGCCATAGCGGTTGGTGCCTCCGTAAACAGGAGAGCCTATCATATTATGGTATTACTGTCCTGCCAAACCTCATCGGTTGGGCGGCAAAAACAAAAAGCCGCCCGCAGGCGGCCTCGGTTGTAAATCCCTCTTGCTTGCGGCTTATTTCTTTTTCGGTGTCCTTTTCCTGGCCTTGGGCCGAGGCGCGGCTTTCTTGACCGCCGCCCCCTTCTGTTCGCGGCCGCCGATAAGACTCAGAGAATCCGCGGCGTTAAAGGGGAATTGGCGCACCGAAGTTTGACCGGTGGTACTCAGGGTGATGTCCACGCGGCGGTTGCTGGCCAGAATGATGGTCCGCATGTTGCGCAGGATCCGCAGCCGCTCTCCCGGAGTCAGGTCAGGGTTCTGCTCCACCGAGCCTCTGACCTCGGCAGGCGTGAGGTTCTGCTGCGCGCCGAATGCCTTGGTCTCAATGTTGCCGGCAGGCACACCGTTTTCCTCCAGGAAACCGCGCACCCGGTCAACGCGCCTCTCGGAGAGCGCCTGATTAAAGGCCGCCGAACCACGCTGGTCGGCATGGCCTTCCAGGGTTAACTTCGCGTCCGGCTTGCTCTGCAGATATTTGACGAAGTCGCCAGCCAGGGCGAGCAGCGTCTTCTGCTGGCTGAGTACCAGGCCACCTTTGGGATTGGCTGCCGCGGGCTGGGCGGTGGGGAAATAAATGCTGTGCAGAGCGAGCCTGCTTTCCAGTTCCTTGACCTCGGGCGCAGGTGGCGGAGTCTCGACGGCCACCTGAGTGGAGGCGGTACTGGTCAGGCCGCGCGAGTCGGTGCAGGTTGCGTTCACGGTGACCGATCCCGGAGAAGCGCCAGCGGTATTCAAACTGGCCGTGTTGCCGCTGCCGGAAACGGAGCCGCCGGTGGCGGTCCAATTGGAGACGTTCACTTGCACGTTGTCCGGACTCTTGCAATCGCAGCTGATGCTGGCGGCCGTACCCGGCGGCACCGAAGCCGGACTGGCGGAGCAACTCATGGTAGGCGGATTCTTGGGAGGCTCCTTGACCGTAAAGCCTGTGGTGCACGTGGCCTGGTTATTGTGCTTGGCTTTGGGATCGGTCGCGGTGGCAGTGGCGGTATAGCTCCCGCCCGCCAATCCGTTGGTATCAATGGTGGCGGTGGTGTCCTTGCCGGTGATCTTGCCGCCGGTGCTGCTCCAGTTGTAATTCAGGCTGTGCTTGGGATTGAAATTATTAGTGGTCAGATTCACGGTGACCGGTTCGCCTACCATTACCTCGGCGGGCTGCGCCGTGCACTGCGCCGATGGGGGTGTCGGGGGCGCGCCACCTCCCAGGTTAAATACCAAGCCCGCGCGCAAACGAGTCCCGCTGAGGCTGGGCCGCCGCAAATTCGACTGGGTCTCTGGAACGAAGGCGGCAAAATTCTGGCGTGTCCACTGATAATCAGCCTCAAAAAGGCGGATGCTGAGGTGCTGGGTGGCCCGCAGGTCCATGCCGCCGCCAAGAATTGCTCCTATGCCTTCCCTGGTCGAAAAAGAAGGTGCGCTTAGCTGATTGAGACTTAGTAGGGTGTGGACGAAGAAGTTGACATTATCGCTGCGCCAGGTGAAACGTGGACCTACAGAATAGGTGTTGAAACTCAGGCCACGATCCCAGTTGCGGCCGAAATCAGCTTCCATGGCGAAAGGACGATAAAAGTTGTACCCAAAAGCCAGACCGAAGCCCTTGGACAAGCTGGGCAACTGCTGGCCCTGAACTGGATTCGTGGTTCCCGCCACGGGAATGCTTCCGCCAGGGTTCAGCCATTGATAGCCGACGAAAATGTCCGCTTTGGGCGTGGTATCGTCTTGAGCTTCTACGGAAATAGCCACCGTGCTGATGAGGAAGAACAGGAAGAGGCCGAATGCCAGGGTGCGCCGTTCGCGGTTGAGTAACATGTTGCCTCCGAATCAGAATCAATGCTGCACGTAGGATTGTGACTTCCCTGTTAAGTCTCTAGACAAGCCCAATTGTGCAAGTGCGGCAATAGCAACTTTGGTGACAGCGGGCATGCAAGCAACGGTGTTTGCCGGCCATCGGAGATGTTGTGCAAATACAAGAACTACACTTAGCGAGCGAAGAGTTACACCCGATTATTTCACCGGAGGACGCTAACGGCGGGCAATTGAAAAGAACAAAACAAGATAAGAGGCGCCGATTCCCGGATTGGAACCGACGGACGAATGCGAGTTATAGAGTTTAATTTGTACTTCTGGCCCCAGCACCGGGCGCGGCGGGCTAATGGGCCGCCAGCAGATGGAAAATTGTTTCCAGCAGGGCTGACATCTCGGTGGGTTTTTCCAACAGTCCGTCCGCGCCGCGCGCGGTCCATTCCTGCTGCGGCACAGGATAAGCGGTGAGCAACAGCGTGGCCGGCTTGCAGGGCTGCTCCAGAGCCGTCTTCAGCACGTCAAACCCGGCGCCGTCAGTTTCCATCTTGAGGTCGGTAATGACCAAATCGAATTGGTTGCGCGCCAGCTTCTCCTTGGCTTCCTGGGCCGAGGCGGCGCTCATTACTTGAAATCCGTTCTTCTGCAGAATAGCGGTGAGCGTCAGTAGAATGGAGCGCTCATCGTCCACCAGCAGGATTCGTGCCGTCATCTTATATTCGATGCTCGCCAAGCGCCCGATCACGAACTCACAAAGGAATTGGCACAGGCAACAGCCGGTGCGGTCCGGCCGTCGTAATTTATACCTATGGACGCAGTGCAACAAACCGCTCGCCTGCTATCGCCGGCGCTGTTCCGGCACGGGCGCATTCTAATTGCGCCACCTTCACAGCATAATTCCGGCTGGCGGATTTTTGGCGGCGGCTTAACCGCCGAGGTGAGCCAGCACCCAGACCCGAGCGTCTGTTCCTATGCCGTTAAGGGACCGGATGGCAAGATCGTGCGCCAGGGTATCACGCGCGGTTTGGCTTCCGCCCTGCGCCTGGCGACGGAACTGTTGTACCAGCTCTGCAAAGGTGATTACGAAGCTGCCGCCTGAGGCAAACCCCGGACCTGCAATCATGGTGTTCGCCCCCGGGCTCGCACCGGCTTTGCTCCACGAGAAATTTTGCTCTCCCGCTCCCGTAATCTGCTATCTTTCCGGCTAATATCTTCCCCCCGGTGGAGGGTGATTCATGGCCGAGCAACAAAGCGGAAGCCGCCAAACGTTCATGTGGGTTCTGACCGTAGTTCTAGTACTTGTGGCCGCGTTCCTCTACTTCCGCAAGTAGACGCAACTACGGGGTAACGCTCAAAGTAAAGAGTATCCCGACCACGCGCCTCCCGCTTTCCTTTTCGGCGGGCGGGTGGGATGCGCGTTTTTCCTTACCTTCCCTACACCGCGCGGCATCGGGTTCCAATTTGGGACTCGACGGGCGTGCGGGGCGCATTGTGAGCTACGTCACACACAGGCGTGACGCCAGCGATAGCCAGAGGAGGGAGCGGGCGGGGATAATCGTCTTATTGAAAATGATTTTCAATTTCAAAAAGACGACCCCTGCCCTTCCGCCCCGCCGCCTGGCCGAACTGGCTCCCGGGCAGACCGCCATCATCGCCAAGCTGGCCCTGCCGCCGGCCGCTGCCGAGCCCCTCATGGATCTGGGCCTGGTGGCCGGATCGCGCGTGCTGGCGGTGCGCCGCGCTCCCGGCGGCGATCCCGTGGTTTACCGCGTGGACGGCGCCGAGATTGCCCTCCGCCGCGAGACTACACGCCACATTGCCATCCTGCCGGTTGATGAAGCGGCTGAGGTCTGCCCATGACCACGCTCACAGCCATCGAACCGGCCCCCGCGGTCCGCTCCGCCACTGGCGGGGGAAGAACTATTCGCGTTCTCGCTCTGGTAGGTCCGCCCAACAGCGGCAAATCAACTTTGTTCAATAACCTGACCGGGCTGCGGCAGAAAGTTGCCAACTTTCCCGGGGTGACGGTGGAGCAGCGTGCCGGACGCATGCGCGGGACGAACGGGCAAGCGCTCACCGTGCTCGACTTGCCCGGCATCCACAGCCTGTCGCCCCACTCGGAAGACGAGCGGGTTGCTGCCGACGTTCTCCGCGGCCGCATGCCGGGCACGCCCCAACCGGACGCCATTGTCCTGATTCTTGACGCCACCCATCTGAACCGCCACCTGGTGCTGGCGGCGCGGGTAATCGCTCTGGGCCTGCCCACCCTGGTGCTGCTCAACATGGCCGATTCGTTGCGTCAGCAGGATGGCGATGTGGACCTGGTGGCGCTTGCCGGACAATTGGGTACGCCCATCGCCCTGATCAGCGCCGCGCGCGGTGAGGGTTTATCTACGGTGCGGAATTTTGTCGGTTCGGCCGGCTCCGCGCCCGCCCCGGTGGAGTTGCCGGTATTGCAGGATGTGCGCCATTGCCGGGAGTGGGCGGTGCGCGTGGCCAGCCGCGCTTCCTATCGCCGGCCTTTGCCGCCGCCGTGGTCGCAGCGACTGGACTCCATTTTCCTGCACCGGTATTGGGGACCGGTTATTTTTCTGGGCGTAGTAGTTGCCGCCTTCCAGCTTATCTTCCGCGTCGGCCAGCCGCTTTCGGATGCGCTGCAGGGCTTGCTGCTAGGCGCGGGGCAGCCGCTGGCCGCGCACCTTACCGCGGGCATGACGCGCTCCTTGCTGATGGACGGGGCCTGGAAAGGCATGACTTCGGTCCTGGTCTTTCTGCCGCAGATTCTGCTGTTGTTTCTGCTGATCGGCGTGCTCGAGGACTCCGGCTACCTGGCGCGTGCCGCGGTCATCACGGACCGCAGCATGGCCAAGCTGGGATTGAATGGCAAAGCCTTCATTCCCCTGCTCTCGGCCTACGCCTGCGCCGTGCCTGCCATCATGGCCACGCGCACCATCGAGAACAAACGCGACCGCATGGCTACCATCCTGATCGCGCCGCTGATGACCTGCTCGGCCCGCCTGCCGGTTTACACCATGATTATTGCCGCCTTCGTTCCCGACCGCCCGCTGGCCGGCATTTTTCTGGGAACAAGGGCGGCGGCCATGCTCGGGCTTTATGTGGTGGGTTTTCTCGCCGCCGTCGCCACCGCCCGGCTATTGAAATCCTCCGTGCTCAAATCGCACAGCAGCCCCTTCGTGATGGAGTTGCCGACCTACCGCTGGCCCACGCTGCGCTCGCTGGGCCTGCGGCTGGCGGACCGCTCCTGGGCATTTGCCTCGCGCGTGGGAACGGTGGTGCTGGCGGTTTCCCTCGGCTTGGCCCTGCTGGTTAACCTGCCGGTCCATTCCGGACGCGCGCCGCTCGAGGACAGTTTGCTGGCCAGCGTAGGACAAAAGATTGAGCCGGTGATCGCACCCTTGGGATTCAACTGGAAGATTGGCGTGGGGCTGGTCACTTCCATCGCCGCCCGGGAAGTGATCGTGGGTACGCTGGGCACGCTCTACGGCATGGATCCGGGCACGCACGCCATGAGCCTGCAAACCGCCTTGCACACCGACCTTACCCCCGGCGGCGCGGTGGCTCTGCTGCTCTTTTTCGCTTTTGCCCTGCAATGCACCTCCACCCTGGCGGTAGTGCGCCGGGAAACCAACAGCTGGAAATGGCCGCTGCTGCAGTTCTCCTATATGGCCGGCCTGGCCTATGGGTCGGCTCTAATTGCCAATCAACTCATCCAGCACCTGCGTGTATAGGCTGCCGCACTGCTCGATTTCGCACAGCTTATCCCAGGAGCGGACACCGAAAGCTACCAGCTCGCCTGGACAGCTACTCGAAGTTGTTGAAAGCCAAGCAGCTTCTTCCTGCCCACTGGAAATTGACGTGCTCTGGACCACGTCGCATCGCGATGCTGAGGTGAGCCATGTCCAAAATTGAGCATCTGCGCCAGCCAGTTTCGGGGCCGTTGAACGCGAAAGAGATGGAAAACCTGCGCAGCCAAGGCTGGACTCTGGTAGCGGTGGAATGGGAGCGTGAAGTTTCTGAGGAGGAAAGGGGGGAGACGGCGGCAGAGATTCCTTTCGGCTTGCAGGTGGCGGGCGGCGCCTTGCATGAGGACTCGGTCGAAGCCACCACCCTGGTGGATATGCTGGAGTTGATTATTGACGAAGGCCCCTACTGGCGGGTGGCGGAAGAATTGAACCGGCGCGGCCATCGCACCCGCCGGGGCACAAAATGGGGTCCGGTGTCGGTGTTCCAGATGCTGCCTCGGCTGATTGAAGTCGCCCCCCGCATCTTTTCCAGCGCCGAGTGGCAGCGGCGAAAACAGGCGGCCCCCAAGGCGGTGTAAGCCGCGCATCCCGCCTTTTCGCGGCCGGTGGTGGGGCTACTTTGCCATAGCGCCGGGCCGGTTCGGCAGTTATAATTCCCCCCAATTTGCCGCTTTCCAGCTGCGGGCGCACACTCTTGGCGGGTGCAGCGCGGCAAATGATCCCGCCCCACCGTTCCTTTTGGCTCCATGGAGGCTCCATGAAGTCCACCATGATGTCATCGCCGCTGCTGCTCACCTGCATGGCAGAGCGCGCGGGCAAGTTGTTCCCCGGCGTGGAGATTGTCTCCGCGCGGCCGGATGGCTCTTTCCACCGCGGCACTTACCACGACCTGCACCGCCGCTCCCGGCAACTGGCAGCCGCCCTGCAGCGCGCCGGCATCGCCCAAGGCGATCGCGTCGCCACCCTGATGTGGAACGAGCAGGAACACCTGGAAGCCTATTTCGGCGTGCCCGCCGTGGGCGCGGTGGTCCACACCTTGAACCTGCGCCTGCATCCCGATGAAATTGCCTATATCGCCAACCATGCCCAGGACAGATTTCTAATTGTGGATGATGTGCTGCTGGACGTGTTTGAGCAGTTTCGCCCGCGAGTGAAGTTCGAGCGTGTCTTCGTGGTTGACCATGGAAGCGGCCACCTGCCGCCGGGCTGCGAAGCCTATGAAACCTTTCTCGCAGTATCTGGTGGCCAACCCAACTATCCTGCTCTCGCTGAGGATGAGGCCGCCGTCATGTGTTACACCTCGGGCACTACCGGCAGCCCCAAGGGCGTGGTCTACTCCCATCGCTGCCTCGCGCTCCATTCTCTTGCCATTTCACTGCCCGACCAGTTGGCCATGAGCTGCCACGACACCGTTCTTCCTGCTATGTCCATGTTCCACGCCAACGCCTGGGGTTTTCCTTATGCCGCCACCATGAACGGCTGCAAGCAGGTCTTGCCCGGACGCAACCTGCAGCCCGAGGCCCTGCTCGACCTGCTGCAGAATGAACGTGTGACGCTGACCGGCGGGGTGCCTACGATCTGGCTGGCGGTGCTGCACGCGCTCGACTGTCAACCAGGGCGCTGGCAACTGGCTCCCGGCCTGCGCATCGCGGTAGCCGGCTCGGCCGCGCCAGAATCCATGTTCCGGCGCTTCGACAAGCTGGGGGTGCGCGTGATTCAGCCCTGGGGCATGACCGAAACTACGCCCCTCGCCACCACCAGTAATCTCAAGCCGCACATGAAAGATTGGCCGGAAGATGAATGCTATGCGCTGCGCGCCAAGCAGGGCGTGCCCTCGCCCTTTATAGAGGTACGCTCTGTGGGCGACGAAGGCGAAGTGCCCTGGGATGGCCGCACCGCTGGAGAATTGCAGGTGCGCGGGCCCTGGGTGGCAAGCAGCTATTATCGCCTCGACCAGGGAGACAAATGGACGGCCGATGGCTGGCTGCGCACCGGCGACGTGGCCACCATTGACTCCGAAGGGTATGTGAAACTCACCGACCGGGTGAAGGACCTGATCAAGTCCGGGGGCGAGTGGATCAGTTCGGTGGACCTGGAAAATGCGCTGGTTGCGCACGAAGCCGTGAAGGAAGCGGCGGTGATCGCGGTTGCCCATGATAAATGGCAGGAGCGTCCGCTGGCAGTGGTGGTGCTGAAAGATGGCTCGAAGGCGGACCCCTGCGAACTGCGTGCGTTCCTGGAGGAGCGGTTTGCCCGCTGGCAAGTGCCGGACGCATTTGTCTTTGTCAGCGAGTTACCCCACACCTCCACGGGAAAGCTGCTGAAAAGCAAGCTCCGGCAGGAGTTCAAAGACTGGCCGTGGGAGCACGAGGCGCGGCCCACCGCACGAGAGGCGTAACCCGATCGCTCGACCGCTTGGAGCGGGTGTGAAAGCGTGCGGCTTTAGCCGCACGAACCAGCGGGCTGGGCTTTAGCCCCCGAAGGTACCACTTCATTTCGCGAACAGCCGCGCCAGCATTCCTTTGCCTTTGGCGGGGGGCAGGTTCAGCTGGCCTAGCAGGGGCTCGACTTCAGCCTCCGGCAGCGGCTGCGCGTCCTGGCGGAGCCGGATCATCTCCTGAAACGCGGTGAAGCGGTCGAGGCAGTTGAAGCAGTCGCGGATGTGTTCCTCGGCCAGCTCCCGCTCCCGCCAGCTGATCTGGCCATTGATGATGTTGTTGAAAGTCTTGAGCGCAACGCACTGGTCGGAACGGGTTTTTTCCGCTTCCTCCATCAGCACCCGGGCGGAGATGCTGAAGGCGTCAGGGGTGGTCGCGGGCAGCAATTGCTTGAGGCGCTCATCGGCAATGCGCTTGACCTCAGCAGCCGTGTTCTCCGCGTCCCGCATCATGCGGGCGATCTGCGGCGCCGAATAGCCCTTGATAAACAACCAGAGCATTTGGCGTTCTGTGACCGGAAGATCCTTCATGATCTCCCGCACCTGGTCGAGTGAGAGCTGGGGGACGGGAACGCGCGCCGCCTCCCGGCCATAGGCGAAAACCAGCTGGCGGAAGGCCATCAGGAACTCGCGCTCGTTGCTGAAGCAGGCCTTCTGGAACCACTCGTTCTGGTTGGCGCGGGCACGCTGCAGGACGGCCACAATGTGCGTATCCATCTCCGGCGCCAGCGTGGGGAAATACTGTTGGAGCAGCGTTCGAGTCAGAGGAACATAGTCGCGCACAAACTCCGACCAGCCCTGGCGCTCGCCGCGGGCGCACTCCTCTTTCATCAGAAAAACCGTTCGAATAGCCATAGAGGAATTCCGACTAAAAGTTCCAGCGGGACATTACAGGATACTAAACTTTCACAAGTGTCCTGGGAGGCGGTTACTAGCAGAGTGGGGAGTTTCGCCGGCTGCCGGTTCGACCAAAGCAATGTGTGCCTTCGTCTTCTGTGCCCGCCATCTGAGGAGCTTCACCACGACCACCCCGCCGAATGCGTAAAACGGCAGAAGGAGGGACCCATCCAGCAGGTCCACTGTCCGATGAGACGGAAGAAGGGAAAACTCACAGAACTAAGAGCGAGCACTAGTAAGCTTGCGATGCCAACTGGCGTTGCCCT
>Ga0075276_10000081_pt1 | contig 28206 bp, 23 predicted proteins | sample SF_Rice_5C_80N_4_FD_69770 | JGI IMG/M metagenome (GOLD analysis project Ga0075276, IMG submission 69770) | Rice paddy soil microbial communities from Twitchell Island, California, USA - SF_Rice_5C_80N_405 | ecosystem: Environmental > Terrestrial > Soil > Paddy field/soil | place: USA: Twitchell... | reverse complement strand
TTATTCCTGAATTGTAATCATGCCAGAGAGGGTCTATCTGTTGAACACGTTCATCATTCTGTCCAACCAATTCCCAAATGTGACCTATATTATTCAGCTGGTTATAAGCCCTATAAATTGGCCCAAAGGCAACGAAATTTTGAATGAACATTTTCCCGGTCAGTTGTTGGGCTGTGTTATAGGCTACTTGGGAACCTCCACTATAGCCAATAAACGAGATTTTTGCATCCGTTGGCGAATTTCCACAATTAATAGCATCAATCACTTCTTGTGGCAAATTTGCTACCTGCAAAAACATCATAGGAATATTTACGATTTTAGCAATGTCTCCGCCAACAGTGGTTGTTACGAGGTTAGGAAAATGCTTCGCAAACCAGTCGGCCCCATGATTCCCATATGGATATATTTCTTCTACGTTGGAGCCTGTTCTAATCTTTAGTTCGTTTATCAATTGTTGTTCGCCTTCAGATAAATAGGCAAACGGATCATTCTTACCACTCGGATCACCTGGATTGCCTACACCTGGGAAATAGAATATATAACAAGATGGGCAAAGTCCGCTCGGATCTCCGTAATTGACCGGATTATCTCGCGTGTAAAGATAGCGGTTCCAGTCCGCCGGTTGATATGGGTCTGGTACAATGCTGTCGGGTTGGATGAACTGGTTAAGATAAGGGGAGTATAGCCTAGAGCGCAGATTAATTAACTTAATGTAACTGTCCTGCTGTTCGCCTGTATACCCATACGTGGACTGACTTGTTCCTCCCATCTGCGCCACCACGCCATACGGATCATACGACTTGAACATGGTTATCTCACCAGCTTGATTCGTGAGTTGCCGAACGCTTCCCAAAACATCGCCCAGGAAATACTCTGGTGTGGTTCCTTGCTATTGAGAGATTCTGCCCACGCCATATGTGTAAGAATATGTGCCGTCACTCCATACGCTGGGTGAGACCAGCGTTCAAATCAAGCGTATAATTCATAGACGAGCCATTCACCGTCTGTTGCAGTCTATCTCCCAATCTATTATAAGTATATTAAATCAATGATTGCCCGATCACTGCGTTGGTATTGCACTAAGAACAATTAGTAGCGGCATTTCAGGGCGTTCTCTCATCCAGTGCAGGCAATTCTTTGCCGGAGAGCTGATACTGCGCTAAGGGAGGCGGAATCTCCCAGTCTATTTTGCAAGAAGCTCTTCATGTTTCATTGGTTCTATTTTAAGGGAGAGCTGCCAGAACTAGCTATCCCGCATTTCAGGCTAGATGGTTAATTAATATATATGCAATAAAAATTGTATAAGAGACAAAAATGAGAGCAAGACCCAAGACAGAGAATACTTTCTTTTGGTCTATCCAAAGCCCTAATAAACCAAGGATCAGCCCAAGGATTGGAAAAACACAACAAGTTGAGATATATATCGGCTCCACTTGTAATGAGGTAAATAGATTTGATGCAAAGAATCCCCATGAGAGGGGTTCATATATGCTTAGCATACTCACAATGGCATATGCCAGTTCTACTAATCCCAAAAGAAATGACACGATTCCAAAGCAGGAATGTTGTCGTATATAAAAGCCAATTCGTTTGATGATGTTCTCTTGAGGCATTGTTGCTCCATTGAATTATCGAGTAGATCGCAAAAATGAAACTATAGGTTTCGAACCGCGGACACAAGTCAGGGCAACATGGATTCTAAACAGCAAGAAGCCCAGACTATTTTTGGATTTCACTTTGGTTTCCCTACACCTACTATATTAACGAGATATTCAATTAGGGCGAGGGCGCGCGATGTTTCGCTAGAATAAGTATATGTAGCATCTCCGCAAACCGTGCCATTCGTCCCATTAGTAAAATCAAAATAGTCATTAAGATCTATCTTTGTGCCGGGTATCTGACCAAAATGTATATATTCATGCCCAGGAGATCTAAGCAAGATACAGCTAGTGCTTCCTTGATCGTAATAAGCCCTTGCGGGGAGTGCAGCTTGATCATCCTGACCAGCGAGATTCCAAATGTGCCCGATGTTGCCTAGCCCTGAAAATGCATGATAAAACGGGCCCAATGCAACAAGATTGTCGATAAACAATTTTCCTCTTAAAGCTTGTGCAGCCGAATATGATACTTGCGAACCTCCGCTATATCCAATAAATGTGATCGTAAAGTTATTTAGATTGAGGTCGGGATTAAGATTGCATGGACTACTAAAGAGATCATATATTGCCCGTGCTTTAGATTCAGGAATAGGGAACTGCCCTCCTGATGCAAGTGTACCTACCCGCACCACATCTGTTAATGTTTCATAAGTGCCATAAGCTTGGGGCAAATACTTCTGGATTATTGAAGAAACTATACTCGTATCACTATTTCCAACATAATATGGGTAAATTGGAATAACAGTTGCTTGGCTTTGAATTGAAAGATTTCCAATAAAAGCCTTTTCTCCTTCGGTAAATTGATCCAATCCCGTATTCCCTGCACCAGAGAAATAAAAAACAAAACAGGTGGAACAATTTCCACTAGGATCTGTATAGTTAACCGGATTAGCATTTGCATACACCCAATGATTTAGCGTAATAGGATTATCAACATTCCCCTGCCATATATCTTGCGAAATAAGTCGTCCTGTATCACTTGCATAGTATCTTGCCCGCAAGAACTGTAGCCCACTCACATCCTGTTGTTCGCCCGTATACCCATACGCAGACTGACTTGTTCCTCCCATTTGCATTGCCACGCCATACGGATCATACGACTTGGACATAGTGACTGCGCCAGCCTGGTCCGCGAGTTGGCGCACCGATCCCAATGCATCTCCTAGGAAGTAATCGGTGTTCGCACCACCGACCTGCGCAATGCGATCCGCACCATAGAGATACGTATTCGTGCCATCGGATAACACTTGAGTTAATCCGGCATTCAAATCCAAAGTGTAGTTGGTTGGGACTCCATTCACGGTTTGCTGGAGTCTATCACCCAAGCCATTGTACTGGTAACTGCTCACTGACGACTGATTGCTAACTGAGCCCAGCCGATTGGCAGAATCGTAAGCATAGGTATTCGCACCATCATTGAGCAAGTTGCCATTTGCATCCCAGGTGTAATTCACGCCGTTCACATCGATCAAACGATTGGCAATGTCATATAGATAGTTAACCGTGGACGGCAGACCACTCACTAAATTCTCTTGTGTCAATCTGTTGCCAACAGGGTCATAGACATAGTGGTAGTAATCGCCCGTCGAGTAGTTAGCTTCCTTCAGCCGGTTGAGCGGATCGTAAACGTAATTGATCGTAACCGGCCCAGTGGGCATAGGCGTAACAGTGGGGGTGAAAGTAGGCGTAAAGGTCGGAGTGAATGTCGCTGTGTCGGTCGCTGTCGGCGTGAAACTCCCGGTTGGAGTGGGCGTCTCTGTGTCTGTCGGGGTTGAGGTGGTTGTCGGAGTAGCCGATGGCATGGCGGTGACCGAGGGCGTACTGGTTGGAGTCGGTGTGAAGGGCGCCAAGCAAAAGGACTGGAAGAGAGGGGTGGCGGTTAAATCAACAGGTGAACTGAGGGTCCACTGTACTTCAAGGTATGAAGCCGTAACCGGGTAGGATCCATCTGGATCGGCCACAAGAGTGTTGCTCAAAGGTCCTGATGCAGTAGGAGCACTGTCACCTTGAGCAACCCTGATCGCGTTTAAATGCTGGCCATACAAGAGAACTTTATGGGGACCACCGACTGGTATCTGGAAATAGGCCCCGATTTGGTAGGTTCCGCTATTGGTCGCTGATCCATACATGCCATTTGCATCCGCCACGATCTGCGCTCCCGGGTTAATCCAGATGCTTTGAACCCAGCTGTGCAAATTGCCATCCTGCCAATTTGTGCATTGAACCTCCGCCGGGAAGGTGGGTGTGGGGGTAAATGTCATCGTTGCAGTCGGAGACGGTGTTTTAGTTGGCGTAAATGTAGGGGTTCCCGTGGGTGTTGGAGTGAAAGTAGGTGTGGATGTATTGGTCGGTGTATCAGTTGCCGTGGAAGTGTCGGTGGACGTAGGTGTGGATGTGGGTGTATTGGTGGGCGTAAATGTGAATGTTGGTGTGGAAGTGTTGGTTGTTGTGGGAGTGAAAGTTTCAGTCGGCGTATCTGTGGGTGTTGAAGTATTGGTAGGGGCCGACGTGTCTGTGGGCGTTGGATTATTGGTGGGAGTCTCGGTTGGTGTATCGGTGGAAGTATTCGTTGGAGTTGGCGTGGTTGTCGAGGTGGGTGTTCCGCTGCCACAGCTGTAACCCAAGAAGGTGACCGAGATTTGATTCTGCTGTGGTAACTGATAGTCTACAATCCGCACGCGGGCGAAGTCGCTGACGTGGTACTGGGTGTTGTTGCCATTCCCAGAGGTAATGTCCCAGACAGGGACATCGATATCGATGGTCTTAAGCGTATCCAGTGCTTGTCTTATTGCGCTACTATTTGAAACCCCTGGCCTGCCGCTCACCCAGTCGCCAATAGAAATGGTTTGGCCGGTTGGGTCATTCGGGTTTATGTATGTGGCGCTATTGCCTGGAGGAGTCAGGCTAGCAACCAGGGATGGCTCGCTTGGACCGCCAGTCCAACTTAGCCAGCCGAAATTGCCCGGTTGTGTGCCGTTATAAATATTTCGATCGTATCTCCAATTCTTGCATTCAACAATACTTGTTTGTGCAACGCGACGGGATACAAGTCGCAAGCATTTATTGGTGTGGGAGACACCGTGCTTGTGGGTGTCGGTGTTTTAGGTTTGGCGGCATTCGCTAAAGAAGCCACATCAGATGTTGATTGATGATTTTGTGAATTGAAAGATTCTGCTTTGACCCCCGGTAAAAACAGTGGCTGCAACAAAAGAGACGAGATCACCAAACTGCCAATGATTTTTTGCAAGGCATTTATAGAACGGCGATTAAACATGACACTCCCTTTCCAACCCACCAACACAACTCGCGGCAGGTATTTCCCGAACCTGTTTACGTTTTAGCTTTGTTCTCTTGCAGCAGAATTTCTCTTCTGCTTCGCACCATCATACACAAAGATAATATTTTCAACTACTTATGAGCCTTGCGTTTTTGCAAGAAAAAACCTACAAAACAGCAAGGCTGAAAATATCATTTTGAAAAATGGAATAATCACTCACCCCGGAAATCAATGGGACTGACCAATTTTGCGAATCGTTTTTACACATGAAGTCTTCGCTAGCAATTCGGCAAAACGGTTATATCAGATGATGTAATTCTATTCTACGGAATGAGAATGGCATCATCCTGACTTCGTTTTTGAAGATCATCAGGCTGGTTTATATAATCTCAGTGTATACAATCTGGATTGTACGTAGTGAGAGTGTAAAGATATAAATGCCGAATGTCAAACGTTTATTTCATAGGAGGGGTTATTTCACAGATGGGTAAATGTCAAAGACCGGGCTCTGTTCAACTGCACAAAAAATCTCAAAGAACCAAATACATCAAACTAAAAAGGTTGTATGAAAAAAAGCATTACTTGTCCCTATTGCAGCGCCACACATCAAACCGCAGCTCAGGATCGCAGCTGTCTCAATGAGATGCTACAGCGCTCCCGCTTTGCGGAATACCGCTATTTCTTCCATGACGCCAATCATCCACTTGCAAGAACCGGTGTCGGCAAACGAGGTCTGGGCTTGGTGGACCCGGCGGCCCATCTTGTTTCTGTGCATCGTGGCAGTTGGCTGGAAGCGGGAGAGATCGTTCGTTTCGATGACGGTGACGTGAAAAACTTCTCTTCTGAAAACCTTCAGGTGGTCTCACGGTCTACATTGAGTATGATTGCCGCGCATAGCCCAAGATTGTCGAAAAACTGTGTAGTTTGCAATACCCCTATTCCAGTTTCGCTCAGTCACTTTGCCCGGCGAACCACCTGCTCAGTGGAATGTCGGGCGATCATGCAACAACACTTTGAAGTAACAGCAGGGGAATTGTTATTGATGGTGTGGGAGTATTCGACCGTCAAGGTTGGTAAGTTTTCTGGCGTAAGCGATAAGACGGTTGAAAAACGTTGTATCAAACTCGGTGTCCCCAAACCGCCTAGAGGTTATTGGGCCTTGATCAGGGTTGGGGCTACGCACGACCGGGCCCTAATCCGCCTTGGATGGACATACGAGCAAATAAAAACACTCGACCAAAAGTTTGCAGAAGCGGAAAGCCAGTAAAACAGACTATATGAAATAAACGCTGCATTTGGTTTGTTGTGGAGGAAAATCCACACGAAGCCTAAGAAGTGGATACCAAATTTGGTGCGTTTCGAGGAAATTGCAAGGACACATTTATTTCAGGACGTCATTATTCGGGGGTAGTAGTAGTTGCATGACAACCTCGAAAGACTTCTAGTCGAAGACCAGAACTAATTCCAGTGACAAACCACTTCTATAGGAGTAGAGTGAAAGAGAATTGGACGGTAGGTGGCTTGATTGAATTGTGCCTGTAGCAACGCCAATCCGGCTATATGCAGGCGTTATCTGGAGGAATAATGCAAAATAAATCGCTGAACACAATGATTACTCTCATAGCCGTCTTGATGATGTTCCCTAGTTCTTTCATTCAAGGCAGCAACAACAACGCAAAAGAGAATACGAAATACCCGTCGGTCAGTCCAACGATTCTTGTCGCGGGCTCGAAGAATTGCATAGATCCAAATGCACCTTGTACTGCCGAACCGTTTTCAAATTCTACTTATGCGGCTGTTTCACCGGCCACCTCAACTCAGGTAGTCGTTTGTGGGGTCAATCTGTATAATGCATTGGGCACAAAAGTTATGACGCTGTCGCAGAATGTTTCTGTGACATGGGACGCATATGGTTATAATATTAACTGGGCAACTCGGTCAACATGGGTGTTGAACTCGGCATATTACTGGAGTAATCTTGTGGGACCATCGCCCACATCTGGACATGGTAATGTTTACTCGACCAATGTCACAACCTCTGGAGATGCATATTATCTAGGTGGGTATTGGAGTACACACGGTGTCCACACCATCGTGCAGGGCAATCAAAGTAACGCTTATTGGAGTTGTCAAGGAACATACTGACCAAAGGCTAATAGCAGAAGGAACATGACTTAGCTTCGTGTCTACACCTACCGTCCAAAAATAAAATGGAGACAGACATGTTTCACACAAAAACTAAAATCCAAGGGTTTCGATTTTTGGCGCTATGGACCCTTAGCATAATCATCGGCTGGTGTTTAATCATTTATCCAGGTTTAACGCTTCGCAGAATTGTAATTGACTCTTGGGACATGCTGCCGCCAATCGCTTTGAAAATGTTAATCATCGCTTTGGTGTTAGGAGCGGTCATAGGAATCTTGCAATACTGGGCTTTTCGGATAGAGATCGGTCTTTCGTGGAGATGGATTTTTGTTTCTGCCTTAAGCTATGGCATAAGTACTCCTCTTGCCTTTTTGATATCGTCCGTAGGATTTGGTTACCCTGGAGTATTTGCCAGCGGTGGTATAACATCGATGGTTCTACCGCTTCCGTTTACAATGTTAATTGGCGGACTTCTTACGGGCCTAATCCAGGCATATTTTCTAAACACTTCGTTTAATGTGAACAGAGTTCGACGGGTTGCATTATGGACATTGGGAACAGGGTTGGGATGGGGTATAGGCTTTTTTTTAACGAGCTACGGGGAGACGGTACATTTGCCGCTCTTTATACAAAGCGGTTTAGCTGGGTTAGCTATTGGACTAATAACAGCATTTCTCCTACGGATGCAGCTCAACTTAGATTTATGAAGCGAGTAGCTCAAATATTACTTTTTGGCTTCTCTATTACTTGTACTTGCAGGGTGGCAAGTCCTACTACAATCGTAGGTTTCGCGATTTCAACTTGATGCCAGATCTAGTAATATTTGATATGCCTGAAAGATCTGGCCAATACAAAAGAAATTCACAATTTGCGGTACGATACATGACGTTAACAATAAGTTTGCCAGCGTATCTTTTACTTGATATCCTGCTATCCCTGCATCTCTACGTCAAATTAACTGGCTGATGCCCACACTACCGATCGCTATTACCCATTATCGAATTGGGCGAGTTATAACATGCGTTACCTGCTAATTTACGGATGGTTTGGAAGTTAGTTTGTTAGCCGCTTATGTGTAGTTTCTGATGTTATAAAGAGCCTAACCGAGACATTATAAACTTGGTTAGGCCCTAAAACCAAATATCATCATAAAACGATGGGATGGATTTGATAATATGAATAAATTCTTGCAGACAATGCTGATCAGCGTTATTTTGATTGTATGCATGGGTTGCAATGTATTCATTCCCATATCTCCAACTCATCGCCCAACCGTCGACGCAATCGCGACTCCTGCACTTCAGCAAGAATCGCATCCCAAGCCCCAACAAGCTCTTAACTATATAAACATAAATGAAATCATTTCCTCGGAGATGATCAAAGAGTTTCTTATTGAAAAAATTGGAGCGTCTGCCTACGGTGGAAAAGTCTTCTGCGCCTATCAAATCATAGGCACAGAGCAAGAAAACCAGACGATAAAGATTTATTTATGGGTTCTTGTACAAGAATATTATGTTGCGAAACAGTCCATGCTGGAAGGCGCAGCGACGAGTGAACCTGTGGCTGTCTTTGTGATAATGCGAAACGGAACGTATCAGATATCTGGTTACAGAGACGCCGGAGAAGGTTATCAATAGCTTAAGGAAAACTTCCCCTCTAATATTCTGCTTTTAATTAACCTACCAGCAGAAGAATACAATCAGCGCGTTGCTTCTATGTTAAGTGAGACTCGAAAAGAAGCAGAGGCATATTTTGGCATGCATTAATCTCGCAGTTGCTCAATCCCTAGAGCCGCTCGCTATATGAAGTGGTTTAGGTTGGAAAAATATCTTCGGCTGATAAATTATTCGAGATTTTTTGGGAAATATTTATATGCCCAAGCTATTGCCTCTTGGCGGGAACGAACCTCCAATTTCATAAGAATATTAGTGATGTGGAAGGCGACTGTCTTTGGGGTAACTCCCAATCTATTTGCAATTTCAGCGTTGGACAAACCGTCTGTTAACAAGTTAAGTATTTCCTATTCACGTTCTGTGAGACTATGCCACTTCTGTCCCACGACTTTTCGCCATTTATAAACACGTTGAATCTGCTCGTTGGTGAAAAGAGCATCACCTTTAGCGGCACGACGGATGGCGACAAGCAATTGATTTGTCGACGCATTCTTGACCAAATATCCTGCCACCCCAGCATCCATCATCTCTGCGAGATAGGCGTCACGATCATGCTGCGTTAGGATCAATGTAATAGTGTCTGGGTAATTTTCGCGTACCCACGTTTCCAACTTTGCGGGGCCAAGACCGGGCATCCTTAAGTCTAGCAGCAAGATTCGCGGAGAGAGTTCGGAAACCATTTGCTGTACCTCTACACCATTTTGCGCTTCGCCAACTATTTCTAAATCTGTGGTATGGGAAAGAACTGAGCGGATCCCAGCCCGTGTGACCGGATGGTCATCTGCTAGAAGTATCGTAATCTTTTCATTTGTTTGAGCCGTCATAAGAGTCCTCCAAATATCCTTAATGTATGCAGAGTCGTGAAAACTGTTCTTTTTTGTTTATCGTTGGGTACTAGCAATTCGGTATTCCTCCTGGTTGATGAAGTCCAAGGACAATACTTTTGCTGACCACCAGTTTCATCCATCTGAAGAACGGATTTGTATTGGTTACTGAAAACCCGGCTTGGCATCCATGAGATCGGATTTAAGTTCTACATCAGCGGTTTTGAGCTGATCTGTAGGTGAAAACATCAAGACATGTTTGCCCATATCATGATTTCCAGTAAGCTTGTGATTTGTCATCTGTTTATGGGTTACTCTCCTCTGCCTCTTGAAAATTGTTGTAAATATGTACGATTACTATCGAGACCGATTTTTGATTATTTGTCTTCTTGTCCTAGCGTTTTTCGAATTCTTTTCTCTTTAGTTTCTCCCTAGCTGAACCAATCACCTTCTTGCCTGCATAAATACCAAGCTCGAAGGTGATGGCTGAAATTATGTTGATCACCACATTAGCAATAGAGGGACTTTGTGTGATTTGATCTTGAAAGCCAGATCCACCTCCTTTTTGAAAATTGGCTTGGAGTCCGCAAGTTGGCGGTGGCTCAATGTCTTGGGTGATAGATTGCATGAGACTCTCGTCTTCACAAAGCTATGATCAGACTATTGTCCCGGGAGTGATTACTGTAATCCGATACTCCCGTCGAGATGCGGAACAAGACTAAACAGATATTTGTGCTGTACGTTTCCCTTTGAGCGAATGAGGTGGATTATCGTGTAATGGTTCTATTATATTCAAAACTGTAGTTTCAATCTGAATGAATGCGGAAGGCAGAGAGGAGTGATTGCTTCATCGAATGTCATTTCCCTAAACTCTTTATATTTCTCAATCAATTTCCCGTCGCTTGTCAAGGGCGCGACACGAGGCAAGAAGGCAGAGGGCCAAGTCAGCCTCTGCCTTTTTATTTAAGACCGCTTCCGAATATCTCTTGCAAGTGCAGGGAACATTCGGAAGCGGTCTTATTACGCTTCCCAAAATATCACGAGGTTAGCAAAATACACAAACTGACGAACTTCTTTGCATCACTCTTTCACAAGCACCATAAGTTGACGGATGCCGAACAAGCGGCCATCGACGAGCAGGAAAGAGCATTCACACGCATGTTTATTGCGTGCAACGAGTAATCAAAATTCTTATCAGGAGGTACGTGCTGTTCGTCGCTGTTTTTCTTTTGTTGGAACTGGCATTTGCAGTCGGCTTGCTGGCCTACCTGTTCGTGAAAAAGCCAAAGGTGAAGAAATTCCTGTTCGTAGCGCAGGGATCAAAGATGGTTTTTGCCGCATTTATCTTTGTGTCCATGTATGAAGTGTCCATCAAGACGTTTCATGTATGGGTGCTCTGGTTTGCAATAGGTATCACCATTGTCTCCCTCATTGTGATGTGGCTGATAGGCGTTTTCGCCACTGCCGCATCAATCAAAAAAATCCTGCCCACAAGTCAGGGTCAAACTATTGATCCGCCACAAGCAGATCAACATCTACACCAATAGCCGCAAGCTTTTGGCACAAGACAGAGGTTGAATAACCTCTGTCTTTCTTTTCAGCCCCGAAGTTCATCTTCGAGTTTGTAAAGAACGACAGAGTCGTTCTCAAACCACTCTTGAGGTATGTCTCATGACCACTATAGCATCCCCTATGGGGATAGCAATTGCACCCAACACTCTAAATACAAGAACGAGTGCCAGAACCGGCCTGGTCGGCTTCCTGTGCGAAGTCACCGAAGAACCTGTCACATTCAATGAATGCCTGGTCTGCGCCCAACGCGGTGCGCCAGGCTGCCCGATGGTCCCGGCTGTCATTCACGATATCGCCAGCTCGGTACGCAACTCTGAATACGCCAATAATCTTGCGAAGGAACATGGCGCCGATATTGGTTTCTCAGCCATCGAACTGGTCGGTTGTCCGCGTCAGCATGTCCTGAAAAAGCGCCATGCCTTTTGGGAAAAACCTTCCGCCATGTACCGCATGGCCTTTGGCTCTGGCTACCACGCTGCGCTTGCGAAATATCCCGGCGGAGTTCGGGAGCAAGCCCTCACCTGGAAATTTCAATTCCTTGGCAAGACCGTCCTGCTGGTTGGGACTCCCGATTTCTTTTATCGCGCGCCAAGCGGCTGGCACATCAGCGATTACAAGGTAACCGCCAACCCTCCCTTTGGGCATAAGGTTCCGATCTGTGTGCATTGCGATCTGGATTTGTACAAGGGTGACGACGGTCTGATGTGTCCCAATTGTGGAGCGCTCAATCCGCGTTCGTCTGCAGTCGCACGTGTCTATCGGCCTGCGCAAGCCCGTTCCTCTCATATATTACAGGTCAACTTGTACGCCCTGCTGATCGAGAAGAATGCGGCATTGTTGGAGAAAGAGTACGGCTTGAAAGCCGAAACCTTTGCCGGTGCGCAGATCGTGTATCTGTCACCCAAGACTCCCGTCCGTTGCAACGTCAAACTGGACCGCAACATAGCCATGGCCTTTCTGAAAGCACGGCTGAACTCGCTGCTCACAAACGATCTGCCACCCGTTCTGGACGAAGTGGATGAATTGTGGCGCTGTGGCTATTGTCCTGTGCGCGCTCACTGCGAACAGGCATACGGCGGACCTGTTGGCAAACAAGCCATCGCCGTTTGATCGAATAACCCTGGGAGGTGTCCACAAGACACCTCCTTATTTTTGTACACGTTCCGCGCAAATGGGCGTGGTTGGGTCCGATTCCCGAAGGAACGAATTGCGTCCATGGGGCGCGAGCTAACGCAGAATGATGCCCAACTTCTGCACATTCAGCTAACGCAGGATGATCGCTCAACTCCTGCACTTTTATAAGGAGGTATGCCACATGGCTACCAACAATCAGAACAACACCAACCGTCCGTCCAACTACGTCATTCTCACGCTTCGCGCCATCGCCGATGGCGCGTCGCAATACGCCCAGAGCGGCAAACCATGGGCGAAGGTTCGCGCATTTCTCTCTCAGGGAAAAGATGAATCCGGCGAATACCGGCCTTCCGTCTTTTTCGATGTGAAGGCGTTCTCGAAAGACGAGAATCTTGGTGGAGCTGTTGCGGCAATCGCGTCCATTGCGAACAAAAGCTACTTTACCGTCAAGGGCCGCCTGGCAAGATACTGGAGGGATAAACATCCCTCCAGCTTTTTTATCTCTTCACATTTTAATTTCAGTCGTGATGTTTACCGGTTACCAAGATGTGCATGTTTTATGGTGTCGGTAACGTGCATGATGTTGTATTGTTCACAAATATCAGCTTGGCAGCATCAAAAGTAAAAATAGTATTGTCCGCTGCATGCAAAATTAGTAGGTTTCCACACGCCGCAATCAAATCTACAGCACCGTTGCGCGAAGGCGTAGGATATGTGATCGCATTAACCCCATCGTAGTTCACCATCACACGTATTGCCCCTTGAGTATGCAGTTCTGGATGAGCTTGCCAATCCGGATGATTCTGCCGCCAATTTTCATCCGTCTCTCGAACTGAACCAGCAGCAATTTGCACTGCTTGCCCATTTACAAAGCCTGCCCACATATTATTACCATTATCAATGGGAATAAAAATACCGACAGGTAGAAGTTCGGCATGTTGAAGCCCAACCTGAAGCGTAGGGGTCGCAACAGGAACGCTTGTAGGTAATAAGCCTGCTGTGGCCGGTTTGGGCGCAGGCGGATGAGCGGTTGCATTGGCAGCGCAATTTAGAGCAGCCTGTTCAGCATCTTTTTCCTTGGCCAGAAGAAGTTGGCGTCCATTTGGATCAGTGGTTTTTGCTAGTAATTCCTGAATGCCAGCTAGTTCTGGAGGTATGCAATAAGATGGTACTTGTAATCCAGACGCTGCTTTTGCGTTTTTCGTGCCGTTGGTTTGACGTACAAAGGACCAGCCCGCCAACGCAACAGTCGTAATCAACATTGTTATCAGGGTCGTTCGTAATAAGGTACGCATTGTTAATACTCTCCTTACTAATCCTAAAGCTAATTCCACTTCATATCCGTGGACCAACGCAAAATACTTTGATAGGTTCGGTAATCCGCGGTAATTGTATTCCACAACTGCGTCCAACCTGTTCCTGGGGAATTATTTATGCCTGTACAACCACCCATTTGCAAGCAAGCCTGATATTCAGTCAAGGAACCTAAAAAATACAAAGGTCCGCCTTTGTAAACATATGAATATAAACTTATCATATACCATTGTGATGCGTTGGCGCCTGCCGTATTGTAAATCTCAGGGAGTGGGTATAGTGGCGTGGTTCCCCAGGAGACGTACTGAACATCATCCACCACCCACCCATTATTACATGGCGAATTCGCAGTTGGATTACCTGAAATAGGACAACCTGCCGCGCTACCTACATCATAAAGATATAAGCTGTTACCGCCATAAGATGCAGAATAGCCATTGACCCAATCCTTTGTTGACGTTGCATCGTTAAAGTCCATTTCCATATCGCCAGAGGCTCGAACCTTCACCTGACTGGAATAACCATTGGCGCTTATCCAAGAATTTATATTATTTGTCATGGCTGCCCATGCACTACCATGATTATATCCGACGGTACTCCCTGAATTGTTTACGCCAGCAGCAACATAGACTTGAGATGTTGTGTCTGTCAATGTGCATTTATAGTAGCCCCATCCGAATTGTTCAACTGCATTAGCGATTTGGGCGGTGGAAAGAAATACTGTACTGCTGCTTCCTTGTCCTGTCCAATCATATGCTCCATAGGTGCTGCCAGAATATCCAGGCTTTCCAAATAGCAATATAACAACATTATCCTGGGTTCCTGCTGTATTGTAATCATGGGTTCCAAGGGTACACCCCATATTGTAAAGTGTCGTAGATAGGTTGGCGGGATTGGATATATCCAAATACCAACTTGTTGTATATGGCGGTGGTGTCGGTGCTGCAAAGGCTATTCTTAAAGGCGTTATGAACCAGAATAGAGCGATTGCAAGCAAAATGCCCAACAACCTGCCAAGCCATTTCATTACCTTGTCGTTTCCGAATATTTTTAACATTAATCTGCCTCCAGTGTCTGTATGATTTTATTGATAAAGTAATTTGTTATCTGTAAGCAAATGATTATGGGGGGGCTCCTCTCGTGTAACTTTGACTACATGTACCAGCTTATTCTTGTCAAGGCTTCAAACCAGGCTTCAAAATTTTAAAACGCCATGAGAAATTTATTAGAAATATGCACGCACTTCGTTTTTCTATCTCCGCATCTCACTCATTTTTCGATGCGTGACATGCGGAGGCAGGAAAGAATTGCCTGCCCAAAACTAAAACACGTACTCCAAAAAACGAGTACCGGAGGTATGTCAGCATGACAAATTTAATGATTCACTACCTGCACCGCGATCAAGGCAACTTCAAGGATCACCTGGAAGTTTGCATCCGGAACCCCGCCGGTTATCCAGCAAACGAGGCGGAGCAAATGCTCCGTAGACTGTTGATCAATCGGGAATATCTTTATCCGGAAAAGATCGGGCTTGAAAAATCCGAATATGCGGAAGGGGGCGACTGGCACGAGTTCGACAAGGTGGAAACGGTGCTGGACGAATTGGGACCCGGCGCCATGACGCTTGAGATCCTGCTCGATAAACTGCGCACATCCAACCAGGCTTTCCTAAATACGAAGCCGATCAGGATTCACAGGATCCCGACGGGCATTCCGATCGGGCTCGCAATATCATGGTTGGAGTTCCTGCTCGAGACGCGTGCATACCTGGCCACGATCATTTCGCTGATCCGCAAGGAGAGCGTGGTGGTTGTGTTCAGGAGCGGCGAGGATTGGAATCTCATCGAAGAGACCTTGCGCCTGGATGCGCAATCCGGCAATTTCGATCAGGAACTTCGCAAGAGCATCCAGCACGCCCTCAATAATATGCGCGAGCTGGTGGGCTTCCCTGAATTTGTGAAAGGTCTATATCGGAAGTCGGATGCCCTCAAGCAGAAAATGGAGAAGGTGCTTCGACGATGAAGAACCCTTTCCGGTTCAGGAAGAAAAAGACTCCAAGTCTGCACAGCGCGATTGCTGGCCGCATCCTGACCGGCCTTCTCATCGAAGAAAACAATCTGTTGTTGCGCTTCACAGATACAAGCATGATCGTCAACCTGCCTGATCGTACATTCGCCTTTCGCACTGCGTTCAGCACAGTGCGGTGCAAGTGTTATCCAGTATTCGGGCAGCGTGTGGGGCAAGACGCCTCACCCGGACGACCTAAATCGCTGCCCCGATTACGAGACCTTCATCGAACGCATGGACATTGCCCGTTACAACGGTTATCAGGCTGTTCACCTTGGCGGATACCTGATGATGATCCTGGTTGGTGATGTTAAACGCAAAGACATGCTTTAGCCCCTGCAACGTAAATTGAGTTACCAGGGAGGGTAAATCGTCCTCCTTTATTTGTTTTGCCTATTGATTTTAATTCGGAGACAGATGCAACTGCAGGTTTAGGATCAAACAGCTCCGAACTAGCCGAACATTTGCCAGGGATAGATCGTGCGCAAATTGACCTGTTGTCCATTTGGGTTGGATTGCATGAGCTTGACTTGGCCGCTGATCAGTACATATAAATAATTTGCCGGATCACCCTGAAAGAAGAAAAATTCACCATCTTCCACCGAACGGGATATGCAGTTTTGTGCGATTAAAGCCAGATCATCATCGGTCGCATTTTTAAAGACGACAACTTGACGCAGTTCCTTTGGTGAGAAATCCATGGGCAGATTTTACACCTATAAAAGATGACATCGCGATTGTTAGGAAAGATACAAAGTAACATTGCTCCTTTTTGATGATGATGTGCGGTGTTGATCTCTTGAATTCCAACCTTGACTTGATATTTTATTGGCCGATCAATTTGCCCACATAAAGATCATTGGAAAATCACACCTACAATTAGGTAAGGTTACATAAATGAAATATCTCCAATCTGAATTTGATATAGAATTTCTTTAAAGGTGACGCGGTGATGAAAAGAAAGATGAAATTATTTCTTCCCAGGACTGTACCTGCCTGGTTGGCCATACCGCTGATGACCTTAATGGTCCTGGGGCTGGTAGCGTTTGCACTGACTATAGGCGATCCCAATCGTTGGCAGGATTTGTTCCTTCCTGCCATTATGGGTAGTTTCCTTCTTTTTGCAATGGTCTACTGGTTGGTTCACCTTGGTCAGGTAGAAAAGGCACTGCGCCAGGCCGAGGAAAAATATCGTAGCATCTATGAAAATTCAGTGGAGGGTATTTTCCAGACAACGCCACAAGGAAGATTCATGACTGCCAATCCAGCACTGGCGCGCATGTTCGGCTACCATTCCCCTGAAGAGCTGATTGCCAGCGCCATCGATTTGGCCCACCAGTTTTATGTAGACCCCGAACGCCGCGGAGAATTCAAACGGTTGCTGGGGGAAAAGGATGTCGTTTCAGGTTTTGAATCCGAAGTGGTTCGCAAGGATGGCAGCCAGATGTGGATTTCGGAGAACGCCCTCGCCGTCCGAGACAGTGCAGGCAATCTGCTGTATTACGAGGGCACCCTGGTGGACATTACAGCTCGCAAGGAGGTGGAGGCAGCACTGAGAGAGGAACGAAACCTACTCAGAACCTTGATCGATAACCTGCCTGACCGCATTTACGTCAAGGATGTGCAGGGACGAAAGCTGATTTCCAATGATGCAGATTGGCATGCTTCCGGGGGAAAGAGCATGGAGGATGTCATTGGTAAAACCGACTTTGACATGTATCCTCCGGGGCTGGCAACGCAGTTTTGGGCCGATGATAAGGCGGTACTTTTGGGAACATCCATTTTGAATCGCGAAGAACCTGCGCTTGATGGACAGGGTAATCCAGCCTGGAACTCCACCACGAAAGTGCCACTCCGTGACGGTAAGGGAAATATTAAGGGTCTCGTAGGAATTGGCCTGGATATCACCAGGCAAAAACAGACCGAAGAGGAGTTGAAAAAGGAATACCGAAAACAAGCCATCTGGGTCGATGAATTGGAACAGCAGACGCGCGAACTTGCTTTGCTCAACAAGATGAGCGACCTGCTACAGAGTTGCGCTACAGTAGATGAAGCGTATGGCGTGATTGCCGAACAAGCACACAGGTTATTTTCTAAAGAGTCTGGGACATTGTATATTATTGGTTCCTCGCAAAATCTTGCTGAGGCTGTTGCCACCTGGGGCCAGCCACTTGGGGATGAACCTTTTTTCAAGGCAATCGATTGCCGGGCACTGAGACGCGGCCGAATACACCACGTTGAGAGCAAAATCGAAGATGGTCATCTAAGTGAAAATTCAGATTTGTTCTGTGAGCACATGCTGCCACCCTTTCCAACCGCCTTCATTTGTGTGCCCCTCATCGCTCAAGGTGAGACTCTCGGTGTGCTCCAACTAAGCCATACGTCCGAAACGGATGGCTTGCCCTCCGCAAGCTGGTATACAGAAGCCAAGCAGCAACTGGCTCATACAGTTGCAGACAGCCTGGCGTTGGCTCTGTCCAACCTTAAATTACGTGAAACCCTTCGTGAACAATCGATCCGTGACCCACTTACAGGAATATACAATAGACGTTATATGGAGGAATCCCTCAAGCGAGAACTCCGCCGGGCCAATCGCCTGGGAAAATCTCTCAGCGTGATCATGTTGGACATTGATTACTTTAAGCACTTCAACGATATGTATGGACACGCAGCAGGAGATGCAGTGCTGCGCGAATTAGGCTCTTTTTTGGGTTCACAGATACGGGCGGAAGATATTGCCTGCCGGTATGGAGGGGAGGAATTTGCTCTCATTATGCCAGATGCTTTCATCGAGATCGCGCGGCAGCGTGCAGAAAAGATTCGCACAGAAGCTAAACATTTGCAAATAAGGCACCATGGGCGTTTGTTGGGATCCATAACCCTTTCACTGGGAGTGGCAGAGTTTCCTACTCAAGGTCCAAGCGGTGATGCCCTCCTTCGATCTGCAGATGCTGCCCTGTATCGTGCGAAGAAGGCAGGACGAGATCAAGTTGTTTTAGGAAAGACAATTAGCGATAATCCGGAGTCGTTAGATGTCTAATAAGGTATCTGATATTCGAAAACAAGACACCATGGGGCAGAGCCAAATGTTACTGGCAAATATCATTCAGACTGCCATGGATGCAATTATTGCCGTGGATGAAGAGCAAAACATTTTTATCTGTAATCCTGCCGCGGAGAGGATGTTCCAGCTTTCTGCCAGCGAAGTAAGGGGAAAACCCCTAACCATGTTAATCCCCCAACATTTCCGTAAACAACATGAAGTGAATGTGCGTTTTTTCGATCAAAGCGGCCATACAAAGCGCAGCCCGGAAATGCTGGGTGTTGTTTATGGGCTGCGTGCCAATGGAGAAGAATTTCCTCTTGAAGCCTCAATTTCCCGGATTGAAATTCAAGGAAAGAAATACTTTACTGCGATCTTACGTGATGCTACGGAGAGCCAACGGGCGGAACAGGCTCTCCAAAATTCTCTAAAGGAAACAGACCGTAGTCGAAAGCTGTTATTAGCACTCAGCGAGGCCGGACGCGCCATCCAGCAAGCGCGTGCGATTGAAGAAATTTATCAGATTATTCTGAATGAACTCTCGGGCTTAGGGTATCGCGCCACCGTTCTTCTCGCTTTGCCGGATGATCCGAAACACCTGGTCCTTTCGCACTCCTCTTATTTGTCAGGCGCATTAAAAACCATTGAGAAAATTAGTGGTCTTTCTGCGAGGAATTACCGACTATCGGTTATGCCGGGAAGCTTTTTGGAAAGATCTTTGCAGACGGGCGAAACTACATTTACCATCGGGAATGTTTCGATGTATGAGGAAATTCTTCCGGAAAACTTACGTTCTTTGGCGGGCAAAATACACGGTGTCCTGGGCAATCAAAATAGCATTTGTGCCAGGCTCATGCTGGGAAGTGAAATACATGGAATATTGGCGGTCGAAGGAAGCGACTTGAGCGAAGTTGATGTTCCATCCATCACAGCGTTTGCATCCCAGACCTCCATTGCTTTGAAAAATATACGTCTCTTGGAAGAACTTAAACAGGAATTGCAAGAGCGTAAACGGGTCGAAGAGGCACTGCGTGAAAGCGAAAATCATTTTCGGGCCCTCGTCGAGAATTCAGCCGAAGTCATTGCGCTGATCGGGCCGACTGGTACCATTTCTTCTGTTAGCCATTCGGTCACTGCTATCTTTGGCTTTACTTTGAACGAGGTAGTGGGCCACAACGCATTAGAGTTGATCCATCCGGAGGATCGGAAATCTGCTGCTGAGAAATTGGCGGAGATACTCAAAGAACCGACGAAAGTTCTGAGCGCGGTTTTTCGCGTCCGCCATAAAAATGGGATATGGCGTTGGGTGGAAGCAGTAGCAAGCAATTTACTTCTGGAACCGAGCGTGCAGGCTATTGTTATTAATTTTCGTGACATCACCGAATCCAAGAGCGTTCAAGAGAAATTGATCAATTCGGAGGCTGAGTTACGTGCCCTCTTTGCTGCCATGCATGATGTTGTCCTGATTATCGATCGGGACGGAGTCTACCGGAAAATTGCTCCCACTAATCCCAGCCTGCTTTACCGGCCAGCAGAGCAGTTGCTGGGTAAGTCACTTGCCGATGTTTTCCCATCTGAACTGGCTGAACAATTTCTGACATCCATCCACCGTGTGTTGTCCACGAAACAAACCGAGCAGATCGAATACAATTTGTTGATTGGAGATCGGCCCATCTGGTTTGCGACCTCCATCAGCCCAATAGATGAAGAGAATTGCATCTGGGTCGCGCGCGATGTCACTGAGCGCAAGCGCGCTGAAGAAACGTTGCGCAAGACAGAAGAAAAGTATCGCAGCATCTTCGAGAATGCGATCGAAGGCATTCATCAAACCAGTCCAGACGGAAAGATCGTCACTGCAAACCCGGCTGCGGCATATATGTTGGGTTACGATTCCCCGAATGAAATAATCGCCAGTATCAACAACCTAAACAACCATTTCTATGTAGACCCTGATCGTCGCCAAGAATTCAAACGACTTATGAAAGAGCAAGGGATGGTTTTGAAGTTTGAATCTGAAATCTTTCGTAGAGATGGCAGCACAATATGGATATCAGAAAATTCGCGCGAAGTACGGGATGATCACCATAATCTTCTTTACTACGAAGGGACTTCGGAGGACATCACCGAACGCAAACATCGCGAATATGAATTAGAAACCATAGCAATCATGAGCAATGCCTTGAGAAATGCGGTTACACGTGCAGAGATGTTGCCTGAGGTGCTAGATCAGTTGATGGAGCTTCTTAAAGCTGATGGCGCTGCATTCGCGTTCATCGAACCGTCTAGCGACGATACCATTTATGAACTTGGCCGTGGAGAGTTATCCAAATCCGCGGGGTTGCGCATCCCCAAGGGTGAGGGAGTGACATGGAATGTAATCACCAGTCACCAGCCGTATGTAATAAAGGATATAAATACTGATTCGCGTTTTGTTCGTCCTGATCTACTCGGTGACATCAAGGCAATTGCCTGTATCCCGCTGATAACCCAGGATCAGGCTATCGGTGCACTACTGGTGGGGCGTAGGACAGAAATTAAACACCAGGAGTTGCGCCTGCTTGCGTCTATTGCTGATATTGCTGCGAATGCGCTTCATCGTGCAAGTCTTTATGAGCAGACACTCAAACACTTGGAATTGCTCGCGGCGCTCCGCACGATTGACTTAACTATCAGTGGTGATTTTGATTTAAAGACAACACTAGGCGTTGTGCTCGAAAAGGCCATTCATCATCTGAAAATTGATGCAGCGGATATTTTATTATTGGGATCGGAATATCCCATCTTTAAGTTTGGGGCCGGACAAGGTTTCCAGACGCATGTGATGGATACAATTCTTCTGCCGATGGCGGAGGTTTTACCTGGGAAAGCCATCATGGAGAGGCAAATTGTTCACATTGACAATTTGCCTGCAATGGGTGAACGGGTTAAGCGCAAATGGCTCATTACCGACGAACAGTTTGTTTCCTATCACGCAGTACCTTTGATTGCCAAGGGTAAAGTCAGAGGAGTGCTGGAGGCCTTTCTTCGCACTCCATTGAAACCCAATGCGGAATGGTTGCAATTTCTTGAGGCCCTTGCAGGACAGGCCGCCATCGCCATTGATAATGTTTCCCTCTTTCAAGATCTGCAACGCTCAAACTTTGATCTGACATTAGCCTACGATGAGACGATCGAAGGTTGGTCGCATGCGCTCGATTTGCGTGACAGGGAAACAGAAGGTCACACACTTCGAGTTACTGAGATAACGCTCCAACTCGCGCAGAAAATGGGCATTAACGATCAGCAACTTATCCACATCCGACGCGGTGCGTTATTACATGATATCGGCAAGATGGGCGTGCCAGACAGCATATTACTTAAGCCGGGGAAGCTTACGGATGATGAGTGGGTTATCATGCATCAGCATCCCCAGTTTGCCTACGAAATGCTCTCACCTATTACCTATCTACACCCAGCGTTGGATATTCCTTATTGTCATCATGAAAAATGGGATGGCACCGGCTATCCGCGAAAGTTGAAAGGGGAACAGATTCCGCTGGCCGCGCGCATCTTTGCAGTAACTGATGTTTATGATGCCCTTACGTCTGATCGTCCATATCGATCAGCATGGTCCAAAGAGCAAGCTCTGAATTACATCCGCAAGCAATCGGGTAAACACTTCGATCCACAAGTTCTGGATGAATTCTTGAACATGATTTCCAAAACGTAATTTATGAGTCAGTACCCTGTAACGGATTCTCCGTATTTATGATGGGCAAGCGATATCCTATACTGGTTACTGGTTTGCCCATCAAAGGTTATAGATAAGCTATTCCAGATTATAAGCTTTCGAGTTACTTTGTAATTGATTGGTATTTTCGATGATTTCAATTTAAGTGTTGTTGATAATGGATCGTGGTTGCATATGTACCCACGAGTGTATGCCTTTTTCGTTCTGTCACCTTCATGCCAGCATCAAAACCGCGTTTTGTGCCGCCTTCGGAAGTCTTGACAGACTGACTATCCAAAATACTGGTGTTGCCTTGACGCTTTTTAACAAACCTCAGCCATACCTTTTCACGTAACACACGATTGAGCCGTTCCCGTATGCCAACCTGTTACCATAGGCGAAAATAATGATAAACGGTTTTTCAAGGTGAAATGTCTCTCGGTAACAATTGCCATGCACAACCACTTTGCAAAATGTAGAAATGCTGTTCAAAATCATGCGCCAGCTATGTTCGTGTGGACGCCCGGTTGAAGCTTCCGCTGCCAAGTATGGCTGGATTTTCAACCATTGTATATCATTCAAGTCGGTTGGGTAATTTTGTTGCGATTTGGTCATCCAACAATTTTGCCCAACCACCCCTATCTTTTCAAGTTTTTAGACACTTTCTAAAACTCACTCGGATGCATGCGTCAAGTTTGCCGTCAGCGTAATTCTTTTGGAGTCTGTTATCTTCTTTGATCCCGTTGTGTTCTTGCAATTCTCAAATCAGGAACACGGTCAGCAGATCGTGCCCATTATCCAGAAAAGGTATGTGATTGTAGTTTCTACGATCGCATTTATGTTCGGGCCTATACATTCAGATCCCCGTGCGGGGTGGTCAAGACGGCACTTGGTTTGTTCATTGTCCCTGTGGCCATTGCCATATACAAACACAAAGACGAAAAGGGGGGAGTCGTCAAAACACAGACTCCAAACAGTGCGGGTCGTAAGTCAGAAACGTAATCATCAAGTGGAGCCTGATTCTCAATAGACCATCTTTCTGTTGATTACAAGACAGAAAATTATCTCACCCGACATAAATTTCGACGCTAGGTATAAAGGCCGGGATCCCCCTGGTACAGCGAACCGCGTCAAATATTGATCAAACTCCAGCACAATACGAAGCTCGGCGATTATCAATATACCAACTTCACCGACCCGCACATTTGCATGAGCACGTTATCGTCATGCAGATGCCGAGGTAATTCCCATTCGCATAGATAGTGAGTGTGCGGCATCCAGATCGTGCGTTGGTGGTTCAACACGAAGTAGCGGGTCATATACAGCAGGGCATCGTATGGACCGCGCTCATCGAGCACGGAAATCAAGCAACGCTCCCGCAGATTTACGAGGGCATCAAGATCACATCCGCGTCAAAAACGCGGAGCAAAACGGCACAGACTGGAAGACCATCGTGCGGCGAGTCCTACAAGAAACTTGTCAAGTGATAGAGCGCGGCGTTTGGGCATTGCCGCAGTAAGTCAATTAAATCGTAGGGATGGCAAACTATCCACCTGTTTTTTCTTTCATGAGATCCAGTGTAAGACCCCAAGAGAATCTACTTGAACCTGGAACGGCTTGATCATCCTGCTGCTCTTCGATGAAGCACATGAGCATCTGGTCTACCGGAATTCGAAACTCAATAATTCTCTTCGATAAACGGAAGGGAAATTTCCACAACCTGCGGGTCGAAGTGTGTCCCAGACAAAGATCGAATATGTTCCAAGACTTTTTCCTTGGGCCAGCCTGCCCGGTAGGGTCGGTCGGAGGTGAGAGCATCATATACATCCACAACCGCAAAGATACGCGCTGAAATCGGAATTTGCTCCCCTTTCAATCCACGAGGGTAGCCCGTACCATCCCATTTCTCATGATGACAGTAGGGAATATCAAGTGCTTGTTGCAGATAGCGGATGGGAGAAAGCATATCATAGGCAAACTTTGGATGCATCCGCATGGCTACCCACTCATCATCCGTAAGTGTCCCAGGCTTGAGCAATATATGATCCGGAACACCCATTTTTCCAATGTCATGCAATAAGGCGCCGCGATGCACCTGCACCAATTCATCCTCCTTCATTCCATAGGATCTGGCAAGGCGTACCGTCATCTCGGTTACCCGCTGGGTATGACCTTCAGTCTCCTTATCACGCAGATCCAGAGCGCGTGACCAACCCTCGATGGTTGCATCGTAGGCCATAACAAGTTCGTTGTTGGAATGTTGTAGATTCTCGAACAAGCTGGCGTTATCTATCGCAATGGCCGCCTGACCCGCCAAGGTATCCAGAAAACCAAGCCAATCCTCATCTGGCTTGAGAACAGTGCGGTGGAATACTTCCAACACACCGTTTACTTTTCCTTTGGCAACCAGGGGCACTCCGAAATAGCACACAAAGTCTTCGCCTGTCAAAGCCTTTGGAAGGTGGGCGCTTTCATTCTGTGTTCCCAGATCTGGGATGTGGACGGTACGACGCTCCAAGGCTGCACGGCCCGAATAGCCTGTTCCGACCGGCAAAGGTCTTGCCTGCTTGAAGGCTTCGGTTCGAAAACCACGCCCGGCCACATAGGAAAGTGTGTTTAGAACCGGATTCAACAACTGCACTGCAGCAGCATCTACACTTAATTGTTGAACAACATGCGCGAGAACCGTTCTCAGGCTAATATCCATGCCGAAGCTGGATGAAATGACTGAATCAATATCACGCAGGGCACTCAAATGGTCCAGTTGATTCTGAATTTTCTCTTCCGCCTGTTTGCGCTGCGTGACATCGCGGTAATTGACCACAATGGCCTTGACACTGGACTCAGCCATTAAATTTGTCGCAACTGCCTCGATCCATAGCCATGAACCATCTTTATGTTTTAGGCGAAAGGTGCTATTGAGGCGGGAACCGGGTTGTGTGGCAAGTTTTTGGAACAGGCTTTTCGTATTGGACAAATCGTCCGGATGCATCTGGTCAAAGACATTCAGGCCGACAAGTTCTCCTTGAAAATATCCTAGCATACCGGGAGCGGCCGGGCTGTCGTATACCGCGATTCCATTTTCATTGAGCAGTGTGATGGCATCCGAACTATTTTCAATCAAGGCCCGGAATCGTTTTTCACTCTGTTCACGCTCCATATCCGCGCGCTTGCGATCCGAGATGTCGACCGACAGGATAAAAAGTCCCTCTGGAACCGGCTGAATGCTGAGTTCAAACCAGGTGGAGGTGCCATCTGGATAAACGAATTCATTTTCTATTTGGCTTGATAGCCGCTCCCGCATGGAGCGTTGGAGAACCGTAAACAATTCGGTATCTTCCATGCCTGGATATATTTCCATCATGGTGTGCATGAGTAGCTCAACGGGCTTGTGGCGTCCCTGAAGAGCGGCGGCGTCGTTGATATAAATATAGCGCCAGTCAAAGTCTATGATCTGGCAGCCCTCCATCATGTTATCGAGAGTACGATTGTAACGTTCGAGGCTTTTATGTAAATCGTTCTCAGCCCTTTTCTGCTCCGTGACATCTTCTACTGTGCCTTCGTAATACAAAATCCTGCCGTTTGCATCCCGGATGGCCTTCGCACTTTCACGCACGAAAAGGGTGGCTCCATCCTTCCTCGTCCATGCAGATTGATAACCATTGATCACGCCTTCAGTTTCAATTTGCGTGCGAAACTTGCTGCGTTCATAGGAAGGTTCATAGCCTTCAGTTTCCAGATCGCGCTGTGCCAATTCCTCAAAGGAGCCATATCCCAACATCCCGATCAGTGCCGGATTTGCCAGCAAAATCTTTCCGTCTGGAGTAGTACGGTATATGCCAATCGTGGCATTCTCATACAAGCTGCGGAAACGGTCCTCGCTTACCAGCATTTCCTCAGCGGTTTTCCTGTGCGCCGTGACAACAGCTCCCGTTAGTAGACCGGTTCCGCAAATCACCAGCATTAGTAATTGCAGTTCAAGCAGTTGACTGAGGGCAATTGGAAATGTAAGCACCACGATGGCTGTTCCAAAATTGGCTGCGGTAACCCCCAGACTGATACCGAAAATCCCATCCTGCAGTGCGATCCAGGTCAGAGGAATTGCAAGAATATACAAGGGCAGGAACTGGCCCAAGACTCTCACTCCAAAGGCCAGGTAAAGCGCCAACAAAAGGCTGAGGGCTTTACCGATAGCCCCGATGCTTGGCCAGTGGAAATATCCTGGCGGCAATCTGAATTTCCAACCACCATCCACAAATCTCTTCGCTCCAGGCATCACATGGATAAGCAGGAACGGAGTGACCGCTAAAATCCCAACCACCTCACCGATCCACCAGTGAAGGATCTCATCAAAACGACCTGCGCTATCCAGCACACCGCTGGCAGATGAAACAGATATGGAGACAACTGCCAGGATCCCGGCTGCCAGACCTGCTGCAAATATCAACCAAACAACATCCCGCATACTTTGAAGGTGCAAATCAATGTGAATATGTCGTCGGAGAATTTCTGCTGTAAGACCATATACAACTGCAATAAAAACACCCCAGGCCAGAACCGCCAGGGGTGAGAATGGAATCTGAAATACAAGGAAACTGCTGATAATGGATGCGATTGCAACGATAGGCCATACACCCCAGCCAAAAACCAGAAGCAGGGCAAAACTCAACCCGTCCGGTGGGTACCATGCAACAATATCTGGAAGGATCTGGAAGGCGAGTGCAAACCGATCCAGAAGAAGAAAGAGAACCAGATAAACGACCAGGATCAATGTGGTTCGGAATGTCAAACCTGTATTGAAGTATCTGGATAAGGATCGGAAGGAGTTCTTAATGGCCTTGGTCATTGCTCACCGATAATGCACAAAAACCTCATACCCTGATTCTAATAACGTTTCATGAAAGACCCGCTTACAGATACATTATAACCACTTTGCAGTAAGGAAAAGAATTGAAGAAGTGATGTTGAACTTTAAACCATGTAGGGTTTTGAAGTGCAAGCAGAACGTCAAAGGACCACCCAATATGATTTGACAAGGGATCGGATCATAGTCTTGCTAAAAATTCTGCGGGACGCAAAATGGGAATCTCTTGAAAAGGTGTCAACACGAGCAAGTCGGCATCGCCTGAGACAATGCAGTCTGTTTGTGCGGCCAGTGCGGCTTCCAGAAACTTATCATCCTTGGGGTCGCGGCAGACGGTTACTTTTTGGGTGGGGGTTACCAGTTCACCGCGTAAACGGATCAGGTTGATCAGCGCGGTGATGTCATCCGGTTCGATATGGTATTTCGTTCGGAAGTGGGCGCGTCCGAGCACGTCAATGATTTCAACGAGCAGATCGGTTGTGTAAATGGCGGTGAAACGTCCGTCACGCAGGAAGCGCAGGACATCGCCGGTTGTTCCCTGTCTACGGATGAGGGCGCTTACAAATACCCCGGTGTCAATCACTGCGCGCATGGGCTAGCCGTTCCTCGCCGTTTTGATATCGGCGGCGATCTCCTCTTCGCTGAAGGATGCGTTCACCTCGGCCAGGCGATTCCAAACCTTGTCGAAACTTGCCAACACTTCGCTCTCTTGCATTTGCTGGAAACGCAGATAATCTTCGTAGGGGATCAAGACCGCTTCGGGACGCGAACCGCGCGTCAAAACAAGGGGGGTGCGCTTGCGAACGACATCCTCGAAAAACGGGCGGAATTTGCGCTGGAGTTCGGTTACACCGATAATTTTTTGCATAGCAGGTTCCTTTCTATGTATCTCAATATGTATTTTAGCACATGATCGTAAACTGAAT
>Ga0075276_10000079_pt1 | contig 28408 bp, 23 predicted proteins | sample SF_Rice_5C_80N_4_FD_69770 | JGI IMG/M metagenome (GOLD analysis project Ga0075276, IMG submission 69770) | Rice paddy soil microbial communities from Twitchell Island, California, USA - SF_Rice_5C_80N_405 | ecosystem: Environmental > Terrestrial > Soil > Paddy field/soil | place: USA: Twitchell... | reverse complement strand
GGTGCCGGCAGCCATCGAATAAAGAGGCAATCTCAGGGAACGACCCGGCAGCACCGTTGGCGCCGGTCTTGCACCACTTCCGCTGCACTCTCACAAAATTCTTGCGCTCTTGTGATGCGCGTCACTCCGCGACTAACATGGATTCGAATAGCATCGTTGCGAATCGCTCCGAATTTACTCAATTGCAAATTATCCAATTACAATTTCTAGTTGGGGGCCATGGCCAAAATTCAGCGCGCAATCCTGAGCGTCACCGATAAAACCGGGCTGGTGGAGTTCGCCCGCCGCCTGGCCGGCCTGGGCGTGGAACTTATCTCGACCGGCGGCACCGCACGCCTGCTGCGCGACTCCGGCGTCGCGGTCAAAGACATCTCCGCGCTCACCGGCTTTCCCGAAATGCTCGACGGCCGGGTTAAGACCCTGCACCCCAAAGTGCATGGCGGCATCCTGCACATGCGTGCCAAGCCCGAGCATCAGGCCGCCGTGGCCGAGCACGGTATAGCGCCCATTGACATGGTGGTGGTGAACCTCTACGCCTTCGAGAAAACCGCGGCTAAGCCCGGCGTGCCCTTCGAGGAGCTGATCGAGAACATTGATATCGGCGGGCCCTCCATGATCCGCTCTGCCGCGAAGAATTTTCACGACGTTGCGGTGGTGACCTCGCCCGCCGACTATGCCGCCATTGCCGACGAAATGTCCCGTACCGGCGGCGATCTCTCTTTGGAAACCAAGTGGCGCCTGGCGCAGAAAGCCTTTGCCACCACTGCCGCTTACGACTCCGCCATCGCCTCCACCCTGGAGCGGGTCAGCCTCAACGGACGGTTCAGCCTGCCCTCGGAGCCCATGGACTTCCCCCATACCCTGCGCCTTTCCTTCTGCAAAGCCATGGATTTGCGGTACGGGGAAAATCCGCACCAGAAAGCTGCCATGTATAGCGACGGCTCGGGCACCGGTGTGGCGAACGGGCGCCAACTTCAGGGCAAGGAACTCTCGTACAACAACATAGTGGACCTGCAAGCGGCTTGGGAGCTGGCCCAGGACTTCAGCGAGATCATGTGCGCCATCATCAAGCACACTAATCCCTGTGGCGCCGCCATTGGGAACACACTCGCGGAGGCCTATAAGCGGGCGCTCGAAGCCGATCCGGTTTCCGCGTTCGGCAGCGTCATCGGGGTGAATCGCCCGGTGGACGCGGAGGCGGCGGCGGAAATGTCCAAGCTCTTCGTGGAAGCCATCGCCGCGCCATCGTTTGAGCCGACGGCGCTGGAAAAGTTCGCGGGCAAGAAGAACTTGCGCCTGGTGGAGGTGAAGCACGCGCCCCAGAACTGGGTGCTGAAGAATGTCTCCGGCGGTATCCTACTGCAGGACAATGATATCCGCCCCCTCACCCAGGCGGACCTGAAGGTGGTTACCACCCGCGAGCCCACGCCGGAAGAGAAGCGAGCTCTGCTGTTTGCCTGGAAAGTTTGTAAGCACGTGAAATCAAACGCCATTCTTTACGCCCGAGATGGCCAGACGGTAGGCGTGGGGGCGGGACAGATGAGTCGGGTAGATTCCTGCAAAATTGGCGCGATGAAGGCCGCGCTGCCCCTGAAAGGTACAGTCGCCGCTTCCGATGCGTTCTTCCCATTTCCGGACGGGGTGGAAGAGATCGCGAAGGCAGGCGCCACGGCCATCATCCAACCTGGGGGCTCGGTGCGCGACCAGGAGGTGATTGACGCGGCCAACCGCCTGGGCCTGGCCATGATCTTTACTGGCGTGCGGCACTTTAGGCACTGAAAAGAAATTAGTTAGTGACGGCAGTTGGCTAAGCGGCGCCGATACAAATACCAACTCCAGCTCCTCTCTCAGTCCAAAAGGACCTGTCCAACCGGAGACCGTATAACTACCGGTTCTTGCCCACTTTCGCAACTTCCTGGCCGGTTTGCGGGTAAAATAGAGACGCACCCGCCGGAGTGGCTTAGCATCCAAAGTCTGTGCGCAGGCTCGGGTCGTAAGGATCTCATGAAAAAGTGTATAGCTGTTTCTGTCGTGTTTCTGCTGGTAGCTGCGGCCGCTGCCCAGCAGAAGAGCACCCCTTCATCGCAAAGACCGGCGGCCCCAGCGGCCAGCGAAAGCACCCCGGGCGGCGCTCCGGCCAATACGACCCCTTCTAAGCCGGACCGTGCTGCTGCTTACTACCACTATTCCATGGCTCATATTTACGAGGAACTGGTTCAGAGTTACGGGCGCAGCGACTTGGCGAACAAGGCCATTGATGAGTACCGCGCAGCCATCAGCGACGACCCCAGTTCGGAATACCTCAACAACGGTCTGGCGGAGCTCTACTGGAAAACCGGCCGCATACGGGATGCCGTCCTGGAGGCCCAGGACCTGCTCAAGCGCGACCCCAACAACTTGGCGGCGCACAAGCTGCTAGGGCGAATTTACCTGCGTTCGCTGGGCGACATGCAGTCCGGAACCCAGTCGCAGAACGTGCTCAAGTTGGCCATCGAGCAGTACCAGGAAATTGTCAAGCTCGAACCCAATAACGTCGAGGACCACTTGCTGCTCGGTCGCCTCTACCGCCTGGACAATGACATGGTCAAGGCGGAGAGCGAGTTCAAGACCGCCATCAAGCTGCAGCCGGATTCGGAAGAGGCCCTTACCACCCTGGCTTACCTGTACAACGACGAAGGTGATGCCAACCGCGCTATCCAGACCCTGAGCTCGATTCCGGAGAGCGAGCGCTCGGCTAAGCTGTACTCGGCTCTGGGCTACACCTACGAAGAACAAAAAGACTTCAAGAACGCGATCACCGCGTACCGCAAAGCTGTTGCACTCGATCACGACAACCTTGACGCCATGCGCGGGCTGGCTCAGAACCTGCTCAATGATGGCCAGCTTGATGCCGCTCTCTCGGAATACAAGACTATCGCCGACGCCAACCCGGAAGACCCACAGACCTACCTGAATATGTCCGACATCTACCGCCGGACGGGTCAGTTTAATGAGGCGCTGGACAGCCTGCAGAAGGCTTCCTCCATGGTGCAGGATTCGGTAGAAGTGCCCTACCGCACGGCGGTGATTTACGAGATTCAGGGCCGCTATGACGATGCCGCTCAGGTGTTACAGGACCTGCTCAAGAAAACCGAAAAGCCGGACGGGAATTACAGTAGCGGTGAGCGCAACAACCGCGCCATCTTCGTGGAACGGCTGGGGAGCGTTTACCGTGACCAGAACAATGTTCCCTTAGCTATTGAGACCTTCCGCAAGATGCTGCCCCTGGGGGACGACAACGCGAAGCGCGCCTACCAGGAGATGATTGACACCTACCGCGACGCCAAGCAGTGGCAGCAGGCCACCTCCGTCGCCAAGGAGGCCTCCACCCGCCTGCCGCAGGACCGGGATCTCAGGCTGGTGCTCGATTCCCAACTAGCCGACCAGGGCCAGCCCGACCAGGCGCTGGCCGATGTACGCTCCATGCTGAAGGGCACGCCGGCCGACCGCGAGATCTACATTGCGCTCGCCCAGATGTACAGCCGGCTGAAGCGCTGGCCCGATGCCGAACAGGCGATTGAAAGGGCTAATCAGCTTTCCAAGAAGGCGGACGATAAGGAATACGCGCTTTTCCTGCACGGCTCCATCTATGAGCGGCAAAAGAAATACGACCAGGCGGAACAGCTTTTCCGCCAGGTGCTAGCCATCGATTCCCAGAACGCCATGACCCTGAATTACCTGGGCTATATGATGGCGGACCATGGGAGTCACGTGGAAGAAGCGCTGGGTTATATCAAACGTGCCGTGCAGCTTGATCCCGCAAACGGTGCTTACCTTGACTCGCTGGGCTGGGCCTACTTCAAGATGGGTAACTACGACATGGCAGAAGAGCAGCTCCGTAAGGCCTCCCAGCACATGGCCAGCGATCCCACCGTGCAGGAACATTTGGGCGATCTGTACCAGAAAACCGGGCACCTGAAACAGGCTGCCGCCCACTGGGAACGTGCCCTCGAGGAATGGGCCAAGACCGTGCCCGCCGAAGTGGATCAGGATAGCGTGGCCAAGACGCAAAAGAAGTTGGATGCGGCCAAGGTTAAGCTGGCCCGCGAAAGCGCTATGGGACAGCAGCAAAAGTAACTGCAAATTTAAGATTGATGATTGACGAATCAGGGCCGGGCTTGCGCGCGGCCTTTTTGTTTGGCTGTTTTCCGGTTTTTGCTAACTGCCTCTAGAATGCGCAAGCTAAGCACCTGACACTTCACGACAGTTGCGGGGCAGGGCGCGTGAAAAACGTAGCCACTCAAGCCGGCTTTCATTCGTCAATCTTCAACCATCCATTTCTTCCCTTCGCTCCCTTTATGGTGAAATGGTCCTAATGCTGGCTGACTACGCGGTGCGGGCGGAGGATTCGCGCGGAAGGCGCCGTCCGGAGCCGCCACATCCCTATCGCAATCCCTTCCAGCGCGATCGCGACCGGGTTATCCACTCCCGCGCGTTTCGCCGCCTGGAGGCGAAGACGCAGGTATTCACGCGACGTTTTTCCGACCACTTCCGCAACCGTCTGACGCACACGATCGAGGTAGGACAGATTTCGCGCACCATCGCGGCCCAACTGGGGCTCAACGTGGACCTGGTGGAGGCTTTGGCTCTGGTGCACGACATCGGCCATCCACCGTTCGGCCACGCCGGCGAGAAGGCGCTCGACGCCGCCATGCGTGCCCAAGGCGACTTCTTCGACCACAACCTGCACGCCCTGCGCATTGTGGAGGATTTCGAGCAGCGTTACGCCGCCTTCCGCGGGCTCAACCTGACCTTCGAGGTGCGCGAAGGCATCATCAAGCACTCGCGCGATTACAACCCGGCGGAATATCCGCAACTCGCCGAGTACCTGCTGGAAGAGCGCCCGCCGCTCGAAGCCCAGCTCATTGACCTGACCGACGAGATCGCCTACGACACCGCCGACCTCGACGACGGCTACGAGGCCCACATCCTTTCCCTGGAGCAGATTCGGGCCGGCGTGCCGGTGTTCGAGTTCTTTTATCGCGACGCCGAGCGCTCCTATCCCGATGCCCCTGACAAACTGAAGTTCAATGAGGCGCTCAAGGGCATGCTCAACCATCTGGTGACTGACCTGATCTCCAACACCGGTCGCCGCCTGCACAATGCCGGCATTTCCAACTTGGAAGCTGTACGCACTCATGCCCAGCGTCTGGCGGCTTTCAGCCCGCAAGCGGACGGCGAGCGGCGCCAGGCAAAGGAGTTCCTATATCAAAACCTGTACTATAGCCCTGATCTGGAGCCGGAAAAAGCAGACGCCGAGCGCGTAGTCGGCGAGCTTTTCGATTATTGGATGCGGAATCCCTCGGCCCTTCCCGCCAATTACCGCGAGAAGGCCAGTTGCGAGCCCTTGCAGCGCGTGGTCTGCGATTACATCGCGGGCATGACCGATCCCTACATCCTGCAGCAACATGAAAAATTCTGCCGCTAGGCCCGCCGCCGCGGCTCAGTTCTCCCAAAATGGGCTTGCATTGACGGGCTGCAGCAGCCGCCTTAGGATGGCGCTGAAAGGCGGCTGAGGTGCTCGGCGAGACGGTTTCTCACTACCGCATCCTGGAAAAGCTCGGCGGCGGCGGCATGGGCGTGGTTTACAAAGCCGAGGACAAGCTCCTCGGACGCATGGTCGCCCTCAAGTTCCTGCCCGAGGAACTGGCCCGTGACTCGCAAGCGCTGGAGCGTTTTCAGCGAGAAGCGCGCGCCGCATCGGCGCTCGACCATCCCAATATCTGTACCATTTACGAAATCGGAGAACATGCTGGCCAGCCCTTTATCGCCATGCAGTACCTGCAGGGCTGTACCCTTGCCCACCTGGTCCTAGGGCGGCCTATGAAGACGGCAGCCTTGGTGGAACTGGGTATTCAGATTGCGGACGCTTTGGAGGCGGCGCACACCCAAGGCATCATCCATCGCGATATTAAGCCGGCGAACATTTTCGTTACCGACCGCGGCCAAGCGAAAATTCTCGATTTCGGCCTGGCCAAGCTGGCGGTCCCCCGGCGGACCGTGGCCGAGGCTGTGGCCGCCGCCACGGTGGGCACCACGGATGAAATGCTGACCAGCCCCGGCACCGCCGTTGGAACCGTAGCTTACATGTCGCCCGAACAGGCTCGGGGTGAAGAATTGGACGCGCGCACTGACTTGTTCTCCTTCGGGGCCGTGCTCTACGAAATGGCCACCGGCACCTTGCCCTTCCGGGGCCACACCTCGGCGGTAATTTTTGACGCCATTCTCAATCGCATCCCCACAGATCCGCTGCGCCTGAACCCCGATGTGCCGCCGCAACTCGATGAAATCATCACCAAGGCCCTGGAGAAGGACCGCCGCCTGCGCTATCAAACCGCCTCCGACCTGCGGGCCGACCTCGCCCGCCTGAAACGCGATACGGAATCGGGACACGCGTTGCAGGCCAGCGAACCTACGGAGCTCGCCACCCTCGGCGAGTCGGCTCCCCCGGCGGACGCCGCTGGGCCGGGGCCAGCCTCCTCGACTGGGTCCGTTTCTCCGGGCAAAGTTCCAGTTATGGCCAGGGGAAAATGGCTAATAGTAGCCGTCGTCGCTATCGCACTGGCGGTCTTTGCCGCAGACAGCCTGTGGATGTCTCGCCGCCGAGCCGCCCTGAAGCCGGGTGCCAACCCGCATCAGGTGCTGGCCGTACTCTACTTCTCCAATCTTTCGCAGGACCCGGCGCTTAACTGGCTGGACAGCGGCCTTACTGACATGTTGACCACCAATCTGGCACAGGTGAAAGGACTGGAGGTGCTCTCCACCGACCGCGTGTTGGGGGCAGTAAGGCGGGTCAACTCGGGCAACGGCCCGCTCGACCCAGCGCAGGCGCAGAACGTGGCTCGCGACGTGGGTGCTCAGGCTTACATCACCGGCGCCCTGCTCAAGATTGGGCCCACCCAGCTGCGTCTCGACTTGCGGGTGCAGGACACAGCCAGCGGCCAGATTCTCTTTTCCGACAAGCTCGAGGGCCGGGACCTGCAAAGCATCTTCGGCCTGGTGGACCGGCTCACCGACCGGATCGCGCGCAATTTTCTTCCCGCCGAAACCCTGCCGGCGAAAGCTCCGGCAATTGAACAGACCGCCACCTCCAATGTGGAAGCCTACCGTCATTACCAGATGGGAGTTGACTATGGGCGCCGCTTTCTGGTGGCGGATGCCATACGAGAGTTGAAAGAGGCAGTGCGCCTCGATCCCCAGTTCGCCTTGGCATACATGTCGCTAGCTTCGCAATACGAGTTTGAAGGAGACCTGCGCCAAGCCGATGCAATTCAGCAACAGCTCGACGGCATGCAGTCCCGACTGCCGCGTTATGAGCAGATGGTTTACCAGTCGCGCAAAGCTCGGCAGAGCGGCGACTCCGACGCGCTTATATCCTCCCTGCAAAAACTGATAGCGGAGTTCCCGCACGACAGTGAGAACCGAGGTGTGCTGGCGCAAACTCTAACGGCAGCTGGCCGGGCTCAGGACTCGTTGCGGGTCTTGCGCGAGGGGTTGCAAATCGACCCCAAGGCCGAGACTCTCCTGAATGTGGAAAGCTACACCTTGGCGATTTCCGGAGACTTGGCGGGGGCGCTGCAGGACAATGACCGATACGCCGCGCTGCGGCCCACCGACCCGAACCCGCTGGATAGCCGCGGCGACATATTGTTTATCGCCGGGCGTCATGACGAGGCGGTAGCCGCTTACCGCAAGGTTCTGGAAATAAGGCCCGATTTCTCCGACTATGTGGATTACCTCAAGCTGGCCATCGTCTATGCTGACCAGAAGAAGTTCGACATGGCCAATGCCGCCCTGGGAAGCTTCGCAGAGCACGCCTCACCGCTCCACAAGCTGTACGTACCTGCGATTGGAGCGCAACTGCAGTTGGCGCAGGGGGATTTCGAGGGTGCGTTGGGGAATTATGGCAAGGCCATTAAGCAGTTGGCGCGCACGGGCGAGAAGCGCATCGCCGGGACGTTGCTGTTGAACTACGCTTCCCTCGCGGTCATGCTCGACAAAGCGCCTAGCGCACTTGCTTTTGCCCAGCAACAGGCCCTGGATGGCGAGGAAGCCCCGAGCGTCGCCTTTTTGCAGGCGGTCACTAGCAACAAGGCCGGGGAGGAAGACGCCCTGCGCCGATATACCGCCACTCACCCGTGGGAGAGCGCACTCAGCCGGGAGTTCCGCCGTGCCCTGATCGCGGCCTCGGTGGCAGACCTGCGCGGCGACGGGCAGGCGGCGGTGAGTAGCCTGGCTGGATTCCCCGACTACCTCAACTCCGGCGTACTTTATACCCGAGGGACGGCGCATCTATTGACCGGCGACTACGCGGCTGCCGAGCGCGAATTGCGCCTCGCTATTGTGGAGGAACGCAACCTCGCCAACTACGGCTTGGTTCTGCAGCGCCTTCCGGCGTTCACCATTCTGGCCCATCGTTCGCTGGGCGAGCTTTACCAGCGCACCGGCAAACAGGAGCTGGCCATCAACGAATACCAGGATTTCCTCTCCTACTTTGAAAATTCCCGCACCCGCCTGCCCGCGGTAGGGGAAACTCGCCAGAGGCTCCAGAGCCTGATGCATCAGGCGACTCCGTAGTTGAGATTTGAGAGTGCGCGATGGCCTCCTACGGCGAGCCTGCTCGCGCCCCGAAATACCTGTCCAGCGGAACTTCGAAGAACATGAGGTCATGTCCCTGGGCGTTGTGTAGCCTGGTGAACAGGACATGTGTGCCGGCCAGGCGGGCCAGCCCCTGCACATCGAAAAACAGGAACCCGGAGCGCGTGCTGTGCGGCTCGACCGCTTTGGCAGCGAATTGTGAACTCTGGATTTGGTCCATCGTCTTGGGGCTCACCGTACCTTTAACTTTGCGGCGGGGAATGGGCAGAGGAATGGTCGGTCGGTCGGTGGCGCGTGGGTTGGAGAGGCGGCGATAAATGTCATCCGAACTGGCGGGAGTGAGCTTGTCGCGTTCGCCGGTGATGAACTGAATCTGCATGTCGGTGAGGGAGATGGGCTGGTCGCCATCGTTGGTAATGACCAGCAGCACCGGCAGCATTCCATGGGAGCGGAAATCCACTGGAAAAATCTTTTGCTTTTCCGCCGTGTCGTAGGGCTCAACCGCGATGGTCACGTGCTCATTGCCGTGCTCTTCGTGCGCGGGATAGGTCTGCGCCGGCTTGATCGCGGGCGCTTTGTAGTCCTTGGAGGCAAGCGCCGGAACGGAAAATAATACCAGGGCCAGGGCGGGTAACAAGAGACGACCGGGAACCGGAGCTTTCATGTTCTGATTATCCGCCGCAACGCGGGGTGGACACAACGTATGGCAGACTTCGAGAGGTGCGGTTCAGATGCTCTAATGTGCGAAGAGGAGAGTGGGCATGAAGCGAGATGCGGGCAACACCAGAATTGCCACCAAGGTCGTATGGGCGGGAGAGGAACCGAGGTTGCCGCAGGGTGCAACCCAGGTGCCAATTGTGCAGAGCGTGGCGTTCGGCTACCAGGATCTGGATGACTGGCAGCAGGTGGCGCTCGGGCAAAAGCAGGGCTACATCTACAGCCGCAACACCAATCCCACGGTGGCGGCCCTGGAAGAAAAAGTGCGTGCTCTGGAAGGTGCCGAAGCGGCCACCAGTACGGCCAGCGGCATGGCAGCCATCAGCAACACCATCTTCAGCCTGGTGCGGCCCGGGGACCGCATCGTCACGGTCAAAGACACTTACGGAGGCGCCAATCAACTCTTCCGCGAATTCCTGCCCCAGATCAATGTAGCCGCATGTCTTTGCAACACTACTGATCTTTCAGCCATCGAGGCGGAGATAGCGAAAGGTTGCAAACTGCTCTACCTGGAGACGCCTACCAATCCGACGCTCAAGGTGATTGACATTGAGCGCCTCGCGCACAAGGGGCACGAGGCAGGAGCAGTCGTGGTTACCGACAGCACATTTGCCACGCCCATAAACCAGCATCCCCTGCAGCTTGGCTCCGACCTGGTGGTTCATAGCGCCTCAAAATACCTCGGTGGGCACGCTGATGCCCTGGGCGGCATTGTTTGTGGTAGCCAGGAACTGATTCGTTCCATTTTCCATTACCGTGAAATTACCGGCGCCGCGCTCGACCCGTTCGCTGCGTACCTTCTGCTACGCGGGTTGAAAACCCTGGCCCTGCGTGTAGAGCGCCAGAATGCCAGCGCCATGAAGATCGCGCGTTTTTTGGAAGCGCACCCGCGCGTGGAACAGGTCTTTTATCCCGGCTTGGCCAGCCATCCGCAACACGAAATTGCCAGGAGGCAGATGCCGGGAGGCTTTGGCGGAATGCTCAGCTTCGCTCTCCGCGGCGGCTATGAGCAGGTAAGGAAGTTCCTTCCGCAATTGAGATTTGTTCATCGCGCAGCCAACCTGGGCGCGGTGGAAACCATTGTCGGCCCGCCGGCCACCACCAGCCACGTGGAGGTCAGCGCTGCCGACCGCGCGGCCATGGGCATTCCCGAGGCGCTGGTCCGCTACTCGGTGGGCATCGAAGACGTGGATGACCTCATCGCCGATCTTAGCCAGGCGCTGGCCTCTGCGTCTGCCTGATGTGGCCCCACTCCTGATGACTCCTCCACTACAATGGCCGAGACTGCATGTATCTCCTCTACACCTTGGGCCTGGCGTTCTGGCTGCTGCTGGGAGCACCCGTGTGGCTGGTGCAGATGCTGCGCCACGGCAGGCATCGCGCCGGCTTGAGGGCGCGATTGGGCGACGTACCAGAGCAGTTGCGCCGGCAGCGCATGCCGATCTTCTGGGTACATGCCGTATCCGTGGGCGAGGTGCTTGCCGTTAGCGGTCTGGTCGCCGAACTGCGAGCCAGCCATCCAAAAGCACGAGTGGTGATCTCCACCGTGACCGACACCGGCCAGAAACTGGCCCGACAGCGCTTTGGCGCGGAAAATGTTTTCTACTTTCCTCTGGATTTCGCTTTTGCTGTTCGCCCTTACCTGCGTGCCCTGCAGCCCACCCTCGTAGTGATTGCGGAAACTGAGTTCTGGCCCAATTTCTTGCGCCTGACTCACGGTAGCGGCGCTCGAATTGCGGTGGTGAACGCCCGCATTTCCGACCGCTCTTTCCCTGGTTACCGGCGGGTGCGGCGCTGGCTGGCGCGCGTGCTGCAGAATGTTGACCTGCTGCTGGCGCAGACCGAGCAGGACCGGGAGCGATTGCTGGCCATCGGAGCACTCTCCCAGCGCGTCCGAGTGGCCGGTAATCTGAAATTTGACGTCCCCCCACCTGCTCCGCCGCCGATTGTTGACCAACTGCGTTCCGCTCTTGGCCTTGAGGAGGCCAGCCCGGTGATCGTTGCGGGCAGCACCATGGAGGGCGAAGAGCCCTTGCTGCTGCGCTCCTTCGAGACCGTGCTGGCGCGCCACCCGCGGGCGGTAATGATCCTGGCGCCCCGACATCCTGAGCGTTTCAACCACGTGGCCAATATGATTGCAGACTTGGGGATTCGCTTCTGGCGGCGCTCCGAGTGGCAGCCCTCACGCTCCATCGCCGGGCGCGTGTTCCTGCTGGACAGCATCGGCGAACTGGCCTCGCTCTATGCCTTGGCGACTTTGGCGTTCGTGGGCGGCAGCCTGGTGGAACGCGGCGGACACAATATTCTCGAGGCGGCCCAGCACGCCGTTCCCGTGCTGGTAGGCCCACACACGGACAATTTTCGCGACATTGTGAACCTGTTCCGCGAGGCTGGAGCCGTTCGCGTTGTGGGCCCAGCCGAACTGCCCCTGGCGCTCACGGAACTGACAGAAAATGACGCCCAGCGCAAGCTCATGGGCCAGCGGGCGCTGGAAACTTTGCAAGCTCACCGCGGCGCCACAGAACGCACCTTGCGGGTGCTGGAAGAACTGCTGGGCGAGGCAAGTCAAGGCGGCCAAGGAGACGCAGCAACCTACGTCCCTGCCAACAATTCCGGTGATCAGCCGTGAGCCTGCTTTCGGCGCTGTTTGGAGCGGGTGTGCGTACACGCAACGCGCTCTATGACCGCGGCACGTTGCGGGCTGCGCGCCTGCAGGGCCCGGCCATCAGCGTGGGCAACTTGTCCGTGGGCGGCGCCGGTAAAACTCCCTTCGTCATCATGCTCGGCCAGCTACTCCAAGCTCGCGGGATAGAGTTCGACGTGCTCTCCCGCGGATACGGCCGGTCCTCACGAGGGGTGGCTTTCGTGGATCCACAAGGCTCGCCGCGCGAGTTTGGCGATGAGCCCCTGCTCATCGCACGCCGCCTGGGAGTCCCGGTGGTGGTGGGCGAAAATCGCTACGCTGCCGGCGCAGCAGCAGAGCAGAAGTTTGGAGCGCGCATGCACCTGCTCGACGACGGCTTTCAGCACCGCGCCCTGGCGCGCGACTTCGACATCGTGCTGGTCACGGGCGACGACCTTCACGACTGCCTGCTGCCGGCCGGGCGCCTGCGCGAGCCTTTAACCTCGTTGCGCCGCGCCGATGTAATAGTGCTCTCCTCAGCGGTGAAACCGGAGGACTTGCTCCTTGAGAATCCGATCGTCTGGCGCACCCGTCGCGACATCGTGCTGCGCGACCCGCCTGCAACTCCGGTCGCCTTCTGTGCCATCGCGCGCCCCAAGCAGTTTTTCCTGCAGTTGCGGTTCGCAGGATGCGAGCCCGCAGCGGAGGCGGCCTATCGCGATCACCACGCCTACACAGAAGCCGACATCCGCGACCTGCTGCAGTTGCGTGAGCGCTGCCAAGGCGGCGGGTTTATCACCACCGAGAAGGACGCCATCAACCTGGGCAGCCTGGCTGCCCGACTGCAGCCTCTGGCGGTGGCCCCGGTCAAGATGGAACTGGTGGACGCGGGGGCAGCGCTCGATGGCATGCTGTCTACCATTGCCCAGCGGCACGCCGGCGGCCCGACTCAGTGAGTCGGCGGCTCACCACGGAGACTCAACCAACGCCCAGAGAGCTATAGGCTGCGGCAATCCGGGATCTGAACGGTGCAAGGACAGAGCGCATACCTGCTACAATCAAGCGTTTTCGCATAACTGATCATAATTAAAAAAAGAGAGAGAGCACATGCCGAACTTGAACCGTGTGTTGGGACAGTTGCGGTTGGAACGTGATCGCGCCGAACGGGAAGTGCAACGACTGGAAGAAGCCATCGGAGTGCTGGAACGACTGGATGGAAACGCGAGCCGCCATGGCGCTGGCACAAAACGGGGGCGATTTTCCGCCGCCACCCGTGCCCGTATGGCCGCCGCCCAGCGCGCTCGCTGGGCCAGAAGGAAGTCAGCCCAAAGTTCCAAACCGCGGGTCATGAGCGCGGCCGCACGCCGTAAGATTGCCGCCGCGCAACGGGCCCGCTGGGCCAGACAGAAGGCGGAGGAAAAAAAGGCGGCCTAGGCTCGTACCCTTGTCATGCCGCTCGCTGCTTGGGAGCCAGAGGTAGGCCCGCCTTGCGCCAGGCATCGAAACCGCCCTTTAGCGCCCACACCCTTTTGTGCCCACGTTCCAGAAGCTTCTGTGCCAGACTGGCGCTGGAGGCTTCGTCTGGTCAGGTGCAATAGGTGACGATGTTCCGCTCTTTCGGAATATGCCGCAGTTTTTGCTCAAAACTACCCAGCGGCACCCGGATGGCGTTTGGCACTATGGCCTCCGATTCCGCCCATGCTTCTGGGTTGCGTACGTCCAGAAACACTAATTCTTCACCCGCTTCCATCCTCTTGCGCAACAGTTGCACGGTGATTCTCGGAGCATCAGGCATGCATGTCCTCCCAATCTCGGATGTAGAAACTAGATGCCTGCTTTGGGGCCGGTGCTGCATAGCAAATTAGCGCCGAAGGCTTGGCACCCCACCGGTGGCTGGCGGATCATAGCAACTGGGGACTTGAGGTTTGCCTTATGCAGGCGATCGCTATTCCGAGAACGGAAATCTACTACGACGCGCGCTTCCTTCCGCCCGGCGAAGCAAAGCATTTTTTTACTGCGTTGCTGAACAAGTGTGCCTGGGAACGCCGGAGGACCTCTTTTGGGTACCCGGTGCCTCGCGACGAGGCTTACTACGGCGATCCGGGCACGGATTACACCTACTCCCGGCGGGAGTACCGGCCGCTGGTCTGGATACCAGAGCTGCTTTCCCTGAAGGCTCGTGTCGAAGAGGCCACCCCGCGCTCCGCCTACACCAATCTGGCGCTGCCGGCGCTCGGTTACAACGCCGTGCTCTGCAATCTTTATCGGGACGGCAATGACAGCGTGGGCCTGCACGCCGATGCAGAACCCGAAATGGGGCCTGTAATCGCCTCCCTCAGCCTGGGCGCGGAACGTGTTTTCCGCCTGAAAGACCAAAACGGAGCTGTGGCGTTTTCTGAACGCCTGCCCGGCGGCAGCTTGCTGATTATGGCTGGGGGAACACAGAAAAACTTCAAGCATGAAGCGCCCAAGGAGCCGCGAGTCACCCAGCCCCGCATCAATCTGACTTTCAGGCACATCGAGCGCAAATAAACAACCCCGAGGTGTGTCTGCTTGACAACCCGCCGGAGCGGAGGGTATTGTTACCTCTTGATTGTCTAGAGGAGAGCCAATGCCCGGGAAATCCAAGGAACTGGTCCAGGGCACGCTGGACATGCTCATCCTGAAGACTCTTGCCCTGGAACCCCTGCACGGATACGGCATCGGCCTGCGCATCCAGCAGATCAGCCGCGGAGTTTTTACCGTCAATCCCGGATCGCTGTTTCCCGCTTTCCGGCGTCTGGAGCGGCAGGGCCTGATCAAAGCCGACTGGCGCGCTAGCGAGAATAACCGCCGCGCTAAGTACTATGCTCTCACCGAGGCGGGACGAAAGAAGCTCAAATACGAAACTCGGGAATGGCAGGCCCAAACCAGAGCTATCGCCCGCATTCTGGCGGCTTCGCCGGGAGAACTCTGATGCCTAAGCTGCGCAGCCTGGTACACGGACTCTGCGCCCTGTTTCGAAAAGAAGAAAGCGAGCGGGAGCTGCAGGATGAACTGCACTCCTATGTGGAGGCTTCGGCCGCGGAGAAGGTCCGTGCTGGCATGAGCGAGGATGAGGCAAGGCGCGCGGCGCGGCTGGAACTGGGCAGCGCGGAAACCATTAAAGAAGAGGTCCGCAGCGTGGGCTGGGAGAATTGGCTGGAAACCTGCGGGCAGGACGTCCGCTACGCCCTGCGCACCTTGCGCAAGAGCCCGGGGTTCACCATCATTGCCGTGCTGACGCTGGCCCTGGGCATTGGAGCCAATGCGGCGCTGTTCAGCGTGGTGAACACAGTACTGCTGCAGCCCTTACCCTTCAAGAATCCTTCCCGGCTGATGATGTTGTATGAGGGCCTGCCGCAAGTCGGTTCTCCTAAAATTCCCTTCTCCACACCCGATTTCACCATGGTCAGGCGCAGCCAGAAATCCTTTGAGTCGGTCGGCGCGGTCCAGGACAAGGAATTTGAACTCTCCGGCCAGGGCGAACCCGACCGCGTTATTGGAGCGCGGGTTTCGGCCTCGATTTTTCCCATGCTGGGCGTCGCACCCGTGCTGGGCCGATTCTTCCGGCCGGAAGAGGATGCCCCGGGACAAAATGTGGCCGTGCTCAGCTATGGGCTGTGGCAACGCCGCTATGGCGGCCGGCCCGGTATCGTGGGAGAAACCATTGACCTGGATCGCCAGGCCTACACCGTGATTGGCGTGATGCCTAAGCATTTCGTGTTGCCCTTGCCCGGCCCGCCGGCCAACTTTCTGCCGGCGGCCTTATGGGTGCCGATGGCGTTCACATCGGCCGAACTGCAGGGCTGGGGCCTGCGCTACGACCTGAGCATATTGGCCCGCCTGCGCCGGGGCGTCACTTTGCAGCAGGCGCGCAGCGAGGGAGAGGCCCTGGGCACGGCGATCGAGGCGCAATACCCGCAAAACATTCTCAAGGATTTCTATGGCGCGCGGCTTGTGCTGCCGGTGTTTCCCTGGCGCGAGGAGGTAACCGGACCGGTGCGGCCCCTGCTGCTGGTGCTGATGGTGGCGGTGGGACTGGTGCTGCTGATCGCCTGCGCCAATGTGGCCACGCTGCTGGTCTCGCGGGCGGCCGCGCGGCAGCATGAAATCGCCCTCCGCCGGGCTCTGGGCGCCACTCGGTCCCGGCTTTTGCGGCAACTGCTTACTGAAAGCCTGCTGCTTGCGCTGCTGGGCGGAGGATTGGGACTCCTGCTCGCCTTTTGGGGCAAGAACATGCTGCTGGCGCTGGCCCCGTCGGAGATTCCCCTGCCCCAGAATGCGGGCTTCAGCGGTGGTGCGCTGTTGTTTGTGTTGGGCGCCTCCTGCCTGACCGCCCTGCTCTTTGGTCTGGCGCCCGCCTGGCACACGGCCGGCGCCGGCTTGCGGCAGAGCTTGGAGGAAGCCGGGCGCAGCCGGGCAACCAGCCGTACACATCATGGTTTGCAGAACGCCTTTGTGGCCATCGAGTTCGGGCTGTCGCTGGTTTTGCTGATCGGCGCCGGCCTGCTGATCCGCAGTTTCGGAAAATTGCTGAACACCGACCTGGGCTTTCAACCCGACCACGTGCTCGCTATGGAGGTTCCCCTTCCGGCAACCGCCTATCCCCAGGCATCACAAATTCGCAATCTTTATCAACGGTTGGCCGAAGAGGTTCCCAGCCTGCCGGGAGTGAAGGCAGCCGGAATGGCGGACGATTTGCCCCTCCTCGCCGCGGTGTTCCACACGCTCGAGATCGAAGGCCGGCCGCAGGTGGGAAAGCCGCCGGCAATCGCCGAAACCTGGGTTCTGGGCAACTACTTTCAGACCATGCGAATTCCCTTGGTCGCTGGCCGGCTATTTACTTCACAGGATGTCGAAAATTCGCCGCCAGTCGTCATCATCAGCCAGGGCATGGCGAAAGAATACTGGCCTGGTCAGGACCCGATCGGCAAACGTCTCCGCCACGAAGAAAATCAGCCCTGGATGACAGTGGTGGGGGTGGTCGGCGATATTAACGACGGCCCTGTAAACCGGCCCCGCCAGCCCCACATCTACACACCTTTTCTGCAACTCAGCGACGCCTTGACTGCTGAAAACGTGATCGGTGTGGCTCGCTCCATGAATCTCGCGGTGCGCACCCAGTCGGACCCGGCTTCCATGTCCTCGGAGGTAGTTGCCCAGATCCATTCGCTCGATCCTGACGTGGCGGTCGCCAACATTACGACCATGCCGCGGGTGATCTCCTCTTCACTCGCCGGTCCGAGGTTCAATGCTTCTTTGCTAAGCTTGTTTGCCGGGTTTGCGCTGTTCCTGTCGGCGATCGGAATCTATGGTGTGCTGGCTTTCGCCGTCACCCAGCGGCGGCACGAAATCGGCATTCGTATGGCCCTGGGCGCCCAGCCTCGCCATGTGCTCGGCTTTGTGCTGGCCTGGGGAACGCGCCTGGCGCGTACGGGGGCAGTATTTGGCATTGTGGCGGCGCTCGCGCTTACCCGCTTGATGAAAGGCTTACTTTACGGCGTAGCTGCAACCGACCCCATTACCTTTGCCGGCGTTACGCTGCTTCTACTTGGAGTCGCTTTGCTGGCTTCTTTCATTCCCGCGCGTCGCGCCACGCGGGTGGACCCCATGATCGCGCTGCGCTGTGAATAGCAGGTCCAGAAAAAAGCGGCACGAATAGACCGTGCCGCACATATCAAAGTAGTTCGGTTTCCTGCTCAGTCAGCCGCCGCCAGTTTCCTTGCGAGAGATACCACGTGCCGCGGAAAATTGTGTCAATCGGCCGTGGCGGACATCCATATGGCAGGTTCAAAGTGAGGAGAGGGATGACATGAGCCAGCAGGCCCGGCATTTTCCCATGGTGCAGATGGATGTTTTCTCGGCCAAGCCGTTGGAAGGCAATCCGCTGGCTGTTTTTCCCGACGCTCGCGGCCTGAGTGACACAGAGATGCAGGCAGTGGCCAAGGAAATGAACCTGTCGGAAACCACCTTCATCCTGCCTCGAGACCCGGGTGTGCAGCGGGAACGGGGCGTTCACGTAAGAATCTTCACGGTAAGTGAGGAGTTGCCGTTTGCCGGCCATCCAACGCTCGGCACTGCTTTTGTGCTCTGGGGAACGAGCGGTGCATCCGAGGTGGCGCTTGACCTTAAAATTGGCAAAATACCGGTGCGCTTTGAAGCTCGCGATGACCAGCCGGTCTTCGGTGAAATGCGGCAGCGCGATCCGGAATTGGGCGAAACTCACGACCGCAAAGCGGTGGCCGACGCCATTGGAGTTCGCACCGAGGAAATTGCCGACGACGTGCCCATCCAAACTGTCTCTACCGGCGTGCCCTTCATCATCGTTCCCCTGCGCTCCCTGGCCACCGCGCAGCGAATGAAGGCGGATTGGCAGCGCGGAGCCGAATACCTGCGGCGCAACCGGGGGCAGTTTTTCTATCTGGTCTGCCGGGAAACGGTGGACCGGAGCGCCCGCCTGCATGCGCGCATGTTCTTCTACAATGGCGAGGACCCGGCCACGGGGTCGGCTGCAGGTTGCGCGGCGGCCTGGATGGCGGCGCATGGCGTGGCTAAGCCAGGCGAGCGCGTGCTCATTGAGCAGGGAGTAGAAATGGGGCGTCCCAGCCGCATTTTTGTCCGTGCCGATAAGGACGGTAACCGGGTAGTCAATGTGCGCGTCGGTGGAAATGCGGTGGAAGTTATGCGCGGCGATGTGGTGCTGTGAAATGCGCGCGACTTTCTTGCCTGCGGCAGAGAGTAAAATCGCGGATTTTTATTTCTTCTCTGGATAAAAGAAAAAATTCATCGCGTCGCCTGCTATTGTCTTCTGCGACACTTTACAAGTGAGGTTCCCGCCTTTAGGATTCAGTTCACCCGCAACAACCAGGTTCGCAGTTGACAACGATGTTCAGCCGGCCCGATGTTCTCCGTCAGCAATGACGCCGAGCGCCGATTCCGATTAGAGTTCAGACAGGACCATGAAGCCCAAACGGACCATTCTCTGCGTAGACGACAACGAACAATCGCTTTCCATCCGCAAGGTTATGCTGGAAACGCGCGGCTATCGCGTCATCGCCTGCAACAATGCCCAGGAAGCGCTGCAGCATTTCCGGCAGGGTGGCGTGGATTTGGTGCTCACCGACCTGGTGATGCCGGGCGTGGACGGAACGCGGCTGATTGACGAGGTCAAAAGCGTTTCGCCGGAGACTCCCACCATCCTGTTCTCGGGGAAGATCCGCATTTATGACCGGGACACGCGGGCGGACGTCTTTCTGCCCAAGGGAATGTACGCGCCTGCGGAGCTGCTGGAGCGGATCCGCGTGTTGCTGATACGCAAACGCGGGCCCAAACGGCCAATGCAGCGCCCGGTGGTGATGGCGGGATGACATGCATTGAGTAATTGGGTAATTTAGTAATGGTGTAATTGGGCGTGGAGGTTGAGCCTGCGAGCAGTTGCCCGCCGGCGAAGCTTGCGATTGCTCAATTACACAATTACTTAATGTTACGCCTGCTCATTAACTGGCTGCTGAGCGCGCTGGCCCTTCTCATTGTGGCCCACGTGGTGCCTGGCTTCCACGTCAGTGGCTTTGGAGCGGCATTGTGGGCGGTGATCGTCATCGGCCTGGTGAACGCCACCCTGGGGCTATTCCTCAAATTGATCACCCTCCCCTTGACTATCCTCACTTTGGGCATCTTTTGGTTCATTATCAATGCCCTCATGCTGGAACTGGCCTCGGCGTTTGTCCCCGGATTCCGTATAACCAGTTTCGGCGCGGCCTTCATCGGCGCCATCGTCCTGATGCTGGTGAACATGTTCCTGAAGTGGCTGGTGCGCCCCGCGCCGCGGCAATATTGATCTGGCCAGGATTTCACCACTGACACATCGCGGGATTTCAGAAGACGGTATCGCGATCGAGATTATCCAGCCGCGGCGGCTCGGCAGCATAATAGTCGTCGTTGCTGGAGGCGTTTATGCGACCAGCTCCTGCCTTGCTGTTGTTTCTGTTGCTGGGGTGTTTTGGTTTTCCGACTGCCGCGCAGGTCACAACTCTGCAGGTCACCGATGCCTCGGCTCCGGGCAGCCCTATTCGCATCAGCGGTTCCTTGATTGTGGCCGAGTCCATTGAGAGTTCGCCACGCTGCGCCGTTGTTCGCGCGCAAAGGTGCGCCCTGACCTCTATGCAGTATGCCATTACCTTGCGCAATATCAGCAACAAGCCAATCGTCGCTTACATCGCTAACGTGAATGGACAGACGTCGAATGGCCATTACGTGGGCACAGGCTATCACGCGGAGAGAATTTTCGGTTCGCTCTTCGCACCTGGAACAGGCGAGACTTGGCCCAACAGCAGAGGAGTTGAGATCACTCCGCAAGCGGCTGAAGTTCAACCCGCAAATCCCAGCGCAGCCGGGCAAGTGCTTTTTGTTCAATTTGCTGATGGCACGATCTTCGGAGACAGAAAGGCAGGCGAAGACCTGCTTCTGATTCGGCAGCAATCACTGGAAAGTCTGGCTCAACTGGATGCCATCTACACCCGGCAGGGAGAGCAAGCCTTCGACAAGGCCGCCCGGCAGCCGAATGCTGGGGGCATGATGGGCATCGCACAATTCGAGAAGGAGGACGGGCCCGCTGCAACCATCGCCCGCATCCGCCACATGCTGGCTGCCGCCAAAGAGCGTCTGGCAGCAATGACGGCTCAGCCGGGGCGGTAGTTGCGAATCATCCTCGCCAACTGTTGCAAAGTTGCTACGGACTCCGGGGGCAGCTGTCCTGTGGTATCGGGCGACAGGTTCAGCAGCAGGTTGGCATTGCGGTCCATGCACTCGCGATAATCCTGCGCAATTGCTTCTGCCGGTTGCATCTTGAATCCTGGACGCCAGAACCAGCTGTTCATGGGCGGCATCGGCTTGTACGGTGGGCCGGTAGGAATCCAGCTTTCAAAGGGCATGTAGTACTGCTTGCCTTCGAACGTCACATGCGGGTCGTGGCCGCCCGGCGGAGGCAGGCAGTCTTCGCCGTTGATGACGTCGGTGGGCCAGCTGGCAGGTTCGCAGACGCGCCCCTGGTTGCGCCGGCTCTGGTAATACGCCTGGTTCATCACGATGATGCAATTCGGACTGTAGTTTTTGATCAGCCGGTACAGCTCCCAGCGCTGTTGTGGGGATATTTTCCAGGTGATGTCGAGCAGCTGGTAAAAGGTGTTGCGGTAACGCGAGTGCAGTTCGGTTAGCTGCTGCTTGATCAGTGCGTAATATTTATCGCCGACCGGCGCGTCCCAATCGAACTTGCCTTCGTTGTGGGGATCGAGAATGCAGTAGTAGAAGCCGGGCCGCAGTCCATATTCGCGGCAGGCGGCCACGAACGCCGCCACCACGTCGGTTTTATTGCCGCTGGCCACGACGTCGTAGTCGTAGTTCTTTGAATCCCACAGGCAGAATCCCGACATATGCTTGGCGGTAAGCACGGCGTAGCGCGCGCCCAGGTGGTGGGCCGCACGGATCCACTGCCGTACGTCCAAGTGGGTGGGATTATAGGTGGAAGCCGGCACGGCCCCGGTTTCGTAGTCGTTTCCGGTGAAGGTGTTCATGCTGAAGTGGTAGGAGACCCCGAAACGCAGGCGCTCGTACTCCGCCAGGGCGGGAGTGCGGTGCGTGGCCGGGCCCAAGCTGGGGGCGGCAAAGAGCGGTCGGCGTAGCGCTGCTGCCGTGCCGGCGGCCGCCATAGTTTTCAGCAAATAGCGTCGGTTGATCAGCATTTGGCAATTAGCACTTAGCATTTAGCCAGCAACGGGTGTTGCCAGGCACCCAGCACAAAGTTCAGGGGCCAAATGCTAATTGTTAACTGCCAACTGCCGCTTTCTCACGCACACGCATTCGCCTTATTTGACCACTCCAACTGCACCGTGTAGTTACCCAGCTTCTTGGTTTTCCAGGCGCAGATGTCACCAATCTCGCCATTGGCGTCGTCGTACCAGCCCTGCCCGGGAACGGGATCCGTGATGGCTTCGCATAATTCGTGCGAACTAGTGGTGGTGAGCGCCTCGAACACGCTCATGCCCCCGGTGCAGCCCTGGCAATTAGGGTAAGGCATGGCGGCATAAAAGGTGTTCCCGCCAATGTCATTGTGATAGCCGCAGAAGGCCTGGCAGGAGGCGCTGCCGCCCTGGACCACTTTCACTCCCGGCGGAAAAAACAGAAAATAGAGCACGTTGGGGCCCGGCTTTGGCAGCGCCGAATTATTGGCTATTTCCTGCTGCAAAAATTGCTGGATGGCGCTGTCGTGAACGGTGGCAGGCACCGCCGGCGTGGTTACCGTGGTCGTGCCCGTCCTTTTTCCATGACCGATGGTCTGTCCGGGAACACTGTACTCGCCCAGCTGGTCTATCAGCGCGCTGGTCAGGATGAAGTCGAAAAACTGGTTAATCTCGGCAATCTGCGCGCTTTGCGGCGCTTGCTGCCAGGCCGAGCCCCAAAAAATCACGAAGACCTCGGCAGCCTTGATCAGGGGCCCATTTCGGTACGTGAGTTGTGGGCCCGCCGCTGCCGCCAGGGGTCTTCGCACTTCCTCGGGAACGTGCAAGGGAACAATTTTGATGGAATCGCCGTGCAGTAACATGGGCTTGTGGGCAGATTTCTGGGTGGGCATAGTTCTCCTCACCTTACCAATCTCCAGCCTGGGGGATCTGGTCATCATACGCGGATTTCTGCGTGGCGGTGAACAGGGCAAAAAAAGCATAGAGTGAACCCTCTTGCCGGCGGAGGCGCCCATTTGAAATTTTTATTGTCCGTATCAGCATTTCTGATAACCGCCGGCTGCGGCCTGGCGCTACACTGAGATTGGCGCTCGGCAAATCCGTGCTCAGTGAGGCCTTATGTCGGAATTGGAAAATCGCCTGAACCGTATTCTTGAGGAACATCAACACGAAAGCGGTTTGCACATGATCGGCGGCCGCCACAAGCTGCTCGACCGCCTGGTGCGCTTCTGCGAACAGGAACTGAAGCCGGAGTCGCTGGAAGAGCGGCCATCGCAGGAAAATCACTTCGGCCGCACCGCCTAGCCCCTCAAAGCCTTTCTCCTCAACTGCCTGGAGCCCGTTCGACGCTCGCGCGCCGCGGGCTCTTTAGCTTTAAGGCTCCTGCCTGAGTATCCAACCCAGGAATGACGTTCCAGATACCCGCACCCCTGAACTTTGTCCCCCCGGCTGCCAATCAGGAGCATGATGGGCCGACCGAGCCCGCCACCCAGCGGTCCCGGAAAAATCCCACCCTCGCATTGAGCAAGGAGGGCTAAATGAAGAGCCTGCTGTCCGCCGCCATTCTCAGCCTGACCATCACTCTAACCGGGGCGCCGTCCTCGCAAGCGCCTACCGGCTTCGATAATCAAAGCAACGGCCTGGTGGACCAGGCTACGCACCAGGCCGACCAAGCCAAATTCGACGAGGTGGAAGGCATCAGCGACGGCCTGGGCCCGCTCTATAACGCCCAGTCCTGCCGGGAGTGTCACCAGAATCCCACTTCCGGCGGCAACAGCCAGGTCGCCGAGCTGCGCGTGGGCCATGAAGGGCCGGACCATCATTTCCAGAACGCGAGCATACCCATCGCCGACGGCACGGTGATAATCGCTGGGCGCACCCTGGTCAACGATCGCGCCATCTGCCCCAACGCCGCCTTTCCCGCCACCGAAATCCAGGAACGGGTGCCGGACTCCGAAACCATCCGCACCACTCGCCTGACTCTCGGGGTTCTGGGCGATGGCTATGTGGAAGCCGTCGCCGACCAGACCCTGGTTGAGCTTGCCCAGAAGCAGTGCAAAGCCAGCCACCACAAAATTTGCGGCCAGGTGATTTACGTTCCTGTGCTGGAGGCGCCGGGGCAGACCGGCGTGGGCCGCTTCGGCTGGAAGGACCAGCACGCCAGCCTGCTCTCTTTTTCCGGAGACGCCTACCTCAACGAAATGGGCATCACCACCCGCCTTTTTCCGAATGAGGTCACAACCCTCTGCAACACGGCCACCGAACCCAACGACAAACCGGATAGGGACGGCCTCGACGACCTGGACCACTTTGCCCGCTTCATCCGCGCCACCAAGGCGCCGGCGCGCGACACTCATCTGGCCGCGACTCCCGAGGCGCAGCGCGGTTGGCAAATTTTTTCCAAAATCGGCTGCGCCACCTGCCACGTTGCGTCCCTCACCACCGCCCCCGCCGGCAGCAAAGTGGATGGCGGCGCTTTCACCGTGCCTGAGTCTCTGGGCGACAAGACTTTTTATCCCTACTCCGATTTCCTCCTGCACGATATCGGGACCGGGGACGGCATCGTTGTTCCCATGCAGGAACACTATGGTCCGAAAATCTACCAGGCCAAATGGAAAAATTTTTCCGTCGAGGAATACCACTCCGCCCGCTACAAGCTCCGTACCGCGCCTTTGTGGGGCGTGCGCCTGCGCAGCCGCCTGATACACGATGGCGAAGCCCTCACTCTGCGCGACGCCATTTTGCGCCATGCCGGGGAAGCCACCGAGGTCACCCGCCGCTTTGGCAAATTGAAGCCCAAGGACCAGGAGGCCCTGCTGCAGTTTTTGCGCTCGCTATAATCTTCCGGCGCCTTGATTATTCATGAGCCTCACAGGGGCAACAGGGTGGAGCAGGGCCTTGGCCCTGCATTAGAGCTGCTGACGAGACGCAGGCTTTAGCCGCTGAGGTACTTTCCGAAGTGCGCTCGGGTAGAGACGTTGCTTGCAACGTCTCCAATCCTGTGGAACTTAAATCCTGTGGAACTTAGCCTCGCCGCTAAGCTCCGGTCCTGATGTTCATGGCACCTCCGGGCTATTACCCAAATATTGCCTGCGGGCTATCATCTTTATGTTTCTAACGAGCGCGGGGCCTTCATTTGCTGATTTGGTTGGCAGTCATCGTACTGGCAGTCTTCTGGCTCGTCGCCATCTGGATGCATCTCACCGGCGGCCTGGTAACCTTCGGCCTGGGTGTATGTTTGCTCATCACCATCGTCGTTCGCCTGTGGCTGCCGCGCCGCCGCCGCCAGGCTGACCGCCGCCCCAGTTGATGCCCACCATTTTCCGCGGGTTTGAGCCAGCACCCGCTCCTACTGGTGTTTGCTGCTGAAGGCGTACCTTTCCCGTGGTAAAGGTGCGTCCTCGCCCAACGTAATGGCTTCTCTGTGACAGCTGTCACGGATGTCCTGCCCGATGGCTCATAATTTTCGGCCCGGCGGCCAAGTCGCTCTCTTCCCGTTCTCGCCCTGCTCCGCTGACAAGGCCGCCACTTGCGGGTGAATTAGCCCCGCCGAAAAGGGCAGGAACACTGGATGGGGATAAGAAGCAACGCATTGCCGCACCACCGAACGGCAACGGCAACCGGTGCAGTTTCGCCAGGAGGGTTTTCTCGACCTGCTCCGGAGGGTGTTGCGGGAGACCGGCCTGCCGCCAGAATACCTCGAACTGGAGCTCACCTAAAGCCTGATTATGTCCAATGCCGAGGGCATCGTCTCTATGTTGCATCAACTGGAGGAGACCGGCGTGAAACTCTCCATTGACGACTTCGGAACCGGAAACTCCAGTCTGAGCTATCTCCGCCACTTTCCCGTCTACAAGCTCAAAGTTGACCGTTCCTTTGTGCGCGAGGTCACCGCCAATCCGGATGATGAGGGGCGCCGTCGGAGCCGATGGCAGCCCAGAACGGCGATTCGGACGCTCGCCCAAGCCACCGAATAATCGGAACAACCTGGTTTCGCCTGCCGGGCAACGGCGCCGGACCCCTCTTTTCAGGTTTTCATGCCTTTTTTGCCCGCCGCCGCGGCCTTCACGCTTTTTGCCCCTGGCGGCACTTTTTATACCTTGCCTATCAAAATTACTCTGCCTGCCGCCTCCGGCTCCCCCTTCCGCCCGGAAAGGCGCTACAATTTATTGTGATTGAGCAACTTACGAATGCCGGTCCGACGGGAGTTTGGCAACTCAGTTGATTACAGGAAGATGGAGCGCGTCCGCAAGGACGATATTTTCTCCCCGGTTTTGGCGAGGCGGCTCGCAAGGGTGCTTCGCAAGGAACCCAGGTTCGGGACGGGAATAATTCAAGAAAGAGCGCGTAAAAGCGCAATGGAGCGGAGCCCCGAAGCTCCCCAACTCGGAGGATTTCCAATGAAGAATCGCTTATGGATGGCGCTGTTGCTGGCCGCGGCCCTCTCGGTCCCGGTTCTGGCGCAGCAAGACACGACCACTTCGGACCAGTCGCAGCCGACAGCGCAACAGCCGGCGGCGACACAGACCCAGACACCGGCCGACCAGAGCACGCAACAGCCGGCCATGCAAACCGACAAGAACGCCCAGACCGGCACCCAGACCTCGGGCGCGCATCAGCCCCTGGTGGTGGACAAAAAGCAGGGCTTCTGGGGCAAGCTGAACCCCTTCGCCCGCAAAAAGTATGTGCAGCGGCAGCTCTCGCCCGTCCGTGACCGGGTAAACGAACTCGATGACCTGACAGCGCAGAACGCCAAGGACATCAAGGAGGTTGATTCCCGCGCCCAGCAGGGTATCCAGTTGGCTACCAACAAGGCCAACGAAGCCGACCAGCACGCCATTGACGCCGGCAACCGGGCGCAGGCGGCGCAGACGACGGCCAATACCGCTACCACCCACATCAACACCGTGGAGCAGGTAGTCAGCAACATTGACCAGTACAAGCCCACCACGCAAACCGAGATCCGTTTCCGTCCCGGTCAGAGCGTGCTGAGCAAGCGGGCCAAGGAAGCGCTGGATGAGATGGCCACCCCGCTGGCGAACCAGCGCGGCTACATCATCGAAGTGCAGGGCTTCTCTTCCGGCCGCGGCCAGGCCGCCATCCAGAACTCGCAGAAGGTGGCCGAGTCCGTGGTTCGTTACCTGGTGTTGAACCACGACATTCCCGTATACCGCATTTACCTGCTGGGTATGGGCAACGCTCCTGTCGCAACGGAAGGCGGCAAGGCGAAGCGCGTCAGCGGCGGGCGGGTGGAAGTCAGCCTGATGAAGAACGACCTGGAACAGCTGAGCTCGGTAACGGGCACGCAGGGCAACCAGACCGCTCCTGCCACCCCGGCGCCACCGCAGCAACCGCAGCAGCAATAAGCGTTCGCAACACGTCCTCCCTCGAGCCCCTTGCTTCGGCAAGGGGCTTTGTTTTGCGAAGCCCTCGTTTCGCCACCCGGGGCTCACTCCATTGACCATCCACATGCCCGGCCGCTTTCCACTGCGCCCAGGCCACTTGAGCTGGTGCTATGCTGAACTCATCCTCCCATGAAGTTGCTGGACGCAGACCGTCCCCCACTCGAGGTGCGTACTCCCGAAGAGGTCGCCGCCCGGCGCCGGCTTATCGGCTGGATTGTGTACGGAGTGCTGGTGCTGGCCGCCGTGGGCGCGGGTTCCCTGGGCGGGCTGCTGTTCGTTTACAACACCGATCTTCCCCAGGTGGACGACCTGGAGCACTTCCGTCCCATATCCAACACCGAACTCTACGACGACCAGGGGCGCGTGATCGGGTCATTTGCCCTGCAGCGGCGCGTGGTGGCGCGTTTCCAGGACTACCCGCCGGTGCTGCGTGAAGCCGTTATCTCCATTGAGGATAAGAACTTCGAAAAGCACTGGGGCGTGAATGTGTGGCGGGTGCTGGGCGCCGCCTGGCGCGACCTTATCTCCGGCGGCAAGGTGCAGGGCGCCTCCACCCTGACGATGCAGCTTTCGCGCAACCTGTTCCTTTCGCCGGAACGCACTTACGGCCGCAAGCTGGAGGAGATTCTGCTCGCCATCCAGATCGAGCGCCGCTTTACCAAGGCGCAGATTTTTACCCTCTACGCCAACCAGATATTCCTCGGCCACGGGGTTTACGGTTTTGAAACTGGCGCCCAGTTCTATTTCGGCAAGCACGCCCGCGACCTGACCCTGCCGGAAGCAGCCCTGCTGGCGGGCCTGCCCAAGGCCCCCACCTATTACTCTCCCATCAACAATCCGGAGCGCGCCCTGCGCCGCCGCAACCTGGTCATCAATTCCATGCTGGAGGACGGCAAGATCACAGCCGCGCAGGCCACCGCCGCCAAGGAAGAGCCCATCCGCCTGAACCTGCAGACCGACCCCAATTCCCTGGCGCCCTACTACGTGGAGGAGATCCGCCAGTACCTGGAAAAAAAATACGGCAGCGACCAGGTGCACCAGGGCGGATTGCGCGTCTACACCACCCTCGACATGGACATGCAGAAAGCGGCCAACCAGGCGGTGCTGGATGGTCTGGCGGCCTATGAGCACCGGCACGGCTGGAAAGGGCGCCTGGAAAACGTGCTGCTGGAAGGCCGCACCCTGGAGAGCTACCATAATCCCGACTGGGATGAAACTCTGGAGCCAGGCAGCTACGTGCACGCCCTGGTTACCGAAGCTTCAGCTGGCAC